>ERZ869936.1536-NODE-1536-length-16188-cov-13.672101_pt1 | contig 16188 bp, 21 predicted proteins | sample MGYA00520876_ERZ869936 | MGnify/ENA primary metagenome ERZ869936 (study PRJEB32218, sample SAMN09650985) | biofilter metagenome | isolation source: enrty point of leading RO module | place: Saudi Arabia: Thuwal, RO plant located on Red Sea | collected 2016-02-17...
GTAAGGTCATCACGGTTCAGAAAGTCAGCAATCGTGGTTTTGAGTTCGTCGTAGGTCGTAATACTCATAAGATCGTATCCCAGGTCCTAAAGGCGCGCTGATCGCTGTCATTTAGCCATTGTTTAAATTTCTTCTGATCATCTATTATACCACGTCTTTTAAGGTCGTAATAGATGGGTAGAGGGATAGATGCTACGCGTGGCATGTCGCCATGTCGATCAGGTGTATCGTTATAAATCCGCTTGTTTTGGTCTGTAATCTTAGAAACGTCTTGCTGTGTCTCAATTACAAATTCGCCATTCTCGCGCATGTGCCAATAACGCGTAATCCCGGTAAGTGGGTCCTGATCAAAAATTCGCTTGCTCAACTCTATCTCCTCTCACTTAGATAATGTTAGCTCCAGAACGATGCTGTGATTTTGCGAGCAGCGCCTGCGATGACACTGATATCGTCAACACCTTCTACTTCGATCATTACAAACGGACTGCCAGAACCGACAAATCGCGATCCTGAACCATCTGTAACATCCGCTGATGGGACAGCTGCATCGCCTTGTGTGTTAAAGTAGAACACGCCATCTGCGTCTAGACGACAAATTTTTGCGCCTGTCGGCACATCAATGTCTTCAGCTGTATTCGCTGCGAGAACCCGCACATCAACGCGGTCACAATCAGGCAGTACATCGTGCAACAAAAAACCGGCTGCATCTCGCGGTATGAAATATGGTTTCATAAGATTTCCTCGCTGTAAAATTCAGGGCGACCGAAGCCGCCCTAAACTATTTATGATGTTGTAAGGTCAAACACACCTGCGTGTGCTGCCTCATTGGTGATTTTTAAGCCTCCTTCCCAGAGAATCATGGCTTTAGAAGCGTCGCCTGTTTTCGCAAGTTCTACTGTCTGGATAGGACGTAGGTTACAAACAGTCGCATACTCTGGGTCTAGGATAAGCGCCGACGAAGCACGTTGAAATCTGTTAGGAATACAGTTCAGGGTCCCGAAATCTGACATATAGACATCAGCTGTTCCTACGATCGTTGTAGGTGAATCTGATGGCGCCATGAAACGCTGTGCTGCGATACCCGCAAAGCCTGAGACTTTACCTTTGTTGAACGAACCAACCATCAAGATTGAAGGCTGTCCACCAGAGTCATAAGCCGCCTGCATCGCGTCTTTCAACATTTGCTCCGTAAATGCAGCTTTTGCTGAGTTATCTGTACGAGCGTCTGTACCGTCACCGCTTGGGTCTGCCCCTGCAGGTGTACCACCTGTTTGGTGTACAGTGTTTGTTGCGATCCATGCTTCAATACCCGCAGTTTCACGAGCAACTGATGCTGACCCGGCAACCTGGGCATTATTATCCAAAAGGGTAGCTTCTATATCCCTACGGATCTCTTTCCCACGCTTAGCGATTTGGTACGCATATTCGTCGTTACGACCCGCAAGATCTTGTGCGCCAAGGTTGTCGGCGATGATCATTGTGCGGCGTAGAATATGCGAATAGTTCCCAACGCGAGTGGTCGCAGTGGTTGCATCATAAGAAGAGACATCGTCTCCGTCTATTCTGGCCGTTTTATCGGTTGCGGAAAGCGAATCGGTTTGCCACTCAAAGTATGTGTTAGATATACTTTCGGATCCAACGTTACTCTGAAAGGGTACTTCTTCAGGACTAATGTTTGAGATGATGTCACTCAACGATTCACGAATACCAATCGCCGAATGAGATGTGAATGTATTTGCTACGATTGCCATAATGGCCTCCTAAGAGTTTAACAGGTTTCTAATAGCCGCTTGTGCATCGACAACGCGACCAGTTTGTTTGGCTCGCTGAATATCAGCTGCGACCCGTTTTTGGCTACTTGGCGCTTGCGTTGCTCTCGCTCCCGCCTTTAATGGCTTTTTCTTGGAACCTTTAGGTTTTACGCGTGCTTGCTTTGTACGAACCGATCCACGCTCAAACAGCATAGATTGCCGGGCCATCTTAATTAACATCGCGTTCCGCAATCCCATCAGGTCTTGCTCGTTAAAACCGCTCTGCAGAAGGTAGTCACGAACCTCTAGCGCTTCTTGGGCTGCAACATCTTGATTGCCCCACTCAGGAATGAGCGTAGGGAGTAACTCTCTTTGCTCTTGTTCATAAGCTTGCATCTGTTGCTGTTGGCGTTGTTGCCGTGCCTGTGCTAGTCGTTCCTGTTCTGCTCGTACAGCTTGCAGTTGCTCTTGTTGCTCCTGCTTTTGCTTGTTGTACTTGCGCTCTGCTCTTTGCGCCAGGGCGGGGTCTGTCTCATACAGTTTATCCCAGTCTGGCTCTGGTTCTGCCATTTGCTCAATCTTCGCTGCCAACGCAGGTAGAAGTTGCTCATATTGTGCCTCTTGGGCCTGGATCCTCTTTGCAGTTTGCTCAAAAGCTTTTCGCTCTTCAGCCAACGCTTGAGTTTTCCGTGTGTAGTCACTGTGTCTGAAATAGCCTTTCGTGAGTTCTTCAACCGACATCTCTTGCCCGTCTAATTCCAGCGTTTGCTGCATTATGTCAAAAGATTGGTCGTCGTCCCCATAATCGATTTCTTCGTCGTACTCTGTGACCTCTGTTTCGCCTTCATCGACAATTTCTGAGTCAAGGTATTGCTCTTCTTCTGTCGCCTCTGGTTCTTCAGATGCTGTTGCTTCAGTCGCCTCGACATTATCCTGTTCGGGTGCCAGTAGGGCGCTGATTGCGCTTTGTGCTTCTGACAATCCAGTCCCTAAGGGGTTGTTGGTTTCTGCCATTACTATCTCCGCATTATGCTTTTATTTACGTTTTAAGGCAATAGTGCCGTTATCGACCTTTGCCTTGAGGAAAGTTTCCACCATCTGTACACCTAGTAATTTATTATACGCCATCTCTCTTGTGGCGCTGTCTTCTGGGTTAGATGACTTAAATTGCACAAAACATGCAATTTCCATCTCACTCAAAAATGCTTTTAGATCTGTATCCTCTAACAGCCGCTTTGCGCTGTTGGCCTCTTCTACGATCTTTTGTTGATCAGTCATCTACTGCTCCCTTGATGACCTCAGCTTGCGCTTTCATGACCTCGCGATTGATCGCCATATCACCTTTGATGCGTTCCAGATCCATTTGCGCGCCATATTTTGCCTGCAGTTCAGCTGCCTTCATAAACAGGTCTGCATCAAGCTCGTCGCGCTTGCGATCATCCTCTAAAGCAATACGTTTTTCTTCAACTTGAAGCTCCGCTGCCTTTTTCTGGATGTTCGCCTGGATCTCTTGGATCTGCACCGCAATCAATTGCTCATTGATGTCCGGGCCTTTAGGCGGCTCAGGTGGCGCTTGGTAAGTCGCCGGGTCGTTAAAGAATTTACTTGGGTCTTTGTATCCTGCCAATTTCGCATATTCTCTCATAGTGTTTGAAAGCTTGCCTAAATCGGTCAGCGGGTTGTTAGGACCAAATGCCGTCATCGCCTCTTTCTGGATCTGACCAAGAGACATCAAGATGTTCATGCGCTCAGTGTCTGTACCTTTACCCAACGCAACGTTTACGCTGACATCCATGCTTGTATCCCAGACGCGCGGATCAATTGCTTGGAAATCTTGATTAAAGCGAACCATACGAGGTTTGTCTTGATGCTTGGAGATCAACCGCAGGATCATCTTGTACAGATCACGCATGCCAGTTTCAGCGAAGATACGCGCAATAAGCTCTATACGCTGCTGAGACTGCGTCACAGTCGCATTAACGGCTGCAGCGGTTGTTGACTGCAGCGCGGCTGCATCAAGCCCCTGTGAGGCCTTAGAGATGCCCGTGCGGCTTTCCTTGATTTCGTCAAGATATTGCAGAACCGGGAACGCCTCACGACCTACAAACGGCATCGATAGGCTCTGGACATTACCGGGCGCTCTTTGACGAATGATAGCACCCACTTCAGTGTTCATGGCATCTTCAATCGAAACCATACCTTCTGTCACTGCTAGACGCGGATGAATAGACATTGACAGGCTGTCTAGTGTGTTACGCATCACTGACGATTTGATGCGTTGGATGTCCATAACAGAATCCGCAACACTCATGCCAAAGAAATCATGTGCCTCGGGATCTGGGCAGAATGTGCAGAAAGGCGCCTGATCTACAGGCTCATTCATCAAGACTTTGTTACTGTCTCCGACAGTGCAAATTTTGCGAAGCTCTGCAATACCGTCCATGTCGTAGTCAACGCGTATATACGATTCCACATACAACACCTTGCGCATTGCATCGTCGTCACGTTGATCCATCTCATGACTTAGTGCCGGGTTACGCGTGGTCCGTTCAACATTCATTTCCATATCATCGTAAACGCTGCCTACGTTGATGAAGTCATCTGGATCATAGCCCATCTGTACAAGCTCAGAGACAGTGACGATACGGCGGTGTGCGGTAAAATCAGAATCCGCTACGGATTTAGCTTCACGGGAAATTAGGAATTCTTCAGGCGGCAATGCTTCTATTCTGACGCGACCATCTGGGCGTGAATACGTCACCTGCGCAGAATGGCGCTGCGGCGGCATCATCATCTGCCCTAGTTCATCAATTTGCGGCTCACCTTCGATCAATGTTTCTAAGACATCAACTTGTGCATTTTGGTCAGCCATCAACACAGCTAACTCTTGATCTGAAAGCCCAGTGTAGTTGTGTGTTTCAAATTCTGTCTTGTCATCCCAGTATGCCTTAATGATGCCAACCTTGCGCACAAGTGCATCTTGGAAAGCAGCGTGTGTAACAAGAAAACCATTGTTGTCGCGATTGACGATGTAATTTACATAATCGGTTGCTAGTTTAGCCTGATCTACATCCTCGGCACCCTGCGGCACGAATTCTACAGTTTTGTCTGTGCTATGAAAGATACGCATCAAGCTCGGCATGATCGCCTGTACGGTATCCCGTACGTCCATGCTTACGACTTGGCTGCGGCCTTCTTCTTCATCCCCAAAAGGCTCGCCTCTGTAATACTTGGTCGCTTGAGATCTAATAGGGCTGACCCAATTATCCACGTAGTCAATTGCGTCGTCGATCTCTTTACCAACGATACTTTGAAGCTCGATGTCATCCATCGTTTCAAAAAAATCTTCGAATGACATCTCTTCCATATCAGTGGTCCTTTCGTGCGTCCCGCTTTTGCAGCGCGTTGATGTACCTACGCGTTATATCTCGTACTTTATGATCGACCTGGGATGAGGGCGCGCAACCGTCTGAGGACGTCTTCCTCCAAAAGTTGCTGTTGGCTCTCAATAAAGGGGTCAAGACTTTCTCTAGCATCATCATATCCTTCCATAAGTTCACCTGACCCTCTCTCGTACATTTTGTAATCGGGGTCTTTTACCATAAACACTAAATCCGGAGCGCCATCGTTGAAGTCCGAAACCGACGCCATAAACGCCTCCGTCGCATCGTCACCTATTGCATCGCGCATAACATCTTCATCAAACGGGATCCGCGACACGGGACGGAAACCCGCCTTGCCATACAGATCCGTCAAATATGTGTCAAACGCATTTAGGAAAACGCCACCATTCGGCGCGGCCTCTGCTAATGCCTTTGAGGCGAAACCGCGCATTTTACTGTCTTTGTTTTTAACGAGCGAAACGATCTCACCCTCGGGCGTGATAGCAAATCCTGCATCTGCATTGGGGCTCGCAATCATCGTCATGCCTTCGTAGTCGTCAGCATCATAGACATCAACCTGCTTGCCAATTGGGCCTTGGCTATCTTGCGCACGCGCAAGCATTGATTGGAAATATTGACGCGTTTGTGGGCTTTGCGTCAACTCTACAAGCTCTGGCGCCTGGCGTGCGCCTTTGTACGCTGCTCTAAGGCCAAAATAATCTAGCGGAGCAAGCGCCACATCAATAAGTCCCTCTGGCTCGCTATTCGCTACTTTTGCCGCGCCGATAGCGGTGCTAGTGAGGGGGAGCATATTACCAACGCCGACACTTTCGCTAAAGCGAGTCAGAGGATCTGCTTGTGAACCTAAGGTATTACCACCAAAAAACCGTCTTGACGAGGTCCGAGGTATACCGCCGTAAGCCGCTAAAAAATCCTGCGCTCTTTCTCCTACAGTTGTAGGACGGTTCATAATTTGATCAGGTGCGTCACTAACTAGATTTCCAAACGCATCAACGCGTATCGGCATACCAAACAAATTTGGCCCGCGATAAAACGTAGGCGTAAAGGGCGTTCTAGTTACATCAACCATTGGATTGTCCTAAGTATGATAAAACGTCTTGTGTCCGCACATCAGTGCCAGGGATTGTTGCAGCTGCTCCCAAACCAAAAATTGGGATCGACCCGCGCACCATACCTTTGACAACATCCGCAGGTTTCATCCCGGTAACGGCGCTTGTGCGCTCAATCGCTTCATTAACAAACTGGATCATAGGCTTGCCAACTTTGCCTGAACCACCATGCCAAGTGACCTCTTGGAAATTCATAGGTGTTGTCCCTGCTTTGTCAGCTAGCTCAAAAATTGGCTCTTCTGCATTGCCATATGTCCCAGGTGACGGCGCTTTCATGCCATAACCAATGGTCATCATTTGCTCATCCATTGTCGCCCGGTCATCTGCACCCTCAAAATTTGTCTTAAAGTTAAAACGTTTTGGGTTCATCTGTGAGTCAATCGTACCTTGCTTAGCAAGCTTTTCCGCCTGGAAGGCATTGGTGCCAAGAAAACGACCACCAATTGGAAACGGATATTGGTGTGTAGCAGAAGGCAGATCATCGCCCTGCATGCGACGGAAATTGTCAAACGTCGCCATCAATAGGTTTGCAGTTGGATCTGCACCGCCTGTCCACGCAGCCATAGGATCGCTAAACATAGCGCTGAACATTTTAGGCCCGGCCTCTTCGCCAAACTCCTGGATAAATTCGTTTTCCAGTTGGCCCATAAAATACCAACCAGATGTTTCTGGGATATCTAGGCCCCGCAAGTACGCCTCTTGCAGCCGCTTCAAAGCGGCAGGATCGTTATAAATCTTGCGATACTTTTCTACCGTCTCAGGTTTCTTTTTCATAACCTGCAGCGTTTGGTTTGATTGGCTTGCCTCTGGATATTTTGTGCGATCAACAGGGAAACGCTTAGAAATGTCAAAATACGGGTCATAATCGCCTGCCTGGATGCGCTTGTTCGCAGCATCACGGACTTTCTTAACTTGATTGGCCTCATTACTCAGCTGCTTTGCAGCAAAGGTCTTACCTTTATCGGTCTTCATAATAGGCGGCATTACCTCTGGGTAACGACCTTGCAGTGCTAATTTAATAAAATCGTCAAGAACCGCCATTGCTAACCTCATCTAGATATTGCTGTACAATATACGGCAAAGCAGGCGCTGCAGCAACACTCGCAGATATATTCGTCAAGTTGCGAGGCAAACGCGGGTCAAAGCGCGCAAAAATACTGCGCACATCCTGCGGTGCTACCACGCGGACCATCCCAGGACTTGTCGCCGCTTCCATTGCGTCAGTATCAAATTTGCCTGCTTCGTCATAAAGCGTTTGTGGCCCCGCATCACGCACGTTCTCAAAGGTAACTGAATCGTACTTTGGCTGCTCACCTGCCTGTGCTGCGCGTTCTCTAGACTTTTGTAAAAGCGTTAAAAAATCATCTGTAGCAAGCATAGGTGTCATATTTCCACCATCTGCAAGATAGTCGAATGCAGGATCTAACGGATCTATGTCGTCAAGATCAAAGTCTGCAGGCGTTTTCCCTAGAAGATCCATGTAGTCAGGAAAGTGCCATTCGGCTTCATCGCCTGGAATATCAAAGTATATTCGATCATCAGCATCAACATACATGCTTTTACCAGGGCGCGTTAGAACAGGCGTTAGAACAGGACCCCGATCTAAAACAGGCGTTTTCCCATCTTCAGAGAACTTAAATTTAGCATAAGTTGACCCCGTATAAGGGCTGTCAGATGTCCAAACATATTTATCTTTGCGTAAAGGCCGCTCTTTAGATGTCCCACGATAAAATACACGAGGATCGAACCCCATATCAATTGCACGCCGCACACGGCTGTCGAAATCTAAAGGTAAATCGTAGTTTGCGTTCAAGAATTCCTGGTCAGCGTTTTCAAGCAAATCATCAGAAACACCGCCATAATTACCCAAATCGATACGATTTAAAATTTCACGCGCATAACGTCTCGCGCGCGTATCTTCTGCATTTTTTACAACGCCACGAACTAATGATTTTAAGACTTCGCTCATTTTACCGACTTTTTACCTCGGCACCCCCAAGCTTTACGACGCGCGCGAAGCTTAGCTGACTTTGTGCCGTCTTTACTTTTCTGTCCGCTAGAGCGCGCGCAGTACGCATCCCCACGTTTTGTACCTGGATGCGCAACACGTTTGTGCGTCTTACCCTTTGAATCCTTGTAAGTTGTACCGTTTGCGTACTTTTTAGCAGCGGATATCTTTTTCTTTGCAGGCATCAGTAATTAGGGTTCCGTCTGGTCCCCGCAGGGGTAAACTGGTCAAAATATGGCTCTAAACTTTGCGCCATCAAAGGATCCAAGCTGACATCTAATGCATCAGGATTGTACGGAATAAATTGGTTATCACCCAACGGCTTTGGTCGCATACCCTCTAAAAGCTTCGTAATCATTGAAATGCCAGGGATCGGCAGATCGATAGGTTCATCTAACTTTAAAGGACCAATTGCTGCACGTGTCGGACTTGGCGGATTAAAGCTTAAACTGGGCGAATTTGGGTTCATTGGCGCGCTGAACAGTATATTTGCCAAACCGCCATATCCTGAATCTACAGGCTGCGGGAACATTCCCTGCGAATAACCCTGACCCGTCAAGTAATTATCATGCGCTTGCATCGCGCCTGGGTTGTTCCCAAAATAATACTGGCTATCTGGATTTCGCGCTTGAGCTAAAGCCATAGCCTGGTTGTCGCCAGGAACAAATTGCGCAGCCTTATTTGCAGCAATAGTACGTGCAGTCCGCGCATCATAATCGGCTGTCCGCTCCTTTAAGCCAAAGCCCATGGCAAGATCATCAAGAATACCCATTACATCGCCTTTGACAAACGCTTCATGCATACGCCTGCCTTGAGGCAAGCTTCTTTGTTAGGACATGATGGACACGGCAGACGTGTTGCCTCCTGCGCCATAGAACGCTCTTTGTCTGAGATAGCTCCGCTACCTTTTCTAATATTTGGCATTATTTTTTCGCCTTTTTCTTTGGTTTCTTTTTAGCTGTCTTTGCCGCTTGCTTAAATGCTTTGTCTGTTGGAGCGCCTTTTTGGCCCTTCTTACGCATTTTCTCTCCACTACCCGCCTTAATACGAGCGCGCTTCTTAGCAATGTTCTTATATAACGACACGGTGGTTTCCTGCCTGTAAAACTGCCTCTACTGCATAATACATGAAAATATCAGTTTTTCAACGCACTCTACACAACACCACGAATAGACCGACGCAGCGGTTGGTTCCACGTTGACGAACTCTTGCCATACGACATCGTCGTGTAATCATTAGCCAACGCCAAACACAACGCATCTGCACGGTCTGGGGACGCAACTCCGCGCTTTCTCATCGCTTCCTTGCTCTCCACCTGGATCTTACCTGAACTTGTAAAAAAATACTTGGGAGCAGCAAGCTCCGCCCATAGCGCATCATCCTTTGGTAACTTGACATCCATGCCCTCTAACCAAGACTTGCACTGAAACCACAGTTCCGCGCGCAAGTTTAAATACGTATCTCTATTTATAGCACGCTCAGACACGTTTAGGCCACGGGCAGGTAGACCCAATTCGCGCAATCGATCCAAAACCCCGGCGCCAAATCCATTACTGTCAACAATGATCTCCCGAGGCTGCTTTGACGGAGGCAAAGTGTCATATTCAACCTTCACAGCACCAGTCAATTGCATCAGATCCATGCCACGCCAAACCTTCAGCGGATGAACAACAGGACCCTGGCGCTTACACAATACCGAGGCGTCATTACCCTGCCGGGCAACGTCCAAACCCCAAACCGTCATCGTATCCTCATGGACACGCACATCTGACGTCATCGCATAATCAATTAATGACACAGGAATAACCGTATCCTCTTCAGACGGGGGGAAATCACCACGAACACGAACCGCAAACGCAGGGCTATCCTCCCCATAACGGCGCTTCATATCGTCCACAAAGTCATCCGCAACGCGCTTACTCTTAATGCAGCTGACATGCATCGTGTACCAATCATCTTTCAAACGATTGTGCGTATCATAGAAAAAACCAGTATTTCGCGTGGGGTTCCCAGTCAAAACAGTGGTCGCATGTTCGCCCGACATCGACCCAGAAGCGGCCTCGAAAACTTTTTCATGCACACCGCTAGCTTCATCTGCCAAAAGTAAAACTGACGGACTATGGACACCCGCCAGAGCTTCCGGCTGTTCTGCCCTACTAGTCCGGCATGAAATAAAGCAACTCTCAGGTTTGCTCTTCAATTCAATGCGGTCAGACTTAATCTCCAAAAGCTTATCGAAGGGGGGCTTTAGGCGTTTTGCAACATTTTTCATTTCAGCAAAACACGCATCAAACAACTGCGCACTGGTGGGGGCCGTCACAACAGTCTTTGAAGGCACCTTAATACAAACATGCCAAATTGCTGCCATAGCTACAGCGGTGGATTTTCCAACGCCGTGACCAGACCTGACCGAGATACGCCTTTGCCGGGGGTCCGCTATAGCTGTAAGCAATTCCGCCTGCCAATCATCTGGCTCAATTCCGCAAACCTCTCGGGCAAACGAAACAGGATCTGTCTGATAACGAAGGAGTAAATCTAAATATGGGTTCTGGGAATTCATGGGGACCTCATGTGTGTAGGGGACCTTGCATTTGACGGGGCGGTCCGCAACTTAAGGGGGGGCATTTTGCGCTGTATGCATAGCTAAGGCAAAAACGTATAAGGTGAATTATGTTAAATTCATGATTATCGATGCGAAAACCCTGTAAAATCAGTAAGTTGCAGGATTTGCGTATGATTGATAATCTATGCATTATCTGCAAACCACAAGATGTTGTGTCTCTACTTGCCAAACGATTAGCGATTTGCTACGCGTGCGCGCACGCGCGCGTCGGTGTCCTGATGCGTGAAACGGATGTTTATTCCACATCTTTTGCTTCGCCTTCTATAGTGTTTGCCAGTAGTTCCGCCGCTTGTGCGTGCAGGTCGTTTAGACTGATATTCACGGACACGTCCTGCCGTCTCGTGTCGTAATTATCGTTGAGCTTGCCTGCGTACCACTTGAATGTATCAACCGTCAGACGATCTGCTTGAACTGTCTCTGGGCTTGTTGCCTTTGCGATCTCTACCGCTTCACCTGCATACAGATCACCGGCAATCATGCGCGCTTCGTTAAATCTATCTTCACGCCCAGGTGATTGCCGCAGCCAACGCCCCCAGAGCTTGTAGCCGATATCTAGTTTGCTGAGAGCGGTCTTTAACGTCATGCCTTCGGCGAACCAGTCAAAGATGACGTCTTCACCGATCTTGTCTACAGCCGCTAGCTTTTCGTTTCCTGCTTTTGTTACGCCAGTCATTGCACTCGCTCCATACCTTCGATGACGACCATATCTTTCAGGTGAGCATATTTTGTTTCGATGTCAGCGCTGACGTCCACCAATGCATCACATAACAAGATCCACATAGCGAGATCTATTGGCGCCACAGGTTGGAACAACTTATCCCAAACGAGCTTTGCTTCCCCGGTATCTTCGTCGTAGATAATTTCACCTAGTTTTTTTCTTGGCATATCTAACACCTTTCTCAATCTCGTATTTTCTAGCTATGATAAGCTTTCTTTCTTCTTCAGTCCAATCAGGCAACCACGGCACATAAAATCGTCGGTTTGCAAATCCTGATAACTCTTCCAAAGTCTCCACAGTTCTTAGTTTCTTTGCCATCAGTTCTAGGTCTTTGGACATTTGGACACCCCTATAAGGGTGTGTCCTGTCTGTCCAAGAACGACCCCACCATGACATGCCATGTCCAAACCATGTCCAATCATGTCCTAACCTTTCGCTAACTTATTGTTATTAAGGACAAACCGTTGGTCATCAATGAGCTTTTTAATGTCTCGGTCTGCCTGCCTCTGCGACTTTCCTGTCTCCAGTGCGACATTGCTTTTTAGGACACTTCTGGACACCCATTTATCGCCCTCGGTTGCCACGATCTTATCATATTCTTCAAAGATGACGTCGCCTACATCGCGCTCTTTCTTGCTTGGCGGAGTGGTTTCCTCAAGCACAATAGAGGTCACATATTTTCCGTCGTCAGTGAGCAGATCCACCTCTACCTGCATAAACGCAATCTTTGGTGGTTCAGGTGCATCCTTCATTTTAGTGAACTCTACAGTCGTCATGTTGTCACCAACGCGCTCGATTCTGAACTCACAGTCCAGGGCGCCAAGTAGAGCGGAACTGCCCCGCGCCCGCTGCTTTTCTTGCAGGCCCGTGTGATGCGCCATTAGGACTGTGCAACCAAACTCATCTTTGAGCATGTCGCATGTGGCAATGTAGTTATTCATGTCTTTAGTGCTGTTTTCGTCTGCGCCCATCGCTCGTGCTAGGGTGTCGATACAAATCAGTCCAGGTTGTCCAAATTCGTCGATCATGTCTGAGATTGTCTTGCGCAACTCTTCTACCTGTGCGTCGTCAGAGAACAGCACAGCGCGGTTAGAGCGAAAGAACGGCAAGTCTAGCAGGTCTACACTGTTTGCCTTGCTCCAGGCCTTACAGCGCCTTGCAAAGCCGTTTAGGCCCTCACCCGCAATATAGAAGACTGTAGACTGCTCTACCTTACGCCCGTGATATTGTCTGCCCGCTGCAATGTTTAGCGCCATGTCTAGGAAGACAAATGTCTTACCTGCGGCAGGTGCGCCAAACCCGGCAGCTAGCGCGTGCTTTTCTAGCATGCCTTCGATAAGCCACTCTGGGCTTTTAAGTTCTAATTCGCCCACGCGCGTAAAGAGTTGTTTCTTATGATTGCCATGCAGGATCTGCCTGCGGACCTCTTCCAGGCCTTGTGCGACGTGTAGGTCATTAAAATCCATGCCTGTGTTTTTTGGGTGGACGTATTGCAGCCCGGTCTTTTTAGCTGCGTCTATGCCTTTGTCGTCGTTGTCAGCTGCTACAACGAGCCTGACATGCGGAAAATTTTCTTGGATGGCCTCACATACCTTCGGCAGGTTTCCTGCGTCGAGCGCAAAGATCACGGGAACGTTTCCCATAGCCTCGCTTACGCTGCAGCCTGTTGCCCAACCTTCTGTTACGTATGCAAAGTCTTGGATTGGCCCATTGATGACAGAAAACGCGCCTTCTTTTGCCATGCCAGATGTAAAACGCTTTTGTCCGTCTTTCATGATCGTCTGTGTACCAACGCTGTCTCCCTTTGCGTTGATAATAGTGATAACGATCATGTCATCCTTAAGTGTGGCGCCGTTTAGGCCGATTTGTTTGCGCTCGTGATAATGTTTTGGTTTTTGGTTAAGCGGTTGGAACGGCGTTGCGGTTGTGTCTTTTATTGGCGGAAAGTCTAGCACCGTGCGCCCTGGGATAGGCCAAACGCCGTCTTCTTCCATAATTGTCTTGATATCAACAAACGTGCAGCCTTTGTTGCAGTTAAATTTGACTTCGTTGTTGATGTTGCTGATGTAAAATCTGTCTTTTCCTTGGCACTGCGGACACGGGCCGTTGTAGTGGTCGGCGCCTGTTTTCTTTAAATTATACCGCGTCACGATACGGTCTGCCCATTCTCCCCAATAGACTGGCTCGTAATTGTTCATGGTTTTTCCTGTTGTAAAATGTTTTGCGCCCCAGTTTCCTGAGGCGCCTTGATTTTAGAATGGGATTTCGTCGTTAAAATCCTGTTTACCCTCGCCACCTTGTGGGACATCAGGAAGCCCAGGGAAAGACGTGAACGCAGGTTGTTCAGGCGCTGCAGGTGCTGCGGGCGCAGCCTGTGGTGCAGGAGCGAATGCAGGAGCAGCCGGAGCAGGTGCAGGTTGACCAACGGGTGCAAAAGCAGGTGTCGCCTCTGCAGCTGTGTACTCAGATCCGGGCAACGCCTTAAACGGGTTGTATTCCTGACGTTCTGCAAGAGTGACAACCTGTAGGCCCTGGAGGCGCAAAGAGACACTGTTCCCCATGCCACCAGAGTAGGCAATCAAAGTTAGGTGAAAATTGCAAACGCTGCCAGTTGTCAGCTCGAAATCGTCGGGCAGTTCCCGCGCCATTTGATCGTATTGCTTAGGCGGTTGGGTTGGCTTTTGCCCGTCGTAGGTGCCTTTCTTTTTTGCGGAGATCAACCAGTAGCCTGTAACCTCTCCGTTTTGGTCTTGCTCTGCCTTCATTGGGTTGTCAGGCTGCGCAGGCCATGTAGGCTCTTTCTTTTCTGCCCAAGCTTTACACATCTCTTGCCAAAGTGTGCCTGCCTGCTCCTGTGTTAGGCGCAGTGTCACCTCGCGCTTAGCAAGCGGTTTTAGCGGATCACAAGGACGGTTTTCGCCCTTTTTGCCGTCAGGGGTTGGCGTTGGGAACTTTACGTACTCATACCATTGGTTGAGCCGAGGCCATTTGACTTCGATGTTTTGTAATTGGATATCCATTTATTCCTCCATATATCCTGGTAAGTGAATCATGTTTAGATCAGGCCAATCAGTTGGGTAGTGATTTTCTGTAATGGCCTGTGCCATGCGCGCAAGGACGTTATCCATCTCTTCTTCTGCGCGTTTTAAGACAGTACCTGAAAGCACATGCAAGCATTGCGCAAAAGGTGCTGTCTTTTCAACTGCGGAAAACGCAAAGTACGTCACCGGATGACCACATAGTTCTAAAACTCTTTTATAGAACGCTGCCTGAATGTGGTAGTTGTACCGAAAAATTTGTTGTTGAAAGCCACGCTCGCCAGGTGCGGCGTCAACTGTGGACTTTAGGTCAAGGCATACCTGCTTTTCCTGCAGGTACGCATCAGGTCTAGCTTTTAAGCGGAGCCCGGATTTTGGATCTGTCACAAAAAAGCTTTTTTCAATCATTACGTCGGGATGATTTACGATTGCATTTACGCGCTCGTTTTCCAGACATGATGCAGCCATCTTTTTGACCTTGGCATAATCGTCAGCTGTCAGCAGCACTTTGCCATTTTCTTGGCACTCTTTGTACAGCATCTTCCACGCGTTACCGACGCGCTTTTCTGGCCCCTCAACCGTATTATGACCGCCCTCTAGGGTCATGTCATGAAAGCCTGTGCCTAGATCAAAAACTGTGCTGCTTGTGACTTTATCTGCGTGCTTCCAATGCGCCATAGATTTACATGCAGCCTTTACAGCTGAAGAAGAGATTGCGTCGTGCGCGTGATAGTCCGCGTTAGACATCTCTAAAATTTCTGGGTTTTCATTTTTTATCATTGTTTTTTTCTGCAAGTTTACGCAGTGCTTCCGCCACAGCGTTCAGTGCATCCTTTAGTTTTTTCACTTCTTCTTTTGCGCTCATGACTGCATGCTTCCCCATTTTGCGAGTAGTAACGCCTCGGCGCGGTGTTCATCTTTTTTGCGGATCAGATCCTTTGATACTTTTGGAAACCATTGCTGCGCCCGCTGTCTCGCTTCGTCTTTCGCGCGGCCCAACCGCAGGTCTGTTTTCCATTTGGCGGGTGTGACGATTGTATAGGGCGTGCTTTCCCACAGCATCGCCATGGATAATAGTTGCCCGTATGCGTAACCAATTTTAAATGCTGACGACACGCCTTGCTTTGGTCGTGAGCTTTGTTTCTCAATGTAGATATGCGTGACGTGATCGCTGTTGAGGATGTCCGCCAGGGCAAGCACATCAATGCCGCCTTGTTCGTACACTGGCAGGTCGTGGACCTCGTACCAATCTAGATCCTTGTTATACAATGCAACGCCCCCGGTTTTAAAACCTGGGTCAATTCCGCAAATCGTTGGCATTTTTGATCTCCTTGCCTCTGCGTTCCAGGTACTCCCGGCACGCCTCCTCAATAACTGACACAACTGATCGTCGTGTATCGTCAGAGTATTCTTTTAATGCATCGACCAGATCGACACGCAATCGTGGTCCTAACTGTTTTGTTTCCATGGCAGCCTCCTATGTTCACACAGAGGTAACACTAGTCTAACAGGTGCATCAATGACTTTTTTAACCAAT
>ERZ869936.1537-NODE-1537-length-16180-cov-18.214450_pt1 | contig 16180 bp, 16 predicted proteins | sample MGYA00520876_ERZ869936 | MGnify/ENA primary metagenome ERZ869936 (study PRJEB32218, sample SAMN09650985) | biofilter metagenome | isolation source: enrty point of leading RO module | place: Saudi Arabia: Thuwal, RO plant located on Red Sea | collected 2016-02-17...
GGCCGCGACGAGCGCCGCCGCGGGGCTGTTGAGTCTCACGCTCCCACACCTCGCCCCTTCCTGACCCGCAGCGGACCCTGCTGCTGGCCCACAGTTCGCCGACGCGGCTACCGGTCCGAAGTCTTGACCGAGTGTCCGAAACCGGTGAGGGACAACGGCGGGAAGGGGGCTGGCTGGTCATCCGGGTCGACATGCACAGCCGGTTCGTCGTCGAACTCCGGCATCCCAAGGACGACCAGCGGCCGGACTTCGTAACTGACAACACGAGCCGTCAGGCTGCTCGGCGTTTCGACCGTCTCACCGGCGTCCGCCACCGGCTGATCGAGCGGAATCCCGGAGTTCTCCCGTTCGTCCGACCGGTCGTTGCGCCAGGTGTCGATCAGGCCGCGTAGTCCGGAACGCCGCCGCGAACTGCTGGTGGGCAGCGGAAACGGGTCGGTCGGCTCGAGGTTTTCGTCGTTTTCGTCCGGAATCAGTTCGAGTGGCGCTGCGCTGGGAGGGGCGGGAGGCGGAGGATTGCTCAGGTCGATCGTGGGCCGTTCCGCTTCATCCGCCGTAGGATAGTAGTCGTTCGGCGTGACTCCCGGCGCGCGAGTCGGCTCAGTGGGCGACGCCGGGTTCGGTTCCCGTCGCGAAAAGACGCTCGCCAGCGGCACAGAGGGCCGGTAACCGTAGCCGTTCTGGTCCGAGCGGCAGCCGGGCAGCAGCAGTCCCCCGAGACACAGGCCAAGCGAGGCGCAGGTGAGCCGGAAATGCATGGGACCGTTCCTCATTGAGATCCAGAAACCGTCTGCGCGAAGGGATCCGGCGACAGACGTCCGATACTCCCGCTCCAGGAGTGACACATGGTTTCACTCCGCTGACCCATACGTTGGGCGCAAAACCCGGGTTCGCTGACCTGTGCGGAATGCGTACCAATCAGAGAATCGGACGGTGCGGTCGAACCAGACCGGAAGAAACGGCCGATTCGAACTGCGCGGCACAACCTTGCGGCCGCTTCTAACCGAGAGAACGATTTCCCGTTCCGAGCGATCAACCGGCGCGTGTGCTTCGCGCCGATCGCGCCGAATGTTCCGGATGCGCGGGCCGTCGCGCACCGCACCCCAAAGATTGTGCCCGCCGAGCAATGCCGGCCAGAGCAAATAGCTCGACCATGTGTCCGCGTCGAGCGGTGTTTGGACTGTCGAGGACGAAAATCCGCGAGACAGAGCGCCAACACTGATTTGCAAAGCGCTCTATTCGTCGAGGATTTCCTGCTCCTTGGCGCTGGCCTGCTCGTTGACCTTCCCTTCGTAGTTTTTGGTCAGGTCCTGGATGCTGGTCTTCGTCGCGTCCCGTTCATCCTCGGACATCGTCTTGTCTTTTTCGGCCTGGTCGGCGTGTTTGTTGGCGTCGCGGCGGATGTTGCGAATGGCGACGCGAGCCTCTTCGGCGAACTTGTTCACGCGGGTGACGAGTTCGCGGCGGCGTTCGCCGGAGAGGGGAGGGACGTTCAGCCGGATCAATCGTCCGTCGGAGTTGGGCGCCATGCCGGCGTCGCTCGACTGGATCGCCTTGACAATTTCACTGACGGCGGACGCGTCAAACGGGCGAATCACGATCTGTTGCGGCTCCGGGATGCTGATCGTCGCCAGTTGCTTGAGCGGCGTCGGGGATCCGTAGTAGTCCACCCGGATGGAGTCGACCAGACCGGGCGTCGCCCGCCCGGTGCGGAGGCCCTGCAACTGGTCGTGAAAAATCTTGACCGCTTTCTCCATGCGGTCTTCCGCATCGAGAAGTATCTCGTCCTGGTCCATATTGCAGGCTCCTGGGTTCGGCGGGGACGATGGCACGCGCTCCGCCACGATTCCGTTGCGCTAACGGCCGACAGGGAGACACGATAATTCATCCCGCGAGGATTGAGAAGCACCGGCGGAGTCGCTCTTCGTGCGAGTTCGCCCGGCCGGGAATTGCGCTTGCGTGAGCCGTTGACGAGGAAGGAGGGTTCGCCTTCGAATCAGTGTCGCTGCCGGGTCTCGACTCGCCTACAATTGCGATGTGCCCTGACAGGGGTTTGTTTTCGGGTTGGCTGGATCGCAAGTCCGCCTGAAGCGCTGCGGGATTCTTGCATCCCTGAGAACCAATCCACCTGAAGAGTATGAACCGGCGAACCACCCGTTCTTGTTGACTTCGACTTCCAATCCTGAATCTGTTGCAGACGAAAACTGATGCGTATTCTTCTGGCCAATCCGCGGGGGTTCTGTGCGGGCGTCAACATGGCGATCGAATGCCTCGATGAGTGCGTCCAGAAGTTCGGTTCGGACATCTACGTGTATCACGAGATCGTCCACAACCGGTATGTCGTGGACCGCTTCACGCAGCAGGGGGTTACGTTTGTCGAGGATCTGGACGAGGTGCCAAGGGGATCCATTCTGCTGTACAGCGCTCACGGAGTGTCGCCCGCCGTCCGGGAGCATGCGCGACGGCGCGAGTTGCAGACGATCGACGCCACCTGCCCGCTGGTGACGAAGGTGCACATCGAGGCCGTCCGCTACGCGCGGGATGGCTACCACATCGTCCTGATCGGGCATGACGGCCACGACGAGGTGATCGGCACGATGGGAGAAGCGCCGGAGAGCATCACCCTGGTCGAATCGCCCGACGACGTCGACGGCCTCGAGTTCGCTCCGGATGCGAAGATCGCCTACCTGACTCAAACCACGTTGAGCGTGGAGGAAGCGGGGGCCGTCATCCGTCGCCTGGAGGAGAAGTTCCCGCACATCGAGCATCCGCCCAAAGAAGACATCTGCTACGCGACGACCAACCGGCAGCATGCGGTGCATTCGCTGGTTGAGCAGGCCGATCTGGTGCTCGTGCTGGGCAGTCAGAACAGTTCCAACAGCCGCAGGTTGATGGAGATCGGCGAGACGCACGGCAAGCGAAGCCACCTGATCGACGGCCGCCACGAGTTGAATGCGGACTGGTTTGACGATGTCGAGACGGTGCTGATTACCGCCGGGGCCAGCGCGCCGGAAGTGGTTGTGCAGGACGTCGTCGACTATCTCCGCGAGCACTTTGATGCGACGCTGGATGAGATCACAACCCGCGAAGAGCATGTCACGTTTCCGCTTCCAAAGGAGCTTCGCGTCCTGCAGCAAGCGGCCGGCGGACCTCAAGACAACGGCCGCTGATCGCGGTCGTTCGGCTGCGGGACGCTGGTTCGAGTGTGTGAAGCATCGGGACCGTCGAATCCTGTATGACAGTTGCCCCGCCGACTTCCCTGCCTGCCCAAGCTCCGATTCTCGAGCGGGCATTGCGCACCGCTGCGATCGCTCATCGTTCGCAACATCGCAAGCAGACCGACATCCCGTACTTCGCCCATCCGGCGGCCGTGGCCCTGCTGCTGGCGCGGGCCGGAGTGACCGACGAAGCAACTCTGGCGGCCGCGGTCTTACACGACGTCCTCGAAGACACCGAACTCACCGAGCAGGTGTTGCGGCGGGAGTTTCCGGCGGAAGTCGTCGACATCGTCTGCGCCGCCTCCGAACGGAAGCTGGACGAACAGGGCAACAAGCGTCCCTGGGTCGACCGCAAGCGGGACCACGTGCGGGACATCGCCGGCGCTTCGCTGCCTGCGCGGGCGGTTGTGCTGGCCGACAAACTGCACAACCTGCAGTCGATAGCGTTCGACCTGGCGGCCGGCGAACCGGTATGGGACCGGTTCAACGCGCCGCGCGAACGGATCCTGCAGTATCATGCGGAGATGATCGATGCGGCCGCCGGCGAGAACAGCGAACTCGCGGCGCTGCAAGCAGCGGCGAGCGAAGTGCTGCAGCAGTTGCTGAATGATCCGGAATCTGAAACCGATCAGGACGAGCGTTGACGATCGGCGCTCTTCGAGGAGAGGGCGCTGAACGTCACGTATTCCCAGTGACGATACAGTTCGGACTGCGTGACGAGCGACTCATGGGTTCCGACTGCGGCGGCTCGTCCTTCATGAATCAGTATGACCTGCCGGCATCTCCGCACGGTGGAGAGCCGGCGGGGGAGAAACAGGACGGTCCGCTGCTTGACGAGCCGGTTGTAGGTGTCGTCCAACATTGTCTTGGTGTCGTCGTCCAGTGACTCGGCCGGCTCTTCAATGATGAGAACGGCCGGATTTCGCAGGATGGCCCGGGCGAGACTGAGTCGAAACGCCTGTCCCGCATCCAATTGCTCTCCATGCTCGCCGATGACGGTCTCATAGCCCTGTGGAAGTTTGACCACGAAATTATGAGCGTGCGCCGCCTTGGCCGCGTCGGTCGCCTCCGCCGTCGAAAAGCGGTTGTCTCCGCAGGTCAGGTTCTCGAGGACCGTGCCGGTAAAGAAGGGGTCGTCTCCCCCGACGTAGACGGTCTCGGCGCGAAGCGATTCAAGCGTCGCCCAGGCCGTGTCCTCGCTGTCGAACAGGATGCGGCCCGATTGGGGTTCGATGAACCGTGGCAGGAGATACCCGACCGCGCGGCACACGGTCGGGTCAAGCGAGACCACCGCAGCGCTTTCGCCGGCGGGGAGGCGGAGGTCGAGGTCTTTCAACAACGGCTTTCCATTCAGCTTGTACCCGACCGATTCGAAAATGATCGACTTAGAGACCGGATCGAGGAATTTGGCCCCGACCGCCTGCCCCACTTCCGGAATCTCGTCGAGATAGCGATACACCTTTTCGCCCTCGACGAGCAGCGTCTGCCGCGCCTCTCCGAGCGGCGCGAGACGCATCGCGCCGAGAGTCATCCGTCCGAACACCGCGATCAACAGAACAGCCAGCGAGAACGGCAGCGGCTGCACGGCGCTCATGACGCGGGACGAAACGAAGAACACGACCAGCGACACGCAGAGGATAAGACAGGCGCGGGCCGCCCACACTGACCACCAGTCGCCGAAGCGAGAATTCGTCAACTCGCGCCCATAATGATCGAGATACTGACTAAACCGGCGGCGCTCGAACTCTTCCATCCCGTATCCGCGCACAATCCGGCTCTTGCGCAGGCCTTCGGAAAGCCGTCTCAAATCGGAGTCGCCGCGGGCCGCCCTCAGCCGTCCGAGTTGCCGCCGGTGCTTCTGTTCGTGCGAGACCATCCACCACGCCGTCAGCACCGGAATTGCACATTGCAGAGTGAGCCGCAGGTCGACGGCGACCGCGACGGCGAGGAGCACGACCGTCGTCAACAGTTCGATCGGCCAGCGCGACGCCAGCAAGACGATCGCCTCGTCGAGGCGGGCGACCGTGTCGGTGAACAGTTCCACCGCGCGGCGGGTTCCCTTGCCGTCCAGGTCGCCGGGGGTGAGCCGCAGCGCCTGCCGGTGCAGGGATTGGCGAACTCCGTCCGACGTCGCCAACCCGATTCGCACAGCGCTCCGCCGAATCCGGGACTGCAGGACGGATCGCGCGAGCCAGAGGACGATGAGTGTTGCAAGCACGGCCAGCGCGGCGAAGCGCGTGTCGGAGAGCAGCGGAAACCGACCGCACGCTGCGCCCAGCGGCCAGTACAGAAACCAATCGGAATACCTCACAAGCGTGGAGATCAATCCCTGGTCGCTCAGGTAGTAGGTCTCGTGTTGCAGTTCCGTCTGGCGGGCGGTGGCGGTTTGCGTGGAATTCTCGGGGGCTGCGTCGGGGTCCGGTTCCGCCGCGTCACCTGCCGCGTCTTGTTCCTCGTCGACGTCTGGTGACGGATCGATTGGGGAGGCCGGCAGCACCGCGCCGGCGACCGGCGCGCCGGCGATTGTCAGAGCATCGAAATCGTCCTGAATGCGGCGGAGTTCGGCACGCGTCGTAACGACGCTGCCCCCGCTGGAGAGGAGGTCGACGAAAACCGCGCCGCCGATAATGAGGCAGCCGGTCAAGAGCGCCGTGGCCAACGACCACAGCACAATCCCCAAGCCGCGGCCTCGCAGCCAGGTCCGCCGCGGAAGCAATCGTCGAAGCACGCTCATCGTACGGCCTGAAGGAAGACGTCTGTAAGGATGACTCACCTGCGTGGTTGTCGCTGTCGTCGTCCTCCCTGGGATTTCGTCGCCGCGGCCCTGATGGCGACTCTTCGCGCCTCCTTTGCCGTTCGATCGGGATTACGCCAGATCCCGGTCCTCGAACAGGATGAATGCCAGCAGCACGGCAGCCGCGATGTACACCACGGAGTACGCCGCCGACAAACCGATGTAATCGAGCGGGATGTCGACCCCCGTCGCCACCGCCGCCGACATGTTGAAACTTTCCAGATTCGGCAGCACTGTCGCAAGTAGCTGCGCGAGCAGTTGGACCGGCGGAAGCCCGGCGAAGGTCGACTCCACCAGCACCGGTGTCAGATGCGCGATGACAAAGATCGTGAAGCAGACGACGATGTTCACCAACATGGGGAGTCGCGTCGAGATGGCCACGCTGACGGCCGTCATCACGGCGACTTCCATGAAGATGAGCGTTAGTGCGGGGAGGATTTTGGAGGCCACGCTCAGCCGCTCGGCTTCGGGCATCGGCACTTCGCGGCCCCAGAGTTCGGTCGTCACGTACATGTCCGGTGGAGTCTGTCCCGACTCTTTCCGGTCGTATCCGAATTTGAAGTAGGTCAGGACGACGAAGACCGCCCCCGCAACAATAATCAACAAGAGGGCCGCCTGAGCGATTCCAACGTATTTGCCGAACACAAATTGTCTGCGCGTGATCGGTTTTGAGAGGAGCGTCATCGCGGTCTTGCCTTCGATCTCGTCCGCCACGCTCATGCTGGCCGTCCAGACCGACAACAGCAGGGCCGTGATCAGGATCGTCGCCAGACCGCAGTCGATGAACATCTTGGTGTCTTCTCCGAGGGAGAAGAACGGAACGTAGAAATTGGCGCCGATGAGCAGAATCGCCAGCACCGAAAGCAAGAGGAACACCGGTTGGCGAACCGCTTCCTTCGTCGTGGCTCGGGCAATCGTGCCGGCTCTCGTGAGATAATCGAACAGCAGCAGCAGCGCGAACAGGGAAACGGTTCCGATTCCCAGCCAACTGTTGCTGGACAGGCCGGCCGGCCCGTCCGCCGCCAGCGTCAATAGGTGACTCGCAGACATGATCGCTTCACGCCCCTTCTGAATGTGTGCTCGCGGAATGCATTGAATAACAAAAAACGAAATCTCTTCCGACTACGTCAAAATCCGGGCGACGTGCGGATCACGATTCTCAGATCGGTGTGAAAAACTGCAGAACACCGCGTTCAGACAGAAAGGAACGGCATCTTCTGCGCCACTCGACTGTATCACGCCCGGAGACCGAAGGAAACTGTGTCTCAAGCCTATACAGACAAAAGAGATTTGTCGAATTTCAGGCAGTGGTCGCAAGACTTCGGTCCGATGGATCACATCGCAACCGGAAGCGTCGGCCCAGGCCTCGCTGCCGGCTCAGCGACGCGATTCGCCCTCGTGCCCGGATTATTCACCACGGAGGCGCGGAGACACGGAGGAGCTTGATCGTGCTTCTCACAATCACGGCGTCGCATGACTCACGTATGTCCAGCGATCATGAATGAATCGTGGCGATTCGGCACAGTGCGGCCGCGTCGAATCGCGAAATCAACTTCTCCAGGATTCCATCGAACACAGCACACAGTGTCGAAGTTGCTGCGTCTGAAATTTCGCCGTAAGTTCTTTTCTGCGTGTTGATAACGTGCAGAATCTTGTTGTCCTGCGCAATTACATGCGCAGGCCCGTAGCGTACGCTGCCAGGGTGCGCGAACCGCCTCTGCGATCAGCGGGACGCACGCAAGGCTGCGTGCGCTACGTGGTTGTGTTGCGGGCATCGCCCGCGCTGGGGGAACCGCTCAACCCGAAGTGTTGGAGTTCACTGGCGACTCGGCTCGCGACAACAGGACGATGGCGTCGGCTGCGATCGCCTCTTCCCGGCCGATGGGACCGACGCGTTCCCCGGTTTTCGCTTTCACGTTGGCCGCAGAGCGATCGATCCCGAGCAACTCGGCGACGCGGGCGGCAATCTCGTTTTTGTGGGGGGAGAGTCGCGGCTGCTGGGCGAATACGGTGCAATCCACGTTGACGACCTGCCAGCCGCGCGAGGCGATTTCCTCCAGGGCCTGCGTCAGGAATGTCGTCGAATCGGCCCCGGCGAATGCGGGATCATTGTCGGGGAACCATTCGCCGATGTCACCCAAGCCGGCGGCGCCCAACAGTGCGTCCGTGAGGGCATGCAGCAGGACGTCTCCGTCGCTGTGGGCGTCAGGGCCCTTGGGATGCGGAATCGTCACACCGCCGAGTATCAAGGGGCGGTCGTCGATCAGCCGGTGTGTGTCGTGGCCGAGGCCGACGCGATACATCGGTTTTCTCCGCAGTGACCATCGGAAGCGGAACGGAATCTCAACGAACGCTGCGGGAATCAGCGTCCACCGGTGGCATATTAGCCTCCGTGAGGGCCCTTCGCACTCAGTCCGCGACCTTTTGCGAATCGTTGGCGCTGCAGGTCGCCGGCTGAAGAGCTGCATTCGGCCGCGAGTGACAAACTGTCGACCATGTTGCCTCATCCTGCCCACTCAACGCAAGATCGCCATACCTGCAAGGTCGGGAGTGAGCCGACGTATCGTCGGACCGGACGCCACGTTGCCGGCGATTTCGTATTGTGTTTGCCGAGAAATCGTGCAACGATCCCGGCCCCCTCTAAGAGTCATTTCTCCTTTCGTGGTTCGTCAATGGGCAACAGAGCCCTGACAGGGCACTCGTGTGCATCACGAGCCGGTTCTTCGTTCCTCCGATTCCCGATCTCGGCAAGTTTCCTGTGGCACGCTTCTTCGCTGCGCTGATGCTGCTCGTCTGGACCGCGGGATGCCATGCGCCCGGCCGGTTTTCCGGTGCGTCGCATCCGGTCGGCAATCCGCTCGGCGTGCGCGCGGTCAGCGACGACAATCTGTGGGAGCGGACCGTGGACGTGCTGCACGACTACCAGTTTCAAGTGGCTCGTGAAGACCGGCTGGCGCGGGTGATTGAGACGGATTACAAGGTCGGCTCCGGCTGTCTCGAGCCGTGGCATCACGATTCGGTCGGCCCCGCCAACCGGCTGGAAAGCACGCTGCAGTCGATCCGCCGCCGCGTGCGAATTACGTTGATGCCGGTGGATGCGGCGGGGAACTACGCGGTGACGGTCGAGGCCTTCAAAGAAAAGGAAGACCTGCCGGGCCTGGCGGCGAATTCTCCCGGTGCGGCGACATTTCAGGAGAGCACGCCGCTGCAACGGGATCTGGACCCGGTCGTGGGGCAGTCGAGTCCTTCGGGGTGGATTCCGGTCGGCCGCGACTTTGATCTTGAGCAGGCGATTCTCGCGAGCTTGCAAGAGGCCTACACGGGCTGATCTGCAACCATCTTCGTTCCGAAACGCCCTTCTCGGAAGGCTCCTGGCTGAAGAGGACGGGGTGGTGGGGCTGTCGTTTACACACATCTCTCGATCCCCGATCGAGTTGCTCTCCGAGAGATTCGAATGGAACGCGGATGATCACGGATTGGACCGATTTTCGCTGATTGTTTTCTGCGGAGTGCGGAGCATTCACGCCAGGATCGATGCGGTCTCGTCGCTGCCGAATTCCCCGCAAATCCGTGCCGGTCCGCCACATCCGCGAGAATCTGTGTCCTGTTCGAGAATCCCATGCCCTCGGTTCCTCGCGGTGGGCGCGAATTCGGGGAAATCGGCAGAATTGGCCGCAGACCGATTGCAATCTCTGGCGGCGACCGTTAAACATCTGAAATTGAGACTCAGTGTCAGTCTCGCGAGACGAGTTAGCCAGCCATCGATCTGCGGCGAGAAGCGCTGTGTCGCACAGTTCCGCCGCAACCTGCCGCGCCCGAATCTGCCTTCCTCCGGGCTGCCAGCCAGACTCGTGGACTTTGAACCAGCATCAGGGAGCGCCCGCCCCCTGATCCAAGCCCTCTGTCTGGAAATCGAAGATGAAACTCATCAAATCACGGTCCCGGCGACACGCGTTCACACTGATTGAACTGCTCGTCGTGATTGCCATCATCGCCATTCTGATCGCTTTACTGCTTCCCGCCGTGCAACAGGCGAGAGAAGCGGCCCGCCGCACGCAGTGCCGCAACAATCTGAAGCAGTTGGGCCTGGCGCTGCACAACTATCTGGATGCCTTCACGGTCTTTCCGCCGTCCTTCGCGGTCTCGCCCAACGGCGGGGGAGGATACCTGCCGGGCGGTCAATGGTCGGCCCAGGCGCGGGTGCTGCCGTACGTCGATCAGGGCAGCATGTACAACACGATCGATTTCTCGCAGAGTTACACGCCCGGCGTGTCGCCGGCGATCGATCGCGTTCCGATGTATCTCTGCCCGAGCGAAGTTCAGGATCGCCCGCGCACGAGCGGAAGCGTGGTGGAGTATTATCCGCTCAACTACGCCGTCAACATGGGGACGTGGCATGTCTTCACGAACGCCACCCAGGAACAGGGCAACGGCGCCTTTGCGCCGAATAGCGCGAACAAGCCGCGAGACTTCATCGACGGCATGACGAACACGCTGTGCGCTGCGGAAGTCAAGGCGTTTACGCCGTATCTGCGCGACGGCGACGGGGCGTCGGCGACGCCGCCCGCTCCGACAGGGGTCAGTGCCCTGGGAGGCGAGTTCAAGACGAATTCCGGTCACACGGAGTGGGTCGACGGCCGGGCCCACCAGACCGGGTTTACGACGACCTTCACGCCGAATACGTTTGTGCCGCATGTTGTGGGCGCCGACACCTACGACATTGACTTCACCAATTGCCGCGAAGCCAAGACGTGCACCGGTCCGACCTATGCGGCGGTGACGGCACGGAGTTACCACGAAGGCATCGTGCTCGTGCTGTTGATGGACGGGTCCGCCAGGGCGGTTTCCGAAAACATCAACCTGCAGACCTGGCGGAACCTCGGCCAGCGCAACGACGGCGAAGTTCTCGGGGAGTTCTGATCGCGTCAGTGGAGAACCAGTTTTGCGGCGAGGTTGGGCTCGCCGGAAACTCAGGAGATCATCGGGCGGGGGATGCCGGAGGGATGCCTGGGTGGGCGACGGCGATCGCGCTGTTCCTTGCGGCCGCGTCGTTGGCCGGACTTGCCGTCGCCCGGTTCTTCCGATTCGGCGTCTTGCCTGGTCGCCTGCCGGTGCCGACGTTCACCGAGCGCTTCACTGATCCGATCCGCATCGGCCGGGTCGGGCTTGCTCAGCCACCGGATCTCTTCGGCGATCCGGGCGGCGACCGGGCGGCCGTCGAGGCAGGCGATTCGGTTCTGCGCGGTCGCCGGAACGCGCGGCCCGGGGGATATGACGCCGACCAGATTGAGCGGATCGGCGGCCGAGATCACGCAGATCGAATTCTCGGCGGCGGCGTCTCTGAGCCGCCGCAGTTCGGAGACCGTTTCCCCGACGGCGAACTGCTCACCGCCGACATTCCTGATGAATCGTCCGCCGCGGATTTCGCCGCGGGCTTCGAGCCGGCGGTAGACCTGCAGCAGTTCGTACCACCGCGGCGCGCCCTGCTCGCGGCGGAGCAGGTCGCGGAATACGACGCCCCATCGCCGCAGAAGCTGCCACGCCCATTGCTCCACGACTTCACGGCGACGTTCCCTCTCGGATCGCTCCTCATCGGCCGGAGCTTCGGGAGCGGCACGGAGCGACCAGCGGCCGGTGGAGCCGACCGATCGTCGTCGCCGCACGACTTTCGGCGACCGCCGGCGTTCACTCTGCTCGGATCGCGCGGCGTCGCCGATGCGGACCAGGCTCCGCAGCCCGGCGAAGCCATCGGAGGTGACCAGGCCGTGCGAGACCAGTTCGCCGATGGCGTCGTCAATCTGCGTCGGCAGCAGGCGGCATTCGGCCAGCATGTCGGCGGCGAACAGCGCGCCTTTCCGGCGCAGCAGTTCCAGCAGCGACTGGGCCGTCGTGGTGAGTTGGTCGTCCGGGATGTGTCGGGAATCGTCGGTCAGCCAATGGGCGTCTTCGCGAAGAAAAAGAGAGACGGGGGCGTTCCGGGTGACTGACGCCATCGGGCGCGACTTTTCGGGATCGCGCGGCTTCGGATAGAGGCGTCCCCAGCCGACTTCCCCCGTCAGGCACAGCTCATCGAGCCAGGCGGGCTGATAACCGTCGAGTCTGGCGGCCAGGATGTCGCGTTCCCAGCAGGCGGCGGGGATGTCGAGCCCCTGCAGACGGCTGACGACTTCGAAGACGCCGTTCGTGCCGGTCTGCCGTGTACCAGGCGCGACGCCGTGGAGCCGGTGGAGAAAGCGGTAGAAGACCTCGATCCCGACCGGTTCGATCTCCCTGCGGAGTCCCGAGATCGTCAGCCTGTGAATCCGGGCCAGCAGGCGGCGGTGACACCACTCGATTTCCGGCCCGGTTGCAGGTTCGGCGTCGCCGGTCGGAACGCTCTCGGCCGGAGGGCGAAACTGGCCGCGGAGAGCGATTCCCTCCCCTTCCAGCCCCTCCAGGGCCGCGTTCGACTGGCTGACGGTGATGCCGATCTCCGCCGCAACCTCGCTCGCCGTCACCGGGCCGCAGTATTCAAGCAATCCGCGGACGGCGGCGACACGGGCGGTCACCTCGTCCCATTCGTCGTCGCCGATTCCGTCGGGAACCTGCACGATGGGCGACGCCGTCCCGTCGGGGAACATCCTGCGGACGGCGGGCCAACGCTCCGTGGCCACCCAGGCGCGGCGACAGTCTCCGTAGGAGACCTGTGTAGCGCGGCCGTCGCGTTTCAGCTCCTCGAAGTGCTCATGCCAGGCATCGGGTTGCGATTCGTCTGGGGAGGAGACCGGCAGCAGGAGTCGGCCGATCAGCAGGTCGTGCAGTTCGTCGGCGGACCGGACGATCGGCTGCGCTTCGTCGACGACCTGGGCGATGGCCTGGGGGTCGAGTTTCGCGAGATCGCGGACGCTCTCGACGGTCAGGCTTCTCCGGGTCGCCACGGCACGGGCTCGCCGTTCCTGAATCTCGCCGCCGTCCAGAAACGCGTATGGGTTGGCGTTGAGCAATTCATAGGCGAAGGGCGAGGGTTCGCGGGTGTCGCGGGCGACGAACCGGATTTCTCCGTTTTCCACGCGCCGCAGGATCTCGCGCAGGCCGTCGAGATCGAGCGCCTCGTGCAGGCAGTCTTCGACCGTCTGCCGGATCAGAGGATGGTTGGGAATCTCGTGGTCGCCGGTGATGTTCTCCTGGCACCCGGTCAGCTTGGGAAACACGGCGGTCAGCAGGTCTTCGCTGCGGAACCGCTGCAGAGCCGGCGGGACTTTCTTGCCGTTTCTTTGACGCTGGACGATCAGCGCGCGTGTGACGTTCCAGCGCCAGCGGAGGTGAAACATCGGCACGGCGAGGAGCGCCTGCTCCAGCAGCGTGCGGACGTTGTCCGGCGTGAGCATGGAGAACAGGCTCTCAATCGGAAAGCTGTGCTGCGGTCCGAGCGAGAGGATGAATCCGTCGTCGTCCGCGCTCGCCTGCAGCTCAAAGTCGAACGAGCGGCAGAACCGCTTGCGCATCGCCAGACCCCAGGCCCGGTTGATGCGGCCCCCAAACGGCGCGTGGACGACCAGTTGCATTCCGCCCGACTCGTCAAAGAACCGCTCGAAGACCACTTCAGTCTGAGTCGGCAACGTTCCGATAGCAGCCTGTTGAGCGGCGACGTACGTGAGCGCCTGTTCGGCAGCGTGCGGGGAGCAGTTGGTCTCGGCGGCGAGCCAGGCGATAACAGCTTCGCTGGAGGGATCGTTCGCGGATTGCGGTGTCTCGGAAATTCGGACTTCCGTCATTGGGTTTTCCATTGCGACACGAGGTCTTTCCACTCTACGGACTTTCCGACGTCAGTCGCTCGCTGTTCGATGTAATCGAAATCAAGCTCGTCGGACATCTGAGACAAGACGGCGAGAACATCCATCTTGTCGCGCGGCCGGGCGGCGACGAGTTTCAGCACGATTAGGTCTTCTGGAGAACAGAACCAGTAGTCGCGACCGAGAAACCTGCCTTTGCGACGTCTGGCGATGACGTGAGCTGCCGTGTCATCCTCATGGACCAACAGGTCCGCCAGGAGCAATTCGGACGGCGTCTTGTCGTGATCGACCTGATGGACGCGTACGAGCGTCACGTTCGGCATCGGGCAGACGCTGGGCTCCAGAACGAATCGCTCGGAGTCGCGGAACACCTGGCAGAGCGACTCAATTTGGCCAGGACTCGCAGCGACAACCAGATCAATGTCGAAAGTCGTGCGCGGCTCGCCCCAGATCGACAAGGCGATTCCTCCAATGATCGCATACTCAATATCGGCGTCATCCAACGTGTCGCAAACGTTTTTTAGAAGCTGACCCAAGCGCGGGTTGCCGAGAGGGGAGTCGGTCATTCGATCCCCCACTTTCCCCGGCGTCGCAACGAAACTTGCTCGCGGAGTTTCTGCCAGATCTCCTCCTCAGTTGCCTTCGGGAATCGCATCCGCAGACCGGTCAACGCGAGTTCACGACCGACCTCGTGCAGTTCGAAACACCGCGCGAGCCGCGAGTGAACAACGTTTTCGTCAAGTTCGACGTTCATTGAAATCCCCGCATTCTTGAGTTCGTCGTCAGATTGCCTTGCGTCCGGGATCGAATGCCTTGCAGTATGGTCTCCGTCAATTATAGCGGACCACACCAGTCAGGCAGTCCAATCTCTGTCTGGTGGAGCGTCGAACGGCATCTTGCTGTGGACGCGTCTGGAATGGCCCACCACTGGCGGATACGATAGTGTCGTACAAGAATGCCTGTCGTTGATGTCAGCGGCAGAGTCTGAGGCGATCTCAACATGCCCACATCCATTCTGGAAGCCGCCCGGCGCGCGGATCGATTCTTCATGGGCGATTCACCGATTCATTCCGCCATGAAGCGACTCGCGAGCACGCTGGGTGAGTTGCAGATTCCCTTCGCGGTGGCTGGGGCGATGGCGGCCAATGCACACGGACACGCGCGGACCACGGCTGACGTCGACATTCTGATTCGGCGCGAAGACCTGGACCGATTCAAGGCGGCCTACCTGGGACGGGGCTGGGTCAACAAGTTCGAGGGGGCGAAGAACTTCCGCGACGCGGTCACCGGCGTCAACATCGTTGCGCTGATCGTGGGCCAGTACCCGGGTGACGGGCAGCCCAAGCCGGTCGCGTTCCCGGCGCCCGAGGACGTGGCGGAAGTGCATGAGGACGGCATCCCTTTCGTCTCGCTGAGAGCCCTGCTCGAACTGAAACTGGCGAGCGGAATGACGACGCAGCATCGCCCTCGCGACTTCGACGATGTGATTCAATTGATCCGCGTGAACAGGTTGCCGGAGACCTACGCCGATTCGCTCAACCCGTATGTCGCAGAAAAATTTCGCGAGATGTAGCGCGCCGCGCAGGTGAATGACGACGAGTAAGCGGGCCTTCTTTCCAAGACGCGCGGCGTGAATCAAGTGGCAGGTTGTCGTTCTGGCTGGTTGACCTCGTTATGGTGTTTCAGTTGCCAGATGGGACGTCCCGATGCCTCCTGGCGGCGGCGGGCGTCGTCGAGCATGGCGAGGAAATCGCCGTCGAACCGATCGGACGTCTCCCGGCGGGTTCGGTGGATTTCGTCAAGTAGGGGATCAGCCGTCAATGTCTGTCTCCATTCACCGCCCGGCGGTTGTCTCGACATAGTCCACCGTGCTGGTTGCTTCGGGGACTTGCTCACCGGACAGCCGCAGCCCTTCGATGTGAAAATCGATCGCCTCTTCAATCAACCGTCGGACCTCGGCTTCCGTATCGGCAGCGGCCGCGCAACCGGGCAGATCAGGGACGTACGCGCCATACCCGTCCGGTCCCTGTTCGATAACGACAGCATATCGATTCATGATTGGTCCGAGCCTTTCAGGCCCGCCTGCTTGAGGATGCTGTTCAGTGTGCCTGGTGGAATGTCCTGACTGAGTTTCCCGGAAACGGTGACCAGACCGGGCTTGGTTGCGTGCTTGAACTGTCGATGGTCGCCGCGCGTCCTGTCGAGATACCAGCCGTCCGCTTTGATGAGTTTGATGACTTCGCGGACTTTCATGGTTCCGCTATTGCACTCTCAAGGATGTCGTTCGCGCCTGTGCGATTCAGGTCATTACTGCGTCGAATCGGAGGTCATTATCCTTCCGCGAATCTCCTCCCGCAACCGGGACACTTCCTCCGACAATTCCACAGTCCGTCCGG
>ERZ869936.1538-NODE-1538-length-16166-cov-17.483893_pt1 | contig 16166 bp, 15 predicted proteins | sample MGYA00520876_ERZ869936 | MGnify/ENA primary metagenome ERZ869936 (study PRJEB32218, sample SAMN09650985) | biofilter metagenome | isolation source: enrty point of leading RO module | place: Saudi Arabia: Thuwal, RO plant located on Red Sea | collected 2016-02-17...
CTTCGGCGCAGGCGCGGCAGAGCGTGCGAACCGGGCAGACGGAGCAGGCGGGGTCCGCCGGTGTGCAGAGGGTTGCTCCGAGTTCGATGAGAGCCTGGTTGAGTCTTCCGGGGGAAGACTGCGGGAGAATCTGTTGGGCGAAGGACCAGAGCAGGCGTTGCCCGGCTGAGGAGCGCGGATCGCCGTCGAAACCGAGCAGCCGGCTGTAGAGACGGAGGGTATTGGCCTCAACGATGGGGGCGGGCCGGTCGAAGGCGAATGAGGCGACGGCCCCGGCGGTGTAGCGTCCGATTCCCGGGAGGGTTTGGAGCGTTTCGACGTCAGTTGGGAACCGGCCGTCGTGTTTGTCGACGAGGTGGCGGGCCGCGCGGTGGATATTTCGCGCGCGGCTGTAGTAGCCGAGTCCTTCCCAGAAGCGGAGGACTTCCGACTCTTCGGCTGCGGCCAGTTCGCGGACGGACGGAAAGCGGTCCAGAAATCGTTTGTAATAGGGAACGACTGCGGCAACGGTGGTCTGCTGCAGCATGATCTCGCTGATCCAGACGTGGTAGGGCTCGCGGGTGCTCCGCCACGGGAGATCACGTGCATTCGATGCGTACCACTTCAAGAGGTTCCGCCGGAACCGCCTTAGCCAGGCGGCGTCGATCGGGGTGAGGAATGCGTGGTGCATCGTATTGAGTCGAAGCGTAGCGCTCCTCTGCGGGTCGCGGCTAAACGGTATGTGTTGAAGCCTCGTGACGCAGGAGGCCGGAGACGAGGGCGGTGAGCTTTGGTTCGGCCTGGTTGGCGACGGCGATGATCTCTTCGACGTTGGCCGGCTTGAGAGCGTCGGGGAGACACATGTCGGTGATGACGGACAGGCCGACCGTCCGCAGGCCGGCGTGGACGGCGACAATCACTTCGGGCACAGTCGACATCCCGACGGCGTCGGCGCCGATCTGGCGGAGGAAGCGATATTCGGCGCGGGTTTCGAGATTGGGCCCGGCCACGGCCACGAGCACGCCGCGATGCGCCTGGAAGTTCTGTTTGCGGGCGATCTCGAGGGCGACCTCCTCGAGGCCCGCGTCGTAGGGCGCGCACATGTCGGGAAAGCGTGGGCCGAGGCGGTCGTCGTTGATGCCGATGAGCGGGTTGTCGCCCATGAGGTTGATGTGGTCGTCGATGATCATCACGTCGCCGCAACGGTAGAGCGGGTTCATGCCTCCGACGGCGCCGGAAACGATGAACAGTTCCGCTCCCATGGCTTTGAAGACCCGCACCGGAAGCGTGACTTGTTTGAGGGGGTAGCCCTCGTACATGTGGAAGCGGCCTTCCATCGCCATGACGGAAAGGCCTTCGAGTTCGCCGCAGACCAGCCGCCCGCGATGTCCGGTGGCGGTCGATTGCAGAAAGTTCGGGATGTCGCCGTAATCGATGGACGCCTGCACGTTGATTTTTTCGACGAGCCCTCCGAGCCCGGTGCCGAGGATAATCCCGGCGTGGGGCGTGTGGTCCCACTGCTTGCGAATCGCACCGCACGCTTCCTGAATCTGATCGTAGAGTTCGAGCACGGGGGCTCCTTGTGGGGCCGGGGGATCAGGGAATGGTGCGCATCTTATCCCGAATTGTCGGATACGGAAGGCACGTAAAGGTGGAGGCTCACGCTAAGGCGCAAAGTCGAAAATGGGGGAGGAGTCAGTTGTTTCGGGGGCTACTGGGCGCAGGCCGTGGGCTTGGGGTGATTGGGTTGGAGGGCGCACGCATGCTGCGTGCGGTACGAGGCACGAGCCACGTGCCATCGGCCATCAGTCATCCGCCAGGAGCCAGGCGAGGAGTCCCTTGGCGAGGTGCATCCGGTTTTCGGCCTGGGGGAACGCGAGGCTGGCGGGCCCGTCCATGACGTCATCGGTGACTTCGAGTCCACGGCGGGCGGGGAGGCAGTGCATGAATTTCGCGCCCGGCGCGGCGGCGCTCATCAAGGCGGCGTTGACCTGATAATCGGCGAAGATCGCCTGTCGCTGATCTTTCTCGTCTTCCTGGCCCATGCTGGCCCAGACGTCGGTGTAGACGACGTCGGCGTCCTGAACGGCGGATTCGGGATCGACGTGCTGCGTGATGTCGGCCGATGGGAAGCGGTCCTGAATCTGCTTGAGGCATTCGGCGGAGAGCTGATACTTGGCCGGCGCGGCAATAGCGAGCGAGACGCCGAGCATCGCGCAGGCGCGGGCCAGCGAACGAGCCACGTTGTTGCCGTCACCGACGTAGACCAGTTTCCTTCCCGACAGTTTCCCCAACGCTTCTTCCATCGTGAAGAGATCGGTGAGCGCCTGACAGGGATGCGATTCGTCGGAGAGGCCGTTGACGACTGTGCAACCGGCGCAGCTTGCGAACTCTTCGATCAGCGACTGCTCGAACGTGCGCAGGACGATGACGTCGGAATATCCTCCGATGACCCGAGCGACGTCGGCCGCGGCCTCACGGCCTTCCAGGCCGGCGTCCTTGTTCGAGACAAAGATCGCGCCGCCGCCGAGTTGGATCATGGCCGCCTCGAAGCTGAGCCTGGTGCGCAGCGAGGGCTTCTGAAACACCTGGGTGAGGACGCGCCCGGCGAGCAGGGGCTTCCGCTCTCCATTCCGGCATTCGGATTTAAGGATGCGGGCGCGTTCGAAGATTTCGTGGATGTCGTCGGGTTGAAGGTCGAACAGGGTGATGAGATTCCGCATTGGCTCTCGCCTCTCAAAAAAACCGAGAAACCCGGCTTCTCAAAGAAACCGGGTTTCTTGCGAGTTACTTCAAGCAGTACGCGTCAGGTCGCTTCGCTCATTTCCGCCAGAACCTGAGCGATGATTTCGCAGCCCTGATCGACCTGCTCGCCGGTGACGTTGAGCGGCGGCAGGAGCCGGAGGACGGTGTCGTGGGTGGCATTGACGAGCAATCCGCGCTGCATGCACTTAGCGACGGCCGGCGTGGAGGAAACGGCCAGGTCAAGGCCGACCATCAGTCCGCAAACGCGGATCTCTTCGATCACCGGCAATTCCTGCTTGAGGGCGCTGAGCCGCTCACGAAACCGCTCCGACATGACGCGACAGTTTTCGATGAGGCCGTCTGCTTCGATGGTCTCGATGGTCGCGAGGCCGGCCGCCATTGCCAGCGGATTGCCGCCGAAGGTGCTGGCATGCATGCCGGGCCGGAGGCTGGGGGCGATTTCGTCCTTACAGACGATCGCTCCGCAGGCCACCCCTCCGGCGAGCCCCTTGGCCAGGGTGATGACGTCGGGCTGAACGCCGAAGGTCTGATAGCCGAACCACTCGCCGGTGCGGCCCATGCAGGTCTGGACTTCGTCGAAGATCAGGACGAGTCCGTGTTGGTCTGCGATCTCGCGCAGCCCTTCGAGGAAGCCGTCTTGCGGAAGATTGACACCGCCCTCGCCCTGGACCGGCTCGATGAGGATTCCGCAGGTCTCGTCGTCGACGAGTTCGCGAACGGCGTCCAGATCGTTGCGGGGGGCGTACTTGAAACCGGGAATGAGGGGTGAGATTCCCTGGTGGTACTTGGGTTGCGCGGTGGCGGTGACGGCTGCGAAGGTTCGTCCGTGGAAGCCGTCCTCGAATGAGATGATCTTGTACTTGCCGTCGGGCGTGTGCATGCGGGCGAGTTTGACGGCTCCTTCAACGGCCTCCGCGCCGCTGTTGCAGAAGAACGCCTTGCCGAATCCTCTGGAACAGAGCGCGGCGGCGAATTCCCCCTGCTGCTGGATGTACCAGGTGTTGGGGACGTGGATGAGCGAGGCCGCCTGCCGTTGGATGGCCTCAACGACTCGGGGGGGGGAGTACCCGATGATGTTGCAGCCCCATCCGGGGAAGAGGTCGAGGTAGCGGTTTCCTTCGGCATCCCAGACGTAGGCTCCCTCGCCGCGGACGAGGCTGATTGGGTGCCGACCGTAATTGGGGATGACGTAGCGGTCGAACAGTTCGATCGTTTCGCGGCTGGAGAGAGGCGTGTCGTTCAAGGGGGTTGACTCCCGATCCAACGGTGGTTGAAGAAGGATTCCGTCAATTGACAATTTCGGTCCCGATCCCGACGTCGGAATAGACTTCGAGGAGAATCGAGTGCGGGATGCGGGCGTCGATGATGTGAACTTTCTTCACACCGGCTTGCAGGGCCTCGATTGCAGCATCGACTTTGGGGACCATCCCGGAGTCGATGACGCCTTTGTCGATCAATTCGCGAACCTGTTGCGAGCGCAGGTGTGACAACAGGGTGGACGGGTCGTGGCGGTCCATAAAGATTCCCGGCACATCGCTGAGAAACACGAGCTTCTCCGCTTTGAGCAGCCTGGCGACCGCCGCTGCGGCGGTGTCTGCATTGACGTTCAATCGGTTCCCGGCCCGGTCGAGCGCGATCGACGGGAGGACCGGGATCGTGCCGCTGCGGCAAATCGCCAGCAGCATGTCGCGATGAAGATCGCAAACCTGTCCGACAGACCCGAGGTCGACCGGTTCGCCGTTTTCCCCCGCGAGTTGCAGTTTTTCGCCAACGAGGACGTTTTCGGACGTGTAGTTGAGTCCCACGGCCCGACCGCCCTGGCTGCGAATCTCATCGACGACCGATTCGCAGACTTCTTCGCAGAGCACGCGGGCGGCGATGTCGAGGGTGGCTTCGTCGGTATATCGGCGGCCCTGAACAAAGCGCGGTTCGATGCCGGCCGACGCCATCGCGCGGCTGATCGCCTTGCCGCCTCCATGGACGAGAATCGGCCGCATGCCGACCGCTTCCATGAAGATGACGTCCCGGAGGCAGTTCCGAGCGGAATCGGGATCTTCGAGCGCGCTGCCGCCGAGTTTGACGATGACGTAACGGTCTCGGAACTGCCGGATCCAGCCCAGCGCTTCGGTGAGGACTCGGGCTTTCTGAATCGCGTCGTCCAACGGCGGCTGTCCGGACGAAAACGGCTGGGGAGCGGGGAAACCCGCCATTCTAGACCGGGACCGGAACGTGTCAATCAGGCGTGGCGGAGCGCTTGCTCAATTCGCTGAAGGATCTCAGTGATCGCTGATTCCGCCTCGATCCGTTCGGCTTCCGCCTGCCGGCGGGCCTGCAGAAAGGCCTGTTCGCGCTGCGTCAGGTCTTCCGCCTGACGCGCGAGGGCGGCTTCCCGCACCTGGAGGCGCTCGTCGCGACGGCGGAGCGTTTCGCGCTGGGCCTCCAGGTCTCGCTGGAACGCCAACCGTTCGCCGGCGAGTTGAGCGGCTTCGGTCTCCAGTTCACGCCGCGTTAGGTCAAGCTTCTCGCTCGGCACAACCTCCGAGGAAGGCTCTGCATTGGCCGCTGCGGCTGGCCTGCCGTGCGACTCACTCGGGGAGGACTCGCCGGGAGCAGGCGGGGCGGCGCTGACGGTCTCGCGATGCTTTCGCTCGAGGTCGGCTCGGAGGGCGTCGAGCCGGGCCGCGCGACGTTCGACTTCCTGCTCACGCAGACGGAAGAGGTCTCGCTGACGCCGGACGTCGATGTCCTGACTCAGTCGCTGCGCCTCGATCGCTTCGCGGTCCTCATCGAGACGGCGTTTGGCATCCAGTAACGCTTCCGCCTGTTCCCGCCGGGCTTCCTGCAGACGATCGAATTGTTCCCGGCAGACCGATTCGCGCTGATCGATCAGTTCGCGGAAGCGGCGCAGATGCGAGAGTCGGCGGCGAATTGACTCGTCGACTTCGGCGCGCCAAACCCGCTGTCGGCCGGCGCTCTTTTCCACCTCTGTGTTGCGGCGTTCGATCTCGTTCCGCAAGCGGGCGAGGTGGCTCTCCTGAAAGGCGGCGCGTTTCTCGAGGTCGATTTCCCGCCGGCGGACGTCGGTCTCGCGGCGCTCAAGTTGTTCGATCTGGTCTCTGCGGAGTTCTTCGAGTTCTGCGGCGAGCGCTGCGCGTTCGGTTTGCTGTTGAGCCTGCCATGCCTGCTGTTCCTGCCGCAGTCCGGCTGAGTCTGCTTCGATCTCCTGCCGCATCGCATCGAGCGCGGCGTGTTGCTCTTCCGCCCGGCGTTCGATCTCCTGCGCCAGATGTTCGTGAGACTGTGTGAACTCGGCGCGGTCGGCATGGAGTTGTAGCTCGCGCTGTTCAAGATCCTGTTCGCGCGCTTTGCAGGCCGCTTCGCGCTGTTCGAGTCTTTGCTCGCGGTCTTCGACTTCGTCCTCGCGAACCCGCAGCGCCGCTTCGGCCTCCTGTTGTTGGAGGCGCTGCGCGCGTTGCTGCTGGTCCAGGAGAGAGAGTTGGCTGTTGAGACTCTGCTCGCGGCGATCGAGTTCCGCCAGTTGCGTGCGGAGATCGGCGAGAATGCGGGTCGCCTCGGCGAGTTCGAGGAGAGCATCGTCCGGGGGCGCTTCGGCCGGCGGCCTGGGCGCGAAATGGGGCCCCGCCGCCGAACGGCGCTGCGATGCATCGGCATCGCTGGTCGTTGGAAGTCCGGCCGACTCGCTCATGGGAATCCTTTCCCGCCTCTTTGCTTCGCCGGGAGCACTCCCCTGCGGGTCGCGGCTAAACGAACGCGATCGTTCGTTTTGGAAGGCGATCAGATCAGCCGGCCTGGTCGAGGTGCTTGTCGATCATGGCGGTGATCTGCTCTTTGGGCACGGCGCCCATGATCGTGTCGGCGACTTCGCCGTTCTTGAACAGCATCAGCGTGGGAACGCCCTGGATGCGGTACTGCGCCGCGGAACGTCCGGCTTCCTGGGTATTCAGTTTTCCCACCCGGACCTTGCCGGCGTATTCTTCAGCGACGGCCTCGATGGTCGGCGCGAGCATTTTGCAGGGCTGGCAGTAGGTGGCCCAGAAGTCGACGAGGACGGGCTCCTGGCTCTGAAGCACGTCGGACTCGAAGTTGTCGTCATTGAATTCCCGTACGTTTTCCGCCATGTCCGTCACGTCCTCTCACACTAGGGGTTCTTTCGCTCTGCGACCGCCTGTCTCTGGAATTCATCGGCCGCCGCGTAGTCCAACATCGGGGGATTATTGCCACGCCCTCTCGATGTGTCAACGTGCGATCGTCCGCCCAACGGGCGTAAGTGTCTTTGGGCTATGGTGTTGAGATGCGCTGACGCTCTGGCGGCACCGGAAAGTGAGAGCGTTACCGAGAAGAACTCGCGTCGATCGGGGCGATCGGTTGCAGGCGGGGCGCCGGATCGGGAAATGAGAAGTCTCCGAAGAAGAGGCGTGCTGCGACAGCGCGGCCGGGCGAGGTTCTCAGGAGTTGACAGCCGGCTTCCATGATCCAAGGGTGGCGGCATGCTTCCAACAGACTCCGCAGCAGTCGTCGGCCGAGAAACCGTCGGCGGAAACGTTTGCCGTTGTAGACGTTGAGGACAGACTCATCTCCGGTTGTGAGGAATTGTGCGGCGACCGACGAGGCGAGGCGGGACAGCCGGAGGCAGGGGTCAAGTCCGCCCGCCGTCAAAGGTGAGACGGCGCCGGCCGCATCACCCACCAGAAGTCCTCGTCGAGATGCGATGCGGGGCAGGACGCCGCCGACCGGGATTCGACCGCCTCGATTCTCAATGAATTCGGCGGCATCCAGATTCACGACATTCGCCGCTCGCTTGCGGAATCGCTGCAGGGCTTGCAGGGGACGAAATCGGGCCGGATTTCCCGCGACGCCCAGATGCACTTCGTCGCGGTCGTGAGCGATCCAGCACAGATAGCCGGGCGCCAAGAGGGGGTCGAGAAAGCAGTGCAGCGAGGGAGGACCGCCGGGCGGGGCATTGCGGTAGACGTGCTCGACGCCGACGATCCATTTCCGGTTGAGACTGAGGTTGAGGTCTTCCGCCACTTGCGACTGTGCTCCGTCGGCGCCGATCAGGAAACGGCTTGCGACGCGAATTGAGTGCGCCCTTTGTCGCAGACTCACGAGCAGATGTTGCGAGCGGTCCACCGAACTCTCGAAGGTCGTTTCCAACAGCACCCGGACTCCGGCGCGGCGGCAGCGTTTGAGCATCTCGGCGTAAAGACGTTCCATGCGTCCGATGCGGAACTCGGGGCGAGGACTCTGCAGTTCAATTTTCGTACCGGCGGGGGAGTACAAGTTGACGTGGCGGATGGGAGAACCGAGACACCCGCCCGGCAGGTCGAATTCGTCGAACGTCCGCCTCACGAAAATGCCGGACGTGTGAATGCCGTATGTGATTGAAGGTTTGCGATCGACGAGCAGTACGCTGAGTCGTGCGTCAGCCAGGGATCGTGCCGTGCAGAGGCCTGCGAGCCCGGCCCCGATGACGACGACGTCGACGTTGTTGGGTGTCCCGAGGGCGGCGGCTACTGGCATCGCATTTTCCTTACTCGGCTTCCGCCGACGGACTCTCCCGCCGCGGAGAATACCTTTGCACTGCAAAGTTATTCTTCCGGAGAAAGCGGAGATTTGGTGAACTTCTCTATCACGCGGGAGACCAGCCCTGGCGGGCGGGGCTTTGACGTCTGACGGTCGCGGAGCGGGCTTCAGCGGCATCAGCAACGACGCCTTCCAGCACCGAGATGTAGTCGAGGAACTGGCGTTGGCCTTCTTTCGTGACACAGACGAGCGTTTGGGCTTTGCGACCCTCGCCCTTTTTCCAGATTTCGACCAGACCCGCTTCGCTGAGTGATTGCAGATGCCGGCTGAGGTTTCCGTCGGTCAGTTCGCAGAGTTCCTTCAATTCGCCGAACAACAGACCGTCCGGATGCACGACGAGAGAGGTGAGGATTCCGAGCCGCGCCTTTTCGTGCATGACGCGATCGAGGCCGCGATAGGCGAATCTTCCGGAATTGTCGCTGGTCGGGTTTTCGATCATGGGGCGTGCCGCCGATCAGTTTTTCGCTCCAGATGCCAATAGAGCAGTCCAGCCGTCCAGAGTTGTCCTGCCCCGAAGGGGATCGCCATGGTCCAAGGCGCGAGAGCTGCGGCGCCTTGGGCGAACAGCACGTTGGCGACTCCGCACAGCAGATAGAACATGGCGACACTCGCGAATCCCGGCGGCAGGACGCGCAACGACGAGAAAATGCCCATCGAAAAGAGAATTGACCACAGGGCGGGCAGCAACCACGCGGCCTCCTGCCCGGTGAGCAGCATGGCCAGGGTCAACAGGCCTCCGCATAACAAACAGGGCAGGAACTGACCGACGGCGGCGCGCGTGCGGGCTCGCTCGCCATCGGACGCTGAACGTGTGTAGCGGACCACGATTTCGCTTCCCGCCGCGATCAGGCTGAGCAGTGCGGCTCCCCCCCAGATCGCGACGTAGACTTCCAGTTGAGCCAGCGGGTCGTTGAGGAGCCACGCCTGGAGACCGGCTGCTGCAACCGCAAACAAGGCCGACAGGCCGACCGGGATCGAGCGATACCCGCGATACACGCGAGCCCGATCGACCTGGCCGCGAATCTGATCGATTTGTGTCAGTGCGTCGCTGAGTTGCATCGTCTCGGCGGGTGAGCGGCGGCTGCAGGTCGAGTTCGGGTCAATACTTTGCACCACAAAGCTATTGTCCATTCACCGGGCTGTCAAGTGGTTTGAGCATTCGGCAGCAGGGCAGCAGGGCATTGGTGCTGCTTGCTGCACTCAATGCGGGGGTCTATACTCGAAAATCTGTTGATTCACGGCTTGTTTTTCGGGTCGGCCGGAGCGCGAATCGGCACGACACCTGCGGGATTCGCGCTTCGGTGAGAACGGCTCAACCCGATGTTATCGATTGAATAACCACTCGTTTTCCCGTCGTACTCGCCGCACGCCGATTTCGTTTGGATTCAGGATTCGCTGACAGCGCATATCCCCATTCGGCGCAGCCACATCAAGCGTCCTTTGCAAGAGCGACCGACCGGTCAATGACTCAAACGCTGGACCTGCTCGGGTCCCCCGATCCCCGGCACGTCATCGATCGAGCCGTGGAGGCGCTGACGGCCGGTTCGCTGATTGCGCTGCCGGCGGACACGAGCTATGTGATCGCCGGGCTGCAATCGCATCGATCGGCTGCGGAGCGGCTGCGGCGGACCGCGAGCCCGCGAACAATCACGTGCTTATTGTTCGGTTCCCAAGAAGCGGCCGCTGAGCATTTGCCGCGAACGACGACGCAGAGCGAACGGTTTGTCAGACGCTGCTGGCCGGGTCCGGTTGTCTTGCGATTTGTTTCCGCCGACGCGGATGCGACTTCGGGGGAGGACCGGGACGCTGCGGTCGAGACGGTTTCGAGTTTTCTGGTTCCGGAATCTCCCGTGACGCGGGAAGTGATCGGATTGCTGCCGGGCCCGTTGGCGGCGCAGATTCCGCTGGAGCGGCAGGCTGCATTGGGCGATCCTCGCGCGTTCGCGGAGTCTGCGGGAGCAGAGGTCGAGGTTCTGATCGACGGCGGCCCCCTGACCGCGAACCAGACGCCGAGCGTGGTGGATCTGAGCGAGACGTCCTGGCAGATTGCACACGAAGGCGCCGTCGACGCTGCGACGCTGGAGAATTACGCCTGTCAGACGTTGCTGTTCGTGTGCACGGGGAACACGTGTCGAAGTCCGATGGCGGAGGCGATCTTTCGCAAACTGCTGTCGGAACGGCTAGAATGCCGGCCGGAGGAATTGGTGTCGCGCGGCTACCGCGTGATGTCGGCTGGTCTGTCGGCCGCTCCCCAGTGGCCCGCCAGCCCCGAAGCGAACGAGTTGATGCAGAAATGGAGTCTGAGCCTGAAGGAGCATCGCAGCCAGCCGGTCACCCCGGCACTGCTGGCTCAGGCCGACGCGGTGTTTACAATGACCGAACAACACCGCGCGCTCATTCTGGACTATGATGCGAACCTGCAGGATCGTGTGCGGACGCTGTCGCCCGACGGGTCTGACGTGTCTGACCCGTTCGGCGGATCGATGCAGGACTACGAAGAGTGCGCGGTCCAGATCAAGCGTTGCCTGGAAGAAATCGTTGAGGAAATCGCTTCCGGGGACCGGTGATCGATGCCGGTCTTCCCTACAATAACACGGCCACCTGCACGCGCGCGGTTGCGGCGTGAGCAATGAGCCGAAGGGTCGGAATGAGATGAAAGTCGCCGTTGCCAGTGATCACCGGGGAGTCCGCGTGAAGGGGCAGATTCTGTCCCAGCTCGCTGATCTCGGTCATGAGGGGGTTGATTGCGGCCCCGAAGACACGGACAGCGTTGATTACCCGGAATACGCCGCCAAGGTGGCGCGGGCCGTCTCGGCGGGGGAGGTGGAGCGGGGCATCCTGATCTGCGGCACAGGCATGGGGATGTGCATCGCGGCGAACAAATTTCCGCGGGTTCGCGCCGTTTCATGCCATGACGACGTGACGGCCGAAATGAGCCGGCGGCACAATAATGCGAACGTGATGTGTCTCTCAGCGGATCTTCTCGGGGAACGCCTGCTGGGACGGATCGTTGAAATCTGGCTGCGGACGGATTTTGAAGGGGGACGGCATCAACGCCGCATCGAGAAGATCGAAGAGATGGAAGCGGACCTTTCGGCGTAGAACGGGGTCATTGGGGCGGCTTGCAGGGAGCTGCATTCGTGCGCTCGGCGACGATGCAGTCGCTCGATCCTTGCGGGTGAAAAAACAGGTCGAAATCCAGCGTTGATAAACCACCAGGAATCGATGAGTGACAGAAGGAGACGGACAGCCCATGGATCCCAACACCCTGAAATTCGCAACTTCTCACGAATGGGTGCATCTTGACGACGGGACTGCGACGGTGGGAATCAGCGACTTCGCCGTCAGGGAATTGACGGACCTGGTGTACATCGAACTCCCGGAAGTGGGACGGACGGTCTCGATCGGGGATTCGTTTGGTGAAGTCGAGAGCGTGAAGGCGGTCAGTGATCTGTACGCTCCGGTGGCGGGCGAGATTGTCGAGGTGAACGAGGCGCTGCGAAACGATCTGTCGCCGCTCTCGGACGACGCATTCGGAGCGGGCTGGATCGCCAAGATCAAGACCGACAATTCTTCGGAAACTTCTGAGTTGATGGACTACAACGCCTATCAGAAGTTCTGCGAGTCGGAGAAGGGTTGAGAGCGAGGCGCGGGTACGCCTGCGAAAGGCCTGTGCGTGACACACAAGCCCGCGGTCCGTCCCCGAGGAACGGGTCGCGATGGAATATCGAACAGACCACGGATTCGGCGGATCGAGCGGATCGGCGCGGGTTCAGCAGTGTCTCTCTCGGGAGCAGACAGTGGCGGAACGCCGGCGGCGCCCGGCGCAAACCGGAATGGGACAGACATCGTGGCGTATCTGCTGAATACTGAGGACCAACAACAGAAGATGCTGGAGTCGATCGGCGCCGATTCGGTGGCCGACCTCTTCAGGGGGATTCCGGATGCTGTCCGCGTGGAGGGCTTGCTCCGATTGCCGCCGGCGCTGACCGAGATGGAATTGGAGGCGGAGGTCGCGGAGCGGGCCGCCGAGAACGTGAGCGCGGCTCGAGTCTGTTTTCTCGGCGGAGGCGCGTACGATCATTTCGTACCGGCGGTCGTCGACGAAATCGCTGGGCGGGGGGAGTTTTACACCGCCTACACTCCTTACCAACCGGAGGCGAGCCAGGGTTCGCTGCAGGCGTTCTTCGAGTATCAGACTCTGATCTGCCAACTCACCGGCATGGAGGTGGCGAACGCGAGCCTGTACGAGGGGGGGACGGCGGTCAGTGAAGCCGCATTCATGGCGATGCGCGTGACGAACCGTCACACGAAGGTCGCCGTGCTGGGATCGGTGCATCCTGAATACCGGCAAGTGCTTGAAACATATACCGGCAACCTCGATTGCGAGGTCGTTACGATCCCCACTCCGGATGGGATGTGCGATCTGAACCGGGCGGCGGAGGCGCTCGACGAGCGGACCGCCTGCCTGATCGTGCAGCATCCGAATTTCTTCGGCTGCCTGGAAGACGCCGCGAAGTTGACGCAGATTGCGCACGAGGTGGGCGCGTTGTCGGTGGTGTCGTTCGACCCAATCAGCCTGGGAGTTCTCAAGAATCCCGGGTCTTATGGCGCGGACATCGCGGTGGCGGAGGGCCAACCGCTCGGGATTCCAATGCAATACGGCGGACCGTACCTGGGGGTGCTGGCGTCGAAGAAGGATTTCGTTCGCAAGATGCCCGGTCGCATCGTCAGTGAGGCGCGGGACCGGGAAGGGAGGGCTTGCTACGTGCTCGGCTTGCAGACTCGGGAGCAGCATATCCGGCGTGAGAAGGCGACGAGCAACATCTGCACCAACCAGGGACTGCTGGCGCTGAGGGCGACAGTGTATCTGTCGCTGCTGGGACCGCAGGGGCTTCGAGAAGCGGCGGAGTTATGCTGCCGGAAAGCGCACTTTGCGGCTGAGCAACTGACGTCGTCGGACGAATTCGACCTGATGTTCGATCGGCCGTTTTTCAAGGAGTTTACGCTGCGGTGTCGGGGCGGCGCGGCGGCGGCGCGGGATCGCGCCCGAGCGTCCGGGTTTGACGTCGGTCCGGAGTTGTCGCGGTTCTCGTCGATGGGATCTGCCTTCACGGACGAGGCGTTGCTGGTTGCAGTGACGGAGCAGCGAACTCGCGAGGAAATTGATGAGCTGGCCTCCGTCTTCAATGTTCCTTGATAGCACACTTCTCAATTAGCCGATGCGTAACAAACTTGCTACACAGTCACTGTTTGAACTTTCGGCCGCAGGACGCCGGGCGACGACGTTTCCGGAATCGGACGTCGGAGCGGGTCCGCTGGACGAGCTGCTGCCGGCTGAACAGCTTGCGGAGTCGCCGCCGCCGCTGCCGGAACTGTCCGAACCGACGGTGGTGCGGCACTTCGTGAACCTGTCGACTTTGAACATGAGCGTCGACACGCACTTTTATCCGCTCGGGAGTTGTACGATGAAGTACAACCCGAAGCGTCATGAGCGGCTGGCGCGGTTCGGCGGGATCGGAGACCTGCACCCGTACGCCCATCCCGAGGACTCTCAGGGGATGCTGGCGGTGCTGTACGACTTGCAGGAGATGCTGGCTGAGATCGCCGGGCTTCCGGCCGTTTCGCTGCACCCGGCTGCGGGCGCTCAGGGGGAGTTGACGGCGCTGCTGGTTGCGGCGGCGTGGTTTCGCGACCGGGGAGAAGAACGGACCAAGGTGCTGTTCCCTTCCAGCGCGCACGGCACGAACCCGGCCAGTGCCGCGCTGGCCGGTTTCAAGACGGTGCAGCTCAACAAGTCGGCCGGGGGCCTGGTCGATTTTGATGAACTCGTTTCGCAAGTCGACGACTCGACCGCTGTGTTCATGATTACGAACCCCAACACGCTGGGGATTTTCGAGAAAGAGATCGTGCGGATCAGCCAGTTGCTGCACGACCATGGCGCGCTGGTCTACATCGACGGCGCCAACATGAACGCGAACGTGGGGATCACGCGGCCGGGCGATTTCGGCGGCGACATGATGCACTACAACGTGCACAAGACGTTCACCGGTCCGCACGGTGCGGGGGGTCCGGGAGCGGGTCCGATCGCGGTGCGGGATTTTCTGGCCGACTACCTGCCGGCGCCGGTGGTTCAGAAGACGGGCGAGGGTTACGAGTTGGCGACGCCTTCCAGGTCGATCGGCCGGATGCGGTCGTTCTTCGGGAACGTGGGGATTCTGCTGCGGGGTTATTTCTACCTGCGGACGCTGGGCGCCAGCGGCCTCAAGGACGTGGCGGAACAGGCCGTCTTGAATGCGAACTATCTGAAGGCGAAGCTGGCTGACGTTCTCCCGGTCCCGGACGGGGAGTGGTGCCTGCACGAATTCGTGGCGTCGGCCAAGCGGGTGAAGGATGAGCGAGGCATCACGGCGATGGACATCGCCAAGCGGCTGCTCGATTACGGTTTTCACGCTCCGACGGTGTATTTTCCGCTGGTGGTCCCGGAAGCGATGATGATCGAGCCGACGGAAACGGAGTCGATGGAGACCCTGGATTGTTTCGCCAAGGCGATCCGGACGATTGTGACGGAAGACCCCGAGTTTTTGCATTCCGCTCCGCATACGACGCCGATCAGCCGGCCGGACGAGGTGGCGGCGGGCCGCAATCCGGTGTTCCGGTGGACGCCGGCTTGTGATTCGTGACAGTGCGTTGTCGGTCGTATCCGCGGGCTGACGCCGCGCGGCTCGCCTGGGGCGCTGTTGCGCGGCTCGCTTGGGGCGCTGGTGGGGGAGTTGAACGCTATGGCGACGCCGTCGACTGCTGAGCTGGCTGATCCGACCGCGCTGGCGCGGTTCGGGAAGCTGGACGTCGTGGCGCGGCTGGTCGTTGAAGGCTACATGGTGGGCCAGCACAAGAGCCCGTTCAAAGGGTCGAGCGTCGAATTCGTCGAGCACCGGCAGTATTACCCGGGCGATGAGATCCGGCACATCGATTGGCGCGCGTTCGGCAAGACGGGACGTTACTACGTCAAGGAATTCGAGGAGGAGACGAATCTTCGCGCCTATCTGCTGGTGGACGGCTCGGGAAGCATGGCTTACGGGCAGAGCACGCTCACGAAGTTCGATTACGCGCGGCAGCTCGCGGCGGCGCTGGGATATCTGCTGATCGGACAGCGGGACGCCGTGGGGCTGATGACGTTTGATACGCGCATCCGCGAGCGGATCGATCCTGCGGCGAGTCCGAAAAACTTTCAGCGGATTGCCGAGACGCTGGAGCAGTTTCAGGCGGGTGGGGAGACGAGCCTGGCGGGCGTGTTCTCGCAGATTGTTCCGCTGCTGAAGCGTCGGAGCCTGGTCTTCATTCTGAGCGACTTTTTCGATTCGCTGCAGCCGCTGACGCAGGTGCTGAAGCAGTTCCGCCACGCGCGGCACGAGGTGATCCTGCTGCAGATCCTTGCTCCCGAGGAAGAAGACTTTCCGTTCACGCGACCGACGCAGTTCCGCAGCCTGGAGCGGTCCCGGCACCGGATTCTGGTGGACCCGCACCGGTTGAGGGCGGTGTATCTGGAACAGTTTCGGAAGTTTGAAGAAGACCTGACGCGGGTGTGCGGGAATGCCGCGGTCGACTTTCACAAGATCGGGACGAACGAGCCTTACCAGAAATCCCTGGGCGCCTACCTGGACGCGCGAGCGCGGCGGAAGGGGAAGGGTCGGTGAGGGAAAGGGGGCAAGCGGGTGGAAGGACTGTGGAACTCTTTCAGAGCTGAGCGGCTCAGCAGGAGCTTCGCCCTCCCCAGTCTTGCCCAGTTTGAAAATCCGATCGCCTTGGGGGGGCCG
>ERZ869936.1539-NODE-1539-length-16163-cov-4.950087_pt1 | contig 16163 bp, 23 predicted proteins | sample MGYA00520876_ERZ869936 | MGnify/ENA primary metagenome ERZ869936 (study PRJEB32218, sample SAMN09650985) | biofilter metagenome | isolation source: enrty point of leading RO module | place: Saudi Arabia: Thuwal, RO plant located on Red Sea | collected 2016-02-17 ...
TCAGCGCGAGCACCAGCTGCACCAGCACGACATGCTTGAAGACATCGGCGAAATTTCCGGCGTGAAACAGGTGGCGATACGCGAGCATGGGCGGCAGCGGCGGCGTCAGCGCGGTTTGGATGAACCGGATTATGCATTGGGCGCGCAGCCGGCGCGCCGCGCAGGGTTGGTACGGCGGCTACCGGTTGGCGCACATGTGCGCCACGCCGATGGTCAGCGCGCGCCGCGTGCTGCCCTGGCGCGCGAGATAGCGGTTCTGGATCTCGTAGGCCTCCAGCTCCTCGGCATGGCGGCGATAGCAGTCTCCGGGCGCCGTCTCGAACTTCCCCGAGACGCGCTGCAGGTGATGCACCAGCTCGTGCAGCAGGATCGAGCGGTCGAAGGCGTCGTTGAACACGTCCAGCGACTCGTCGATGTGCACGCCCCATTCGGAATGGTAGAACGCCCGCACCGGACAGGGGCGGCTGCAGATTTTCGCCTGCATGGCCGCGCGGGAAAGGACGTGCACCTGCGGAACATGCGCCGGCTGAGGATAGGTGGAAACGAGCTGTATCGCGGCAAACAGCTCGAGCAGCAGCGACTGGAGCGCGTCTGCGTTCATGCCTGCATCTCCCGCCGGCGCCCGCTCCCCGATCGCCGGCCGCTTCGTTTCGGAATCCGCCGCGGCGCCCGTGCCGCGGCGACCCTGTTCAGCCGCGTCCCGGCGTCGGCGGTTCGGTGGCGCCGCAGCGGCTCGCCCAGCCGGTCATCGCCACCCGGTGCGGCGAATGGATACTCATCAGGTACCGGTTCTGGATCAGGTAGGCTTCCGCTTCGGCGCGGTTCTGGCGCGCGCAGTCGACGCCGGTCATGTCGAAGCGCCCGCTGACCGATTGCACGTGATGCACCAGTTCGTGCAGCAGGATCGACTGCGCCAGCGTATCGTTGTGCACATCGAGCGTGTCTTCCAGAAACACGCCGCGCGTCGGGTCGTAATACGCACGGATCTGGCACGGCCCGTTGCAGATGTCGCGCTCGATGACCGCATGCGATACACGGAGAATCTGCGGCGGCACCGTGGGAGGGGCGTAGCCGGAAATATCCTGGATCGCCAGGAAAAGGTTCGCGACAAGTGCCGCCAGCGCTGCGTCGGCCATATTGCAGTCTCCGATCCGGCCCCCCCCAAAACGCCACCGGAACTCAGTCGAAGAATCGATCGGATGCCAGGACGGCCGTTGCGGGCCCGTCTTCGCCAGTTGATCGCATCCGCCCGGAAAGATGCTAACCCCTGTTCGCACGGAAGACCAGCCCTCCGGGCGCGATTCACAGCTTGTCGTACTTGGTTGCGCGCCCCCGCGCTTTTTCCGCCGGATACTTCTGCGCATTCAATGCCAGCTTGCGGCCGGCGGCATCCAGCAGATCGACCCCGAGCTTGTCCGACAGGCGCACCAGGAACATCAGGATGTCGGCCAGCTCCAGCGCCACCGCGTCGCGCACGGCCGGCTCGAGCCGCGCGGCCTCATCCGCGGAGAGCCACTGGAAATGCTCGAGCAGCTCGCCCGCCTCCGCCGCCAGCGCCATGGCAAGGTTCTTCGGGTTGTGGAACTGGTCCCAGTCGCGTTCGTCGACAAATTCGGCCAGGCGCCGGCGCAGGGATTCGAGGCTGTCGATTCTGTCCATTCGCGCAGGATACAGCGGGGAACCCGGAGGCTGGACACGGCGTCAGGGCAGGTTTCCCCCAAAGGTGTCGCGATGGAAGCCATTACCGCGTCGTTGCTGCTGCTTGCCGCCCAGTTCGTCGGTGCGAAGACCCCGCCCGCGCCGCCGCGCATCGAGGTAGTCAGCCAGGCGACGCTCCAGCAGCGCTTCTGCCAGGGCAAACCGTGCCGGATGGAGGCGATGCATCTCGACGGCACGATTTACCTGTCCGAGACCACGCTGGCGCAGCCGGAGGCGCTGCGCGAAGCGGTGCTGCTGCATGAACTGGTGCACTACGTGCAGCATGTGAATGATCTCGGTACCGGCACCTGCATCGGCCACCGAATGCTGGAAGATCAGGCGTACGCCGCGCAGGAGTTTTACCTGGAATCGCGCGGCATCTTCATCGAGGGGCTGCGCCTTCGCGCGGTGACGCTGATCTGTGAGGATTGATCATCCGCTCGCGGGATGACCGATGCGACGGGCGCCCGCTGCCGGCCCGCCGAGAAAACCCGTCTCAGCCGCCCTTGTCGACGCCGTACTTGGCGCGGTAGTGCTGCCCCAGCACCTTGCGGCGCTGGCCATCCTGCTGCGGCTGCTGACCGCCGCCCGCCGGATTGCCTCCGCGCGAACGCTTGCGACGGCCGCGCCGCCCGCCGCCGCCACCGCCACCACCGCCACCGCCACCAGGCTGCTGCGCACTCTGCGGATGGCGCTGCTGGCCGTTCGCGCCGCTGCCACGACCCTGCTGCTGCCCGCCACGTTTTTCCTGTCGCTGCTTGCCGGGTGACGCGCCCTTGCGGCTGAGCTGTTCCATCAGCATGCGGATCGTGTCCATTGCGTAGCGATGACCGCGGGGATTCTTGCTCGCCCGCGGCCCGGCGATGTTGAGCGTCTGGGTGCCGCTCTGGCGCACGAAATCGGCAATCAGCTTCGCCGCCTGCCCGGGCTGCACCGTGGTGGCATCGATCAGCTGGTAGGGCTTTCCGTTCTGCACGCAGTCGTCCAGCGTCTGCTCGGTGCCCCCTTCGATCTCGCCAAAGAAGATGATGGCGGAGGCGTCGCTGTCGAGCACATTCTGCCGCGTGCGTTCTCGGTAGTCTGCACCGGCAAGTTCCTGCAGAGGGTACTGTTCGGGAATCACACCGTCTTCAGCCTTGCGGCCCTCGGGGCACCAGCCGCCGCAGGCGACATTGAGCTCCAGCGCTGCATCGAGCGCACCACGGTCTACTCCGGTCTGTCCGCCGGACACGATCTTGAAGTTGTTCACTGACGATTCACCTCTCGTTCCCGCCATCCCTGAAGTGCGGGGGTTGACTGCACAGATGCAATGCTTCCGGGGCGCAGCGCCGGCTCAGGCGCCCTGCGCCACCGTTTCGCGATAGGCGTGCCAGCTGGCATGCCCGATCACCGGCAGAGCCACGATCAGCCCGAGATAGAAGCTGGCGAAGCCCGCCGCCACCGCCGCGACGATGATCGCCGCCCACAGCGCCATCGGCGCCAGATTCAGCCGCAGCGCATTGAAGCTGGTAATCATCGCGGTCAAAGTGTCCATATCCCGCCGGTCGAGCAGCATCGGCAGCGACACTACCGATGTCGCAAACACGAACAGCGCAAAGCCCAGGCCGGCGAGCGTATACGCGCCCACGAACATCCAGCCCTCGGGCGACGCCATCAATGCCGAAGCAAGCGCCGCGCCGCTCGGCGCGCCGCCCGGGAAAAAAAGCGCCACGACGACCACCGAAATCCGCAGCCACACCGCCAGCAGCAGCGCCAGGATCAGGGCGTAAAACCCGATCGCCGGGGCGTTGTCCTTCCACGCAAACAGCGTGAGGCCCAGATCGACCCTTTCCCGCGCCCGCAGGCGCCGGCTGACGTCGTACAGCCCCATCAGCAGAAACGGCCCGACGATCAAGAAACCCGTCAAAAAGGCGAGTTCCACTGCCCCGCTGCCCGCGAACTGCGTCAGCACCACGCCCATCAGCGTCAGCACCACGCCATAGAACATGCTGACCGCCACGGCGGTGCGAAAATCGCGCCAACCTTGTCTCAGCCAGCGCCAGGGCGCATCCATGCCGACCACCCTGATCTCGGGGAACGGCGAACGCTCGTCCGGCTGCCCGGCCTCTCCAGCACCCAATCAAGATTCCTTGTATTGCGCGAGCAGCAACCGTCGTCCCGCCGGTCGCGCCGGCCCGCGCAGTCGCCTCGTCAATGCCGGCAGGGCGCCTCTATTTGAAGCGCTTCAGCAACTCCCACACCGGAATCGCTGTCAGCCCCCCGACGATTCCGCCGAGATAGCTGGGAAGGCGCGCATCGAACATTCGCCCCCAGAGCAGGCCGGCGATGAAGCTCATCGCCAGCATTGCCAGCACGGTCAGTATCAATCTCTGCCACAGGGACACGTGGGCGCCTTCTGGCCTGGTCCAGCCAGGCTCGATATTTCTGCCGTGATGCGTAGTCTACTGCGTATTGAGGCCGCCGGGCGGAAAGCTGCACCTGCCGGCGGCGCCCCGGGACCGGCTCACGACCGACGATGTTAACCCCGCCCCGGCCTGTGTTACCTTCAACCTGTCGAGATACCGCCTGATACAGGACTAGCCATGGCCAGTGAAAATTCTACAACCGAAATCCGTATGGACCCGGAAAATCTCTTCCGGGAGGATATCTACACCGACCGCCGCGCAAGAACCCTGCGCATGCTCACGCCAGTCAAACGCGACGGCAGCGTCGATTCGGGGCGCGATGTCGTCTACATCGGCGAAGCGCAACTGATGACCCCGATGGGCGCGATTCCGCTCGCATTCCCGCTGGACGCCAAATCGCTCGGCGAAGCGGCGGAAAAGTTCTCCGAGGGCGCCAAGGTCGCCGTCGAACGCGCAGTGAAGGAACTGCAGGAAATGCGCCGCGAGGCCGCGTCCTCCATCGTGATTCCGGAAGGCATGCCGGGCGGGCTCGGCGGCCCCGGCGGCATGCCGGGCGGACTGGGCGGCGGCAAGATCAAGCTGCCCTGACCGTCGCCGGCGGGCGACGGCGCCGCCGGCAAAAGCGCTCACCACAGAGGGCACAGAGAAAGCGCAACGATAACCCTGCCTGCCGGCACGACACGCGCATCGCCCGGTCGGTTTTCTGCCGCGTTTGTTTCTGGTCTTTTCTCTGTGCCCTCCGTGTCCTCTGTGGAGCGCGGCGCGATAAATTCGGGGTTTGCGGCGTTATAAATCGAGAGTGAAATTCTTGCGGTCGTTGCAAGGGTATTGTAGCGGACGCAATGCGCATCGCGGTTTCAGCAGCAGGAAGTTAGCCACAAGCAGCGCGGCTGAGCCGGCTTTGGAGCGGCGGTGGCCTTCTCTTACGTGTGGCCAATCACGGGTCTTCGGGGGCCTTTCCGGCCCATGCCGGTGCTGGCGCGTTCGGCTCGACGATCTCGCTGCAGTAGGTGGCGCCGGGCGGGAAATGGTTTCCGGCTTCGTCCAATTCGCGCAGCACTTCCGCACCGGCGTCGTCGATGACCTGGTAGCCAAATGTGCCGACGCGGGGGTGCGTCTTCGCGGCTTGGGCAGCGGCCTGCGCCGCGGCTGCCTCAGCGTCGCGCACAGCAACAAGCTCGCCGGCGAGCCGTTCCAGGCGGTCCGCGATCTGCGTCAGGCGGTCGACGCGCGACTGGCTTGAGGCAACCTTCTCGATGCGTTGCAGGCGCGCGGCCTCCGCAGACAGCGCGACGGCCTCGGCGTCGATGCGCGCGATCTCGGCGGCGACCGCCTGGCTGCGCGTGAAGGGCGCGTCGCGCCACTCGCAGATTCTGAACTTTGCGTACTTCATCAGGCGGCTCCTATAGCGTGGATTTGTAGAGCTGCACGAGCTGATCGCGGAGCTGCGCGCGGGTCAGCGTGCCCTGACCCTTCAGGGTGCGCACGTCGTTGGCGAGCTGGAAGATCACCTCGAACAGCGTGCGCATGGCGCGGTCGCCGTCGAGCTGCGTGCCGGCGAACGCCGTCTTCTGCGTGTCGGCGTCCGTTGCCGGCTGCCAGGTGTAGCTCGCGGCGTCCAGCTCGAACCACGGCGCCGGTTGCGGGCCGGGGTCTGGCATGAAGCGCCCGTCGGGCAGCAGGCGCATGCCGACCGTCGGCCGCCGCGCGCGGTCGGTGCTGTCGACCGCGGGGACCTGGTCGTTGTTCCACTCTGGTAGCTCGGCGAGAGTGAACAGCGCATGCTCGCGGCCGGCGATGATCTGCGCGTAGAGCCGCCCGGGTTGTGCCTTCATGTCACCACCTCACCAGGCAGGCGCCACGCGTGCCCGCGCCGCCGTTGTTTGAGGAACCGCCACCGCTACCAGCGCCACCGCAGCCTGGATGCGTCGGCGCATTGGTTGAACCGCCGCCGCCAGGCGTGCCGCCGAGGCCGAAATAGCTGCCGCCCCCGGCGCCACCGGTGGTGCCGCCGGGCGTGACGCCGGGCTCCGAGCAACCACCCAGAGTCGTTGAATTGCCGCCCCCGCTGCCGACGGCGCCACCGGAACCGCCGCCGGCGGTGACGTATCCCCCAAAGGATGAAGCGCTGCCGTTGCCGCCGCTGCCGCTGGAATAAGATCCACCGCCACCGCCGGCGCCCAGGGTGATCGGAATCACCTCGCCTGGTGAAACGGCACAGGGAAAGTCGACGATGCTCTGCCCGCCGGAGCCGCCGCCACCGCCGGTGGTGGTGGTGTTGCCCGCGGCACCGCCGCCGCCACCGCCGCAGAGGGTGACCCACACCATCCAGACGCCCTCGGGCACGACGAAGAACGCGCTCGCGACGCCGGCAAAGTACGCCTGCCCGCTGGCCGCATTGCGCCCGCGCGCCGGATTTCCCGCCTCCGAGATGGGAAAGCCGCGCAGAAAGCCGCCGCGCTTGCCGCCCAGCATCAGAAGTTCCCGCCGTTCATCGGCGTTAGGTGCACACCGTCGGCCACCGCCGCGCCGAGCGTGGCGTAAACGCGATAACTCGCCGGCATCGCGACGTTCAGGTGACAGTCGACGTTTCCGGCGACGTTGGGATCATCGGTGTCTGCCGTGCCGGCTGGAATCGCGAATTCACCGAGGAGCGTGTTGTTTGCTGCGACCTCCGGGTCCGATCCGTTGTTCAGCCAAACACGCAGCACTGCCTTGACACCGGTGCCCTTGCGCACCGCACGGATGAGCGGCAGGAAACCGCCATTCGAGCCGGCGGTGAAGAGCAACAGCCGACCGGTCGCGCCCGTGCCGTCCATCGCGACGTTCGCGGCCGTCGCGACACCCGGCGTGCCGGCATTGGGAGTAGAAGCAAATGCGGGAGAGGTGCTCATCGGTCAATCCTTCAGCCGAAGTTGTAATAGGCGTACAGCGCGCCGAAAACGTTCGCGGGCAGCAGCGCGGAGTCGACGCCATCGTGGGTGTGAGCCTGCGCTGGCGTATAGCCGTAGCCGATCCACTCGTAGTTGTGGATGTCGTTGTCGCGCAGGTCGGTCATCAGGTCGGTGTCGACGATCGACTCGGGGTCGACGCGCGAGTCGGCGATGGTGGTGAAGGATTTGCTCGGCGCGGGCATTTAGTTGCGGCCCTCGAGGTCGGGATCGGTGGGCGAGATGCCGTAGTGCGGGTTCGACGACAGCGCGTCGTCGTGATTGACCGCCCGGCGCAGGCGATCGGCCGCGAGCGCCTCCTGCTCCTCGGCCCGCGCGAGATCGGCGTGAACAGTGATTCGCTTCCACCAGCGCGCGATCGGGTAGGCGCAGTGGCTGCCGTAGAGCGGCTCGGGGGCGCTCGCATCTTCGACCACGCCCACGCAGTGCTCGCAGGGCACGCACTCGGCGCGCACCTGGACGAAGTCCCAGCGCGGGTGCTTCGGGCAGCGCACGAACACGTCGAGCGGAATCTGCTCGGCGGTGAGTTGCACGCGCTGCAAGCCTTTACCAGATGCGGTAGCCATCGGTGCCGTCGCTCATGAGGCCGGATGCTGCCGCGATGGCGCAGTAGCCGGCGTTGTCGGGATAGTCGGGCGTGCCGTTGGGCGCGATGAAGCCGTAGCGGCGATCGCCGAAGTTGGTGAGCCGGCCGCGGTATTCGCCGTGGCGGCGCCGGCGGTGCTTGCGGGTGACGAACACGCGCGTGAGTTTCGGCGCGCCGGCGGCGTCGACGTAGCGCGCGGTGAGCAGGTCGACGACGTCGCCTTCCTTCACGTCCTGGTCTTTCGGGTGGACGAAGAACTCGATGTCTTCGGGCGCGTCGACGTAGCGGCTTGCCGTGCGGCGCGAGAGCGTGCGCATGGCAGAGGTGTTGGCGATGCGGAACCAGCGCGAGAAGATTTCCTTTTCGCGCACGTCGGCGTACTGGTGCGGCCCCTCGGCATCCACCATCACGGTGCGCTCGCCGGTGGCGTAGTTCTTCGCTTCGCGCAGGTTGGCGGTGGCTGACACCAGGCCGAAGCGCACGGTCACGCGGGTGAGCCGTTTGTCGTCGAGCGATTCCACCTGCACCGAGTCGAGCATGAGGTGCCCGGCGCCGGTCAGCACCTTGGGCACGATCGCGGCGGGCGACTGCGGCGCGTAGACCTTGAAGATCTGCTTCTGCAGCTCGGAGGACCAGCACGAGGACATGCCCGCCTGCGTGAGCAGCTCTTTCACCAGCGTCGAGGTGGTCTCCGGCGCGGGGATGCAGTAGGTGAGGCTGTCGTAGCCGCGCAGCCACGCCGTCTGCTCGGCGGCGAGGCCTGCCAGGTCGAGCTGGCTGTCGGCCATGCCGCCGGCGTTGAACAGGCGCTCGAGCGTGACGGCGAACGATTCGTTGAGCCCCACGTGGCAGAGCTGCAGCGCATCGCCCACCTTGCCGGCCTGCGCGGCGGTGTCGAACTGGCCGCGGTGCGTGCCGTCCGGCCAGGTGAGCGTGTCGCCCGTGCGGCCGGTGAACTTGATCACCTCGCCGTTGTGCGCGAAGTAACCGGAGGTGCCGTACTGCGCGCCCTCGCCGGTTTCGAGCACCGCCTGCAGGTCGTTCAGCCCGAGTGCCTGCGCGAGTTTTCCCGTGGTGGGCGCGGGGGTCTTGGTCACGTCGAGCGAGCTGGTCGGGTCCTTGAGAATGATCTCGACCGCGCCGTCTTTCTTTGGCCCCTCGATCGCGTCGATCAGGAAATGCTCCACCGTGGGCGCACTCCACACACCGTCGACGATCTGGTAGGTCTCGAGGCTTGCCGGGTGTCCGGCATAGTGTAGGTTCCTCGCCTTGTAGCGGCGCCAGAAGGTGCCCTGCGCGGGGGCCGCGCGATCGAGGTGGTAGGGGTCCTGCTCGATGTCCGAGTCGGTCTCGTCGATCGAGGTAAAGCGCGTGTCGGCGCGCCGGCCTAGCCCTTCCTCGAAATCCAGTTGCGTCGGCGAAAATTCGAAGCGCGTCAGGTAAGGCCGCGCCAGCACGCCCGGCTGCAGTTCATCGTCGCGTCCGGTGAAGCTGTAGGTGTGCGAAGACAGCGCGAAGTTCGCCGGGTCGCGGCAGGTGCGCCGCGTGTTGTAGCAGGCGTTCGGCCGATCGATCACGTGCACCACCGAGGTGGCGTCGGGCGCGGGCGAGAAATCGGCTTCGGCTGCCGCGAGCGTGGCCACCCGCGTCGCGCCGGTGTAGTCGCCGATGCGCCGTTCCTGCCCGGCGCCGGTGCCGCTGACGATGCGCGCGGTCTGCCGGTTGTAGACATCGTCGATCGACGAGGCGCTGGCCGCCAGCGTGACGCTGCGCGCAGCGCCGGCCTGCGCGGTGCCGGTGTGCGTGCGAAACGCCGTGCAGGGCGAAACGCCCGCCACGTTGCCGCAGCGCGGAGACTGGAGCTTCAGCACGTGTGCGGTTTTCAGGCCCATGTCACCACTGCACTCGCCCGCGCAGCGTGGCGCTGAAGTTCACAAAATTGCCGTTGCCCGAGGGCGCGGCGTATTCGCGCATCGGCTTCACGTGGTACAGCTCGGTGGCGTGGTCGACCGGGTCCCAGGCGAAGGCGAAGGGGTCGGACTTCAGATGCGCGAGCCACGCCGGGCGCAGCGTGTTCGCCACCCAGGCGCGGTCGATGTTGCGCAATTCGATTGCCTGCGACCACTCGTCGAACGCATCCACCGCGCCGAGCGGGTTGCCTTCCTCGGTGTCGTTCACCTCGCCGCGCGCCATGTGGCCGAGCGGGTCGAAGGGCTGCGCGAGCCGGCGCGGGAATTCCAGCTTCGCGCCGATCGCGCCGATCGCGATCGCCGGCGCCGCGCCAGACGGAACGGTCAGGCGCCAGTGGCGCGCGGACGCGCTTGCAAAGGTCGCAAGCCCCATGCCGAACTTCGTTAGCGTGACCGTGCCGCGCGTTGTGCTGTTGGCGACGAAACCGTCGGTGCTGGAGCGCGCCTCGTAGGTGCCGGCCTCGCCGTACACGTAAAGGTAGTCGGCCGCCTTGCTGACGCCACAATCGACCGTGACGTGCGCGGGAATGGCGGAAGCCTTCCACCAGGTGAAGTTGCGCCAGTCGCGCAGGTTCAGCACCGAGTACTCCGCGCCCGCGGCGGTGCTGGATGCGACCGGGGTGGCGTCCTTGAACCGATTCTCGTACAGGATGAGCGGCAGGCCGTTCATGCTGCCGCCTCACCTGAAGACGAAAAGCAAAAGACAGGGGCGAACCACCAAGACACCAAGGCACCAAGAAAAACGAGAGTGAAGTCGCTGTTCCTCTGCGCCCTCTGCGGGCTCTGCGTTGAGCGGTTGGATGTTGCGCTCTTCATGCCGCCGCCGTGTGGAATTCGATGAACACGCCGTCGCGCTGCGCCTTGTTGATCATCGGGATCATCTTCTCGCGCATCCACTCCTGCGAGTAGAACTCGCCCACCAGCGTGACGGTTTCGCTGCGGGTGAAGCGCGGCTGCGCCTGCGGCGGGTTGCCGATGGTCGAGTCGTTCGCGGCGACCGGCGAAACGGGCAGCCCCGTGTTCGGGCTGGCGCTGAACACCGGCGTGGCGGCGCTGCTGCCGATGCGGGTGGCGCGGATCGAGGCCACTGCCGCGAGCCCCTTGGCGAGCGCGACGCCGGAGAGCGCGAGGCCGAGCCAGAACGGCTTGACGGCGAGCGCGTTCGCCACCGCCTGGTAAGTGCTGACGATCGCCTCGGCGATCGCCGCGCCCTTGCCGATCTCGAACAGCGTGCGCGACTTGCTCTGCATGAGCCCCGCGACATAGCCGAACATCGAGGCCATCGCGTTGGCCTCGCCCTTGAGAGAGCGATCGACGATCGCCTGGCGCGCTTCGGCGGCCTCTTTGTCGGTTTGCAGCAGCTCGAAGTGGAAGTCGCGCCGGCGGGTGATCATCGCCAGGTGGTGATCGTCCATCTGCGCCGCTTCGTCGTCGATGCTTCTTTTAAGCTCCGCGCCCGGCAGCACGTCGGACCAGACGCTGTCGTTGGCGGCGCCGCCGCCTGGCGTGAAGCGCATCTTCTGCATACCGCCGTCGCGGCCGATACCGAGCAACCTTTTCTGTAGGTCAGTGAACTTCTCGACGGAGTCCGTCAGATCGCTTAAGGTTTCCTTTGCAATTCGCCCGGCCTCGCGGAATTCGCCGCGCAGCAGCGCGCCCAGAACCGCGGCGAAACCGCCGATGGTTTTTCCCGTGAGACCGAAGGCGGTGCCGACCGTAACGACGACGGAACCAAGGCCCGCGAGCAGAACAACCAGACCCTCGGCAAATTTTTTGATGGCGCCAGAGTCCTTGACGAAGTCAGTGAATATGCGCGCCATCTCGGCAAACGCCGGGGCCAGCGAATTCGCCACGGTGGTGGGTATGCCGAGCAGCAACTGGTTGAAGCGGTAGATCTGGTCGAAGAACTTGTTCGAGGCAGATGCCGCCTCGCCACTCATGATGCGGCCCATCTGCGCCGCGTCGTTGCCGGCTTCGCGCATCGCGCCGGCCATCTTGTGCACGTCGTCCGCGCCCTTTCCGAAGATCGCCATCTGGACCCGGGTGCGTTCCATCGGGTCCTTGATGCCCTCCAGCGCCGCGGTGATCAACTCGAAGGCCTTTTCCGGCCCCATCTCCTTCAGCTTGACTGCGTCGAGGCCGATTTGCTCGAGCACGCCCGTGACGCCCTTGCCGGACTCGGCCGCACGCGCGAGGTTATTGCTCATGTTGCGCACCCAGGTGCCGAGCTTGTCCTCCGAATCGACGAGACCCGCGGCGAAGCGGATCTTCGAGAGCCATTCGGCGGTGACCGACAGGCGCTCGGCCTGCTTGTCGAGCGTGTCGCCCATCTTCATGCCGCCGGTAACAATCGCGGTGGCCACCGTGCCGACCGCCACCGCGATGCCGCCGATTCGCTTGCCCACGCCCTCCCAGTTCACGCCGGCGTCGTCGGTGATCTTCTTCGTGACCTCGCCGACTTGCTCGGTCGCTTCGCGCGCGGCGCCGGCGGCGCGCTGCATGCTCTGCTCGGAGGTCTCGGCGAACTTCTGGACAACGGCGGAGCCCTCGTCCTTCACCCGAAGGACGACTTCCATATCGCCTTTGTCGTCGACGGTCAGTGCCATCAGATCTGCCCGGCTGCCTCGCTACGGGCGCGCTCGTCCAGCTCGCGCCGCACGCGCGCGAGCGCCTCGCCGATCACTTCGAAGACCTGCAGCCACCATTCCTGCTGCGCCTGCCAGCCGCCAGCGGCGGGCAAGATGCCGCGCTCGTACAGCGAGTACGCCTGGATGAGCGCCTTGTGATGCAGCAGAACGAACACCGGGCAGTCGCGCCCGGTGAGTTCTGGTGTGTCGTAGGTGTTCCACTCGATCTCGTCCTCTTCGCTGCAGTTGGCCGGAAACGCCGAAAGCCGCGGGCACATCTCACAGTCGCCGCCGAGTGCCCAGGCCCGCGCGGCGCGCGTTAGTTTTTTCGGTCGTCCTCCGAGAGCACGGAATGTTCGAGCACCGCCTCGCCGAGTTCCTTGATCACCTCGGCCGGCGCCACTTTCGCGAACTTCTCCGGCGTCATCTTGAGCGGCTTGCCGCGTTCGTCGAGCAGGTTGCGGATCTCGACAACGCCCACCGAGACCGTGTAGGCAAACGACTCCAGCGCCCGGGCGATGTCCGCAAAGGTCTTGGGTTCGAGCGCGTCGAAGTGCTTCTGCTCGGCGGCGGTCAGTGCGCGGGCCTCGCGCTTGGCGCGCTCGCGGATGGCGGCGAGTTCGGTTGCCTGCGCCACGGTGAACGGCGCGCGGCTGGCGTACTCGAAGAGCTGCTCTCGCGTGAGCCGGCGCAGCACGAACACCGTGGCGGGGTCCGACTTGCGGTCGGCTTCGAGGACGTACTCGCGCGTGGTGGCGGGGTTGGCAAGCCGCATCAGAGAATCGCCGTCCATTTGATGGTGTACTGATCATCGCCGGCGGTTTCCTTGAGCGAGAAGGTCTTGCTGCGGATCTGGCGTCCGGCGCGCGCGCCCGGCGTGTTTTCCATCGGCACGGCTTTCGGCGCGTTGAACACCAGCGTCTCGCCCAGCTCGTTGGTGAAGGTGGCGATGATCGCGGCCGAGGTGCAGTTGGTGAGCGCCGTCCAGTCGGCCATCGACCCGCTGACCGCGCGTGGGTCGATCTTGATGGTGGGGTTGCGGTTCGCCACCCGAAAGCCGTGGAAGCCGGTTTCGTAGGTTTCCTCGACGACAGTGCCGCTGTCGAAAGTGAACGCTCCAACGTTGACCGCACCGCCGCCCTCGGTGATGACGCAAAGAGCGTTGGTCATGCGAAAGAGCTTCTGCGTCGGCGCGCCCCACGAGGGCAGCGCCTGCGCGGCGGGCGCGGTGTACTTCGACTGCGGCTTGAACTTGGCGGTGAGCGCGTTCATCGTCGCCTCGAAGACGAGATCGTTCACCGCGCCCAGCAGCTTGTAGAGCAGCGCGTTCTCGTAGAAGTACCCGGTGGCAGTCTTCAGGTTCGCCAGCACCGACGAGGGCGTGTACGTGGCCTCGCGCGGGATCGAGGTACCGTTGCCGGCGGTGACCACGGTGTGGCCGCTGGCGAGCAGCGCCGCGTGAATCGCGGGCGTCAACAGCGCGCCCGCGCCCTGGCCCAGGCCGCGCACGCGCGTGGTCACTGGCAGGCCCATGCCCTGCTTGATGGTGGTCGAGTCGCCCGGGCCGAAGGTGCCCTTGAGGTCGCCTTCGCCCATGTCCTGCTCGGTGGGCACTTCGATGTTGATGTCGCCGTTGGGCAGCACCAGGTCGGAGCCGACCACCGGCACGGCATCGACGCCCTCGCTGGATTCGACCTTGTGCAGAAAGACCTTTGCACGGGTGAGTGAGTCGGCCATCGGTTACTCCTCGGTCTCGGTAATCAAGAGGCAGCGCGCCCGAAGCGTGAGCACGCCGGCAAAGAACCACGGTTCGATCAGCTCCGCCTGAAGCCCCACGCGGCCGGCGCGCTCTGTCATGTCGGCGAGATCGAGTACCAGCCCGCCGAGCGTGCGATCGGCCAGGAATGCGCCCGCAATCGATTCAAGCTGCGCCTGCAGCGTGTGGCCGGAGGCGTCGGCATCGTCGATCGCCATGAAGCCGTAAACGCGCCAGGTGTCCAGGCGCCGGTAGAGTCCGATGTCGACCTCGATGCGGCGGAACGATTCGCGCAGGAACTGCCAGCCGTTGAGGCGCCCGCTGGTGGTGTTCTTGAAAAGGGTCGCGAGCGCGCCGTTGTTCTTGGCGTAGCGCAGGTAGTCGTGCACCGGGCCAACGTTGGCGACCGCCTGAATCTTGGCCTTGACGGCGGCGCGAATCTGCGCTTCGGTGGCCATCAGCCGATGCGCGCGAAGGCGCGCTTGTAGGCTTCGCGGTAGCCGCGCTTGATGTCTTCGCGGCCGGTATCCATCGCACGGGCGGCCATGCCGGCGCCCTTGGTGCCCTTGGCGGCGATCTTGAACTGGATCAACCGCGCGACGCGGCGAGCCTCTTCGTCGTCGGCGATGTCGAGCTTCGCGCGCACCCAGTCGACCAGGGGTTCCAGCGGCGCCCAGTGCGGGCGCGTGCCGGTTTCCACTGGCGCGGCATAGGGCAGCGGGTTGAAGAGCCGCCCGAGCACTTCGGGCTCGGCGCTGTTGCCCATCAGCTCGTGTGCCCAGGCGCCGCGCAGGTTGCCGGTGACGCCAATCGGCGTGAAGTCCTTGGTGAGTCCTTCGAGGAGCAGCAGGGCTTCGAGCGTGGCGGCGGCGAACTCTTCCTTGACGACTTCGGGCGCGACTTTCAGCGCGCGGGCAAACGCGCTGGCGATGTCGGTGTCGAGTTCAAAGGTGAGCGATTGCCCCATCAGCGAAACCTGCGCGGATGTGTGAGCCGGTCTTGGCCGCGGCTGTCGGCCTGGTCGAGGTTGACGACTGCGCCGTGGGCGACGTTGCGCCGGTCTTCCACACCGATCTCGTTCAGGTACTGCTTGCGCAGGCTCGCCGCCCGCGCCGCGTAGTCGCGCGACTTCGAGCCGTGCTCCACCGCATCGGCCTGGAGGGTGGAGTCCGACGTGCCGGCGTAGCGCGCGGCGAGCTGGTCGAGCAGGAGTGCTGCCGCCCACTTGGCGACCGCTTCGCGGTGAATCGCCGGCAGCGTGTCGGTGGAGCCATTGAGCACGTGCGCGATGGTGTATTCCACCCGCAGCGTCTCGCCCACGTTGACCGCGTCGATTAGCATGAGCTTGACGTTCGTGCCGTCGTCGTAGAGGGCGTAGCGGTCCTGGTCCAGGAACAGCGGCGGCACGCTGCCCAGCGGGTGCTCGATCGAGCGAAGCTCGGAGAAGCCCGCCTCCCAGCCGGAGGGCAGCGAGAGCTTCTGCTGAGCGTCGGCGGTGATGTCCTGCTTTTTCAGCCGCGGGCGGTCCTGCGAATAGCGCGAGACCGCGCGGGCGATCGCCTCGTCGCGGTCGGCGGTGACGATCTGCCCGGTATCGTCTCGGGTCAGGTCGTCGACCAGTGCCTGGTAGTCTGCAAGCGCCATTCAATCTCTCGAAAAAAACGCGCCAGGCGATGTGGCCCGGCGCGAAGGGATGGGCCGGTCCTTCTGTCGTTATTGGCGAACTACGGTCAGCAGTACGGTGATGTCGTTCCACGTGGGCGAGGTGCCGCCGATCGCGAGGTTGACCGTGATCACGGCTTCGTCCGCGAGATCGGCATCGGTGATGGTGCCCTCCGACACGGTGCCCGCGGTGACCGAGATCGGCGCCGAGAGCACGGTCACGCCGGCCTCCAGCACGTCGACGGTCAAGGTCGGCGTGGTGCCGCCCGAGGCGCGCGCGGTTGCCGAGGCGCCGACGAGCCGCGCCTTGAACGGAATCGCGAACCGCACCACCGCGGTGGTGTTGGCGGTGTACTGGCCCGAGATGTGGAAGGGCAGGACTTCGACCTCCACGCCGGTGCCGACCGCGAAGTTCTGCACGGCCGCATCCGCCTGCGGGGCGAGCGCGGCCAGCCCGATGAGCACTGCGGCGACAACCGCCAGGATCGGGGAGAAAAGACGCTTCGGA
>ERZ869936.1540-NODE-1540-length-16162-cov-6.727882_pt1 | contig 16162 bp, 15 predicted proteins | sample MGYA00520876_ERZ869936 | MGnify/ENA primary metagenome ERZ869936 (study PRJEB32218, sample SAMN09650985) | biofilter metagenome | isolation source: enrty point of leading RO module | place: Saudi Arabia: Thuwal, RO plant located on Red Sea | collected 2016-02-17 ...
GTGTTTCATTTCTCGGAAAAGCCCGACGGTCCGAACCTGCTCAACCATCACGACCGCGGCCGCTTCATCCAGCAGTCGTTCTACGGCAGGCCCGACGGATCGATGTGGGTCGACAAGCCATGGTGCTGGAATCCGGTGCAGGGCGGCGACTACAAGGGCAAGCCGGCCCGCGTGATCGAATCGCGGGAGCAGCCGGACTTGCTCTACGTGAAAAGCATTCCGCGCAACTGGGCCGGCGGCGAGGAGCTGGGCGAGTGCGTGATGGAACAGTGGGTCTCGCTCAAAGGCCCGGTCGCGACGATCCGGCACCGCTTCTCGTACCGCGGCGAGGTGAAGCATCCGCCGAGGCACCAGGAACTGCCGGCCGTCTTCGTCGATGCGAAACTCGCCGACCTCGTTTACTACTCCGGCGAGAAGCCCTGGACCGGCGGCAAGCTTTCCGAGGACCGTCCGGGCTGGCCGAACGAAGGCCGCGACGCCACCGAGGAATGGGCGGCGTGGACCGGTCCCGACGGCCGCGGGATCGGCGTGCATTTTCCGGGACGGAGGAAACTCACGACCTACCGCTACAAGGGAAAGCCGGGGCCCGCGGGTTCCGGCTGTTCTTACTTCGCGCCGATCGAAACGATGACGATCGAGCCGGGCTTCCGGCACGAATCCGTGACGCACCTGACGATCGGCACGCCCGCGGAGATCCGCGGGCGCTTCGAACCGCTCCGCGACAAGTAGCGCTCGCATCGCCGCCGGGGCTGGCGTAGGGGCGGGGCCGTGACCCCGGGGCCGACACGCTTCTCCGGTGGCCGCATGATCGCGGCGGCCTTCGTGATGGGCTTCTGTTCCGGGCCGGGGCAATCGTTCACGTTCTCGGTCTTCCAGCCGTTCCTGCTGGAAAGCTTCGGCATTTCGCGGGGAACCTTCGCCGGGATCTACGCGGCGGGCAGCCTGCTCAGCGCGATGGTCGCCTCGCTGGCCGGACGCGCCGCGGACCGCTACGGTATCCGTCGTACTTTGGCGGTCTCCGCGGTGGTGATGGCGGCGGCCTGCAGCGGCATGGCCGTGAGCACCGGGCTCGTTTCGCTGTCGGTCTCGCTGGCCGTCCTGCGGGCGCTCGGCCAGGGCACCCTGGTGCTGCTCGGCAGCCTGCTGGTCATGCACTGGTACGCCCGTCGGCGCGGACGCGCGATGTCGCTCGCCGGCCTCGGCGTCTCGCTTTCCGGCGCGGTGCTGCCGCCGGCCTGCTTTGCGGCGATCACCGCGGTCGGCTGGCGCGCCAGCTACGGCTGGATCGGCGGCATGCTGCTCGTCGTCCTGCTCGCGGTCGCCGCGTGGTGGGTCCGCAATTCCCCCGAGGAGCTGGGACAGCATCCGGACGGCGACGGCGAACCGCAGCCGGTGCCGGAGCGCAAGCCGGATCGACGGGTCTTCCGTTCGGCACGTTTCTGGATCCTCGCCATCGCGCTGGCGGCGGCGCCCTTCGTCGTCACCGCGCTGGTCTTCCACCAGGCGTCGCTGTTCGAGGACCGAGGGATTTCCGGCGAAGCCGCCGCCGGCATGTTGTCGGTGCTGGCGGTCGCCGCGGCGGCCACCACCCTGCTCACCGGCCCGCTGGTCGACCGCTTCGGCGTGCGGAAGATCCTGCGCAGCTCGCTGGTCGTGCAGATGCTCTGTCTCGGCCTCGCGCAGTTCCTGCAGCCCGGCCCGGCGGTGTGGATCTACACCCTGCTGGTCGGCGCGGTGGCGGGCAGCTCGGCGGTGATGGGCGGCGTCACCTGGGCGCGCTTCTACGGCCGCGACGGGCTCGGCGCCGTGCAGGGCTCGGCCGGGACGGTGATGCTCACCGCCGCCGCCATCGCCCCGCTGCCGATGGGCACGCTGCGCGACCTCACCGGCAGCCACGCCACCGGCCTCGCCATCTGCCTGCTCCTCCCGCTCGCCGGCCTGCTGCTGCTGACGCGGGATGTCGAGAAAGCTGAGGCCGGATCAAATCATCCGTTTTCCTAGACAAGCTTGGCACAAATTCTGAATCATCGATCATCAGGAGGTAGTTCGCCTCCTCTCTCCCATGCACGACGGACGCCTCCCCGATGGCCGCTCTCCAATCCTCCGGACCACCCGCTGGAGCCTCATCCGCCGGGCCATTCAGCAGCCGGAGGCCCTCGACCAGTGGGCGGCCGGCTGCTGGTACCCGCTCTACACCTGGGCACGGCACAAGGGATGGAGTCCGGAGGATGCCGCCGACGCCGTCCAGGAATTCCTCGGCAAGATCTGCGCCGGGCAGAAGCTTTCGCAGGCCGATCCGGTGCGCGGTCGGTTCCGGTCGTGGCTGCTGGCGGGTTTCCAGAACCACCTGGCCGACCGCGTCAGCCACGGCCTGCGCCTCAAGCGCGGCGGGGGCGCCCCGCACCTGAGCCTCGATCACGAACATGCCGAGCGCTTCTATCTTGAGGAGATGGCCACCTGCGACGACGCCGGTCGCGCCACCGACAAGGCCTGGGCGCTTTCCCTGATGGACGAGGCGATGAAACGGCTGGAACGGCACTACATCGACACCGGACGACAAGGCCTGGTCGAGCACCTTCTCCCGGCGATCGAGGAGCCCCTGCCGGACGGCGGCTACCGCCACGCGGCACGGGAGCTTGGCATGACCGAAAGCGCCGTGCGCCAGGCCGTCTTCCGCATGCGCGGGCGCTATCGGCTCCATCTCCTCGAGGTCGCCGGCGAATGGCTCGGCATCCACTCCGAAGCCCAGCTTCAGGCCACCTTGAAGGAATTGCTGGGAGGTGCTTGATGGCCAAAGCGTCACAATCCCGGCGAAAACCCGTCATGGTCGTGGGATGACGGCCGACGGCGAATCGCACCGGCTTCGCGGGCTGGACCCGGGAAAGCTGCTATCGGTGCTCGGCAACGGGACGGCACCCGAGCCGCCGCATGTTCCGGACTGGACCATCATCGGCATCGCCGGCGAAGGAGGCACGGGCATCGTCTGGGAGGCGCGGCGGAACGCCGACGGCCGCCGCGCCGCCATCAAGTGCGCGCCGCCGAAGAACCCGGAATTCATCGAGCGCCTCGAGATGGAAGCCGACGCCCTGAGGGAGCTGCGCCACCCGAACATCGTGCGACTCCTCGACGCCGGTCCGATCACCGATGGTCCCCTCAGTGGCGGCCTCTATCTGGCGATGGAGTTCGTCGGGGGCGGACGGCTTTCCGAAGCCATTCCTGCCGAAGGCATGCCTCCGGAGTCGGCCTACGAGCATTTTGAAGCGATCGCCGCCGGGGTGGCCTACGCCCATGAGGCGGGCATCCGCCATCGCGACCTCAAGCCTTCGAACGTCCTGCTGGATTCCGACGGGACGGTGAAGGTCGCGGATTTCGGCCTCGCCCGGCCGGTTCACCAGCGGGTGCAGGCCCTGTCGCTCACCCGCGCCGGCGTCGTCGCCGGTTCCTTCGAATACCTTCCGCCCGAAGCCTACCGCAGCCATTACCGCCCCGGACTGCCCGGTGATATCTACGCCCTCGGGGTGATCCTCCACGAGTTGCTGACCGGCGCGCCCCCTCGCGGACGATGGAAGTCCTGCTCCGAGAAGGCCGGCGTCGACATCCGGGTGGACGGGCTGATCGAGCGGGCGCTCGATCCTGATTCGGGAAACCGCTGGCCGGACGTGCCTTCGATGGTCGGTGAACTGGAGCAGATCCGCCAGACTCCGCCCCGCTATGCCGGCACACCGCTCGTGACGCTGCCGGTCCGCCTCACCGACAGCCTCTGGACCATTGCCGGGGTCCTCGCGCTCATCACCGCATGGGGTGCCGCGATGAGGCTTGCGGGAAGCCAGATCACCCCATGGATCGACCTGATCGGCGGCCATCGGATCAAGACGGGGAGTTTTCAGGCAATCCTCGTGCTGCTGCTCGTCCTCGCCGCGATGTCGATCTGGCAAACCGCCCGGCTGCTCCGTTTCCGGGCCATCCCGATGCGCGAGGCGCTCCCCTCGCCCTTCGGACTGGCGCTGGGCCACGGCCGCCTCTGCGCCATGCTGGTGGGTGCGAGCCAGGTCATCTTCCTGCTCTTGCCGGTGCTGCTGGTGGTCGCCATCCATGCCGAAGCCGAGCTCTACTGGCTGGCCCCGGGCGATCCGCCGTGGCTTCACGGGCTGGCGGTCACCGCCTGGGACGACGACCGCATCCTGTCCCCGTGGGCATGGCCGGAGCCGGGAACCAACTACTGGCTGCAGGAGTCCTACGGGCCTCCCGCGGATCCGCTGGCCCGGCGGATGGATCGCATTACGTTCTACCCCTTCGCGCTGCCCCTCACGATGGTGGTGGCCGCCGGCGTGGTCGGGTTGAACCTGATCTTCACCGGTGTCACAGCCGCCATGCGGTGGTCCGGCCGGGGAAGGCGGGCGGTGGCGGCAGGTGCCCTCATCGGCCTGGCGGCTTTGGCTTTCGTCACCTGGCAGACCGCGCAGGGAAGGCACGAGAAGAGCGAGGCGACGCGGCATCTCGCCATGACCGACTGGGAAGCGCGGGCCATCCGACCTGTGATCGATCTCGTAAGCTGGCAGAGTCTTCGTGCGAGCGGCAACGCCGGACGGGTGCCTCCCGTCGAGCTTGCCGAGATCTATGCCGAACGGATCGACTACCGCGACGCTGGTACGATCCGCCGCGATGAGTTGCTGGAGCGCTTCCGGGATCAGCCCGAGCCACCCCGTCTGGCGCGGTCCCACGGCTGGCTCAGCGAAAACATCGACCGGCATGGCGGACGGTTCACGGTGACTTCCGGTGCGATCGTCTGGTCCAACGGTGGCCCGGACGCCGGCAATGACTGCCAGGCAGCCAGGTTGATCGTCGAAGCCTCGGGCAGCTTTCGCGACGGGCGTCCCCGCATCTCCCGCGAGCGACTCATCCGCGAGCCCTACTACACCGCCGAAGAACGTCGCGCGACCCCCGGCGAGGCCGCGCGGTGGATCGACGCCTTCCTCTCCGCCATCGATTCCGATCCGCCGTCGGCACTCATCCTGCTCCACCCGCTCCAGCTCCGCTTCGGCGCCAGCGCCCCCAGCCGGGAAAATGCGATCACCGTCATGCAGGACATCCGCCGCCACCGCCCGCTCGAACGCGATGGCCCCCCGCTTGTCGCCGGAACCGCCCCCGGCGGCCGCACCCTCGTGCGTGTGCCCATGCGCTCCGGCCCACAACGCTTTTCCGCCGAGATTCAGCTCGTCAAGACCGCCGCCGGCTGGCAGGCTTTACACTTCGAATTTTTGCCTAACCCCGACGCCTCCCCATGACCCGAAGCCTCCCCCCCCTGCTCGCCACCGCCGCCCTTTCCCTGACCATCGCATGCGCCAAGGATGAGGAATCCGGTTTCGATGGAGCCCTTCCCACCGGCTGGACCATCTTCGATCCCTACGGCAACGCCACGGTCGACAGCTCCGGCGGCACGCTCTCGCTCTTCGCCCCCGCTCCGCCCGACGTCGAAACGGCCGAGCTTTTCGGTCCGGCGCGCGTCGCCGTCCTCGCCGAAGAGGAACGCGAGGACACCCAGATCTGCGCGGATGTGACGAGTTGGCCAGAGACCTACCGCATCCCGGGTGGAGAACGAGTGAACGGCACCTTCGTCGCGGTCATGACCCGCGGTCGCGACACCGACGGCTTCAGCGCCGGGGGCGGCGAACCCCCCGGTGAACCCCAGCCGGCGACGGTCACCAGCTACGTGGATGGTTACAGCCTCAGCTTCATCGACCTCGGCACCGGCTCGGCCCGGCTCCAGCTTCACCGTATCGATGACGAATGGCCGACTTTGATCGCGCCACTCGTCGAGGGCTCCGCCGACTTTTCGCTGGCTGGCGTGACCAAGATCGGCCTCACCCTCTCCAGCCGCGGCTCCTACCACTACGGCGAGGCCCGCGACCTCACGCCCGGCACCGGCGGACCGTATCCGGTCGCTTCGGTCTCGGCCACCGACGCGACCTACCCGAGTGGACAGGCCGGCGTGCTGACCACCACCGACCGCCTGATCCCCGTCTCCGCCGGTTTCGACCATGTCGTCGTCTGGGACGCCCGCCTGCCGCAGCCCGCCATGCGTCACCAGCCCGCCGAGGGCTGGTTCGAACTCGTCGCGGACCGCCGCCGGACCACGGCATTGAGCGTCCAGACCCGCACCAATCTCGCCGATCCGGCCGACCCCTGGGTCCCGGCCCCGCCCGACTCCTGGGCGTATGAGGGAGACGACGTCGTCCTTCGTTACTCCATGGACGAGCCGCGGCGGTTCTTCCGGTTTGTGAGCGAGTGAGGCACCGGGTCGGGCGCGTGCCGACCCATCCGGGTTGAAGTGGCGTTACCCTCGCGGCGGTGCCGCGACGCCCTTCCGCGCAATCCCGTCCATTCGGGAGCCGGAAAAAACTTTCCCGGGTGCCGTCACAGCTCGGTCCGGAAGGAGTAGTGGACAATGGTGCTTGGTTTCTCGCGCTCCGACAGCGGGCCCGGGAATCCAGAATCGATATACAACAGTGTTTCCCCACCCCCAGATCATGAAACGTCCATCCAACCTTCAATCCTCCCTCCTAGCAGCGGCTCTTGTTGCGGGATTCCACGCTCCCGAGGCCGGTGCCGTCGTGACTTTCTCCGACGTCGGTAGCGGTGCGTCACTAACGGCCTTCGCTTCAGGTGATTTTGTCGATCCCACCGATGCCTCCGCCACGGCGGGGACCTTCGCCCTGTCGGCCACGGCAACCGGCAACGACGGGGACTACACGATCGCATACTCTTCGACGATCGCCGTCAACGGTTCCTCGACCTTCGATCCCGGCGTCGATGGTCCGATCCCCGGTGCCGCCACCGTCGCGATCACCAATCAGAGCCTTTCCACTTCGCAGAACATCACCAACCCTTTCCCTATCGGCGACTCGTGGGATTTCTCCGGCATATCAGGCTCATCGGTCACTTTCACGTTGGACTCCGCCTACGACTACGTGGTAACCGCCAGCTATTCTCCATTTAGCACCCTGTTCAAAATCGGGGGAGTCTTCCTGCATGACGGAGGAAGCAACGTCTTCGTTGATCAAGAGTACGACGGCTCCGCGATCAACATCTCCGGAACCCTGGCGGCCGGAACCTACACCTTCGGGAGTGCTTTGGATCATATCGGTGGCGCGGCACTTGGAGCAGCAACCATCGACGATGTAACCCTGTCGCTCTCTCCTGTGCCCGAGCCTTCCGCAGCCTGGCTGCTTGCGGCTGGTCTGGGTCTGGGGTTGCGCCGGAGAAGGCTGCCACAAGCGAGCACCGCATTTGCACGTTCAGCCGTTCGTTCAACGGATGGGACGGGCAGCCGATGATCCCGAATCCAAGATGTCGTCTCGATGAAGGGCCCGCTTTTGTTTCCCCTGGGTGTGCTGGTAGGTGCCATTCCCATGCCGGATGCGGCAGGTGCTGTCTCCTACGATCTCGATTTCTCGTCGTCCTCCCAGTATGACTCCCTCTTCAGGGAGATCCAGACGAACGGCGCGGATGAAGAGATCGCCTGGGATCCGGGAGGATTTATCCGGCACAACTCCGGTGTTTTCGTGCGAAGCTCCGCAGCGATCCTTGACAGTTCAGCAAGCGGCGGCTCCGGCGGCCTGGGAGGCGAGACGGGATCGCAAGCCAACAACGACTACCAGAGTTTCGTCATCCAGGCCGACTGGCGGGATGGCACGTTCAGCAACGGCAACACCTTCGGATTCTACACGGGAGTGCCGGACAATGATGGAAGCCCGGCCTATCTGGGCACGGTTCAGTTGAGGGCCGACTCGGTACTGCTCAGGGTCGATGAAGGCACGGTTCCGTCCGGGATGTCTTTCGGCGTGCAACTCGGAAACCAGACCATCCCGGGGACCTTCCACGAGGACACCTGGTATCAGTTCAGGATGGAGGTGATCAGCATGCCGGACAGAATCGATTTCAACCTCGGTGTATACGACGTCACAACCCTGGAGTTGCTGGCATCGTACTCGGTGAGCGACACGGTGAATCCGGTTGTGGAAACCGGCCAGGTCGGTTTCCGCGTCGGCTCGAACAGCACGGGCTGCACCGACATCGACAACTTCAGGATCAGCCCGATTCCGGAGCCCGGAGCGCCGTTGCTGTTCGGAACCGCCACTCTCCTGGTCTCCCTCGGCCGCCGCCGCTACGTCAGACCCGTGATCCGGCCCGGATCCCCCTGTGGTCTCGGCGGGCGCTGACCTCCATGAAGCTTCATATCACATGACGGCCCTGCTGCCTTTCGTTCAAACCCGTCTCACCTTCCTCGTGCTGCTCGGCGGCCTTACACCATGCGCCCCGGCGGCGAGCATTCTTCTGGTGGACGACAGCGAAGGTTTGCCGATCCAGCCCGCCTGGACGAGCACCCTGAGCCAGCTTGGACACAGCGTCACCATCGAAACCATCGCTCCCACCGGCAGTCCAACCTTGGATCTCTCCAACTACGATGCCGTGATATGGTCGATCGGAGACCGCGCGTACGAAAACCTCACCGCGCAGAACTGGGCGACCATGACCCAATACGTGAACGCTGGAGGCAAGCTGATCTATGCCGGGGGACACAGCGTGTACCAGGAGAACTGGGTCGGGCATGCGGGCATCGAGGCTTTCTTCGGTGTCTCCGGAACTCTCTACAACATGCCGATGTGGGGCAGCAACACGACGATCACCGGAGTCGCGGGCGGTTCGCCGTTCAACAACTCGACATACACGATCGTTCCGTACTGGGCCGGAGGGCAATACGGAAACATGTTCTCGGGATTCAACGTCTCGACCGGCACCGCGCTGGTGAACATGCCCGTGGTGACCAACGGTGCCCCGGGCCCCTACATCGTGGCCCAGAATGCCGCCGGTACCGCCCAGCTCTGGGGGCTCGACATCAACCACGTCGCCGAACCGGACCGCGAGGCATTCCTCGCTCATTCCCTGGAGGCCCTCGGTGTGCCCGAACCATCGACGGCACTTCTGTTCGGCTCGCTGACGGTCGGACTGCTCGGACTGCGCCGAAGGCCCCGCGGTGTGGAAACGCCGGGAACCTGATTCCCCGCGGACCACGTCTCCGCCCGACCCTTTCGCTCGGAGCCCGAAACAGCGTCAAATCATGTCAATCTCTCGATCCATCACCGCTCCGGGCGGCGGCGGCCTGGTGCAGGAGGTCGAGATCAACGCCGCCGCCATCGCGCCGGCACTGTCCGCGGATGCCGGCTGGCTCTTTACCGGATGGGATGTGCCGTTCGACAACATCACCGCGCCCCTCACGGTCATCGCCCTCTACGACGTGGATCTCGACAGCCTGCAGCCGGACCAGAGCGTCACCACTTCCGAAAACCACGTGCCTTTTTCTCCATCCGCCACCGGGGTGACGCTGGAGGTCGGTGGCCTGACCATCAAGGACGGGGCCAACTTCGGTCTCGGGGCCAACGAGACCCTCGTCCTCAACAACGGTCCGTCCCCAACGAGCCATGAAGCGACCCACGAAAGCGTTCCGCGCGACAGGCTCGAACAGAGAATCCGACAACTCATCCGAAGCGGGCCGATGCGCCCTAGGACAATTTCCCAATACGTAATCAGCCCCACTCCGATTGTCTCCAAAGCCGCGCGCGATCTAGCCTTTTCCCGGTTGGACCAATGGTCCGCCTCTCCTCTCCCAATCCACTTCCCAGCTCCCCGACCTCCGATGAAATCAATCTTTTCAACATCCCGGCTGACCTTGGTGATCCGCTGCGTCGCCGCGTGCGGTTTGTTGGCTCCGCTGCAAGGAGCCAGCAGCTTCGTTGCCGGTGCGAGCGACAACGGCCAGTGGGCCATCAGCAACACCAGCAGCGACCCGGTCTACATCGCCAACGTGTCGATCGTGCTCGCCGGCACGACGTTCTTCGACACGGACGCGGCGGCCCCGGGAACGGCCTCGACGGGATGGGGCTACGACGGGTCCCTGACCTCGGGCGGAATCGTGGCGAACTTCCCTACGGACGCGTCCACCGATGGAACTCAGGCCGCATCGTTCGACGTCACCGGATTCAACCCCACGCTCCACCTGCATTTCGTCGCGGACATCGATGTGTATGAGAATCCCGATAGCAGTGGCAATCCTGCGGGAGCGACGATCTCGGTGCTTTTCAGGAACATCAGCGACGACTCCTTCGCCGGATTCGTGCAGCAGTCCTTCACGGCGGATTCGATCACCATCAACGGACAGGGCTACTCGTTCTCGGCGGTTCCCGAACCATCGACCCTCCTCCTCGGGTCTGTCGGCGTGATGATGCTCCTGCGCCGCCGCCGGGGGGCTTGATCCGGGCTGCGGTCCCCAAACCGCCGCGTGGCACCAGGCCGGATCGAAGGCCCCGTGTGGGCATCGAATGCGAAGGACGCCCGGATCGACCGGCACGCGGCCCGCTTCTCTTCGATTGCGGGAGGTCAGAAATCGGGACCTCCGACGGACACTCTCATCATTCGCGTCGGTTTCGGCGATGACCACTGTCACGCATTCGATTCGCCAGCGTAGTTGATAGTTGGATGAGCCCTCGCAAGACAGCCGTCGAAGAAAGTTCCGACACGGCTCGCAAAGGCCGTTCGAGGATTCTGGTGGTCGACAGCCACCCGGTGGTCGGCCTCGCGCTGACAGCTCTGGCGAAGTCGCGCTGGAAGGATGTCGGCACGAGGACCGCGGACTCGGTTGAATCGGCGGAGGTCGTTATCGCCGATGGTGGCTGTGACCTCGTCATCGGCGAGCTGTTCTTCCCCGATGGCGATTTCTTCGACCTCATCCTATCCGCGAGCCGAACCTCCCGGGACGTTCGTTCCCTCGTCTTCAGCCAGCATTGCGAACGGCGCTTCGGATTGAGAGCGATGCGGGAAGGCGTCGGTGGCTACGTCATGAAGACCGAGAGGATTCCGACGCTTCTGTCGGCGATCGACACCGTGATGTCGGGAGGATCCCATTGGTCCAACGGAGTCCGCGACTACCTGGTGAATTCCTTCGCCTCCAAAGAGATGGATGGCGGCGTGAGCCGGCTCAGTCCCCGCGAGTTCCAGGTGTTCCGTCTGCTGGGCGAGGGGCTGAGCGCCAAGGAGATCGCCGGACGCCTCGGATTGAGCACGAAGACCATCAACAGCCACCGGGAGAACATGAAGGAGAAACTGAACTGTGCGTCCGCTTCCCGGATCGCGCTCCTGGCGAGGGATTGGTTTGCTTCGGGGGATGCTGCCGGGTTCGGGTGAGCGAGAGTTCCGAACCGGCGACCAGCCGGGTAACCGGCCTTCCACGCGATGACCGGCGAACGACGCGGGAGGGAGTGGCTCCTTTCAAGGAGCCATGGGCCGGGCAGGCGGCTTTCAGCCGCGGGGAGGCTGGGAAGCCTCCATCCCGGCCCATGGCGCTTGGAAAAGCGCCACTCCCCAGGCCCGGTTTGCCATCCGGCCGGTGGCTGCCCGTCTTCGGCCCTTCGCTCTCATTCCATTGACAAATACGCTGATGCATGCATGGTGCATGCATGGCAACGAAGACCATCTCGATCGATCTGGAGGCCTATGAGCGGCTTGCCGCCGCGCGGCGGCAGCCGAAGGAGTCGTTCTCACAGGTGATCAAGCGAGCAGAGTGGAGCGAGCAGGGGAAGACCTGCGGCGCGCTGCTGGCCGCCTTGTCCCGGATGCCGGCGGCGGATGACGAGGTACTGGAGCGCTTGGAGCGGGCCCAGAATGAGGACGCGGCCCCTGACGATCCGTGGTCGTGAACGCTTTCCTTTTCGACACTTGTTTCCTGATCGACCTGGAGTGCGAGATCCGGCGCGGCGGCGGTCCGGCCCACGACTTTCTCCAACGTCATCCGACCTCCCACGCGCGGCTGAGCTGGACGGTGGCCGGTGAATTCGCCGAGGGATTCGGCAGCATCGATCATCCGGCCTGCCAGGCGATGCTGGCGCGCTTCGACGTGCTGGCGATGGATCGCACGACCGCCGGTCACTACGCCATGGCGACCCGGCACCTGCGTGATCGGGGACAACTGATCGGTGCGAACGATCTGTGGATCGCCGCCGCCGCGCTCGCCCACCAACTGCCGCTGGTCACCAACAAACGCTCCCACTTCGAGCGGGTGCCTGGGTTGTCGGTGGTAAAGTACTAGAGATGCCGTCGTCAGACGTCCACATACTCGAACACGGCGATTGAGCGACTCCAGTCGATGGTGAGTCTGGCGAAACCACCGAAATCGTGCTCCGATTGAAACACCTCGGTCGCGCCGCTGACATCTCCCTCCCCCCAGTCGAGGTCCTCCACCAGGTGGCGCAGGGACTCCTCGGGAGCGGAGAACTCGAACTCGACGGCATAGTCGATGCCCGCGCTGATCGAGCGATAGTCGAGCATCACCGCGTCCCCGGGAAACGGAACGCCTGCCAGCCTTTCGAACCGGCGTTCAGGCTGGATGCGGTCGAGCGCGGTCGGAATCTGCATCGCCACCCCGAGAAGCACGGGCAGGCCGAGGACAAGCGGGTAGCGCGCCGGCCGCAGCTTCGGGATGCTGCCGAGAGCACGGCCGAGCAATGCCACCGGAAGAAAGAACATCACCATCGCGAAGAGGGAGATCACCAGGTCGAAGACGGCGCGATGCCAGACCGGATAGTGCGGCCACTCGTTGTAGCGCAGCAGTGCGTTGCCAAACAGGCTGGCCCAGGCCAGCACCCAAAGGGCACCGAGGATCATTGCCCGCCGCTGCCGCCGGGCGCGCTTTTCGATAGAACCTTCCGGGTTTCCCATCGCGGTGAAGCTCCCTTACCGAATTCGCCTCAACCGCTCGACATCCGCCAGGTCCTGCGGGCGCCCGGTCGCCTGCTTGTTCGCTTCCAGTTCCGCCTTTCCGATCACGAACACATCCAACCCATCGAGTGTCACTGCGATCCTCGAGGCCCAGGCTTCCTCCCACGTCACTCCGCTGATCCCCGTGAGCAGGTCGATCCGGTTCGGTGCCCGGCCCAGTTGGATCACCTGATCCTCGTCCAGGAAGTCCGAGCGGGTGATGCCGACCTCCCCGAAGCCGAAATCCCGCAAGACCGATTCGAGGCGCTCGGCGTTCTCCGGCGACACCATCACCATCAAGTCGATGTCCTCCGTGAAACGTGGCGCGCCGTGGAACGCCAGGGCGTAGCCACCGACGACCACGAACTCAACTTTCCGCGAGAGGCACAACGCGACAAACTCGCGAACGTCGGGGTGAAGCTTCATCGGCATCCGGGTAAAAGGAGCGGCCGCGTTCGAGGATCACCTCGAAGACCGCCATCGCCTCATCGCGATCCTCGATCAACGCCGGCACCCCTTCGGTTTCAAGAGGCCGCTTGATCGCGATCTTTTCCATGCCGGCAGTGTAGAATTCGGAGACCTGCCTGTCGAGGTCCGGGCGGCTGGAAAGCCGCCCACCCTGCTCATGGCGCCTCGAAAAGCGCCACTCCGCCTAATCCTCGTCCTTGGCGCCCTTCACGCGGACCTTGCCGCGGAGCTTGGCCTCGATGAAGGCGTCGATGTCGCCGTCCATGACGCTCTGGATGTTGCCGCTTTCCTCGCCGGTGCGCAGGTCGAGCACCTTCTGGTAGGGCTGGAAGACGTACGAGCGGATCTGGTTGCCCCACGCGATTTCCCCCTTCTCGCCATACGCCTGCTCGGCGGCGGCGGCGCGCTTGTCCTCCTCGATCTGCAGCAGCTTCGCCTTGAGAATCTGGAACGCTAGCTCCTTGTTGGCACCCTGGGTCCGGGCGGCGGTCGACTTGATCAGGATGCCCGTCGGCAGGTGGCGCAGCAGCACGGCGGTCTCGACCTTGTTGACGTTCTGGCCGCCCTTGCCGCCGGAACGGGCGGTGGTGATCTCGATGTCCTTGTCGGCGATCTCGATCTTGATCTCGTCGTTCAACTCGGGCGTGGCATCGACCGAGGCGAAGGAGGTGTGGCGCTTGCCCGCCGAGTCGAAGGGCGAGATGCGGACGAGCCGGTGGACGCCGCGCTCGTTCTTGAGGAAACCGTAGGCGTTCTCGCCGCTGACCTTGACCGTGACCGAGCGCAGGCCTGCCTCCTCGCCTTCCTCGTAGTCGATCGTTTCGACGGAATATCCCTTCTGCTCGGCCCAGCGGACGTACATCCGCTGGAGCATCTGGGCCCAATCGCAGGCCTCGGTGCCGCCGGCGCCCGCCTGGATCTGGACGAAGCAGTTGGCCGGGTCGTTGGGCTTGTCGAGCAGCGTGACGAGTTCGAAGGAGCCGATGTCCTTCTCGAGTTGATCCGCCTGGGCGACCGCCTCCGCGGCGGAGTCGTCGTCGTCGAACTCCTTGGCCAGCTCGATCGCCGCCAGCACGTCGTCGAGGCCCGACTCGAGCCGGGCGTAGGTCTCGGCCTTCTTCTTGAGATTGGCCGCCCGCTCGCTGGTCTGGCGGGCCTTTTCCGGGTCGTCCCAGAAATCGGGTGCGCCCATGGATTCCTCGAGGGTGGCGACCTCGCGCTTCAGCTTCTCGACGTCAAAGATACCTCCCGAGCTCGGCGATGCGCTTGCGGATCGCGGCGGTGTCGAGCGTCGTGCGGTCGGGGGTACGGGTTTCGGCCATCGCGGGGCGGAACGTGGGAGCACGGCGGCGCTGAGTCAAGGATTCGGAGGTGGGGCGCCCCCGTCCCACAAGCGCCGGACCCGGAAACGAGGCCCGACCCGCCAGCTGGCATGGGCCGACCCGTTCCGGGAAAAGACTTTCGAAGCCGGGGGGCGGGGGCGCCCCACCTCCAAACGTCGCTTGCGGGACGAGGCCGATGCCGTGAGGCTTCCACCAACGCGATGAGCGATTGCTGCCATGAAAAGGAACGCGACGAACCGGAGAAACCGTGTTGCGCCGAAGAGGAAGTCAAGACGACGAACTCCTGCTGCGGTGACGACCATGGCGGCGGGGGTGGTTCCTGTTGTGGCGGTGGTGGAAAAATCGACTGGCTGCTGTGGGGCTCACTGGCGCTGGTCGCCGCCGGCATCGCCGGCCATTTCATCGGCGCGGGACCGGGATGGTGGAGGACCTTTTCCCACGGCGCGTGGGAGCTGATGTCCAAGGCGTGGTGGGGCATCCTGATCGGGATCGCCGCGGTCGGCATCCTCGGCCAGGTGCCGAAGGAGGTCGTGGCAAAGCTGTTAGGAAAGGGCGGGACCACCGGCGGCATCGTGCGCGCGACACTCGCCGGCACGCTGCTCGACCTCTGCAACCACGGCATCCTGATGGTTGGCATGCAACTCTATCGCAAGGGCGCGTCGCTCGGCCAGACCATCGCCTTCCTGGTTTCGAGCCCCTGGAACTCGCTGTCGCTCACGCTCATCCTGATCGGCCTGATCGGCCTGAAGTGGACGCTCGCCTTCGTCGGCCTTTCGATGGTGATCGGCATCGTCGCCGGCGTCATCGCCGACCTGCTGGTGAAGCGGGGCACCCTTCCGAAGAACACCAATCAGGTCGAGATCGGAAACGGCTACCGGCTCAGGGACGGCCTCAAGGAGGCGTGGTCGGGCATCCGGCCCGGTGACGGAAACCTCAAGCGCATCGTCAGCGACGGGCTGAGCGAATCGAAGATGATCCTGCGCTGGATCTTCTTCGGTATCGCGATGGCCGGAGCGATCCGCGCCTTCGTGCCGGATGCCATCTTCTCCGAGTACTTCGGCCCCAGCCTCGTCGGCCTGCTGCTGACGCTCGTCGCGACGACGATCATCGAGGTCTGTTCGGAAGGATCGAGCCCGATCGCCGCCGACCTGCTCAACCGCGCCGGCGCGCCGGGGAACGCCTTCACCTTCCTGATGGCCGGGGCCGCCACCGACTACACCGAGATCCTGGCCCTCCCCGAGACGCCGCAGTCGTGGATGGCGTCCCTCGCGCTGCCACTCATCACCACGCCGCAGGTATTGCTCATTTCCTGGCTGCTCAATCACTTCTCCGCATAATCTGCCGTCCGCTATACTTAAGTTTCACAATTGTAGTGTTTTTCGGTGGCCGGGTTCCTGCTAGATGATCAGCACCCCATCACCGACGCATGAGTGACCTATCCTTTGAAGCACCCAGCCCGGAGCAGCTTGCCGAGTTGCTTCCGCAGTACGAGATCGCGGCGTTCATCGCCCAGGGTGGGATGGGCGCGGTGTATGCCGGCCGCC
>ERZ869936.1541-NODE-1541-length-16132-cov-6.202339_pt1 | contig 16132 bp, 12 predicted proteins | sample MGYA00520876_ERZ869936 | MGnify/ENA primary metagenome ERZ869936 (study PRJEB32218, sample SAMN09650985) | biofilter metagenome | isolation source: enrty point of leading RO module | place: Saudi Arabia: Thuwal, RO plant located on Red Sea | collected 2016-02-17 ...
TCGCCATCGGCGAAGTGTCGGGAGACCTGGCGGCGGTGCTCGGGTTCAGGGCGGCCTTGGGCCGACTCATCGTCGCCGAGGACACCCGGCCGGGGGCGGCCAACGTCCTGCTGCTGTCCCACTCGCTATGGCGGTCCCGCTTCGCCTCGGATCCCGGCATCGTGGGGCGCACCGTGGACCTGGACGGGACGTCCCACACCGTGATCGGGGTCCTGGACGGGACCGCCCGGCCTCTCGACCGTGCCCGGGCGTGGGTGCCCCTGCGAGCGGAGGATCAGGCCCCGGGGTTCGAGCCGCGAGGACTTTGGGTATTGGGTCGCCTCGCCGAGGACGTCGAGTGGGACGTGGCGAGGGACGTAATCGCCGCGTGGGGTGAGCGCACCTACGCGGATGACCCCACGCTGGAGCCGGGGTGGTCGGCGCGCATCCAACCCCTCCGCGTGTCCCTGCTGTCGGAAGCGCCGCCCCTCTCCATGATGCTCGCCCTCCTGGTGGCCGGCGCCATCGTCCTCGGCATCGCCTGCCTCAACCTCGCCGCCGTCCTCCTGGCCCGCACCGTTCGGCGGGAGCGGGAACTAGGCGTCCGGCTCGCGCTCGGGTCGTCTCGCTGGCGGCTGGTGAGAGTCGTTCTTTCCGAGGCGGCGCTGCTGTCCACGATGGCGGCCCTCCTCGGCGCCGCGGTGGCCGCCACGGTAGTACAGGCAGTGGCGCGCCGGTTCGCCGCCAATCTTCCCGGGTGGATGGTGCTGGAGCTCGATCCCGCCGTCCTGGCGGCAGTCACGGTGGTCGCGGTGGGGGCCGTCCTCGCGTCCGGCCTGTTGCCCCTCCGTCGCGCCCTCGGCCTCGACGCCGCTGACGGCGTGCTGGGCCGGATCCAGTCGAGGGCGTCGTCGCCGAGACTCGGGGCGCACGACCTCCTCCTGGGCATGCAGATCGCTTTGGGCGTGGTGCTCGTCGGGGGGTGTGTCACCGCCGTTCATCAGGCGGCTCGCGTGTCCGACTTTTCCGACATCGGACACCGGTACGAGGACCTGCTTGCGGCGTCGGTCTCCCTTCCTGAAGGCCGGTACATGGACACCGAGTCGGCCGCGGAGCTGAGCAGGACCCTCGCCGAGTCGGTTCGGGGGCTGCCTTCGGTGTCCGAGGCGGCGGTGAGCCGAACTCTCTTCCTCGGATCGTGGGGTTCTGCCGAGGGCGGGAGTCCGGTGAGGGTCGAGGACGCTCCGTCGTCCCTACCCGACCGGGTGGTACCTCGACACTCCCTGGCCGTGAGCGCGGGGTACCTGGAGCTCTTCGAGATTCCCATCCTCGCCGGGCGCACCATTCTCGACTCCGATGGACCCGACGGGGACGCCGTCGCCGTGGTGAGCGAGAGCGCGGCGGGAGCCCTCTGGCCGACCCTCGACGCGCAGGCGACGGTGGGCCGGCGATTCGTCGTGGAGGGTGGGCGACAGACGCAGTGGTTTCGGGTCGTCGGCGTCGCGGGTGACGTGGTCGTCAACGTTCGGAGTGAGTCGCGACGGGCAACGCCACGGATCTACGCCGCCCTGAGCCAGACGTCGCCCACCCTCATTCCCGACAACCCTGGGGGCGATCGCCTCGCCGTCGTCGTCGACCGCGCCGGAACGCTCACCCCGGGCGACGTGGAGACCGCCGTCCGCGGGGTGGACCCCGACCTCGCACTCGCGGAGCTCATCTCCGTCGAGGATCAGCTGCGGCGGTGGATCGCTCCCACGGTACTGACCGCGGGACTCCTCGCCGCGCTTGCGGCCGTGACGGTGGGCCTTCTCATGCTCGGGGTCTTCGGAACGCTCAGCTACCGGGGCGCCATGCTCCGGACAGAGCTCGGGATCCGCGTGGCCTTCGGAGGTCGGCCCGCCGATCTGGTGTGGACGGTGGCGGCGCGCACCGTTCGGGTCGTGGCCGTCTCCTTGGCGTTGGGCGTGGGATTCTCGGTGGTCCTGGCATCGTCCGTCCAAGGTGGCGGAATCCCACTCGGTGGAAGCGATGCGTGGCACGTCGTCGTCACCGTGGCGCTCCTCGCCGTCCTCTGCGCCGTCGGGTGCGTCGCGCCGGTAGGTCGGGCCATTCGGGTGGATCCGGTGGAAAGCCTCACCGCCGAGTAGACCGCCGCGTCCTTGTCGTATGATCAAGTCGATCATATGATCGAAACGATCACATCAGCGGACCGCGGCCCGTCAGAGAGTCGCACTTCGTCCTGAAGGCACGTGGAGGACACCATGACCGACTCACCCATCGAAGAGCGGCTGCCCCTCAAAGCGGTGGACTTCCACATCCTCTGGGTCCTCAGTGATGGCGACCTCCATGGCTACGGACTGGTCAAGGAGATCGAGGAGCGGAGCGACGGCCACGTCGCCCTCGAGCCCGGCAACCTGTACCGCTACATCCGTCGCCTGGTGGACGAGGGCCTCTTGGAGCCCGGACAGAGGGAGCCGGCGGCCGGATCGGGTCGGCAGCGTCGCTACTACCGGGCCACGGACCTAGGAAGGAGGGTCCTGGCGGCCGAGACGGCGCGCATGCGATCGGTGGTGGACGCCGTGGGCGTGAGTCTGGGTTCGGGGGCCTGAGATGGACGACCGCGGTTCTTCGGAAGGTGGACGGGCTCCGGGTGTCTATCGATGGCTGCTGGGCCTGTACCCCCCGTCGTTCCGCGAGCGCTTCGCCGACGATGCCACCGAGCTGTTCGTCGATCGACTCGAGGATGCGCGGTCGGCCGGGAGGATCGCGGTGGCGGTACTCTGGGTGCGCACGGTGGTGAACGTCGTGGTCCACGGCATCCTCGAGCGCCTCCTTCAGCTGCGGGCGCACGGCGTGGGAGATGCGTTCTCGACCCTCAGACACGCCCTCAGGCAGCTTCGACGGTCGCCCCTGTTGTCGGGCGTGGTCGTCCTTACGCTGGCGTTGGGCATCGGAGCCAACGTCGCCCTCTTCGGCCTCATCCGGAGTGTGCTGCTCCAACCGTTGCCCTATCCCGACGCCGACGAGCTGGTGCAGCTGTGGGAGACGGGTCCCGATCCCGACGCCGAACGTCTCGGGCCCTCTCCGCTGAACTTCGTGGACTGGGCCGCGGAGGCCGAGTCCTTCGAGTCCGCGACTGCGTGGTATCTCACCTCCGGCACCTATCGGACGGAGGAGTGGGTGGAGGAGATCCGGTCCGCCCAGGTCACCGCCGACTTCTTCCGCACCCTCGGGGTCGAGCCCCTCCTCGGGCGGGGCTTCCGGGCCGAGGAGGTCACAGGGTATGGACCCGTGGTCCTGAGCTACGGCATGTGGCAGCGCCTGTTCGGCGGTGACCCAACGGTCGTGGGACGGTCCATCGTCTCCAGCGGCAACTCGTACGAGATCGTCGGCGTCATGCCCCCCGACTTCCACTTCCCCGACCCCTCGGTGGAGACGTGGGTGGCGTGGAGTCTGCCCGCCGTCTACGCGCATCGACCCGAGACCCGGACGTGGCGCTTCCTCAACGGGACGGCGCGACTGCGCGACCAGGGGACCGTGGAGTCGGCCCAGGACGAGCTCTCCGGGATCGCCGCATCACTTGAAGATCGATACCCCGGGACGAACCGAGGCTGGGGGGCGGCCGTCACCTCGCTTCACGACGACACGGTGGGAGGCGTGAAGGCCACGCTGTGGCTCGCCTTCGCGGCGGTGGGCCTCGTGCTCCTCGTGGCCTGCACCAACGTCGCCAACCTGCTGCTGGCGCGCGTTCCGAAGCGGATGGCCGAAGTGGGTCTGCGTCAGGCCATGGGTGCGACGCGGGGGCGCATCGCCCGGGAGCTCCTGGCCGAGAACCTCATCCTGGGAGGGCTGGCGGCCGTGGTGGGCCTGGGTGTGGGGGCGGCGCTGCTGGAGGGACTGGTGGCCCTCGACGCCGGTGGGATTCCGAGATTGTCGGAGGTGAGGCTCGACGCGTCGGTCTTCGCCTTCGCCGCCATGGCCGGCATCACCACCAGCGTGCTGTTCGGCGCGGCTCCCCTGGTCCAACTCCTCTCGTCCAGGACCGGGGCTTCGTTCGGCCTACGAGTCACCAGCACGCGGGGGCATGTAGCCCTCCGTGAAGCCTTCGTGGGGACGCAGACCGCCTTCGCCGTGGTCCTGCTCGCGGGCGCGGCGCTCTTCGCCACGAGCCTGACCCGGGTTCGGGCCGTGGACCCGGGGATCGACCCGGCCGGGGTCGCCACCTTCCGTGTGTCCCTCGATCCCCTGGAGGGCGGCGAAGGAGGCACGGTGCGGTACTACGACGCGCTTCTCGCCGCCGTGCGCTCGGTTCCGGGCAGCGCCTCAGCCGGAGCGGCCCAGACGTTGCCCCTGGTGCCCGTCGCCGGCGACTTCAGGCGCCCCTACCGGGCGCCGGGCTCCACCGTCGCGTCGGGCGACGCCGCCACCGTGCAGATGCGCATCGTGACGCCGGGCTATCCCGAGACCATGGGCATGACGATCCTCGAGGGGGAGACCTTGCCCGACGCGGCCGGAACGGGTGGGGAACGGGTCGCCCTGGTCAACGAGACGCTCGCCCGGACGCTCTGGCCCGACGGCCCGAGGGCGGGGCAGGTGTTCGAGATCGATTTCCGGGAGGGCTGGATGCCGTACCGGGTGGTGGGCGTGGTCCGGGACGTGAAGCACTACGGCCTGCGTGCGCCGTCGGGTCCCGAGGTGTACCTGGCCCATCATCAGATCCCCTATCTGGCCATGAGCATCGTGGCGCGCACATCGGGTGACCCCGAGGCGTCCTTCGGAGCGCTTCGCCAGGCCGTGCTCGACCATCGGCCGGTGCAGCCACCGCACAACTTCGTGTCTATGGAGGCTCTGGTGGGCGACTCCATGGCGGAGGAGCGCTTCCTCTCGGTGCTCTTCACCGTCCTCTCGGCCATCGGTCTCACGCTGGCCAGCACCGGGATCTACGGGGTCATCGCCTACTGGGTGAGTCACCGCCGCAGGGAGATCGGGATCCGCATGGCGGTGGGCGCCGAGCCGGCCCGGGTGGTCGGCGCCATCGTGCGGCGCGCACTACTGGTGTCGGGAGCCGGGCTGGTCGTGGGTCTCCTGGCGGTGTGGACGTTGGGCGGGGGGGTGGAAGGGCTGCTCTTCGGGGTCTCGCCCACCGACCCTGCAGCGGTTTTGGGAGTGGCTGTGGTCCTGGCCGTCGTGTCGGCGTTGGCCGCCTGGATGCCGGCCCGTCGGGCGGCGTGGATTCCCCCCTCGGATGCTCTTCGCGCCGAGTAGTCCAGGGACGGACCTTGCCACGCCCGAGGTCGGCCGTCGATGATGCCGGCACCCTCGAACCCAGCCAAGGAGCCGCCCCGTGCCCGATCGCCGATCCTTCCTGAAGTCCGGAGCCGCCGCGGCCGGCGCCCTATCCCTGGGCCCCGAAGCGCTCGTCGGCTTGTCGACAGCCGGGGCGCATCCGGAGAACGGCGGCCCCCTCGACGACCCCCGTCAGACGGAACCGGCGCGCGCATCGAGGGCGCTGGACATCCTGATTCTGGGGGGCACCAGCTTCCTCGGTCCGCACCAGGTCCATCTCGCGCTCCAACGTGGCCATTCCGTCTCAACGTTCACGCGGGGTCGAACGGAGCCGCGTCTGTACGCCGCCGACTTCGATTCGGTCGAGGCCCTGGTGGGCGACCGTGAGGACGACCTCACCGCTCTCGAGGGGCGACGCTGGGACGTGGTCATCGACAACTCCACCCGACGGGCGGCGTGGGCCGAGACGTCGGTGGATCTGCTGCGGGACGCCGCGGAGCACTACGTCTTCATCTCGTCCACCGGCGTCTACTATCCGTACCTGACGGAGGGGGTCGGCGAAGACGGACCCGTCGCCATGGAGGACTCCCGTGGCGGCGATGACGGATCCATGGCCTACGGGGTCATGAAGGCCCAGGGCGAGGAGGCCGTTCGGAGGGGGTTCGGCGACCGGGCCATCGTCCTTCGACCCGGCCACATCGCCGGACCCGGCGATACCCAGCCGGGACGGTTCCCCTACTGGACGACGCGTATGGAGCGCGGGGGCGAGGTCCTCGCCCCGGGCCGGCGTTCGGATCCCGTCCAGCTCGTGGACGTCCGGGACCTCACCGACTTCATGTTCCATCTCTTCGAGACCGGTGTCGGCGGGACGTACAACGTGGTCGGACCGGCCTCTCCCATGACCATGGAGGGCTTCCTCCACGGCATGAGGGCGTGCACGGGCGAGCCCGTGGAGTTCGTGTGGGCCGACGACCATGACTGGCTGCAGGAGAACCGACTCACCGGCTTCATCCCCTGGGTACTGCCCCGAGGAGACGAGCTGGCCCACATGAGCGTGGACGGAAGCCGGGCCCGGGAGGCGGGCCTCACCCTTCGCCCGCTGGCGCGCACCGTCTTCGACGTCATGGACTGGTGGCACTCCGACGCCTTCGGAGCGGAGGCCCGGGAGACGGTCCGCTTCCGGTTGGACGCCGAGACCGAGGCGGAGCTCATCGCCGCCTGGCGGTCCCGGGAGGCCGGAGGGGCCGGATCGCCGTGACGGACGTCCACGCCGACACGCCAAGGGCGGCGGTCCGGGAGCTCTGGCCGCTCCTGTCCGTGCGAAGCATGGACGCCTCCCTCGGCTTCTACCGCGACCAACTGGGATTCGAGGTGGCGGGCACGGCCGCTCGCGACGGCCAAGTCTACTGGTGCCGCCTGCGGCGTGGCGGTGCCTGCATCATGCTGCAGCAGTTCGACGCACCGGGCCTCGAGGTCGTCGCCGAGGGCCACGACGCCCTCTACCTGATCTGCGAGGACGCCGACGCGATCTTCGAGGAGTTGACCGGACGAGGGGTCGACGTGAAGGCGCCGACGGTGGCCGAGTACGGCATGAAGCAGCTCTTCGTGCCCGAGCCCGACGGGAGGAACCTCATCTTCGAGAGCCCCACCGCCGACTGGGCGGGGTAGGTAGGCCTCAGGGCGCCTCGGCGCGTAGCCTCAGCCGTGTGCCCCACGGGTCGGCGATGACACCTTCCCGCTGGAGCCCGGGCGCGACCAGCTCCCATTCGAGGAGCTGGGCCTCATCCTCGGCAGGGGCCGGCGCGCCACGAGCCCAGGTGTTGAGTCCCAGGTGGTGGTGATACCCTCCGGCCGCGAGAAAGAGGGCGCCCGGGTAGCTCCAAACCATCTTGTCCAGGCCGAGCTCCACGTGGTAGAACGCCTCGGCAGTCTCCAGGTCGCCCACGTGGAGGTGGACGTGACCCATGACCGTTCCCGGCGGTAGCCCCCGCCATTCCTCACCCGCCGCCGAGGCCATCACTCCCTCGACGTCCATAGGGTCCGTCGCCATGAGGAGCTGGCGGTTCCGATGGCCCCAGGACCGCCGGGGCCGATCGGCGTACACCTCGATGCCCAGCCCGTCGGGGTCGTAGAGATACACGGCCTCACTCACCAGGTGGTCGGAGGCGGCGAATGGCTCCCCCAGTGCCACCAGATGTCGGAGGAAGGCGCCCAGCGAGGGGCGGTCGGGGAGGAGGATGGCGTAGTGGAAGAGGCCCAGGCGGCCATTTCGGGGCACCGGCGCGGCGCCGGGCCGCTCGTGTGGGACCAGGAGCGGTTCGGAGCCGCCTCGTGCTCCCAGGGCCACGCGGCCCGGGGAGGAGTCGAGCTCCTCGGCGGCGAGGACCCGTCGGTAGAACGCCCGCGACCGTTCCAAGTCCCCGACCTGAAGGGTCACGGCGCCGAGGCGGGTGGCCGCCGGCATCCGGGGGCCAGGCGGGTGCACGCCGTACTCGCCCTCGTTCACGGTCCGCGCTTTCTTCGTGTGTTCATGGAGCCCACGTTCCTCCTCGGCGGGGACTCCACCCCCGCGCCCTATCGACTTTGGAGAAGCCCATGGACGACACCGCCATGCCCGACGCCGGATCCCACGAGTTCGGATCGCGGGAGAACGAGATCATCGGGAGGGCGGCGACGTGGATCGGATACTGGTCCTGGATCGCCATCCTCAGCGGCATTCTCTCCGGCCTCGGGGGTCTGGTGTCCGAGGATCCCATCGGCAGCCTCATCATGGGCACCATCTACGTCATCGTCGGAGCCTACTTCCGCGGTGCGGCCACGTCCATGCGTGACGTGGTCTCCACGGCGGGCAACGACGTCGATCATCTCATGACGGCGTTGGACCGCTTGTCCTCGGCTTTCAAGGTCATGGTTCTGCTGGTCTTCATCGGCGTCGTGCTCGCCCTGCTGGTGGCGATCATCCTCGCCGTGGGGTTCGCCGCCAGCTGATAAGAGCGTTCGAAGGCCGTGCGCGAGAGGTCCGCGGCCGTCAGCGGGAGGTCCGCTTCCGGCGTTTCGGCTCCGGAAGCTCCCTGGTGGTGATGCGGGCGAGCTCGCTGAGCCACTCACGGTCCTCGATCCGGTCCTCGACGACGAAGCACGGCTTCGCACCCGGATAGGGGCTGTCCTCTGTGATCTCCCCGACGTAGTCCCTGCCTCCCGGGGTGGGCTTCACGAAGAGGCGATCGTCACATATCAGGGCGAACATCTTGCCACGACTGAAGAGGCCGTACTCGCCGAACATCTTCTTTGCCGTCACGCCACAGTCGGCCTCGAACTGCTCGGTGACGAAGTCCACGAAGTCCTGCGATGATGCCACCGCGTTCTCACTCCGCTCGGGTTGCCACTGCCGGATCGGTGCTCGCGGCGCTCCGGGCCGGAGCGAAGAGCGCGCCGGCACTCACCACGAACACGATGAGGCATACGGCCGAGAGCACCATGGGATCAAGGGGCGCCACCCCGACCAGAGCGCTCCTGAGCCCGCGGCCCACGGCGGCGGTGACCACAATACCGATGGGCACTCCGAGCGCGACGCGGATCAGGCCCCGTCCCACCACCGATGCGAGGATGCGCTCCCGGGTGGCCCCCAGGGCCATCCGAACCCCGATCTCGCGTCGGCGTCGCCGTGTCGCATGAGCGGTCACCCCGTACACGCCGATGGCCCCCAGGAGGAGCGCGGCCAGGGCGAAGACGCCGACGATCCGCAGCAGCGACGCCTGGGTGGCATGGAAGTCCGCCGCCAGTTCCGATCCCAGCGCCTCCGCGTACACCGGTAGGTCCGGTCGGGCGGCGCGCACCGCCTCACGGATGGCAGCGAGGCCGGCGGGCCCCGCGTCGGGAACGCGGGCGACGAGGAAGGTCGACTCGGCGCCGAACCCGTCGGTCTGTGCCACCGGGCGATACAGGACGGGACCGGGAGGCGACGCCGGCCCGCGGGTCCGTGTGTCCGAGACCACGCCCACGATGGTGAGGGGGCGGTCGTGTCCGTCCAGACCGATGCTGACCGTCCGTCCGACGGCCTCCTCACCCGGGAAGACCGAGCGGGCGAGAGCCTGATTCACCACGGCGACCTCCACGGCGCCGGGGACGTCGGAGTCGTCGAGGAGTCGCCCACTCTGCAGCGACATGCCGAGGGCGGCGAAGTAGTCGGGGTGCACGGGTGCCCACGAGACGCTGCCCGGATCGTCCGGGCGGTCCCACCCTTCGACCCTAAGGCCCGCCTGAGCCCCCATGACCAGAGGCGACTGGGCGGAGAAGGCGGCGGACTCGACTGCGGGCAGGGCTTGGACACGACTCCTGACCTCCTCGTACACCGCGACGCGCTCCTCGTAGCTACGGAGCCAGGCGTCGGGCTGGGCGACCCGGACCGCCGCGACGTCGTCGGCGTCGAACCCGAGATCCACCTGCCCCAGGGTCCAGAGGCTGCGGCCGAGGAGGCCGGCGCTGGCGAGGAGAGCGACGGCCGCCGCGGTCTGGGCGGCGATGAGCCACTGACCCCGCCACCCGCCGACGCGCTCACCGCCCCGGAGCCGGGTGGCCGAGGTTCGCAAGCCGCCGGACGCGGCGAAGGCCGCCAGGGAGACGCCCGTGCCCACGGCGACGCCCAGGGCCAGGACGGCGCTCACGGAGACGAGATCGAGGGCCACCTCCTGGGCTCGGGGAACGACGCCGGCAAAGCCGGGCAGGCCCCGCTCCAGGGCCAGGACGGCCAGGGCGATACCACCCAAGCCACCCAACGCGCCCAGCAGCGCGCCCTCCAACGCCACGGGGACCACGAGTCGTGCCCGACCGGCGCCGAGGGCCACGTGGATGGCGGCCTCCCCTGCCTTCTCCGCTCGCCGACCGGAGGCGAGGTGCGTCACGTTGACCATGGCGGCGAGGAGGAGAAGAAGAACGGCGGCGGCCAGGGAAGCCAGGAGGGGTGTGAAGTCCCCTACGATCTCGTCGAGAAGGGGACGGACCAGCGCTCCGTGTCCCTCGTTGGACTCCGGGTAGGTGGCCTCCAGTCGTGCGGCGAGGGCGTCGATCTCGCTTTGAGCCGCGGGAAGGGATGCGCCGTCGGCCAGGCGACCGATGACCTGGAAGTACCAGGCGTCGCGCAGGGTCGAGAGGTCCCCCTGGAGGAAGCGGATCTCGGGGGCCTCGGATCGCGACCGCACCCACGCTGCGAGGTCCGGGTCGGGAACCGCGAGGCCCGCCGGAGCTACGCCCACGATCTGATACGCTTCGTCCTCCACGCGAATGCTCCGTTCCAGGATGTCCGCAGCGCCTCCGAAGCGCTCCTGCCAGGTGTCGTGGGAGATGACCACGTGGCGCTCCGGGAAGCGCGTGTCGAGCGCCGGATCGAAGCCGACACCAAGAACGGGTTCCACGCCGAGTACGTCGAAGAAGTTGCCCGATACCATCGCCACGGTGGCACGGAACGCCGTCCCGTCGACGGTGAGGGAGGCACCGCGCACGGAATGGGCCGCCAGTCGGCCGTCGAAGGAACGCAGGTCGCGCCGCCAGTCGAGGTAGTTGGCAGGGGCGACGAAGCGCTCTTCACCCTGCCGGGTTTCCCAGACCGCGACCAGCCGCTCGGGTTCGGGGAAGGGGAGGGAGCCGAAGAGTGACGTGGCCAGCGTGCCGATGGCCGCGATTCCACCGAGTCCTACCGCGAGGGTCGCGATGGTGGCCGCCGTGAAGACGGGCGTGCGCAGAAGCCCCCGGGCCGCGTGCCGGAGGAGACGGGGAAGATCGCCGAGGAGGGTCGGGTCGCCGGGGCGGTCGGTGTGGGGCATGCGCGGGTCCTCGTCTCCGGTAGGGTTGTGCCGGTATGGACAGGAACCGCGTGAAAACGGTTGCGGGCGGGAGCCTCCGACTCAGCGAAGGACGAAGCGCACCAGCACCGGCCTGTGGTCCGACGCCACGGGCTCGTGGAGGAGTTCCTTGTGGATGACCTGGAAGCGCTCAGCCGGCCTCACGAGCACGTAGTCGATTTCCCGAACGGGATCCCACGACGAGAACGTGAGCCGGTCGGCGCCCTTGTCCACCACGTGCCACGAGCGGGCGAGGAACGCCATGACGTCGGAGTCGGGCGTCGAGTTGAAGTCCCCCGCCAGAATAGCGGGGAGGGTGTCGTCGGCGAGGAGGTCGTCCAGCGCCCGGGCCTGGGCGAGGCGTTCGTCGTCGGTGCGGTAGAAGTGGACCCCGACGAAGCGGACCTGCCGCCCCGAGTTGGGGGCGGTCACGACGGCGCCCACTGCCGACCTGGGCTCCTCGCCGTCGGGTAGGCGATGGTTCGTCCACTCGGCGATGGGCCACCGGGACAGGAGCGCCATCCCGTACGAAGCTCCCCGGTACGACATGACGCGACCGCACACGGGCGTGAGTCCCACGAGACGACCGAGCTCGGCGGCCTGGTCTACACCCCCGGTGCGTGCGGTGACTCTGTCGATTTCCTGTAGGGCCACCAGATCGGGGTCGACGCCGTCGATGAGCCCGGCGATCCTCTTGAGGTCGAGGACCGAGTCCATGCCTTCGCCGTGGTGGATGTTGTACGCGAGGACCGTGAGGGTGTCTACGCCGGCGGCCTCGTCTGGCGCGCCGTTCCCGGAACCGCAGCCGGCGAGCGTCATGGCGAGCGCGGCGAGGATCGCGGCGGCAGCGGTGCCCTGGCCGCGCCGTCGTCGCCAGGCGAGACCTCCGATCATGGCCAGGAGCGTTGCGCAGGCCAGGACGTACGCGCTGTCGGCGATGAGGGAAGCATCGGGATACCGGACCGCGAGACCGATGTACGCCCAGGCGAAGACGGGCGGAAAGAGCCAGTTGCCTCGATGCACGACCATGAACGTGGCCAGACCGGCGCCCACGATCATCATCACCACCGACCAGACCGGTCCGTCGATGCCGAAGCCCGTCCACTCGACGTAGTTGGCCAGCTGGAAGGTGTTGGAGATGAGGGCCACCGAGATCCACGCCAGGTACAGGCCGAAGGGGTACGCCACGAGGAACCGCTCTCCCCGGCTCAAGGAGGCGCGTCCGAACCCCACCCGTTCATGGATCCAGACGAGGCTCACCAGGAGACCGATCATGGTGAGCCAGGCAGGCCAGAAGAGCGCGAAGGAGAAGGTCACGATCCACAGGACGTTGAGCGCGCCGTTCACGGCCCATGCAAGTCCGAGGCGTCCGAGAGCAGCGCTCCCACGTTGGCCCGGCAGGAGTTGGTAGACCACGAAGGCCGCGAGCCACAGGTAGATGAGGCTCCAGATGGAGAAGACGTACCCCGCCGGCAGGAAGGACGAGGCGTAGCGGTTGGCGATTTCGCCGATGGACGCTCCGCTCATCGCCCCCGATCCGGCCAGGCCGTTGACCGCGAAGACGACGGCGAAGACCGCGGCGTTGACGAGTTGGAGCCAGAGTGGATGGACGACGTCGGTGGCGTTTGAGGTGCTCGGGGCGTCGATGGTACCGGCTCCGGGAGGATGGGGTGCGTGGGACGGGGGGGCGCGTGCGGCTGACGGTTGGCTGAATGTGGACCGCCAGCGAGGAGGTGGCGAGGTTCGACCCATGTCCTTGCCGCCGGAGGTCCCATGAGGTGGGGCGCACCTCTTCAGCTCGCCCGCTTCGTGAAGCGGCCGAACCGCTTCGTGGTTCACGCGAGGCTCGAGGCGGACGGTCGGGAGGTCGTGGCCCACCTGGCCGATCCCGGACGGTTGAAGGAGTTGCTCCTTCCCGGCGCGCGCATGGGCCTTCGCCCGGAAGCCCCTTCGCCCACCCGCACGACGCGCTGGACCGCCATGCTGGTCGAGGCACCCGAGTCCGACGGGGCGCTCGAGTCGGATGCGGCGCCGGAGGCCGACGGGGCGGCCGAGTCCGAAACGGGTCGGTGGGTCAGCGTCAACACGACGATGCCCAATCGGCTGGTGCGGGAGGCGCTGGCCGCCGGCGCTCTCGAGGAGTTCGACGGGTGGCGACTGGTACGTCACGAGGTGGCGTACGGGGACTCGCGCCTGGACTTCCTCCTGGCCGACGAAGCCGGACGCTCTCTGTACGTGGAAGCCAAGAGCGTGACCCTCGTCGAGGAAGGCGTCGCGCTCTTCCCTGATGCCGTCACGGCTCGCGGGGCCCGTCATCTCGAGGAACTCATTCGCGCTGTAGAGGAGGGTCACCAGGCTGCGGTGCTCTTCGTCCTCCAGCGTCCCGACGCTTCACGGATCGTCGCCGCCGAGTCCATCGATCCCGTTTTCAGCAACACGTTGGGCCGGGCCGAGGCCGCCGGCGTCCGGGTTCTCGGTCGACGGTGCAGGGTGACCTGGGAGGGCATGGAGATGGGTGGTCCCGTCCCCGCCTCCTCTGGTGCGTGGCCGCGCGGACACGCACGTTGACGATCCCGACGCCCTGACTACGGCACCCCCGCCGAGCGCGGGAAGGAGGAAGCGTGCCACCATCGAGTCGTGTCCTCTCGCTCTTCGCCGGTGTGCCCCTCGCCGCTTTGCTCGTGGGCGCACCGGACATCGACGCTCAGGCTCATCCCACGTCGGTGGCACCCGAAGAGATCCGTCACATCCAGTCCATCTCCCCCCAGAGTGGACCGCCGGGCACCTTGGTGTCCATCAGCACCATGAACCTGCCGTACGAAGCGAGGGTTCACGTCGGGGTGGGAGCCATGGGACAGGGGTTCGAGGCCCTCGCGGAGGCCCAGCAGGGCCGTCTGGGCGAGATCGCGGTACGCGTGCGCGTGCCGGAGGAGACGCCCGAGGATCGCCCCATCGTCTTCATCGCGTTCAACGCCATCTTCGCCCCCATCGGCATGTCCGACCCCTTCCACGTCACCGACGAGGAAGGGAAGCTGCGACGCCGGGGTGAGGTCGTCTCAAAGGAGGACGGCTGCGTCCTGTTCCGTGATCAGGACGGCTACGAATACGAGCTGACCGGTGAGACGGACGGGCTCGACATCGGGCAGCCGGTGCGGGTGGAGGGCTTTTTCTTCAACACCGGTCCCTGCTTCGACGGCCCGACCATCGGGGTGTCCGCCTTCCGTCCGTCGGAGTAGCCGCGCTACTGCTCTCGGGGGCCCGTGCATCGATCCCGTGCGAGCACTCCGCGGGGAGTAGGCCGGGACCGACCGTCCGTACTATCCTGGCTCCGTCAAGCGCGTGTGTCGAAAACGGAAGCCCTCGTTCGTAGGTAGGTTGAGCGGGCGGTACGCTACCGCCCCAGGACCATCCGAGAGGAGACCCCCATGCAGTACATGCTTCTGATCTACGAAGACGAGTCGAACCCGCCTCCCGACGAGGCCGAGATGGGGAAGTGGTTCTCCGTCACCGAAGAGATGCACAAGGCAGGCATCCACGTGGCCGGCGACGCTCTTCACCCCACCTCGTCGTCCACCACCGTCCGAGTGAAGAACGGAGATGCGGTGGCCACCGACGGACCGTTCGCCGAGACCCGCGAGCAGTTGGGCGGCTACTACATCATCGACGTCGATGATCTCGACGCGGCCATCGAATGGGCGGCAAAGATGCCCAACGCCCACAAGGGGTCCATCGAGGTTCGCCCGGTCATGGTCTTCGACCAGGGCTGATGCGTCCGGGATCGCCGCAGAGCCGGTCGTCCGATGCCGCGGTGGTGGTGGAGCGGGTGTATCGGGACGAGCGGGCGTCCATCGTCGCCGGACTGATCCGGCTCTGCGGTGACTTCTCCCTGGCCGAGGACGTGGTCCAGGATGCGTTCTCCACGGCACTGGAGGCATGGGAGGGCGAAGGCGTGCCGGCCAATCCGGCGGGCTGGGTGGCCACAACGGCCCGCCGGAAAGCCATCGACCAGATCAGACGAGCGCATCGTTTCGCCGAGAAGCAGCAGGTCCTGGCTCGCCTCGAGGAGGCCGAGGCGGACTTGAGGGACGACGGCGTGCGGCTTCCAGGCGAAGACGGCCCCCATGACGATCGACTTCGCCTTCTCTTCACCTGCTGCCATCCGGCGCTGTCGGTGGAAGCGCAGATCGCCCTCACCCTCAAGGTCGTGGGCGGGCTCACCACCAGGGAAATCGCTCGGGCCTTCCTGGTGGCGGACACCACCATGGGTCAACGCCTGGTTCGGGCGAAGAAGAAGATCCGTGATGCCCGCATCCCCTTCCGCGTGCCGGCGGGTCCCGCTCTCGAGGCGCGGCTGGGCGCGGCGCTCGCCGTCCTCTACCTCGTCTTCAACGAGGGCTACGCGGGTACCGAGTCCGAGGGCCTGGTACGGGGCGACCTATGCGAGGAGGCCATCCGCCTGGCGCGGTTGGTGGTGGAGCTCATGCCCGAGGAGCCCGAGGCCGAGGTCCTGCTGGCCCTCATGCTGCTCCACCCCTCCCGGCGGGACACGCGCCTAGCGGAAGGCCGTCTGGTGCTGCTCGAGGAGCAGGATCGCGGCCGGTGGGACCGGGACGCCATCGACGAGGGCGTCGAACGGGTGGAGGGGGCCCTGAAGCGGGGGCGTGTCGGTCCCTACCAGATCCAAGCCGCCATCGCGGCCCTCCACGCGCGGGCGGAGACGCCCGAGGCGACAGATTGGGAGCAGATCGCGGCCCTCTATTCCGTCCTGAAGCGCATGATCCCGACTCCGGTGATCCGGTTGAACCATGCGGTCGCCGTTGCGATGGCGCGGGGGCCCGACGTCGGTCTGCGCCGTCTCGAAGCCCTGGCTCGCGAGGGGGAGCTGGACCGGTATCACCTCTTCCACGCCGCCCGAGCGAACCTGCTCGTCCGTGCCCATCGGGAGTCGGATGCCCGGGCCGCCTACAAGGAGGCCCTGAAGGTGTGTTCCAACGACGTCGAGCGTCGCTTCCTCGAAGACCGGATCGGAG
>ERZ869936.1542-NODE-1542-length-16131-cov-3.875840_pt1 | contig 16131 bp, 13 predicted proteins | sample MGYA00520876_ERZ869936 | MGnify/ENA primary metagenome ERZ869936 (study PRJEB32218, sample SAMN09650985) | biofilter metagenome | isolation source: enrty point of leading RO module | place: Saudi Arabia: Thuwal, RO plant located on Red Sea | collected 2016-02-17 ...
TAAGGTCACCAAGCGGGTAAAGACCTCCCTCAAAATAACGCTGATTAAAATCGAAATAACTTGAGAATTCCCAGCAGTGTTTTAATAGTTCGAAATATATCTGCGGCGGTATAATTATAAATACACCAAATGCAAGCGGTATCAGCAGGCGTTTAACTCTCTCACGCAGGTAGATTGGGCCGCTCCTGAATCCCAGTGCGAACAGAGTACCCGCGCCTGAGATAAAAAACAGCAACGCCATTCTCCAGTGTGAAAAAAACAATGTAATTTCATCGAGGAAAACAGAAGTCTGTGAATCCTGCATAAAGTACCATGTCCAGCTAATAAAAACCATCCCTGCATGAAAAAAAAGTAAAATGATGATAGCGATAACGCGAAGCCAATCGAGATCATACATCCTTTCCTTTTTTAAACTTTCCGTGCTCAATCTATCTTTATATAATTATCTTAATATAGCTGCAAACAATAAAAATACAAACAATGGTAATAAATTTTAAGTAAAAAAGTCCATTTTAACGGAAAAGTACACCGCCATCCAAACAGCGGTGTACTAATTATGTATTAATCAATAATTAAAATCTTTAAAGGCTCATATGCTCAACACCTGACATCCATGCTTCTACTTCTGAAACCATATCTTTAATAGTCTCCGGGTCAAAAGGTGACCTGAGATTAGCCAGCTTGACGAGGTCAAGGAATGACTGGCTTCCGCCCGCATTACATAATCGGATGTAATCTTCAAGGGCCTGCTCTCTATTGTCATTTGCTTTTTTCCAGAACTGGTAAGCACAGATCTGAGCCAGACAATAATCTATATAATAAAATGGCACTTCATAAATATGACCCTGCTTTTGCCATCTACGCCCTTCCTCAAGAGGTTTTATTCCATCGTAATTGAGGAATGGAAGATAATCTTTTTCCAGTTCTAGCCATTTCATTCTTCGCTGCTCGGGGGAGTCACCCGGGTTTTCATAAACATAGTGCTGGAATTCATCGACCAGGCATCCGTATGGTAGGAATAGAATTGTTCCTGCCATGTGAGCGTATTTGAATTTCTCAGTCTGGTCACCAAAGAAGAGGTTCATCCACGGCCATGTAAGAAATTCCATACTCATAGAATGAATTTCTGCAGCTTCTGATGTTGTGTCAAAATATTCTTTTATAGGGAAATGACTGCTCGAGTATGCCTGGAAAGCGTGACCTGCTTCGTGAGTAAGCACTGTTATATCATAATCCGTTCCATTCATATTTGCAAAAATGAACGGGTTCTTATATTTAGGGATGAAGTCACAATAACCCATATCGGCTTTCCCTTTACGTGAGTAGAGGTCCATCAATCCGTGATCAATCATATAATTAAAGAACTCACCTGTTTCCGGTGAAAGTTCATCATACATCTTCTTTCCCTGTTCTACTATCCATTCAGGATCACCCTGTGGATTTGCGTTGCCATTCTTGAAGAATACAGGGAGGTCATACACTTTAAGTTCGCCAAGTCCTAAACGCTCTTTTTGTAATTCTCTTAGTTTGTTTGAAACAGGTACGATATGCTCTTTTACGTATTGTCTGAATTTAGCAACATCGTTATCATTGTAATCAGATCTTTCCATTCTCATGTAAGAAAGTTCGATGAAGTTGTTGTAGCCAAGTTTTTTTGCGATGTTGTTTCTTATCCCAACCATCTTATCGTAAAGTTCATCCAGTTCAGCACCCTTCTCAGTAAAGAATCCCCAGTATACCTCCATTGCTTTCTTTCTCACATCCCTGTCGAGGGATTCGAAGTAAGGCTTGAACTCCTGGAGATTAAGTTCTTTCCCGTCGAAAGGGATCTTAGCTGAAGCAATGATCTTAAGGTACTGGCTGCCATAATGGTTTTCAGTTTTAAGGTCGTCGACCACTTCAGGGCTGATCGTTTTCAAGAGCATTTCGGCAACATTGAATAACTGTTTACCATATTTTTCTTCAAGCTGCGTTCTGAATTTTGAATTCACCAGCAGTTTGTAATATTCCGAAATCAATTCAGAATATTCAGGATATTTATCATCGAAGAAATCCTGTTCTTCTTCGTATTTTTCATCAGCAGTATTGACTGAATAATTAATGAAAGCAAGAGTCCTCATCGAAACAAATTCAATTCTAAGGTCATTAAGCAGGTCAATTACTTTTAATTGCTCTTCGAAAGTTTGAGCATTTTCAAATTCGATCATTGCGGCTCTCATGTCAGTCTTCAGCTTATCCATGTCCGGACGGACATATTCCATATCTTTAAAGTGCATATTTAACAGTTTTTTAATGTTTATTTTAACAATTTATAATATCGCTAAAATGAATATTTAATTCAGGGAAAAAATCAATCATTTGTTGCATATGATAGGTATGTTTTACCCTAGTTTAACCACAGATGTTGCAATTTTATCAATAAAGTATGTATCATGCTCTACAAATATCATAGTAGGTGAATTTTTCATTATCACCTCCTCTATTCTCTCCCTGCCTGCAATATCGACATAATTTAATGGTTCATCCCAGATAAGCAGGTCAACTGGATACAGGAAAGAGCGTGTTAATTCTACTTTTTTTAGTTCACCCATACTGAAAGTCTCAAGGGGTCTTTCAAAGATCTCGCCGCATGAACCGAGAGACCCAAGTATGTTCCTGAATATCGTTTCATCTATCTTGTTTTCCATAAGATAGTCTCTCAAATAACCGGTCCTCCATAATGGCACCTGGTTAGCGAACTCCAGGGATAATTGTTTAGGAATGTGACAGGAGCCTTCATCAGGTTGGAGTTCACCGGAAAGTATTTTTAAGAGAGTGGTTTTCCCGGTTCCGTTTGCCCCGGAAATAGCAACCCTGTCTCCTTTATATAGTGTAAAAGAAACGTTATCAAGCAGTTTCTTCCCGTCAAAGGATTTTCCGATATTATACACCGAGAGAATTTGTCCTGAGGTGTCTGTGCTTTCCAGTTTTAGATGACGCTTCTTTTCATAATTTTTGAGTAGATTTTTTTTCTCTGCGAGATCAGCATTAACCCTGTTTTCTATACTAAGGGCACGCTTCATCATCTTAGCTGCTCTGTGACCGACGAACCCTTTATCGTATGCACCCTTCTTCTCCTTCTCTTTGTTCGATGACCAGGCACGTTTAACTCTTGCTGACTCTTCCAGTGTTTTAATCTCACGTTTTAGATTTTCATTCTTACGGAGCTCGAATCCTTCTTTCAGGTCTGTGTTGTACTTCCAGGTAGAGTAATTCCCATTAGAAAGTGTGACATCGGACCGGTTGATAGACAGAATGTGGTCGGTGCATTTATCTAGAAAATTCCTGTCGTGTGAAACAACCAGATAACCGTCTTTTTTATTCAGGTAATCCGCAAGCATTCTACGACCTTCAATATCGAGGTGATTAGTGGGTTCGTCAATCAAAGGGTAGCCGTTGTTTTTAAGGAACATCGCGGCAAGCAGTGCACGGGTTTGTTCACCGCCGCTAAGAGTAACAAACTTTCTTTTAAGGAAGGACTCGTCCAGCCCGATAGCAGCTGTCTCTTTTTCGATGAGAGAATCTATTTCGTAACCTCCGGCATCAGAATATTGTGTAAGCAAGTCACCATATTCTGACTGAGAATTGTCATCGTCCCTTGTAGAAAGAATATCCATACGCTCTTCCCATTTTCGAAAAGGAGCGATCGCATCTTTAATTATATTAAAGACGGTTTCAGATGTATCGTCCGGTGTGTAAGGAAAGTAAGAAGGTTTAACATTTAATGAAAGAGATCCTTCTACGGGGTGTAATTTTCCCAATAATAATTTAAGCAGGGTTGTTTTACCTCTGCCGTTCTTTCCAACGAGTCCGAGTTTCCAGTCGGTATCGATGTTCAAAGTAACTTTATTGAACAATTTTTCGACCGGGGAATCATAATAGAAGGTCAGAGAATTTAAAGCGATAGTACTCATATAAATCCTTTCGATAAAAATTTTTTAAAATATTTCAGAAGGTTTTTATAGAGTAACTCTCACTAATATAATCCTCGTTTAAATTAATGTAATAACTAAATGTTAATTAAAGATGACTTACCACAACAAACTCATTCGACGTGCTGTTTAGCTCACCGTATTTAAAATCACCAAAGATGTTTTCAAGTGTCAGTCCGGCGTGCGCGACAAGATTTTCCAGCTCGAAGCGGAAGTAATACCTGAACGGGAACGAATCTTTTTCGGATAATTCGCTTCCGTTCTCTTTCCACTTGAATGTAAACGTGATATCTATCACCTGGTTGATATTATCGGGCACGGAATCCAGATAACGTTCCACGATCTGACCGGGTGCGTATTCCGCAGTTAATTCAAGTCTGTCTTTAACGACTTCAGTGATACGCTTGAGGTTTGGATTGAAAACATCGAATATGAGTTTCCCTCCCTCTTCCAGGTGATTCTTTATGCACAGCAAAGCACTAAGCTGTTCGTCAACTGTAAGCAGGTGCTGGAATATTCTGAATGGAACGATGATTAGACTAAATTTTTTACCGAGATCAAAATCCCTCATATCAGCATTGGTTATACGGTGCTGTTCGGAGTCCGATAGTTTCTCTTTCAATCTCTCGAGCATATTCTCGCTGATGTCCAGCCCGTATATATCGGCACCGAGCTTCAGGGCTTCGACGAAAATACGTCCGGTACCTACACCAACTTCAAGTACGGGACCGTTAGCATTTGCTATCTCATTAAGATAGAATTCACGGTCGACAGGAGTACGCATTTTGTCGTACACCGAATCATAAAATCTGCTGATTGTTTTGGAATAGTTATGCATAATCAGTTTTTGTATTTGTTATGCTTTTTTAATCTTTTGCTTATCGCTTTCCACTTCTTTTTCTCGGTAATCATTTCGCGTTTATCGTTCTTGCGTTCGAAGTATTTTGCTTCACGTTTGAGTTTTAGATAGCTTTTGTAACGCACCTCATCAAGTTCACCGGACTCAAGCGCTTCAAGTATAGCACAGCCGGGTTCATTTGTATGGGAGCAGTCGGAGAATTTGCAATTATCGATAAGTGCTTCTATCTCATCAAAAGCTTTCTCAACTCCTTTTTCACCTTCCCATAATTGAATCTCCCTCATACCGGGCGTGTCTATAATAAGACCGCCTGTCGGAAGCAAGACCAGCTCACGGTGTGTAGTGGTGTGAGTACCCTTGTCTTTGTATTCGGTAATATTGTCAACTTTCATTCTTTCTTTACCGGCAAGTGTATTAATCAAAGTAGATTTACCAACACCAGAAGAGCCCATCACCGAAACGGTCTTATTGTCCTCGAAATATATTTTTAGTTCGTCCAATCCATCACCGGTAAGTGAGCTGACAACATGAACCGGGATATCTTTCGAAACGGAAAGAACATCCTTTTTCATTTTATCTGCCTCATCGCAAAGGTCAGCTTTACTCAGGACAATGACCGAGTTAACGTTACTCTCATTTGCAAGTACAATATAACGCTCCAGACGCCGCAGGTTAAAATCCTTGTTTAGAGACATCATAAGGAAAACAGTATCAATATTTGCGGCGATAACCTGCTCGACGGTTTTTATACCGGCTTCTTTACGGGAGAATTTACTCTGCCGTGTGAGAAGCTTCTGGATTATCGCTTTTCCTTCATCAGGAAAAAGCCGTACAGCAACCCAGTCACCGACGCAGGGAAACCCCCCTTCGACCAGACCGTCTTCGATCTCGTAGAGCATCTTCCCAGAAAGTTCACCTGTAACTTCACCGTCCTCGGTAAGTAACAAGTAATTGTTTTTATTGCGGATAGATACACGTGCAGGAGTAAGGTCCGACTCGGAAATGCCATCGAATTCCTGCTGTAAAACTTTATTCCAACCGTAATTTTCTAAATTCATTAGTGGTTTTGATTTTGAAAATTATTCACATCCAGACAGTAAACACATTCCCCATGTTCTATCCTGCCAGTATTTATAAATCCAAGATTCTCATATAGTGTTTGTGCCATGGTGTTATCAGGTTGAAAGCTTAGATATATCTTGTCCTTTTTATAGCGTTCTCTCATTTCCTCAATCACGCAACACATTGCAGCTCTACCGTATCCTTTACCCTGGAATGTCTTATCTATCATTAGCCTTATGATCCAAACGTCATCGGTTTTTCCGTCGTCCTGTCCGTACATAAGGAAGCCGATTAACTCGTCTTCGTTATATATAGCTCTTGTACAAAGATTTTCGTAAACCTTTGACTCGGCAATGGATTTAATATTGGAGGCAACGAACCCGCGCTGGGATTCATTTACCTCCAATTTAATAACTTCATCAAAATTACTTCTGTCAACTTCCTTTAGAGTAATATCCATTTACTGTTTTAAGTTAATTTCATCAAGAGCCTGCTTTTCTCTTTCATCACGAAGCTGGCGCGTGTATAGGTGATGATAATAACCTTTTTTATGCATTAGCTCAGAGTGACTGCCGTCCTCGATGACTTCACCGCGTTTTACAACAAGTATACGGTCACAGTTTTTGATCGTAGAGAGACGGTGAGCAATGATTATCGATGTACGCCCTTCGATAATTTTCTTGATACCCTGTTGTATTTTTGCCTCAGCAAGAGTATCGATAGATGAAGTCGCCTCGTCCATAATGAATATCCTCGGGTTAGCAAGGATAGCTCTGGCGAACGAGATGAGCTGTTTCTCTCCCATGGAAAGGTGCTCACCACCCTCACCTACCTGCTCATCGAGACGGTTAATGAACTCATCACCGCCTGCAAGACGCAGGGCTTCGACAATCTCAGCTTCAGTCGCGTTACCTCTTCCGTACAATACATTCTCACGAATGGTACCCGAAAAAAGGTGGGGAGTCTGAAGAACAACACCAATCTGGCTGCGGAGACTTTTGATGGTCTTTTTCATTATGTCCTTTCCATCGATCTTAAGAACGCCGCCTGTCGGCTCATAGAATCTGCAGATCAGGTTTATTATCGTCGACTTACCGCCGCCAGTCTCTCCAACCAGAGCTATCGACTGCCCGGCTTTGATCTTTAGATTAAGGTCCTTGAGTACGGGCTTATCCTTTTCATAAAAGAAGGATACGTGATCGAAATCTATATCACCATTGATTTTTTCGAACTCGTCCGAGCCGGGAAGATCGTAAACGGTCGCATCAGTATCTATTAATGAGAAGATACGCTCCCCTGCAGAAATACTTCCCTGCGCCTGAGCATAGAAGCGGGAAATATCGAGTATAGGTTCATAAATGAACGTCGCATAACCGAAGAACGCAGCAAGCAGACCGACTGTAATCTCATCCGGGAATGTTATAACCATTCCGCCTCCGTAGTAGACAACCAGTGCTGCCGCAACAGAGCCGCCAAATATTACAAGCGGATTATAGAGAGCCATGTAATAGTCCGCAAGGAACGATGACTTTCTCATTTTTTCGCTGAGCGAGTCAAATTCTTTGCTGACACGGTCTTCCTGTACAAGACTCTTGTTAACTTCGATACCGCTGATGTTTTCATTGAACGTTGCTGTAATCTCGCTATTGTACTTACGCGCTTCACGCGAAAAGCGGAGGATCAGCATACGTATTTTCAGTGATACAAACATCAGCACCGGTATGGTAACGAGCACAATAAGCGCGAGTTTCCAGTTAAACGCGAGCATAGCTGCTGCAGAGAAGATTATCATTCCTGACCCCCATATGAACTCGATCATACCCCACGAGATAAGTTCGGTCACCTTGTTAGAGTCGGATGTGATCCTCGAGAGCAGCCAGCCGAGTGCAGCTTTATCATAATATGAGAATGAAAGCTCCTGCAGCTTTTCGAATAATTGCTGACGGAGGTCATACATTACATATTCCTGTATCCTTCCTGCAAATACGATAAAGCAATAAACACCGCCGGCTATAACCAGCCCCAGACCAAGGAATATCCAGAAGTAATCCCATACTCCGGACATATCCGGTTCATAGGGCCTGCCATCCGCCATTGCATCTCTGTACTCCCCAACCGAAGGCACTACTACGTTATCGAGAAAGTTCTTCCATGTGATTGGCAGCAGAGCTTCCGCTGCTGCAACAACGCTCACGAAGACTATGAACCCGATAACCCAGCTTTTGTATTTCCAACTGTACTTTATCAGACGCTTCATGAAGGGAAGCAGAGCTCCCTTCGTTTTGTACGTCTTCTCCTGTAGTTTTGACATTTTTGTATATTATTAAAATCATTTCTTTTAAAATTTTATTGAAACGCTTCCGTTTCGCTTCTGATTTCATCTTCGACCGATACCTGTATATCGAATATCTTTTTATAGAATCCGTCTTTTGCAATCAGTTCTTCGTGCGTACCCATATCCACAATTTTACCTTTATCGAGAACGATGATCCAATCGCAATCCTGAATGGATGTTATCCTATGCGCGATCACAAAGGTTGTTTTACCATTCATTGATTTGCGAAGAGCCTTTTGAATCTCGAATTCAGTTTCGGTATCTACAGAAGATGTCGAATCATCAAGAATAAATATATCGGGGTTTTTCAGCAAAGTCCTCGCTATTGTCACTCTCTGCTTCTGTCCGCCCGAGAGCGTAACACCTTTTTCACCGACAACAGTCTCATAAGACTGAGGGAATATCTCGGTGATAATGTTGTGAATGCTTGCATCCTTGGCTGCCTGAATTACTTCATCTACGTGTGTATCCGGCACTCCATATGCTATATTATCTTTCAAGGTTGTAGAGAAAAGAAACGGTTTTTGCAGAACTACACCAATCCTCTTTCTCAGATATTCCTTTGAATAATTATTCAGCTTAACACCGTCCAGTATTATCTCTCCTTTAGAAGGTTCGAAGAACCTCATAAGCAGTGAGATGATCGTGGACTTACCGGCGCCTGTTGGACCCAGCAGGGCAACTTTCTCACCCGGTTTTACTTTAAAGCTTATATTATTGAGAACGTGACCTTCTTTTTCGTTTTCATACTTGAACTCAACATTTTTGAATTCGATCTCTCCTTTAACACCCTCACCCTTGTGTATCTTTCCGGTATAGTCTTCGGCTTCAGTATCGAGAATAGAGAACATCCTCTTCATCGCAACAGTCGTCATACCCATTTCGCTCACAAGCTGTCCGATCCGTCTGACAGGCCAAATCACAAACATAGAGTAAGAGTAGAATGCCGCGAGTTCACCCGGTGTAATCTGTCCGCTTATTGTAAAGTATCCACCGGCTAATACCGATACTGCAACCTGCGAGTAAACAATCGTATCTGAAATAGGCCAGAATAATGAATGAACCCGGGTGAGTTTAATACCCCACTCACGTTTTGATGCATTCTGGGCAGTGAACTTCTCTATCTCATAATCTTCCTTCGCAAAAGCCTTAACTACCCTGATGCCGGAAAGATTTTCCTGCACCATGATCGAGAGCTTGTCCTGCTCCTTCTCGTGCCTGTCCCATATTTCGCTCTCCTTTTTGAAAAAGATCACAGAGCCGATCAGTATAAGCGGTACGAGTGAAACAGCAATGAGCGCATACTCAGGAAGTATAGTCATCATCATAAAGAACGCCGTTCCAAATATCGCCATCATCCGGATCATATCGACAACCTGTGTGGACGCGAATTTTCTCACAGTCTCTACATCACCCGTACATCTCTGTATCAACTCACCCGTAGGTGTTTTTGAATGATAAGCGAGAGGTAACGCCTGTATGTGCGAGAATAGCTTATCACGGAGTTTCTTTATTGCCTTCTCAGTAGAGCCGGAAGTAATAGCACTCGATGAAAATGAAAATATTCCACGAACCAAAGATATAATAAGAAATATCACACCCAGGTATATCAGTATGATGTGAAAGTTCTCTACCTTTAGCTCCGGCAGGACCGAATAGAACATATTTGTGATTATATCATTAGATTTCAGAACCTGTGAATTACCTGTACTGAAATAGGATATAATCTTATCAATGGCAATCTGCAGGACCCTGGGCTCAAGCATCCTGATAAAGGTGGATATTATGAGGAAGAAACCCGCGAGCAGATAGTATTTCTTCCACTTACCTAGAATTCGAAAAAGACTCTTTATATTATTCATTATTATGTAGTTAAAACTTTATTTTATCCAAAAAAAAACCGCGAACACTTTATTAGTATCCGCGGTTTTTGAAACTCTTTTGCTTTAGTGACTTATCTCTTATGTACTCCTTCATTGTTTAAAGAGATATCTCTAAACCACGGATGGCCGTAATTATCCCTAGTTTGGACCGGGATAAATCCGATGACGGATTTCGCCATATGTTTGTATAAGTTTTGGATCATCTTTTTATTTTCTAATCCTCATTAATTATAATAAAGTGGTTTAAAGATATACAAAGATATTGAGTATAATTTTAAAATTCAACTCGTGTACGGAACTTTTTTTCAAATAGTTTCATTCCGCGTAAAAATCGTTATAAATTTTTTCAATATTACCATCCAACAGGCGGCCGTTATTTACATTTTCAATAAGGTACTCTTGAAATGTTTTACCATTGATGGGATATCCGTCCTTTTTCATCATAGTATAAAGGACCGGAGCAAGCACGTGCATGCCTCCGTCGAGGTCTTTCCATCTTTTAGCAGGGTCAGGGTAAATACCGAATTTATCACTGATTGACTGGTCGAGCGCTTTCACGCAGTCCTCCTCTATCAAACCTTCGAGTGATGTATAACCCGACGACTGATCCCTGTTATTGAAGGCATCTATCAGAAATTTTTCATTCTTCAACTTTTCAACGGTGACAATAAGCTCTTCGTTTTTCCAATCGAAAGGCGGATGCATCATCTCGTGAATTGCTGTATTTAATACAATTTTGTATGGCCAAGCAACGTCGGTAAGAAAACGTGTACCTGTTATTTTAATGCCGTGCGGCTGTGAATAATATAAAACATAAACGGTTATAGTATCGGATTCAAGTTTGTGTCCAAGGTATGCTTCAACTTCCCTAATAACGTCATTCTTTCCCATCGATTCCTCAAGTTCCGCAATAAAACCGGATACCTTTGGATAAATATTTTCCTGCCAATAGCCTGTAAAATAAATATCATTTAGGAAAGGGAGGATTACTTTAAGTTCAGGAAGTGCTGAGGAAAAAATCTCCCATCCTTCGTCGCTGTAATAAGGAGTCTTCTTGAACCGTTCTTTTATTTCCTCTTCTCTGTCCAGCCAAGCGATCATACCATCCAGAGATTCCTCTTCATAGACAGAAAAATGCAAGCAGAGGTATGCTGAAATTATCCTTCCGTTCTCATCTTTGAGTTTACGTTTTAATTCGGATAGCGCGGTAACAGCTTCAGGGGTAAGCTTAGCTTTAAATTTATCATACTCTTCCTGGTAATACTTCAGATAATAAGGATCCCCGGTTAAAGTATTCAGCAGGCATAGTGCATCAAATTTCAGAGAGGGTTTAATATTCCAATTAGTCAAAGAATTCTGAGCGTTAAGGTTAGAAGTGAATAATAATATAGCCAGTATAGCTATTATTTTAAATCGAAATAACATATGTGAATGTACGGAAGGTGGCGGGAAAAGTTTAATAAACAAAAAGGCGGGACAAACCCGCCTTTTTGTGAATTACTTTACAAGCAGCATCTTTCTGCTTTCGTAAAACGAATTACTCCGCAGTGTATATAAATATACTCCACTAGTTAATGAACCGGCGTCGAAGTTTACAGAGTAGGTACCGGCATTATAAGTTCCGTTTACAAGCTCAGCGACCTCACGGCCCGAAATGTCGAACACCCTCAGCACGACAAATCCGGGCTTAGCGAGATCGTATTTAATAGTTGTAATTGGATTAAAAGGATTTGGGTAATTTTGATAAAGATGATACTCATATGGTATCTCAGTTCCTAATTGATGTACTCCTACAGAAAAGCTTTGCCCTTCGACAGCTTTATATAGTTTATTGATATTTATATTACCGTAACGGTCAGTTGTACCGGACGGCCAATCTATGATTACAGAATCAATCACAGTAGAATTTCCCAGTCCGAAATGCTGTTCGAGATTTTGCGCACAATATCCATCCTGCCCCTGAACTATCCTTGTTTGCAATACGGTATTTCCATTAATAGAAGACTGAATTCTGATAGCAGCTCCGATACCTGAAGCATTTGAAGTTACCCCCTCACATTTAATTCCAATCCAGGAGTTACCCGAGGCATCATCATTTCGGAATAAAATGTTATTATTACTGCCCCCGCTAACATTAACGCGAGCACCAAACATATCCAGATCACCGTCCCTGTCATAATCACCCCAGCTGTGCCCGTATGTCCGAAAATTATTCTGTCCGGCCGAAGGACCATTTGTTACAAACAAATCCAGTAAACCGTCATTATCATAATCTATCCAGGTGACAGCTCTCGAATCACCGCCATCGTTTACAGGGTTACCTGTTGTTATTTTGGTAAAAGTCTGGGAAAAAACTGTGACAGGCAATAGAACCAGTATTAAAGAAAGTAATGGGTGTCTCATTTTTAAAATTATATAATTAACCAAATTACAATCTATTAATTAATTTAATCCCATCAAAAGATTTTTCTCTACCATTCATAGGTTTCTATTTGAAACATTCTCACTGAAATTAGCGAATAATCTATAAAAATTAAGATTTAGCATATAACCCTATGACTCCTTCAAATGAATTGTTTGAGTTAATCAAATCTCTCAATAAGACCGAAAAAAGATATATAAAGCTGAATTTTTCCCCAAATGAAGATGCAAAATATAGAATGCTTTTCGATGAAATAGACAAACAGGGAACATACGATGAGAATAAGATCAAGGAAAAGTTTAAAAGTGAGAAATTTATTAAGCAATTAACTTTTACTAAGCACTATCTCTATAATATCATCCTGAATCTGCTTATCTCCTATAACCGGGCTAACTCAACAGAAACGCAAATGACAGAGCTTGTAATAAAGCTGCGAATTCTCTTCCGGAAGGGATTATTTGTTCAATACTTCAAAACCCTGTTAAAATATAAAGCGAAAGCAGCCGAATATGAAAAGCACTATATATTGATTGAACTGATCCGGATGCAAAGACTTGTAATGGAAGCAAGGAAGTTTAGATCAGCAAATTCAGCAGATATTTATGCAGAAGAGAAGGATATACTACAGAAGATTGAAAACATTGGAGAGTATTCAAAATTATTTAATAAAGCGATGGCGTTAAAGAGAAAATCCGGTATAACTGGTAAGCAAACCGCTTCAAAGGCAGCCGGAGAACTTTTAAATAATGAATTACTAAGAAATATAAAACTCGCTTATTCCACTCAGGCTAAGGAATACTTCTACCATATAAAACAGCAGCTTTATGCCATTAAGGGGGATAAAAATAATCAATACAAATCCTGCATTAAAAGACTCAAATGTATTGAAAATAATCCAAAACCATTCCTTGACGACATTATTAATACCAGGAGAGAAGCTCTTTTCACACTTGCTGATCTGAGTATCGACCGTAAGAACGGGGAGCATAAGATTTTCTTAGAAAAGTATTTCAGCTCAAAACAGGGGAAAAAAATCAAAAGCGCTTTAATCTCTAATTTTATAGAATTGAAATACCATGTTAATATTAATGATTTCAGTATTGATAAAGTTTGCTTTGAACTAGAGGATGATCTAAAAAGATACAGGGGTAAACTTGATAAGGACATGGAAATCGAAGCCATGTTTTTGATATCAAAATATTATTTCTATAAAACGGAATTTAGTGCCGCGCTAAAAAAAAATAATGACATCTTATCTCTTCCAACGGCAAAATTCCGTAAGGACATATATAATTATTACAGAATTCTTGAGATAATGATACATTTTGAACTGGAAAACTATGTGCAAGTAGAGTATTTGGTCGATTCGTTGAGGAAACTATTAGGAAAGGAAAAGGAACTAAATTATAATGAACTAAATCAAATAGATTTAATCGGGAAAATCCTACCGCCTCGTAATATAGATAGGACATCTCTTTTAAAAGCTATTCAAAGTGAAAAATCCGCTGAAGGCAATAATAGTCAATATCTTGATACATTATCCTGGATTAATTCAAAAATTAGTAAACTCTGATGCATATAAACAAAAAGCGGTGGGATAGATATCCCACCGCTTCTTTGAAAACTGGACTTCAGACCATTACTTGGCGCGATTCAAAGCCCTGATGAGTTGTGCTTTTGTCATTTTGTGTCTGCCGGTGATCTTCTTCTTCTTAGCTTGTTTAAGAAGTTGATCGACAGTCATTCCTGCCATGCCAGTTGCTTTTTTCTTAGCAGCTTTCTTTCTTCTGGCAGGTGCCTTCTTTCTTCTAGCAGGTGCTTTTTTTCTGGCAGGCCTCTTAGCTGCTTTTCTTCTAGTGGTCTTCCTTGCCGCTTTCTTCCTGGCAGGTTTCCTCTTTGCAGCTTTTCTTTTGGTCTTAGCCATGTTTTGTCTCCTTTAATTGGTTTGAAAAGAACCTTCTACAAAAATATAAAATATAATTTATTAATACAAAGAAATTTTTTGCACAAGTGCAATTTTTTTCTATTGCAAAATAAGTGGTGTTCGGTTTTAAAAAACAATTTCACCTTTTAAAAAAGTAACCGCCTTGCCTGTTAAAAATATTCGACCACCATCTAATTTTATTTTCATACTTCCCCCTCTTAATGAAGCCTGGTACGCAGAAAAACTTTTCTTACCTGTTTTTTGCGACCAATATGGTCCAAGAGCACAATGAGCTGAACCTGTTACGGGGTCTTCGTTAATACCCTTTGCAGGAACAAAGTATCGGGATATGAAATCGAACCGTTCGTCAGATGATTTTGAAGTAATTATTGTACCAAACTTTTTTAGTTTTGACAGAGCAATAAAATCAGGTGACACGCTGAAAACCGCGTCATCATTAGCTAATTCGACTATGTAATTATGTTCTGTCTCAGCTAAACTAACAGGTTCTACCCCGAGAGCATTGATGAGCTCCGCATTGAATTCTGAGCCGCTGACTTTAGATGCGGGGAAGTTCATTTCATACTCATCCTTAATATTCTTCACGATCAGCTGACCGCTGAGAGTATTAAACTCAGCATCCGCATCTTTGGGGAGCAGTTTTTCTTCCCAGAGTATGTGTGCTGATGCAAGAGTCGCATGACCGCATAACTCTACTTCTACCTTTGGAGTGAACCAGCGGAGATTATATTCCCTGTTTTCTTTTTTTACAAAGGCGGTTTCGGATAAATTCATTTCTGCAGCGATATTTTTCATCAGTTCATCATCTAAATTTTCATCCAATAAACAAACAGCGGCCGGATTTCCTGCAAAATTTCTGTCTGTAAATGCATCGACTGTAAAAATTTTCAAACTCATATTACATTCCGTTTATATATTTTTTTAACGCTCCTTCAATATTTAACTTACCATATCCCCACATATTATTTGGAACTGCTCCGGTAAACTTATCAACTGTCGCAGATGAATAAATAATTTGTTTGAATTTAGTGTTATCTATGGTCATATCATACTGTAATAATAATGCGGCAGCTCCTACCACATGAGGCGCGGCGGAGCTGGTCCCGCTGAAAAACTCATAAGCATTTCCGGTCGCAGTACTGAAAGTAAAGTGTCCCGGAGCGGTGATATCTACCCCTAATCTACCGTCAATCAGTGGACCTTTACCGCTGTAACTGGATCTGTCACCTATCTTATCTCCCGGGAAAAAGGGGAAATTGACTGTATAAGCGCCGGTTGAAATGCAGCTATCGGCTGTGGACGGGAAGGTCACAGTATAAACTTCGGAGATGCGGTTTGAATTCCATCTGGAATTGCCATCCCATCCTTGAGAGACATCAACGACATAACCCTGCAACTCCAGCTTTTTATCAGTTCTTACATTTATCGTCCATGTTCCTTCGACAGAACCGGAATCCTTTTCTGAGAATCCGAATCTGAACATTACAGTACCTTTTGAAGATACATCCCTTGAGTAAAATACATTATAATCACCAACTTTTAATATTCCGGAGCCGTCTTTTAATTCTTTACTTTCTTCACCATCAGGAGTACGTATACTGAAGATAGGATAATTTTGAGTATCTCTCCATAAAATTGAGGGAAATACTCCATC
>ERZ869936.1543-NODE-1543-length-16123-cov-6.932350_pt1 | contig 16123 bp, 12 predicted proteins | sample MGYA00520876_ERZ869936 | MGnify/ENA primary metagenome ERZ869936 (study PRJEB32218, sample SAMN09650985) | biofilter metagenome | isolation source: enrty point of leading RO module | place: Saudi Arabia: Thuwal, RO plant located on Red Sea | collected 2016-02-17 ...
CTTCTTCTTCTTCTGTGATGACTATTCGTTTCTTTTCTTGATCTATTTACATTTGGCCCTCGACTGGACCGATGCCGAGATGTGGCTCGAAGGGGCCGTCCAGAACGGCTGGTCCATCGCCCAGATGCGGGCCCTACGCCACGAAACGCTCGGCACCTTGGCCGACGATGAAGCCGCACAGGCCGAAACCGAAGAGCCGTGGGACGACGATGCCGAGCCGGTCAACCAGGGCGAAGTCGTCGGCAGCACCGTCCAGCCGGTTCGCGATCCGGGCCGCTCCGTCGACGAATCGGCCGAAGACGACGCGGACACGCTGTTCGACGAAGCCGAGCCCGACCAAGAGCCGACCACCGCGCAACGGGCCGCCAAGCCAAACGAGACCGGCGACCCGGTCGAGCCGTTCAAGCCGTTCGCCGCGTTGCCGCCGCTGCCGGCCGACGTGAACGACGCGTTCGAGGCCTACAAGCTCTGCATTCTGCGGCACAAGTTGGCCGGCTGGCAGGAGATCGCCCGCGACGACCTGGTGGCCAGCCTCGAGTCGCTCAAGCAACTCGCTCTGGCCCCGGCCGACAATTAGCCGACGATTAGTGGCTCAACGCGACCGCCATTGGCCCGCAACTGCGCACCCGAAACATCACGCGACGCGATCCCTGCACCGCGGCGCCGGACCGCGCATTAACCGCTCGCGGCGTACAGCTCGGCGTATTCCAGGATCCAGCGGTCGATCATCTCGCCAAACGTTTCCACGTCGGCGTCGGCCAGCAGTTGGTACTGCGTCCGGTTGTAGATTTCCTTGTTGCGGATCGTCCCCTTGGCGGTCAGCTCCAGGACGTGCGACGTCGAGAACGGGCGCACGCCCATTTCTAGCCGGCTGAAATGGTTCTCGCGCTGCCCGTCGCGGATTGCCAGATCGTCGCGGCTGAGCGCGGCTCCCCAGCCCCGATCGCCCACCAACGTCTCGTACCGGAACCCGGGAAAGTGCTGGGCCAGTTGGCGGAGACACGCTTCGACGTGCTCCGACAGCTCGAGCCGGTATTGGGTGTGCAGCCGCTTGAGCTCTTCTTCACCCAGCGCGGCTTCCGCCCGTTCGCGCTCGCGCGCATCCAGCGCGTGCTGGCCGCGTTGAATCGCCTTTTCCAATCGTTTTTGAAAATCGGGCATCGTCGCCTCATCGCAGAGTCGGCTGCCAACCGGCTCGCGCTGGTGAATCGTGTGGACCGCGGAACTCTGGGCGTCGCATCGTCGCGCTCGACTCGCCGCGGCCTGCCGGCTGAAATGCCAAATCTGTCGCGTCGCCGCGGCGGACCTAGTCTTCGGCCTTGGTGTCCGGGCTGTCGTCCGCCGGCGGTTCGTCCGCCGGGTGCTGCAACTCAAAGAATTGTTTCAAATCACCGAACGTACGCAAGGGCGCCTTGCCCGACTTCATTTCTCTGGTCAACGGCGCCGGCGGAACTTTCGCGCGCCGCGGTGGGCGATAGTTTGAGCCCGCGGTCTTTGGCTTCGGTCCGCGGGGCGCACGCTCAGGACGCTTGCCGCGACGGGCCGAGCGCGAAGCCGGAGCGCGCGGCGTGCGATCTGGTACGGCCTGCGGCGCTGCGCCGGCTTGCTCGGCGGTTGCGGCAGTTGCCGCTTCGGCCTGGTCACCGGCGGGTTGTCCACCCGGCGCACCACCGCGCTGCTGAGCTTGCTTCCCCTTGCCATCGCGCCGTTTGCGTTTGGCGCCTCGCTTCGGCGGGCTGGCCTTGGGCGTGCCCGGCGGAATCATCGTCAGCGAGACGCGCCGGCGGGCCTTGTCGATCTCGTGAACCCAAACCTTGACGATGTCGCCCACCGAGACAACATCGTGCGGATCGCGCACGTAACGATTGGCCAACTGGCTGATGTGTACCAGGCCCGTGTCGTGCAAACCGATGTCGACAAACGCTCCGAAGTCGACGACGTTCAACACGGTTCCCTGCAATTCCATTCCGGCGGTTAAATCGTCGAGCTTGACGACGCCTTTCTTGAAAATCGGCGGAGGCAAGTCCTCGCGCGGATCGCGGCCTGGCCGTTTCAATTGCGCCAGAATGTCGCGCAGCAACAGCTCGCCGGCATCGACCTTGGATTGCAGCGACTCGACGTCGAGCTGCGTTGCCCGCTCGGCGATCTCGCCCGACTTCTCCTTGCTGCCGACGTCGGCCAGCGTACATCCCAGCTCTTGCACGACGCCTTGCGCCACTTCGTAGCTTTCCGGATGAATCCACGTCTTGTCGAGCGGGTTGTCGCCGCCGTCGATCTTCAAAAAGCCGGCCGCCTGCACGAACGCCGATTCGCCGAAGCCGGGCACGTCCTTCAACTGCTCGCGATTGCGAAACGGACCGTGCTCGCGCCGATAATCGTACAATCGTCGGGCGGTCAATTGGTTCAACCCCGACACGTAACGCAACAGCGCCGGACTGGCCGTGTTGACGTCGACTCCGACGTAGTTCACGCACGACTCGACGACCGCGTCGAGCGAAGTCTGCAAGTGCTTCGCCTTCACGTCGTGTTGGTACATGCCCACGCCGATCGACGCTGGGTCGATTTTCACCAGCTCGCTGAGCGGATCCAGCACGCGGCGGCCAATCGAAATCGCCCCCCGCAGCGTCGCGTCGTATTCCGGAAACTCCTCGCGCCCCAATGGGCTGGTGGAGTAGACACTCGCGCCCGCTTCGTTGACGATCACGTACGAGATGCCGCTGTCAGCCAATTCGTTGGCCAACATGTCGGACAGCAACTCTTCGGTCTCGCGGCAGGCTGTGCCGTTGCCGATCGCCACCAGAACCAACTCGTGCTGCTTGAGCAGCTCGACCAGTTTGGCCCGGCCCTCGGCCCGTCGCTCCGCTTTGCCCACCACGTGCATCACGGTTTGGTCGAGCAGGCCGCCAAATTCGTCGAGCGCCGCGACTTTGCAGCCGTTTTTGAATCCCGGATCCAGCGCCAGCACGCGCCGCCCGCGCACCGGCTTCTGCAACAGCAGGTTGCGAAGGTTGCGGGCAAACACGTCCACGGCGTGCGTCTCGGCCCATTCGGTCAACTCGCGACGGACTTCCCGTTCAAGGCTGGGCAGAATCAGCCGCGCCAGCGCGTCGCGGCCGCAACCTTTAAGAAACTCGGCGTGCGGATGGTCGGCCGGAGTAAGCTCGTCGACGACCGCTTGCATGGCTTCCAAATCGGCATCGATCTTCACGCGCAATGCCTTGGCTTTTTCGCCCCGATTGATCGCCAGCACGCGATGCTGTGGCACGCGGCCCACCGCCTCGCTGAACTCGAAGTAGTCGCGAAAGCCCTGCGCCGATTTCTCATCGGCCTCGCCCCGCGACGCGACCAGTCGGCCGGTGCGGTTGATGATCTTGCGAAGCTGCTGCCGGATGCCGGCTCGTTCGCTGAGGCGTTCGGCCAGAACGTGTCCTGCGCCCAACAGCGCGTCAGCGCCGGTCGCCACGCCCCGGTCCGGATTCACGAAGTCCATCGAGCGCGCATCCAGGTCGGCGCAGCTCGGCGATGCCTCGATGATCTCGTCGGCCAGTGGTTCCAATCCGCGCTGCCGGGCAGTGGTAGCCAGCGTTTGCTTCTTGGGCTTGAAGGGCAGGTAGAGATCTTCGAGCCGCTTGGTGCTATCAGCTTGCTCGATCTCCTCGGCCAGCGCCGGCGTCAGCTTGCCCTGCGATTCGATCGAGCGCAGGATCGTCTGCTTGCGTTCCGCCAAAAGGCGCAATTTGGTCAAGCGCGTCTGAATTTGACGAATCTGCTCCTCGTCCAATCCGCCGGTCTGGTCCTTGCGATAGCGGGTGATGAACGGGACCGTGTTGCCAGCATCGAGCAGGTCAACCACCGATTCGACCTGCGGAAGGGTGATCTGGAGAGTCTGGGCCACCGGAGCCAGATCGATGGCAATCGTTTGCGTGCTGGCCATGCAGAATTGGGGCGCCGCTATGAAAGTGAGCGCAAATGTTTAGCTACATTTGACTTGCCAATGGGCAATCTAGCTAGTGCTGCAAACCATTGTCAAGGATTCCGCTGGGTGTTGCGTCGGTTCCTTTTTCCCAAATTACCCAGCGAACCCGCGCCGCGCGAACGATCCGCACCAGGCGTTTCATCCCTGCCATGAGGCTGCGGCAAAAAAGCGGCAAGGTTCGGACAATTGAATCAAACCCGCGGCATGCCTGCTGCCGATACTTGTTGGCGAGAAGGGCGGGCGCAGACAGCATGGCGTGCATGCGTCCCGTCGCGGTGAGTCGCGAACAGCTACGGATAGCGGACTCAGTCGGCGGTTCACCAAAGGCTTTTGACGTAAGGAAACGTCTCATGGCACGAAGCCAACTCCGTGTGTACTACGGACCTCAGGGCGAACTCGGTACGGCCATCGCCGAAACCCAACAAACCAAGGATTCGGTCACGCTGCCGCTTAGCGAAGTGCTGCCGCTGTTGGCCGACGCGGTCCGCAACCAACGCACCTGGCTGGGCGACTTCGACAACGATCCGATCACGATCTCGACGGATCTCTACGAAGTGATCTTGGCCTATCAGCACTACCGCCGTCCTTCGGCCTAACCGTGCCGATAGCGTCGCTGGCGCGGCGCCGTTTCGAATCGAATCAACCAGCCTGCGGCACACGTTGTCGTCAGGCTGTTTTTTTCGCGCTTCCGGCAAGCGCTCTATCCGCTGGCGGCTCGAATTCCAGGGCGACGCGTCCGGGCACTCGCTCGGTCGGGCTCGCGCCGAATTGCCGCGGGGCGGTGGTTTCTCGGCTCGCTTTTTCCCGGAATCCTGCCGCCATACTGCGGGGCGGGCAGTTGCCGTGTCCGTCGATTGGCCAGTCACGTTATAATTGTCAAGGTGAGCATGACGCTTCCGAAACGGCTCCCTCTGCCCTTCGTACTTGCCGGCTGTCGCGCATCGTCGCGGTGGACGGGGATCACGCCGGCGTGCGCGATCCGGAGCCGCGACTCCTGGATGCCCCGTTCGGGGCCGGTTTCGTCTTTTTCTTGGTCCGCAAGGATTCGTTCGTGAATGATCAACCCTCCAAACCTACGCCGCCCATCGACCAACCCGAGGCCAAGCTGGCCGACGCCGCCGACGAGGCGAACGGTCCGCTCGACCGTTCGCGAATTGTCGACCTGATCGACCAGATCAAACAGTCGGCCGACAAGTTGGCGATCGACCGCACCTCGCGCGGCGATTTGAAAATTCTCAGCCGCACGCTGCGTGAACTGCGCTACGCTTTCAAAGTGTTCACGCCGTATCGCACGCGGCGCAAGGTCACGGTGTTTGGCTCGGCCCGCACCCGACCCGACGAGCCGACGTATCGCCAGGCGGTCCACTTCGGCCGCGCCATGGCCGAACAGAACTGGCTCGTCGTCACCGGCGCCGCCAGCGGCATCATGGAAGCCGGCCACGTCGGCGCCGGTCGCGAGAACTCGATGGGACTGAACATCATGCTCCCCTTCGAGCAGTATGCCAATCCCGTGATTGCCGGCGACACCAAGCTGGTGCACATGAAATACTTCTTCACTCGCAAGTTGATGTTCGTCAAGGAATGCGACGCCGTCGCGCTGTTGCCCGGCGGGTTCGGAACACTCGACGAAGGGCTCGAAGTGCTCACGCTATTGCAAACGGGCAAGCGGGACGTGGCTCCGGTCGTGTTCCTGGATGAGCCCGGCGGTAGTTTCTGGAGCGAGTTTCAGGATTACGTCGTGCGCCGCCTGCTCGGTGGCGGCATGATCTCGCCCGAAGATCTTTCGCTCTACAAGCTCACCGACAGCGTTGAGGAGGCGGTGGCCGAGATCTTGCAGTTCTTCAAGGTCTACCAAAACATGCGCTTCGTGAAGAACAAACTTGTGTTTCGCCTCCGCGAGGCGCCCAGCGACGAGTTGCTCGATCAGATCAACGCGAATTTCGCCGACATCCTCAGCGGCGGAAAATTCACGGTTGGCGCCGCGCTGCCCGCCGAAGACGAACCTGACCTGGCCGATCTGCCGCGGCTCATATTTCAATTCAATCGGCGCAGCCTCGGACGGTTGCGCCAACTCGTCGACGTGCTCAACGCCGGTACGATCGACGCGGCCAAGCCCAACTCGTAGCAACGTCGCAATTGCGCGACGATGCCCGCGCGGCCTCCGTGGCGATGATTGCTCGCCATCCGGGCGCGGCGTACACTGAGTGGGCTTTTTTGGGGCATCGTTCGGTTTCGGTTGCGCCTGGAGCCCAGCAGCGCATGGCCAACACGTGGTTTGTCCAACACGGCGGCAAGCAATACGGCCCGATGGCGGCGGCCCAGTTGAAGAAGCTGGCCGCTGACGGCAAGATCACGCCGGCCACGCTGGTTCGCATGAACGCCGAAGGCGATTGGGTCGCCGCGTCGAACGTGAGAGGTCTGTTTGTCCCGGCCGCCGGCACTGCTCCGCCCGCCGTGCCTCCGGCGCAGGCTGCGCCCCCGCAATCGCCCGCCGTGCCAGATCAACCCGCGGCCCAGTCGGCGCCGGCCCAGGCCCGAAAGGTCAGCCCAGTGCGGCCTCCGTCAACGCCGCCGGTCGCGCGCCCGGCGCCTGCCCAGCCAGTGGCAGTGAAGCCGATCACCGCGCAGCCGGTGGCTCCACCTGTGGCGACGGTCTCCAGCGGCAACCTGCCTCCGGCCCCGTGGGCCCGGCAGGAAAATGGCTCCGCCGCGCATTCGGCCGGCGGCGTGGCGATGGGCGCCAAGATCCTGGGCGCGGTCGGCATCATCTTCGGTGCCGTTGCCGTCGCCACTTGCTGGTTTGCCCTGCTCGGCGGACCGCTCGGCTGGACCGGCATCGTCGTCGGCGCACTCGGGCTGCTCATCGGCATCGCCGGATTGGTGGTTGCCGCGATGGGTAGCGGCAGTGGGCTGATTCTCAACGTGGCCGGCGCGAGCAGTTCGGCGGTCGGCCTCGTGGTGGCCGTGGCGTTGGGAATCACCTTTGGTTTGTTCCGCCCCGAGCCAACACCGCAGATCGTCCAGCGACCCTCGCTGCCGGAAGTCGCCCCGGAACCTGTCAAACCGGACCCGCCTCCGATGGAAGTCGAGCCCGAGCCCGAGCCCGAACCCGAATGGTTCGACGCCTCCCAACCGATCACCCAAGGTCCGATCACCGCCACGATCGCGTCGGTCGGCATCGAGCGCGTGCGCCTCGAGAGCACCGATCTGTCGACCATGCGCCGCCGCAAGCCCGAGCCCATGCTCAAGATTCGCGTCGACCTGGAAAACACCAGCAACGACAAGATCGTCGCGGCGCCGGGTTGGGTCGGTGGAGGCAATTTGATCGGGCAGGGCGTCGGCCAACTGCTCAACCAAGAGTTGGGCCAGGCCGTGCAGGCGGCCACCGCCACGGCCAAGTTGTCCGACAACAGCGGCAACCAGTTCGACCAAACGCCCGCCTTGTCGCTATTTGGGGCGCAGATCGACTTGGGTGCCGACCATGCGTTGCGGCCGGGCAAGTCGACCACTGCCGAGTTGGTTTTTCCGCCCCCGCTGGAATCGGTCGAATATCTCCGGTTAGAATTACCACCAGCCGGTTTCAGTGGCACGGATGCACTGCGGTTTCAGATTCCCCGCGAAATGATCTCCGGCTTGTCGGCCCCGGCCGGCAACTGACAGGTTCAACGATTCGTCTTCCGCGAACAGTGAAGACTCGACCGGAACGGTAACGAGGCGGCCGCCCGCGTCGTCCACGACGTACCCTGTGCGTGATGCACGGCGGCTGCGAGTGCGTCGAACGTCGTATCCGGTTGTTTCACACTCTCCAGGTCGCGGAGAACCTGCCATGCTTCGCAGTTTCATCGAAAGTCGCATCTCATCCGCCGAGAAGCGGCTCGGCGTGCCGGCCGACTACATGCGGCACATTCTCGACGTCTCGATGCGGGCGTTCCTCAAGTTCACCAAGATCATGCCGGTGTCTGAGTATCGGCGTGTTCTCCCGCGCGAGCCGTATCACGTCGCCCGACTGGCCGCCACGCGCGAGGAAGACTGCGGAAGCTGCCTGCAGATCGAGATCAACCTGGCCAAGCGTGACAAGGTGAAGCGGTCGATCATTCGCTGCTGCGTCAACGACCGACCGGACGACATGCCCGAACAGTTGGCCGACGTCTACCGGTATGCGTTGGCGGTCGTGCGGCGCACCGGCGACGAGGAAATCTATCGCGAGCGCATCAGCGAAGCCTACGGCGACGAGGGCCTGGTCGAGTTGGCCATCGCGATCGCGATTTGCCGCGTGTTTCCGACCACCAAGCGGGCCCTGGGCTACGCCAAGAGCTGTTCGCAAGTGCCGCTGCACCTTTGATGGCCGGCGGCAGCGTCGCGGTGCCTGGCCGTCTGGCCCGCGGTGCGCCGCACAATCGGCGCTGTGGCTCCGCGGCCGGTTGTGCTATGCTGTCGGCATACCCAGCGGAGCCACCGTGGCATCGCCGACCCCTTCGCGGGGGCGCGTGCCGCGCGCGGGCTCGTCAATCAAGGAGGGCGACATGCTGCGAACCGCCGCTTACGGTTGGAGTCTTTTGTTCACGCTGCTGCTGGTCGGTTGCTCCGGCCAGTCGTCGCCGCCGGCTGCCATCGACGGACCGAGTGATCCCACGACGCCCGCGGCCAGCTCTTCGTCGTCCGAGCCCGAGGCCACGTACCCCTACGAGATCACCGCCGAAGTCGAGTACTACACGACCGGTCCACAACAAGGACGCCCGCCCGACGGCACGCTGCCGCCCGGCACGAAAGTCGACATCCTTCGTCGCACCGGCAGCTACTCGCTGGTCAAATCGGCCGACGGTATCGAAGGCTACGTGTCGAGCGATGCCGTTCGGGACCCGGCCATCCAGGGCGCGCTGCCATAGCGGGCCGACGGCGGCACGGGGACAAGCCAGCTGCAATTCGAATCGGCACCCGCGACGACTCAGATCGCCGCGCTGCACAGCGCGAATTGCGACGCGCCTCACACATCGCGCAGTTCGCGGTGCTCATACAGCGTTCTCGGCGATCAACCACTCGACTACGATTACGTCGCGCCACGCGCCCTGGAATTGAGCATGCTTGTGATGAACGCCGACTTCGCGGATGCCAAGTGACGCGTTAAGGTGGCGCACCGCTTCGTTCTCGGGGAAGATTCGCGACACCAGCTTCCAGAATCCCGCCCCGCGCGCCGCGTTGTACAGCCCGGTCAACGCGCTTCTTCCGGCTCCGCTGCCGCGCCGGTTCCGATCGACGTAAACGGCGAAGTCGGCTATCCCGTGGTAACACGGGCGGCTACTGTACGCGAACGTCGCCGCGTATGCGATAACTGAGTCGTTGTGCTCGACGACCACGATCGGGTAGCTGTTGTTTAGCCACTGGGCAACTTCCTCCGGCGTGCGGAGCCGCGTTTCGAACGTCGACACACGGTCCTCGATCCCCTGGTTATAGATCTCTGCGATTCGCGCGGCATCGTCAGGTCTCGCGTCGCGGACCTGCATGGTTTGCCCTTGCTCGACTCGTTCGGAGTGTTTGCGATCCGCCGTCAACGCGCGGCGCGGGCCGAGAGCCCGTTTCACCGTCGCGCTACTCGCTGCCATTTCGAACAGGCTGATCGAGACGAGAATGCCCACCAGTGCCCAGAGCGTGATCAGGCCGCGCGCCTCGAGCGGTAACCCGCCGAACAGGAGCCAGCCGCCGAGCATGGCACCGCCGCACAGGTTGATCGCGATCGCGCCCCACAACCCCAAGCCCGACGATTCGCCCACGCCGCGCCACTCGACGATTAGCGCGATGCCGATGCCGAACAAGACGGCACCCAGAATGCTCGGATAGAATGTCGGTTCGGCCGGCGGTGCGCCGAAGAATTCGCCGACGTTCGCCGGAAACACGGCCAGCAAGACCCCCAGGACGAGATTGATCACCGCGTCAACAAACAACAGAGCCGAACGTCCCATCGCCGCGTCTCCCTCATGCCGCGGCCCAGCGCGCCGCACTCGCTGACGCCGGCCGGTCGGCACGCACACCGCATCACGATCGCGCGCTTTGCTCGCGGACGTAGTCGATCAAGTGCAGCACGTTGTCCACGGGCGTTTGCTGCATGATCCCGTGGCCCAGGTTGAAGATGTGTCCCGGCCGCCCCGCGGCCCGCTCGAGCACGACTTTCGCTCCGCGTCGAATCGCTTCACCGTCGGCCAGCAACGTCGCCGGATCGAGATTGCCTTGCACGGCCCGATCTTCGCCCACGGCCCGCCACGCATCGTCCAGGTTCACCCGCCAGTCGATGCCCATCACGTCGCCGCCGGCAGCCGCCAGATGCGGAAGCAGCGCCGGGTTGCCGGCTCCGAAATGGATCACCGGCACGCGCGGCGCAATGTTTTCGATGATCGTCTTGGTAAAGGGCAGCACGCTGCGCTCGTACTCGACAGGACTCAGGCAGCCGACCCAACTGTCGAACAGTTGCACGGCCTGCGCTCCGGCGGCGATCTGCGCGTTGAGATAGCGCGTCACGCCGCGCGCCAGCCGGCCCATGATCGCTTCCCACGCGCCCGGATCGCCCAGCATCAGCGCCTTGGTGTGTGTGTAGTTGCGGCTGCTTCCGCCCTCGATGGCGTAACTGGCCAGGGTGAACGGCGCTCCGGCAAACCCGATCACCGGGATCGAGTCCGGCAACGCCGCCCGCGTCATCCGCACGGTCTCGGTCACGAAGTCGAGCGCGTCGACCGTTTCCAGTTCGACCAGCCGATCGACGTCGGCGGCCGCACGCAACGGGTTGTGGATCACGGGCCCGTCGCCGGCAGTGTACTCCAGTTGCAGACCCATTGGCTCGAGGATCGGCAGCAAGTCGGCAAAGATGATCGCGGCGTCCACGTCCAATCGGCGCACGGCGGTGACCATCACTTCGGTACACAGCGCCGGATCCTTGCACAGCTCGAGAAACGAGACTCTCTTGCGCACCGCGCGATACTCCGGCATGTAGCGCCCGGCTTGCCGCATCAGCCAGATCGGCGTTCGCTCGACCGGCTGCCGCCGGCAGGCCTTCAGAAACAGGCTCTCGTCCCACGCTCCGCTCGGCGGGGCCGCTTGGGCTTGCACGCTCGGCGTGGATTTCTGCCGCGGCCCGTTCGGCGAACCTTCGGCTCGCCCAACCGACTCGGCGGCCCGTTGCGCCGCAGCCGCGACCAAGGGACCCATCTTCGAGCGTTGGGGCTCGACGTCGACGCGAAACTGAAACTCGTGCAGCGTTTCGCTGGTGGTCGGCCCGATCGAGGCCACGATCGCCCGCGACAACCCGTCGCGCAGCGCCCCTGCCAGTTGCAATCGTTCTGCCACCCGCATCACGTTGACGACCTGATGGGCCGAGGTGAACATGGCCACGTCGATGTCGCCGGCCGCCAGCGCGCGAATGTTTTCTTCCAGCGGCTTCTGGTCGACCGGCAATTCCCAACGATACACGCGCACGCTCTCGACGCTTGCTCCGCGCGCTTCCAGTCCGGCCACCAGGCTCGCGTTCGGCTGGCCATATTCTTGCAGCCCGACCGTCTGCTGCGCGACGTTGACCTTCTCGTCGATCAGCGCAAGCACCTCGCGCCAGGTGTTGGGCTCGCCCACGCGATGCGTCGGCGTGAGTCCCAATTCTTTGAGCACGGCAACCGGCTTCGGCCCGCGGGCAATTGTGACAATATCGGACATTGCGGCGATCAGCCGGTCGCGGTCAACGTGCCGTTCGACCTCCCGCACCAAAAGGCGCACACCGACGCCGGTCATGAAGATGATGATGTCGATCTGGCCGGTCAGCACGCGGTGTGCGAAGTCGATCGCCTCGCGGTTTTCTTCGATCGGCACTTCCCGCAGCGACGGGCTCACCGACGGAACGCCGCCGAATCGCGCGATCAGGCTTTCCATTTCCGCCGCGCGGCGGCTCTCGAAAGCCGCGACCCGCAAGCCAGAGAATCCTGTGGCGGCGTCGGACATGGGCGATCCTGGCACGACCCGCGTGCCACGAAATGTGCGGCGCCTGACAGCCAAGAGCAACCACACCGATGGCCCGATCGCGCCCGCTGCAGTCCATTCTACCGAGCGGCCGGCGGCCTGTCGTGGGCAGCACCGCTCCAAGCACAAGTCCACGCGACGGTGACCAGCATCGCACGCAGCGCCCGCAGGACGCCGCATCGGCCCGTGCACAAACAACAACGGCAGCGCGGTCCTGATGAACCGCGCTGCCGGTTGCAGACTTTTGGCCGCGCGTCGGCGTGGCGCGTTGCGCCACGGCCCCGCGACGGCTCGGGCAAACGCCCCGTTCTAACGTCGCCAGCGCCAGCGACCACGACGGCTCGCGTAATAGTTGCGAGACGGTTGGCCTTCGACAACAACCGGTTCGCTCGGCTGCTTGGCTTCGGCCTTCGCCGCGCTGGGTTGCTGGGTCTCAGCTTTGGCCACCGCCGGCGGCGCTTCGCTGGTGATGTTGTTGATGGAAGCCGTCTCGGTATCGCAAGTGCCGGCTACCGTACACGTCGAACAGCTCGTCTGGCAGCTACTGCAACCGCGGCTCCGGTGACGACGACCAGCCAGCGATTCGCTCGCGGTGGCAATCAACACGGCGGCGGCAAGTGCCCCAACGACCAGACCATTTCGACCACTCATTTCAAAACCCTCCGTAAACTAGGAAACAAGAAACAAACTCCGTATTGTTGTCCGTCGCGACGGCGCGCCGCGACTGTCTGGGCACAACGCGACCGCGGTCGTCCTTCGTGCCGCCAGACACCAAAAGTGGTGAGAGAAAATTGGCCCTGCCAGATGGTGCGCCGCGGTTTGCCAAAAAACCGCGCCGGCCGAGCAACGTCGCCGATGCTCGCCGGGTCACCCTAATTGGGCCGCATGATGAATCTCGCTATACAGGCGTTTGGCAATCCCTGGTTTCGCCGGCTCCGTTCAAACCCGGCCTCGCGTGCGCTCCCTCTTCGGGCGACGTTGCCGAGCGAGCCCTTTTCGGGGCGAAACAGGTTGCTCCTCCACGTTGTTCCTTCAGACGGAAACGCGTCTGTCGCGAAACCCCGCGGGCGGCCGCGAAGGTTCGGTCGCAGCTTAGGCGCGGCTTGTCGAAAGTGTCAAGTGGCCGCGCCCGCGCAATGCCTCCGCCGTCGCGCGCAACTCGATACACGCCAACCACTCCCGCGATTCAAAATCGCCCCCTTTTTCGTCGCATGGGCTTGTCACACGCGCCACGAAACCCGCGCCCTGCCCCCGTCCGCCCGACTACGGTATCCTCACGGTTCGTGCCGCGCGGCAAACCAACGCCGCGTGTATGCTGCGCCACCCGCGGCGCGTCCGACAGTGCGCGACTTGCCACCCTGCCGCCACGCCGTTTCCACGATTCTCGAAGCCATCACGAGGAACACGATGCCAGTCGACAAAGCGGAATTTCGTCACGCCATGGGCCACTTTGCGTCGGCCGTCACGGTCGTGACCGCAAAGTTCGAAAAGACCAAAGCCGGCATCACCGTCACCGCGTTCAGCTCGCTCTCGCTCGAGCCGCCGTTGGTCTTGATTTGCATCGACAAACGGGCCCGCATCCACGACAAGCTACAGGTGGGCGGCAACTTCGCGGTCAACATCCTGGCCGAAGACCAGGATGTCCGGTCACGCGAGGTCGCCTCGAGCAAGGGCGACCCGTTCGAGGAAGTCGGCCATCACGAGGGCGCTACCGGCGCGCCCCTGCTGCAAGGTGCGCTGTGCGCGGTCGAGTGCAACATCGTCGACGCGCTGCCCGGCGGCGACCACACGATCTTCGTCGGCCAGGTCGAAGCCGCGCACGTCAGCGAAGGCAAGCCGCTGTTGTACTTCCGCGGCGGATACGGCCAGATCGGCTAGCCCCGCCCGAGTATTCGCCGCGACTTTGCCGGCCCGCGGCTGCCGCGGATCTGCCGGCACTGCGCTGCCGCAACTCTGCCGGCCCGCCGGCAGCGGGCCTCAATCCGGCACGCGCGTCCAGCGGCGCGCCAGCGCGTCGATCGCTTGCTTGATCGGCAGTGCGTGCCAACGGCCTTCGTCGTCGCGGCGGACAACTTCCAACCGCGCGAGCTTGGCCAGCGCGTCGCCAATCTCGAAGTCGATCTCCCCGTCCACCCGCTCCGCCACGAACGCTTCGATCCGCCGGTCGAGCTCTTCGGGCGCCGTTCCGCGCTTGTCGGCCGCCTGCCACAAAAAGTAGTAGGCCAGCATTGCCTCGCGGTTTTCTTGTTCTTCCGCCTCATCCAGCAGGCGATGGATCGCGCCAGAGTTGTTGTCCAGGTTCTGGAAATACAGGCTCTGCGTCAGGTTCAACTGATACTTCTGGCGCGTGTTGAGATAACCGTAAATCGACCGCGCGCTATAGCCCAGCGTTCCACCGACCACGCCCAAGATCAGGTATGGATTCAGCGCCACCAGAAACAACTTCACCACGCCCACGGTAATGCCGCCCAGGCTGGGCACCAGGATCTTCGCCCGATCCAACAGCGACATTTTTACCCGGGTGCCGGGCAACAGCATGTCGAGATCGGCCTTGGGAATGTCCTTAAAGAGCTTGACGTAAACGTCCTGCGTGTCGAGGTACTTGGACGTCGTGCGGTCGGGCTGAATCCGAAAGATGACCGCCAGCCGTTGATAGATCGGCACTTCGACCGCCTCGGTACGAAACCGATTGCGCAGCGTGCGGCGAAAGCGCGTGCCGATCACGTCGCCGCGACAGTACACTTCCAGCCGCTCGAAGATCTCGAAGTTCAGATCCAGGCTCAACCCCCAGTGACTGCGATCCGTCACCGCGGTGTGGATATCTTCTTTCGCCAGGCGGATGAAGTTGGCCCGTTCCAACAACCAGCCGAACCGCTCGAACAGCGTGTGCCGCAAAGCGTCGGCGCCCGCGTTCGCTGCGTCGTCGACGGCCTGCGTGTCGTTGTCGGGATCGAACGGCGCGTAAGCGTTCTTCAGTTGTTCCAGCGTCGCGTGGTACTCGCTGTGCAGCAGCACGTCGAGTAGCCGGCAAAATCGCCGAAACAGCGCCCGTTTGGCCTCGTCGAGTTCCGGGCGACCGGCCAATGCCGCGGCCAATTCCGCCTTGCGAAACGGAACGAACGCCTCGCGCCCCGCCAACCGCACCGGCAGTACGTCGTCGGCCGGGTTGACGTCTTCGGCAGCCGAGTCAGGCGATTCGTTGGGCAGCGTCGTCATGCTTGAAACTGGTGCAGGCCGTTACGTCGCAAGGCGTTGTCGGCTCGAAGTGCATTGTACCCCCCGGCGGTCGATGCCCAAGAGCACGCCGTCGGGCGTAACGAACGCTGCGCAGCCGTGCGCCACGCGGCCGTCGGCGGCAGTTCCCCGGGGAGTGTGTTAGGATGCCGTCCGCGGCGCCAGACCAATCACGCTACACCTTATCCAAGCCCCAAAACTGTCCAACAGTTGGAGTCCGCCTCAAGCAGGTCATTTTCACGCAAAAGATACTGAAGAAAACAATTGAGCGAGGTATCGCGGCAGTGATCGTTTCCTTGCGTCCTTGACGTAGCCTTTCGAAATGGGGCAAGCAATCGTGGCACGATCACCAGGAATGCCGGTTTTTTGCGTTAACGCGATCGCCTATTTGTTCCGTTGCAAAGCAGAAACGCTCGCCCACGGACTGACTAGTGCATATGGCGCGCGAGTTGTTGCAATTGGCGTCCAGGAACAAGGTGCGGTGATTTCGTCGCGCACGATCCGAATCGTCAGGTATAAAGGTTCAGAGTGGTGTGCGGTGGTACCCATAGACATTATCGCGGCACGTGGGGCATTGGATTGGTTGCGCCTGCTCGTGACGCTCTCAAGCGACTTGCGCATTGAGGCGGTGTACCTCGCAGTATCCGATACGGCCAGCGCCGCAGAGTACCAATACTTCAAATGCGGCGAACGAAGTGAACTCTTGCGAATTGACGAGCGTGTGTATTTTGAATCGCAAGACGCGCGTTCAATGAAGACCGCCGATGCGTACGGCTATATTGACCAACGACTTAGCGAACTTGGGATTATTCCTCCCTTGTTTCAGTCGCCGTTTGAAGACGTTGGAGAACGAATTCGGTCACTGGAGGAGATCGACGCGGACTGGGAACAAATCGCTGAAGCACTGCTCGTCGAGTTGGA
>ERZ869936.1544-NODE-1544-length-16117-cov-4.926410_pt1 | contig 16117 bp, 14 predicted proteins | sample MGYA00520876_ERZ869936 | MGnify/ENA primary metagenome ERZ869936 (study PRJEB32218, sample SAMN09650985) | biofilter metagenome | isolation source: enrty point of leading RO module | place: Saudi Arabia: Thuwal, RO plant located on Red Sea | collected 2016-02-17 ...
CCGGCGCCATCGCCCTCTCTTTGGCAATGGAGGGTCCCTTCGCTAGGGTAGTAGCCACCGACGTGGACGACAGCGCGCTGGCGACGGCGCGCAGGAACGGAGCGGCGGCTGGCCTGGACGAACGTGTCGAGTTCAGGACCGGAGATTTGTTCAAGGCGCTGGACGATGGCGAGCGGTTCGACGTCGTCGTCTCGAACCCGCCCTACATCCCCGAAGGCGACGCCGCGAGCCTCCAGCCGGAGGATCGCGAGTGGGAACCCGAACGGGCCCTGTACGGGGGATCCGATGGGTTGGAGGTTCTTCGGAGGCTGGTGGCGGGCGCCCCACGGCACTTGAGGTCCGGCGGGCTGCTGGCGGTGGAGGTGGGGCTCGGTCAGGCGGAGACGGTGGTGGAATTGATGAAGGGCGCGCAGATGTACGATGATCCGACTATCCTGCGGGACTATTCGGGTCGCGAACGGTTCGTGCTCGCGCACGGACGTCGATAGAGAGTGTTACGAGGCGAGGGCGGGTAGCCCGTCGCCCAACGGGAGGACAAACGATGGCAGGCATCTACGACATGGCGAAGGAACTCGGGGCGGCGCTGGCCCGCACCGACGAATACCAGGCCCTGAAGCGGGCCTCCGACGCCGCGGAAGACGACCGGGATCTGGTGGAGCTGCGCAACAAGCTCCAGTCTCTCGAGGCGCAACTCGAGAGCCAACTCCGGGCGGGGCAGGAGCCCACCGAGGAGATGAAGAAGGAGTACACCGAGGCTGCCGAGCAGCTTCAGGGCATGGCGTCGTTTCAGCGGGTGGTCGCCGCCCAGACGAACTTCGAGAAGGTCATGTACAAGGTGAACGAGACCGTGGCCAAGGGCATCGAAGAGGGCGCCCAGAGCCGCATCATCATTTCTTCCTGATCAAATCCGCGACGCTCGCGTCGTGTTACCACGAAACAAGCTGAGGATACGTTGAAACAGCCTACCGAGATCAAGCCGGCAGACGGCAAGCTTGGTGTTCTGCTCCCCGGATTCGGGGCCGTCGCCACGACCTTCGTCGCCGGAGTGGAGGCCGCGCGCCAGGGGCTCGCCGCCCCCATCGGCAGCCTGACGCAGATGCAGACCATCCGCCTCGGGAAGAGGACGGACGGTCGGTCGCCGCTCATCAAGGACTTCGTGCCCATCAGCGGCCTCGACGATCTCGTCTTCGGAGCCTGGGACCCCATCCCCGAGGATGGCTACGAGAGTGCCCTTACGGCCGGCGTCCTCAACCGGTACGAGCACCTCGATCCCATCAAGGACTTCCTCTCGTCCATCGAGCCCATGTCGGCGGCCTTCGACAAGCGGTACGTGAAGAAGCTCGACGGCGCGAACGTGAAGAAGGCGGCCAGCAAGAAGGAGCTGGCAGACGCCCTCCGCCAGGACATCCGTGACTTCAAGGAGCGCAACGGGTGCGAGCGCGCCGTCATGGTGTGGTGTGGCTCCACCGAGGTCTACATCCGGCCCGGCGCGGTCCACGAGTCCATCGAGGCCTTCGAGAAGGGTCTCGAGGAGAGCCACGACGACATCGCGCCCAGCCAGCTCTACGCCTATGCGGCCATCATGGAGGGCGTGCCGTACGCCAACGGCGCCCCCAACCTCTCCGCCGATTCCGCCGCCCTGGAGGCGTTGGCCAAGCGTGAGGGCGTGCCCATCGCCGGCAAGGACTTCAAGACGGGCCAGACCCTCATGAAGACCATCCTGGCTCCCGGCTTCAAGACGCGGATGCTCGGCGTCTCGGGCTGGTTCAGCACGAACATCCTCGGCAACCGCGACGGTGAAGTGCTGGACGACCCCGAGTCGTTCAAGAGCAAGGAGGTCTCGAAGCTCGGCGTCCTCGAGGAGATCCTCCAGCCCGGCATGTACCCGGAGCTCTACAAGGACCTCTACCACAAGGTCCGCATCAACTACTACCCCCCGCGTGGCGACAACAAGGAGGGGTGGGACAACATCGACATCTTCGGATGGATGGGCTACGACATGCAGATCAAGATCGACTTCCTGTGCAGGGATTCGATCCTGGCCGCGCCCATCGTCCTCGACCTCGCCCTCTTCCTGGACCTCGCCGGCCGTGCCGGCATGAGCGGCATCCAGGAGTGGCTGTCCTTCTACTTCAAGTCACCCCAGACCGCGCCCGGCCTTTACCCCGAGCACGACATTTTCATCCAGCACAAGAAGCTGAAGAACACGCTCCGCTGGATGATGGGAGAGGAGCCCATCACCCACCTGGGCGTCGAGTACTACGACGACTAGGGGAGCCGTGGCTCTCGCGAAGGCCCCCACCTTCTGGAGTTTTTCAGGGGTCGGACTCGACGGCTCTGAAGAATCGCGAGACGCCCGCAGACCAAGGATCGAAGACGCGGGAATAGCAGCGCTATTTCAAGGATGAGAGACGCAGGTATGCGGGATGGATCGCGGTTCGTCGTACTAGAGGGGGGGGATGGGGTTGGTAAAACCACCCAGATCGCCCTCCTGTCGAGCTGGCTCGACGCCATCGGGCTCCCTCACATCACGACGAGGGAGCCCGGCGGCACCCCGGTAGGGGAGGCGATCCGGGAGATCGTTCTCGGCCGCCGTGACCTGGACATCGGGCCCGAGTCGGAGCTCTTCCTCATCCTCGCCGCTCGGGCGGCCTTCGTGCGCGACGTGGTGCGGCCGGCCCTCGCCGAGGGCAGGACCGTCGTCGCCGATCGCTTCTCCCTCTCCACGCTGGCGTATCAAGGGCACGCCCGTGGACTCGACCTGGAGCGCGTCCGGGAAGCCGATTCCCTCGCCCGGGGCGGACTTCGCCCCGATCTGTGCCTCGTGCTGGACCTGCCCACCGACGAGAGTCGGGAGCGTCAACGACGTGGCGCGGAGGAGGCCGACCGCATCGAAGCAGAAGGAACGGACTTCCGGGAGCGTGTGCGCGAGGGGTACCTTGCTTTGGCGGACACGGAACCCGATGTGGAGTTGGTGGACGCCCGAGGAAGCCCGGAAGAAGTCCACGCGAGGATTCGCGATCGGCTGCTGTCGCGCTTCCCGACGGTTTTCCGCGGTGACGGCGCAACCGATGCGCACGCGGTGGGGTAGAGGACGGACCAGGGGAACGCACCGAGGATGACCCAGTCATGAAACGCAGCATCGTCGCACCGATCTTCATCGTCGCCCTCTCGGTCTCGGCCGGCGGTTGGCTCCTGCAGCAGGGCGTCGACCGGGCGGAGAACGTCTACGTCAGGGTGCGGGTCCTCCAGGAGGTGGTGGACCGGGTGGCGTCGAGCTTCGTCGACGAGGTCGATCCCGGGTCCCTGTACGAGTCCGCCATCGACGGACGCACCCGCGACCTCGGCGACCCCCACTCCTCGTTCCTACCGGCCTCGGAGTACGAGGACCTGCGTATCCGCACCGAAGGCGAGTACGGCGGTGTCGGCCTCGAGGTCACCGAGCGCAACGGGTACGTCACCGTGGTGAGTCCCATTCCCGGTGGTCCGGCGGGCCGGATGGGCATTCGTGCCGGCGACCAGTTCTACGAGATCGAGGGCGTGCGGGCGGACACGATGGTCACCGACCAGGCCGTGGAGCTCCTGCGCGGGCGTCCCGGCAGCCCGGTGACGGTGCGCATGCTCCGCCCCGGCGTCGAGGAGCCCATCGAGTTCACCATCAGCCGTGAGATCATCCGGCTCATGGCCGTGCCCTTCGCCATCATGATGGACGACCAGATCGGGTATGTGCCGCTGCGCACCGTCCGCGAGACGTCGGCCGACGAAGTCCGCGCGGCGGTGGATTCGCTCCGCACCGAGGGGATGCGGGCCCTCGTCTTCGATCTTCGTGGCAACCCGGGTGGTCTTCTCGACCAGGGCATCGCCGTCACCGACCTCTTCCTCGAGGAAGGGCAGGGCATCGTGGAGACCCGTGGGCGTGCCGGCGACCAGAACGAGACGTTCCAGGCGTCCCGCCCCGACCGGTATCCCGACCTGCCCGTTGTCGTTCTCGTCGACGGCGGGAGCGCGTCGGCTTCGGAGATCATCGCGGGAGCGCTTCAGGACTACGACCGCGCCGTCCTCATCGGAGAGACCACCTTCGGGAAGGGGTCGGTCCAGAGCCTGTATCGACTCACCGGCGGTGACGTCCTCCGGCTGACGACGGCCAAGTGGTACACGCCCGTAGGGCGCTCCATCCATCTCGAACCCGAAGCCCGGCGCAACGGAGAGCGATCCCACACGCTGTCCATCTCCGGACAACTCGTCGATCCGGTGGATCTGGACGGACGACCCACCTACGAGTCGGCGGCGGGGCGCACCTTGTACGGTGGGGGCGGCATCACCCCCGACCTCTTCGTCTTGCCGGAGACGCTCTCGGGCTCGGAAGTGTCGGCGGTCCAGCGGCTCTTCGCCCGGGGCGGAGGCTTCTCGCTGGCGCTCTTCAACTACGCCGTGGAGTACGTCTCCGATCGACCCGACCTGGAGCCGGGCTTCGCCGTATCGGATGCGGATCTGGACGCCTTCTTCGCGACGCTCCCCGAGTTCGGCGCAGGCGTGGACCGGGCCGACTTCGAGGGGGCCGAGCGCTTCGTCCGGTATCAGCTCGAGGGCGAGATCGCGTTCCAGGCATGGGGCGAGGCCGGCCAGTTCCGCCAACTTCTGGAGCACGACCGGCAACTGGCCCGCGCCGTCGAAGTGCTGACCGGCGTGGAATCACCGGCCGATCTCATCGAGGACGTGGCGGCCGAGACGTCCGACGAGGCCCCGGTCGCGGGGGCGTAGTCGCCTGTACGGGCATGGCGCCGCCCCACGCTCCGCCATTGATTTCACGCATGCACACACCCAGGTACGGCCGTGAGTGAGGTCGAGGTCGTCCGTGGCGGCCTCGTCGAGTCCCGCCACGAAGTCCACGTCGCCGTGGTGCACGCCGACGGGACGTTGCTGGCGTCGACGGGGGATCCTTCACGCATCACGTACTACCGTTCCGCTGCGAAGCCCATGCAGGCGCTGCCATTGGTGGAGGAAGGCATCGCGGACCGCTTCGGGCTATCCACCGAGGAGATCGCCCTGTGCTGTGCCTCCCACGAGGGAGAACCGGCCCACGTGGAAGGCGCCCTATCCATCCTGGCCAAGGCCGAGGCCGACCCCGATCTCCTACGCTGCGGAGCCCATGCGCCCTATTCGCGTCGGGCAGCCATGGACCTCACCCGTTCGGGCCAAGAGCCGCGACGCGTGCACAACAACTGCTCGGGTAAGCATGCCGGAATGATCGCCCTCGCCGTGGGCATGGGATGGGACCCGGTGGACTATCACCTGGCCGGTCACCCCGTCCAGAAACGCATGATCGAAGAAGTCGTGCGTTGGTCAGGGGTGCCGGACACGCGACTGCCCAAGGGGATCGACGGCTGCGGCGTCGTGTGCTTCGCGGCCCCCCTCGAGGCCATGGCCCGCTCCTTCGCGACCTTCACCCGAGCGGCTGCGGACGAGGGGTCGGGCACGGCCCGGATCGTCGACGCCATGACCAGCCATCCGTTCATGGTGGGTGGTACGGGTCGGACGTGCACGGACGTCATGGACGTCGCGGGGAAGGCGGTCTTCGTGAAGTTGGGCGCCGAGGGGGTCTACGGTGGCGGTCTACGCGGTCGGGACGTCGGATTCGCCATCAAGGTGGCCGACGGGGGTCGGCGTGCCGTGGAGGTTGCCCTCATCCACGTAGTGGCCTCTCTCGACGCCCTCACTGTCCACGCCTTCGAGGCCCGCACCCCTCACGGACGGCCGACCCTCCGAAACACGCGCGACGAAGTGGTGGGCGAGGTCCGCCCGGCCTTCGATCTGCTCGTCCACGCCCAGGCCTAGAGATGTTCGTCGACCGGGCGGTGATCGAGGTGAAGGGCGGGGTCGGCGGATCGGGAGCCGAGGCGTTCCGACGGGAGTCGGGCGTTCCCCGCGGAGGCCCGTCGGGCGGCGACGGTGTCAACGGAGGAGGCGTCATCCTCGTTGCGGACACGCAGTTGACCACTCTCCTGGACTACAGCTACCGGCGCCACTACAAGGCCCCCCGGGGCATGCACGGGGAGGGCAGCAACCGCACGGGGAAGTCGGGTGACGACCTGGTGCTGAAGGTTCCACCCGGGACGGTGGCGTACGACGACGCCACGGGCGAAGTCCTCGGCGAGTTGCTCGAGGACGGTGAGTCGGTGGTCATCGCACGAGGCGGGCGTGGGGGCAGGGGCAACGCGCGCTTCAAGACGGCCACCCAGCAGGCACCCCGCCGGTGGGAGCCCGGCGAGGAGGGCGACGAACGAACCGTCCGCCTCGAGCTGAAGCTCATCGCCGACGTCGGGCTGGTGGGAGAGCCCAACGCCGGCAAGTCGACGTTCCTGGCCACCGTCACCGCGGCCCGGCCGAAGGTTGCTTCCTATCCGTTCACCACGCTGTCGCCCAACCTCGGCGTGGTGCAGCTCTCGGACTTCCGGTCCTTCGTCATCGCCGACATCCCCGGAATCATCGAAGGAGCTCACGAGGGGAAGGGTCTGGGCCACCAGTTCTTGCGTCATATCGAGCGCACCCGGGTCCTCCTTCTCATGGTCCCCGTCGACGCCCTCGACCCCCAGGCAGAGTACGAGAGGATTCGCGAGGAGCTGGAGGCGTATTCGGTGGACCTCGCTCGAACCCCCTTTGTGGTGGCCCTCACCAAGATCGACCTCCTGGGGCCGGACGATGATCCGCCGGTGCTCGACGCCGACGGCGCTCTGGACGTGGTGCATCTCTCGGCCGTCGCCCGAAGAGGAACCGACGACGTGCTGGAAGTGCTCTGGAAGCACAGCCAGGCCGTCGTGGCGGAAGAGCGTGGCTCGGGGGACGGGGGCGCCGACGAGGAGTGGTGGACCCCGTGACGGCGGGAGGCCGAGGGGAGAGCGCCTTCGACCTCCTTCTTCTCGACCATCTGCCGGGCGTCGGACCCCGTACCGTGCGCCGTCTCGTCCACCACTTCGGCAGCGTTGCCGCAGCCCTCGAAGCCTCCGACACCTCGTTCGCCGCCGTGGTGGGCGGAGGGCAAGCCCGGGTATCGGCGACGGCACGAAGGGACTCGGGCGTGCACGAAGCCGTCCGCAGCGCCCTGACTCGCGCCGAGCGGGAAGGGATGGACGTGGTGGGATGGGGTGATCCCCGGTATCCGCCTACGCTGAACCACCTCGCGGACCCGCCGCCGGTCCTCTTCCTGGCCGGGCGTTCGGAACTTCTCTCGGGGAAACCCGCGGTCGCCGTGGTGGGAGCGCGGCGGTCAACGGCCCGGGCGAGGGACGTGGCCCGTCGTCTCGGCACGGCGCTGGCCCGGGAGGGCGTGGTCGTCGTAAGCGGATTGGCGCTGGGTGTCGACGGAGCCGCCCACGCCGGTGCCCTTCGCGGCGACGGCGCCACCGTGGCGGTGCTGGGTGCCGGGGTGGACGTCCCGTATCCCCGGTTCCATGCTCGGCTGCACACCGAAATCCGCCGACGTGGACTCCTGGCGAGCGAGTTTCCCCCCGGCACCAGCGCCGCGCCCCATCATTTCCCTCGCCGAAACCGGATTCTGGCGGCTCTGGCCGACGCCGTCGTCGTCGTCGAGGCGGGCGACCGGAGCGGCGCTCTCATCACCGTCGATCACGCCCTCGACCTCGGTCGCGACGTGTGGGCGGTACCGGGGCCCATCGACACCCGGGCATGCAGCGGATCGAACCGGCTCCTCGCCGACGGTGCCCGTCCGCTGGTGTCCATCGACGCGTTCGTCGCCGTGATGGCCGACACGGGGTCGCCGGAGGCGGCCAGCCACCCGGGGCCTACCGCAGCCATGCCGCGCTTCGTGGACGGCGGGCAGCTCTCGTTGCCTACCCCCTCGGGGACCAATGCCACGGGGCGCACGACCTCCCCCGAACCGAGGGGACCCGTCGAGGGATCGTCGGAAGCCGAGAGATCTCCGGGAGGCCGGACCTCGCTCGAGGCTCGTCTGCTGACGGCGCTACGCGATGCTCCGGCCCAAGCCGATGAGCTTGCGCAGCGCTTCGATGAGCCCATCGCGACGATCCTCGCGGTGCTCACCATCCTCGAGCTTCACGGAGAGGTGGAGCGGCTCGCGGGCATGCGGTTTCGCCGGGCGGCCTGAGGGAAGGCGCATGTCCACCACGGCCGTTTCCGCCCGCGTCTCGTCCATCTACGTCCACGCGCCCTTCTGCGCCCGGCGGTGCACCTACTGCGACTTCGCGGTCACGGTGCGCAAGACCGGGGACACGGACGCATGGCTCGCTGCCCTCTCGGCCGAGTGGCGCGTCGTCCAAGACGAACGGCTCTTCGACGTAGCCGACGTCCTCGACACGGTGTACGTGGGAGGAGGGACTCCTTCGCTCCTCGGCCCCGACGCCATGCGGGGACTGGCCGACGTCATCGGCCATGAGCGGCTCACTCACCCCGATCTCGAGTGGACCGCGGAGGCCAACCCCGAGAGCCTCACCGTCGAGGTGGCGCGCGGGTGGGCCGCCGCCGGCGTGAATCGGATCAGCCTCGGCGCCCAGACCTTCCACCCCGGGGCGCTGCGTTGGATGGGGCGCCTCCATGGACCGGACGGGCCGGGGCGGGCGGTCGAAGCGGCGCGCCGCGCGGGCATCGCGAACGTGAGCGTCGATCTCATCTTCGGACTACCGCGTGCGGTGGGGCGCTCCTGGTCGGACGACCTGGCGGCGGTCCTCGACCTCGACGTGCCTCACGTCAGCCTCTACGGTCTCACGGTCGAGGCGGGCACCGCGTTGGGCCGGGCCGTTCGGGAGGGGCGTGAGCCGCCCGTGGACGAAGAGCAGTATCGGGAGGAGTTCCTGGAGGCTGCCGACACACTCACGGGAGCCGGCTACATGCACTACGAGGTCTCCAACTTCGCACGCCCCGGCTTCGAGGCTCGCCACAATGCGGTGTACTGGGACGGCGCGCCGTACCTGGGTCTCGGCAACGGCGCGCACAGCTACGCCCCTCCCGTCCGTCGGTGGAACGCCCGAGCATGGGAGGACTACCGGGCCGCAGTGGCGGCCGGCCGATCGCCCGAGGAGTCACGGGAATCGGTGGAGGGAGAGGCCGCCCGGTTGGAGGCGTCGTGGCTCAGCCTTCGAAGCCGACGGGGGATCCCGACGCCGTCCGGGGGGTCGAAGGTGCACGATAGGGTGAGGGAGTGGCTCGAGCGCGGCCTCGCCGTCGAATCGGGCGGCCGGGTCCGCCTGACGGCGGAGGGGTGGCTCCTTCTCGACGAGCTTGCCGTGGATCTGGTCGACGCCGAAGAGCGGAGTTGACCGCCCGACCACGATATTTCGATCTTCGAGCATGTGCGCACTGGATCGCAGGGACATGGTCGGCACCGACCTGAGCGAACGGGAACGTCAGGTTCTCGAGGCCGTCGTGCGCACGTACGTCGAGACGGCCGAGCCCGCCGGGAGCCGTACGGTGTCACGGAACTACGACCTGGGCGTCTCGGCGGCGACGGTGCGCAACACCATGAGCGACCTGGAAGAGAAGGGGTACCTCTTCCACCCGCACACGTCGGCAGGTCGCGTCCCCACCGACGTCGCGTACCGCTTCTTCGTGGATCGGCTCATGGAGCCGTTGGCTCCGTCGCCCCAGGAGAGGGCCGCCCTGGAACGCGGGCTGGAGGGCGCCGGCACATCGGCGGTGGAGCGCTTGGTCATCCACGCCACGAGGGCGCTGAGCTTCATCTCGCACGAGCTCGGCGTGGCCGTCGCTCCTCGCCTCGACGACGCGGTTCTGGAAAAGCTCGAGCTCATCAAGGTGTCGTCGGACAAGGTCCTCCTGGTGGCCACCATCGGAGGAGGCGTGGTCCGAACGGTCTACGTGGATCTTCCGGTGGAGGTCCCCCACGAGACACTCGTTCGCGTGACCGTCGCCCTGAACGAGCGGTTGGCCGGCCAGGCGCTGAGCGAGATCCGCCGCACTTTGCCGCAGCGGCTACGGGATGCCGTCGCTGACGAGCAGAGCGCCGAGCTCATGAACATCTTCGTCCAGTCCAGCGCCGACCTCTTCGACCTCACCACACTCTCCGAATCGCAGCTTCTCCTGGGCCCGGCGAGTGTCCTTGCCGGCCAGCCCGAGTTCGAGAGCGGTGAGCAACTGAAGAGCCTCATCAGCCTGACGGAGGAGACGGACCTTCTGGCACAGGCGGTGGGTAATCGCGAGCACGGTGGTCATCTCAGGATCACCATCGGTGAAGAGAACGACGAGAGCATGCTGTCGGACTTCACCCTCGTGACGGCCGAGTACCGCGTCGGCGACCTCAAAGGCGTCATCGGCGTCATCGGGCCCACCCGCATGCCGTACGAGAAGGTCGTTACGATTGTCGACTATACGTCGTCCCTCGTGACCCGAATCCTCGCCACGTGAGGCGCGTCTCCACGCGAGACGCCGCGTCCGTGTCCACCAGGTAATAGATGTCCGACTACTACGAACTCCTCGGCGTACCGCGGGACGCGGACGGCGAGAAGATCAAGAAGGCTTACCGCAAGCTCGCGCTGAAGTACCACCCCGACCGCAACGACGGATCGAAAGAGGCCGAGGATCGCTTCAAGGAGGTAACCGAGGCGTACGAGGTCCTGCGCGACTCCGAGAAGCGGGCCATGTACGACCGGTACGGCAAGCAGGGCGTGCGCGGTGCTCCTGGCGCCGGACCCCAAGGCTTCGACTTCAGCGACGCCATCGAGGTCTTCATGCGGGACTTCGGAGGCTTCTCGGGCTTCGAAGATCTCTTCGGCATGCGCGGGGCCCGCGGCCAACGGACCAAGACCCGGAAGGGCCAGACGGTGCGCATCCGACTGCCCCTCACGCTGTCCGAGGTCGCCACCGGTGTCACCAAGAAGGTCCGGGTCGCCCTCCTCGACGAGTGCCAGGCGTGTTCCGGGACCGGCGCCGAATCGGGACAGCCACCTGCCCCCTGCCCGCAGTGCGGTGGGGCGGGCGAGGAGCGCCACGTTCAGCGCTCGGTGTTCGGACAGTTCGTCAGCGTCCAGCCGTGTCGTCGGTGCGGTGGAGAAGGCCGGGTCATCGAGAACCCGTGCTCGACCTGCTCGGGTGAAGGTCGGACCCGCTCCGAGAAAGAAATCGAAGTGGAGGTGCCCGCCGGCGTGACGTCGGAGAACTTCCTCACGCTTCGAGGGCGGGGCAGCGTCGGGCCGCGCGGCGGACCGCGAGGCGACCTGGTCGTTCTTCTGGAGGTGGAGGAGGATCCCCGCTTCGTCCGTCGGGGATCGGATCTGGTCCATGAGCTTCCCATCACCTTCACCCAGGCGGCTCTGGGGAGCGAGATGGAGGTCCCCACCATCGATGGCACCGCGCGGCTCAAGATCCCCAGGGGGATCCAGAGCGGCGAGCTGCTTCGGCTGAAGGGCCTCGGGCTACCGGAGCTCAATGAGACCGTGCGAGGGGATCAGCTGGTCCGAGTCGTCGTCTGGGTGCCGGACGAGCTCACGGGCGAGCAGGAAGAGCTCCTGGAACGGCTGGCGGCCGTGGAGAGCGCCCCGCCCGCGACCGTCCAGAGAGGCTCGAGGAAGGGCTTCTGGTCACGCGTGAAGGAGGCGTTCACCGGAGGATGAGCGGGGACCGCCGGTGGTTCGAACTCCGGGTTCGAGCCCAAAGCCCCGAGCACCGGGAGTTGGTGCCCGATACGCTCGTCGAACTCGGCGCCCGAGGGGTCATCGAGGAGGACGAGCACCATATCGCCTACTTCGAGGAGCCAGGGGATCCGCACGCCTTCGCCGCGGAGGCGGAGATCCGCCTCGGCGAGGCCCTGTCCGGCGCAGGTGTCGCCGTGGAGTGGCGCTGGCAGGAGCACGAGGAGTGGGCCGAAGCGTGGAAGAGGGGCCTCGGCCCCCGCCGCCTCACCGACCGGCTCATCGTGCATCCGTCGTGGAAGCGCCCCACGGACGTGCGTCGCGGAGACGTGGTCATCGTGCTCGACCCCGGGATGGCCTTCGGTACGGCGGAGCACGGCACGACCCGCGGGTGCCTCCGCATTCTCGACGCGGTGGTGGTGAAGGGAGACCGAATCCTGGACGTGGGTGCCGGCTCCGGCATCCTGTCCATTGCCGCGGCTCGGCTGGGCGCGGCGGAGGTGGTGGCCGTCGAAGGGGACCACCTCGCGTGTGAAGCCATGGAGGCCAACCTCCGTCGCAACGGTGTCGTGCGGCGGGTCGTCGTGCGTGAGGTGTGGGTCGATGCTCCCGCCCTGGCCGCCATGGATGGCTACGACGGGGTCATCGCCAACATCGAGACGGGCCTGCTCCTGCCCCTTCTTCCCGGCCTGACGGCCGCGGTGGTCCCGGACGGATGGCTCCTCCTTTCCGGTATTCTCGAGAACGAACTGGACTCGATCCTCACCTCGGCCGACGCCGCAGGCTTCGCCTCTGCGGACGTCGACGCCGACGGTGTCTGGAGATCAGCTCTCTTCCGTCGCTGATAGACGACCGGCCGGATCAGGAGGCCTGGCGGACGAGGGCGCGGCGTGCCTCGCGCTCGGCGACGGCGATGGCGTACCAGCGGCTCACCTCCATTCTCGAGCGTGGGTCCATGCCCTGGGCCACCCAGCGGACGCTCTCGCGGCGGCGCAGCGCCGCCGGAGGCTCGTCGGGAGGAACGTCGGGACTCTCGACGGCGACCACCCACGCGTAGGAGCCGGGCCGTTCATTGACCTGCCAAGGGCCCTGCCAGGTCTCCAGGATTCGGAAGCGATCCGGGTGGGCTTCCAGGGCCTCCCGGAGTCGGTCGAGGGTCAGGGAGCGTCCGGCCCGCTCCACCAGCGCATCGAGGAGCTCGCAGAGGCGAAGCGCCGGGTGTGGCGTGGTGTGGAGGACGGATTCGGCGTGGTGGGCGATGGGATTCATCCACGTCTCCTCTCGGGTCCGCGGGACCGGGGTCGGGTGGCTGTGGTGGAACGACGAAGGTCGAGGGGTGACGGGGGCTTCACCATGGCGGGGTGGGACACCGCGGCGCCCAGGCGGGTATGGGCTCCCAGTCACCATTCTCCTCGACTCCTGGAGCCCCCGTGAGCGAAGACCCCTGCCTGTTCTGTCGCATCGTCAGCGGTGAGATTCCGGCCGACGTGGTTCACGAAACCGAGCGGGTCCTGGCCTTCCGCGACATCGCACCCAAGGCCCCGACCCACGTCCTGGTCATACCGAAGCGCCACCTCGCGTCACTGGGTGCGGCCGAAGACGAAGACGCCGGTCTCCTGGGCGAAGTGATGATGGCGGCCCGGGACGTCGCCGTGGGTGCAGGGATCGACGAGTCGGGCTTTCGGGTCGTGGCCAACACGGGGGACGACGGCGGCCAGACGGTCCACCATCTACACCTTCACGTGATGGGCGGACGGGCCATGGGATGGCCACCGGGCTGATTGATCGCGGTGGGGCTCGGCGGTAGCTTCAACCCCCCGAACGAGAACCGAAACCGATGAGTCCATGCCCAGTGAACTGAAGAGTCGAATCCAGGCGGACCTCAACGCCGCCAGGAAGGATCGCGACAAGCTTCGCACCCTGGTGCTCTCGACCGCCTTGTCGGAGATCCGAAACAAGGAGATCGACGACGGCGCAGAGGTGGACGACGACGCCGTCGTCGGTGTCCTCAGCCGGGCCATCAAGCAACGCAAAGACGCGTCGGAACAGATGCGTGCAGCGGGGCGGGGCGAACTCGCCGACACGGAGGACGCTCAAGCGGAGGTCCTTGGCGAGTACTTGCCCGAGGGCCTGTCGGAGGACGAGGTCCGGGCCATGGTCCGCGACCTCATCGACTCGGGGACGGACCAGATGGGTCCCCTCATGGGTCGGCTCATGCCCCAGCTGCGCGGGCGTTTCGACGGAAAGGAGGCGAACCGCATCGTCCGCGAGGAGCTGGCGGGGTGACCTCGTCTCGCCCTCCCGGCATCCGACGCAGATGACCGCCCACGCGGTCCGCGCGTTGGCGTTCCGTCGCCTCCCGCGGCGAGTGGCGCAGCTCGCGGCCACCGAGCCCGGCCGCGCGCGGATTCGATCGCTCCGACCGGAGACCGATCCCGACGTGGTGCGGCGCGAGATCGGTCGTGTGTCGGCGGTGCAACGCTTCGTGGAGGACCGCCCCGAATGGGCTCCTGGCGCGATTCCCGACGTCCGCGAGGAGCTTTCGCAACTCAGGGTGGACGGGGCCGTGCTCGAACCGCTGGGCCTGCACCGCGTCGGCGTTCTTCTCGGGACGTCTCGGGGTCTCCGACGAGCATTGTCGGGCGGGGAGGACGCCTATCCCGAGCTGGCGGGGGTCACAGAACGGTTGGTCGACCTCGCGGAGCTGGAGGACGTGCTGGGCCGCTCCGTGGACGAGGAGGGCAATGTTTCGAGCAAGGCCTCCCGAGAGCTCAAGCAGATCCGGGACCGCCTCCGCGGCGCCCAGGCCCGCATCGTCCGGAAACTCGAGGCGTATCTCGGCACTCTTCCGGACCGATTCCTGGTGGCCGACGCGTCGGTGACCATCCGCGACGGGCGGTATGTGATTCCCTTGCGACGGGAGGGGAAGGGTGAGGTCGGAGGCATCGTCCACGACGAATCGCAGACGGGGGCCACGCTCTATGTCGAGCCTCCGGCGGCCATCGAGGCGACCAATGAGCTGCGAAGTCTGGAACGGGAGGAAGCGCGGGAGATCCGGCGGATCCTCGGGGAGCTGACAGGGCGCGTGGCGTCGCACGGTCCGGCGATCCAGGGAGCGTTCGATGCCCTCGTGGATTTCGACTCCCTCCACGCCCGCGGGCGAACGGCACGCGCATGGGAGGCGGAGGCCCCCGAGATCCTCGGCACCAACGAGCGGGCGCTCTCGCTGCGCGATGCGCGTCACCCGCTGCTGGTCGAGGCCGGCGATGGGGAGGTGGTGCCCTACGACCTCACGCTGGAGGACCACGAACGCTGCCTCGTGGTGTCGGGACCGAACACCGGTGGTAAGAGCGTCTTCCTCAAGGCGACGGGTCTCATCGCCGCCTTGGCCCAGAGTGGGGTGATTCCCCCGGTGGGGCCCAAGACGCGTCTGCCCGTGTTCCGGTCCTTCTTCGCCGACATCGGCGACGAACAGTCCATCGCCCGTAATCTCTCCACCTTTTCGGCCCATTTGGAGAATCTCGCCCGCATCGTGTCCGAGGCCGACGACGCCAGCCTGATTCTCATCGACGAGATGGGAACCGGTACCGATCCGGCGGAGGGCGCGGCGCTGGCGCGAGCCATTCTGGAGGAGTTGGTCCAGCGGGGGGCCACCACGCTCGTGTCGTCCCACCTGGGCGACCTGAAGCGCCTCGACGCCGAGGGAAGCGGTATCGTCAACGCGTCGCTCCAGTTCGACGCCGAACGCATGGAGCCCACCTACCGACTCGTGAAGGGAAGGCCAGGTCGGAGCTACGGTCTCGCCATCGCTCGGCGGCTGGGCTTCCCGGCCGACGTGTTGGACCGGGCCGAGGCCCACGTTGGGGAGGGAGAGGCGAGTCTGGAGGACGTCCTGGAACGGCTCGAGCAGAAAGAGCGCCAGGTGGAGGAACTGCTTCACGAACTGGACGTGGCTCGGACGCGCACCGAGCGTCTGCGCACCGAGGTCGAGGACCGGGCCGACACCCTGCGCGAGGCGGAGCGCACGGCCGAGGATCGAGCCCGCAGCGAGGCGCGCCAGATGCTCCTGGACGCCCGGGAAGACGTGGAACGGGCCATCGCCGATCTCCGGAGCGCCGTCGAGGAAGGGGCGTCGCTGGACGAGGCGGCCAGCCGTGCGCGCAGCCGGGTGGAGGCCGCAGCCCGGGCCCATCGGGAGGAGCGGGAGCGACTCGCTGCCCGGGAGGGTGACGAGGGGGGGAGGGACCACCGGCTCGCCGGATTGGAGGCGGGTGATCGAGTCCGAATCCGGTCGACGGGCGCCAAGGGCATGGTCACCGAGATGCGCGAAGGTCGGGTCCTCGTGGAGGTCGGCTCCCTGAAGTTCGAGGTGGCCGTCGAGGAACTGGAGATGGTCGAGGTGGGAGGGGGAAAGACGACCCCTCGGGCCGAGTCCGCTGGCGTGCCGTCCGGATCAGGAGCCCGGGAGCGGCGAGGGGGGTGGACAGGTCCCGACCTGGGTT
>ERZ869936.1545-NODE-1545-length-16105-cov-4.619190_pt1 | contig 16105 bp, 16 predicted proteins | sample MGYA00520876_ERZ869936 | MGnify/ENA primary metagenome ERZ869936 (study PRJEB32218, sample SAMN09650985) | biofilter metagenome | isolation source: enrty point of leading RO module | place: Saudi Arabia: Thuwal, RO plant located on Red Sea | collected 2016-02-17 ...
TCCTCGAGAAGAACGACGCGCTGGTCCGGAAGATCAAAGGCGCCATGATCTACCCCGGCGTCATCTTCTCGGTGGCCGGTGCCGCCATCGTCATCCTGCTGATCTTCGTCATTCCGACGTTCCAGTCGATGTTCGAGTCGGCTGGGATTCCGTTGCCCATCCCGACGCAGATCGTCATCAGCATGTCGGCCTTCCTCCAGGCCTACTGGTGGGCGTGCGGCGTGGGGCTCATCGCCCTCGTCGTGGGAATCCGGCAGTACTACCAGACCGATCAGGGCCAGCTGGTCATCGATCGGATCCTCCTTGCCATGCCCATTCTCGGCGACCTCCAGCGGAAGTCGGCCGTGGCGCGCTTCACGCGCACGCTGGGTACGCTGGTCTCCTCCGGTGTCTCCATCCTCGAGGGGCTGGAGATCACCGCGAAGACGGCGGGCAACCGGGTCATCCACGACGCCGTCATGGGGTCGCGAGCCTCCATCGCCGGTGGTGAGACCATCGCCGGTCCGCTGAAGGAGTCGGGCGTCTTCCCGCCCATGGTGGTCCAGATGATCAACGTCGGTGAGCAGACCGGTGGTCTCGACGAGATGCTCACCAAGATCGCCGACTTCTACGACGACGAGGTCGACACCGCCGTCGAGGCGCTTCTGGCCGCCATGGAGCCCATCATGATCGTCGTGCTGGGCGTCATCGTCGGTGGCATGATCGTCGCGATGTACCTGCCGATCTTCGACATGATCAACGCCGTGCAGTAGCGCAGACCCGACGCATCCGGCGGTCCGAACCGGCGGGTGGGCGCAGCGTGACCCTCAGGGCCCACGCTCGCCTGCCCGCCGTTTCTCGTTCGGGTGCTGCTTGGGAGGCGCCCTGGCCGGTACCGGCCCCGGGTCCGGCCGGGCGGCTACTCCCCCGCTCGCCTCAACGGCTTCACCTTCCGCTCCTTCGCCGAATCGTCGATGAGCTGCTGAAGGCGCCGGAGCCGCGTCTCCTCCTTCTTCGCGCTCATGATCCAGTGGGCCACCTTCCGCTTGTACCCTGGCGGCCGTGACTCCCAGTCGATCCAGGCCGCTTCGTGGGCCCTGAGCCGGTCCAGGTACTCACCGGAGAGGCTGAGCCGCTTCTTCTCCTGCTCGTAGGAGTAGACGGACGACTTGTCCTCGGTTCGGCGGTCCCACGCGGCCCTCCCCGCGGGCTCCACGAGGCCAGCCTCCTCCACGACGCCGTAGCGCTCGACGTTCCGGCGGCTCCAGACGCTGCCCTTGCGTCGCGGAGTGAACCGAATGGTGTACGCCTCGTCGTCGATGGTCTTCCGGATTCCGTCAATCCACCCGAAGCAAAGCGCTTGATCGACGGACTCGGGCCACGTGATGCTGGGGCGTCCCGTCGCCTTCTTCCAGAAGCCCACCCATAGCTCGTCGCGTTCGGCGTGATGCCGTGACAGCCAAGCCCGGAAGTCGTCCGGTGTGTCGAAGTAGGTCACCTCGAACGGCTCGAGGGCAGCCATCTACTCCTGCTCCGCCCGCGAGAGGAGCAGCTCGACTTCTCGTTCCGCCTCCAGTTCCCGGGCGAGGTCTTCCAGGGCCGAGACCACCCCGTCCAGCGCCGCGCTGTCGCGGAGTACGACGGTGCGGTGGAGGTGGGCGAGCTGGCCGAGGATGTCTCCCGCCCGTGCGTCGAGGAGGTCCTGGAGGTCGGAGATGGGCCGATTGGCGTCCCGCCGCCGGTCGGCGATCTGCGTCGCGGTGAGGTGGTCGAGGCGTCGAAGGTCGTGGAGGAGCCGTCGGAGCCGGAGCACCATCGCCCGGGTCACGTCGCGAGTCCGCTCGTCCACGCCGGGGTGGCGCATGATGCGGTGGGCCATGGACTCGGCCACCTCCAGTCGCGGGTCCGTCGACAGGCCCGACGACTCCAGCGCCCGCTCGACCCTCAGATCGTCCCACCGGCGGATCACGTCCTTGGCCAGCCTCGGTTCGCGACTCACCGGGAAGTAGTAGATGCCCAGCAAGGCGATGATGACCATGAGAAGCCACTGGAGAGGAACGAAGACCTCCAGAAGCACGAGGCCGCCCCAGACGGTGCTGGCGAAGACGCCGAGCCCGAGGACCTGCCATCCGTAGCTGTGAAGCACCTCGTGGGCTTCCTCCACCACACGAGGAAGATCCTGACTCTCGTCGACGGGCTCGAGGCCCAACTCCCGGTCTTCATTCATCCCCACCCCCTCGAATCACGTCTCCCGGAGCCCACCGGCCAGAGCCTCGTCCAGTCGGACGCGTCTACGATAGTGGGTGTACGCCCACCCCGGCATGAGGACCGGCATCGTCATGTACACCCATCCGCCGATCCCCGCGGGTCCGAGGCCGGAGATGGCGATGGTCGCGGAAAGCGCTCCCACGCCGGCGATGAGCAACCACGACACCGTCTCCCCGCGCGTTTCGAACCGCTCCACCTCGTCCAGGTCCAGCTCCGCTTGCCGCCGAAGGGCGTGAGCGTTCAGCGCCGCCAGGACGAGGGCCATGGCGCAGAAACCGACCCCGTAGATGCCCAGGAGGAGGTCGAGCTGGCGGCGGGACTCCAGCACGGCGTCGCTGGCCAGTGTACCTCCGGAGATCCAGTGCGTGAGCACGGTCCACATGTACCGCAGCGGGTAGACGTAGCTCAGCACGGTGAAGACGAGGGCCAGGGAGAGGAGGGTGCTCGTGCCGTCCTCCATCCCGAAGCGCTGGCTCCACCGCCAATGCCCGTGCCAGAAGATCATGAGGATGGCGAAGCTGGCCCCGAAGATGGGGAGCGCCCGGAGGGCGCCGGTCAGCTCGTCGAAGCTCTGCGGGACCGACTCCACGGAGACGACGAGGAGCGTCACCGCGAAAGCGAAGGCGGCGTCCGTGAAGGTTTCCAACCGGGTCATCTCCGTGCCCCGGAGGCGGAATCCGTCCTTGGCTACGGGGAACGCATCGGGCCGAACACGCTGCTGACTACGTTCCCGCATCTACGCCCGCCTCCGGTACCGTCGCGGATTCCCGCGCAATCAGATAGCGCGGCGGTGGGCCCGACGCCAGCGGCGGCGCCGGTTTGTCCCGGGGCTACAGCGTGGCGGCGACTCCGCCGGCGGCGGCGACGAGCAGGAAGACGATCCACAGGATGGGGTTCGCCCACACCGGCTTGATCTCCTTCTCTACGTCTTTCCGCCGGTGCTGGTTGATGGCGATGGCCATGTGGCCCTCGTCGTCCTTACGGCCCTCCAACAGGCGGTCGCTCAGCAGCTCGTTGACCGCCTTCTGGTACTTCTCGGGCTCCTGGGCGAAGCCGGGAAGGCTGGACGGGCGGACGTATGGGGAACCGGAGCCGGCTTCGGCCCGGGCGAGTTCTCTCAGGATGGTCTTTCGTGGAGACATGGGAGTGGAGGAGGGAATGAATCGCGATTCACCACTGTTGGACGCCCTTACGAGCGCCGGGGTTGCGATGTTGCAACCGGAACGCGCCGAACGTTCGCGCCGAGGGGCACCGGGCACCAGTCGCACTCGACCTCCCGCTGGACTCCGGTTGGTCCAGCCGCGAGGATGGTGCGGTCCCGAAGCCTGATCCAACCTCGGAGCCGGCGTGCCCGACGACATTCTGACCCTTCTGATGCTGGCCGGCGCGGGCTTCATCGCCGGGACCGTGAACTCCATCGCAGGCGGCGGATCTCTTCTGACCCTCCCCCTGCTGATTTTCATCGGTCTTCCCTCCACGGTGGCCAACGCCACCAACCGCATCGCCATCGTGGTCGGAGGCATCGGCGCGACCGCCAGCTTCAAGAAGCGGGACCTGATTCCGTGGAGCTGGGTGAGGTTCGGCCTGCCCCCGGCCCTGGTCGGCGTGGTGCTCGGGACCTGGGGTGCCATGGTCATCGGTGACGTGGCCTTCGAGAGGATCCTCGCCGGGATCCTCGTCGGGGCCGCAGCGTGGATGATCTGGAACCCGTCGACACCCCTCGCCGGCGAGAACCCCCTCGAGCCGGATCCGGCTCGCCGATGGGTCCTCCGACTCGCGTTCTTCGGTCTGGGACTGTACAGCGGCTTCATCCAGGCAGGCGTCGGCTTTCTCTTCCTGGCGCTTCTCGCCGCCAACGGCCTCGACCTCGTGCGGGCCAACGCGGTGAAGGTCCCGCTCATCCTGGCCTTCTCCGTCCTGGCCGTGGTCATCTTTGCGTACAACGGCATGATGGACTGGTCCGCGGGTCTCACCATGGCGGCAGGCCAGTTCTTCGGGGCCAGCTTCGGAGTGCGTCTCCAGGTGCTGAAGGGTCAGGAGTGGGTCCGACGCGTCCTCACGGTCACCATCGTCATCTTCGCCATCCGGCTCCTGGTGGGGGGCTGATCAACCAGACCTACCGCGCCTCCAACAGCTCCCGTAGCGCCTCGGTGAAGCGCCCGGGATGCGCATAGCGCGGAAGGCTCTTGAGAAGTGATGCCTCGTCGCGGATCTCCTCCACACGTCGCCAGTTGGCCACGGCGGCGGCGTCCGCCCTCGGGTGATCCGCGAAGAGTAGCCCATGAGGCGTCACGCGTCCGACCTCGATGGCTCGGTCGACCCTCCGTTCGCACCGGCACGGAGCGTCGGCGTTCACCAGACCGCAGTGCGTACGCACGAACGCGTGCAGCCGCGATCGGGCCCGTGACAATCGCTTCCGGAACGCCGCCGGACTGATTCCGAGGACTTCAGATCCTTCCCGATGATCCAACTCCAGGATCTCGCCGAGGATGTAGGCCAACCGGTGCCCCCGATCCAGGCAGAGCAGCATTCCCTGGGAACAGCCGAGCTTGACCTCCTCGATGAGCTGGGTCCGCTCGTCATGCTCGGCGGACGTCGACTCATCGGCCAACCCCTCGGCGAGGTCCGCGCCGAAGGCTTCGAAGGTGATCTCCGGGCGTTCCGCGCGGCGCTTTCGCGTGGTGAGCAGATGGTTGGCGGCCACCCGCCACACCCACGTCCTGAAGGAGCTACGACCCGCGAACGTGTCGAGGCGGGTCACGACCTTGACGAGGATCTCCTGTGTGGCGTCCTCGGCATCCTCCGGATGCCAGAGCATTCGGACGGCGAGGTTGTAGACGTCGTCACGGAGGGCGGCGACAACGGCCTCGAGGGCCGGGCGGTCTCCCGCCCGGGCCCTCTCGACCTGCGTCTCCAGAGAGATTCGGTCTTCGCCTCCGCTCACGAGAAGCGTGCTCGGATGTTGTCGAGTTCCCGGCCCAACGACGCCAGGCCGGAGTCGAACGCCTCCTCGGGCTGACCCGGCAGTTGGAAGAGCGTGAAGCCGATGGCGCTGGAGCCGTCGGGGAGAGCAAGCACTCGGGTGGGGAAGGCCACCGGTGGTCCGCCATCGCTTTCCACCAGGATATCCACCACCCCGGACTCCTCGTTCGCCCGCGTCGTCATCGTCACCTCCCCCATGTCGGTCTTTGCCCGGATGTGGTCGCCCTCCCGCTCGGCCTCCTTGATGAATTCCGTGGACCACTCCGCCAGGTTCCCGACGTCGGCCACGTAGTCGAAGACAGTGGAAGCCGGTGCGGCGATGTGCTTGTGGACGGTCTCGATGCGCATGATGTCCTCCTCGTGGGTGTCATGTTCGACGTCGCGTCTCGACGCCTCGCACCAATGGACTCCCCGGGAGGGTCAGGTGTGACCGAAAGAGCGCCGCACCGCCCTGGGGCGATGCGGCGCTCGTGTTCGACGCTGGCTGCCTGCGGCCCCCCTGCGGGCGGGTCGCCGTCAGCAGGTCCGTCCGACTAGTACCGGTACTGATCGGTCTTGTACGGACCCTCCTTGGGCACGCCGATGTAGTCGGCCTGCTTGTCGGACAGGACGGTCAGCTTGGCCCCGAGCTTGTCGAGGTGAAGCCGGGCCACCTTCTCGTCGAGGTGCTTGGGGAGCACATAGACCTTCTTCTCGTACTGGTCCGTGTTCTTCGCCAACTCGATCTGGGCGAGCACCTGGTTGGTGAACGACGCGGACATGACGAAGCTCGGGTGGCCGGTGGCGCACCCCAGATTCATGAGACGGCCCTCGGCGAGGATGAGCACCGAATGTCCGTCCGGGAACGTCCACTCGTGGTACTGGGGCTTGATCTCCGTCTTGGTGATCTCGGGGTTCCGCTCCAGCCCGGCCATGTCGATCTCGTTGTCGAAGTGACCGATGTTCCCGACAATGGCCTTGTCCTTCATGCGCGCCATGTCGGCGGCGGTGATGATGTCGCGGTTGCCGGTGGCGGTGATGAAGATGTCGGCCGTCTCGACGACGTCTTCGAGGGTGAGCACCGAGAAGCCCTCCATGGTCGCCTGGAGCGCGCAGATGGGATCGATCTCGGTGACGGTGACCCGTGCACCCGACGCCTTCAGGGCTTGAGCGCATCCCTTGCCCACGTCTCCGTACCCGAGGACCACGGCGTGCTTGCCCGAGAGCATCACGTCGGTGGCCCGGTTCAACCCGTCGAGGACCGAGTGCCGGCACCCGTACAGGTTGTCGAACTTCGACTTGGTCACCGAGTCGTTCACGTTGATGGCGGGGAAGAGAAGGGTGCCGGCCTTCTGCATCTCGTAGAGACGCATCACGCCGGTCGTCGTCTCCTCACTGACGCCGCGCATGTCCTTGGTGATCCGCTCCCACTTGCCCGGATCCTCGGTGAGGGTCCGTCGGAGGAGGTCCAGGATGACTCCCCACTCCTCGGGATCCTCGTCGGGATCGAATGCCGGGACGTTGTCGGCGGTCTTGTACTCGACACCCTTGTGCATGAGGAGCGTGGCATCGCCGCCATCGTCCACGAGCAGGTCGGGTCCGGAGCCGTCGGGCCACGTGAGCATCTGATCGGTGCACCACCAGTACTCTTCCAGGGTCTCGCCCTTCCAGGCGAAGACCGCGGCGCCCGTGGGGTTCTCGGGCGTGCCATCGCGCCCGACCGCCACGGCGGCCGCAGCGTGGTCCTGGGTCGAGAAGATGTTGCACGAGGCCCAACGCACGTCGGCGCCGAGATCTATGAGGGTCTCGATGAGGACCGCCGTCTGCACGGTCATGTGAAGCGAGCCGGCCACCTTGAGCCCGGCGAGGGGCTGCTGGGGCCCGAATTCTTCGCGAGCCGCGATGAGGCCGGGCATCTCGTCTTCGGCCAGGCGGATCTCGTTGCGTCCCCACTCGGCCAGCGACAGGTCGGCCACCTTGAAGGGTGGTCGGTGCGTGACGTCGGTGGTGGTGGTGTCGGTCATGACGGCTGTATCGGTCATCGAAGTCTCCATTGGATCGACGGGTCGGTTCTGAACGGGTGTAGTCGGGCGTGAATGCAGCGGGAAGCGCCTAGCGTCAACATCGAGCGGACGCGAGGAAGAGGAGGGGCCCGGTAGCCTCCGGATCGTGGGGCAACGGCACGACCCGAACGCTTTCGAAGCCGGCGTCGAGGAGCCATGCGGACAGACGCTCGTCCTCGAAGCCGGGCCAGACGTGCCCCATGGCCTCGGTGAAGCCCGGGCCGCGATCGTGTCGGCGCATGTCGAGAAGGATGATCCTGCCGCCGGGCTTCAGGGCTCGCCGAACCTCAGCCAGGACGGCGGGCGGATCCACGACGTAGTGGAGCACGAGTGCCAGAATGGCGATGTCCAGCTCTCCGTCGGACACGGGAAGAGCCTCCAGATCGCCCTGGCGAAGGTCGACGTTCTCGACGTTCTCCATCCGCACGCGGGCGGTGGACAACATCTCTCCGGAACGGTCGACGGCTACGACACGACCCGCAAAGGGTGCCAGCCGCGCGGCCAGAACTCCGGTGCCCGTGCCGAGATCGCCGACGACGGCATCGGGGTCGACCAGACCCAGCAGGGGCGCGAGGCCCGTGCCTGACCCGAACAGTTCCCCGCGAAGCTCGTCCCACCCCTCCGCTGACGTGGCGAAGAACTCGGTGGAACGGAGGCGCCGATGCTCGAGGACCGCCCGGGCCCGCTCGCCGTCGGCGGAATACACGCCCGAGCCCCCGAGCTCCTCGCGAACGATGCGCCAGAGACTCCGGGCCGCCTCGTCCAACTCCGGACTAAACCGATAGTGGCGATTGCGACCCTCCGCCCGAGCCTCCACCCATCCCTCCGACGCGAGGGTCTTGAGGTGACGACTCACGGTGGGCTGGGGCGACTGGAGCGCAGAGCACAGCTCGGACACGGTGAACTCGCTCCGTTCGAGCAGCGCCAGGATGCGCGTGCGGGTCTCGTCGCCGAGGACCGAGATCCGGTCCAGAATGGCAGGGGAGGACATCGTATTCATAAATGTGAATATGATGATATACCATGCGACACAGGAGTTCAAGGGCAGCGAACCGTTTGTTTCCCCGGAGGCTCCGTTTAGCTTTGCACAGTACCCTCCGCTCGGGAGGGCTTCTGAGACGCAATCGCATCACCGGAGCCTGGTTTGGCCCACCAACACCCACCGCACGACGACGTCGTCTATCCGGCGGCCGTCCCCTTCGTCCTCACCCACCTGGTCTGTTTCGCGGCCATCTGGACGGGCGTGCCGCTTTCTGCCGTCGTGGTCTGCCTTGTCCTCTATTTCGTGCGCATGTGGGCCATCACCGCGGGGTACCACCGGTACTTCAGCCATCGCTCGTACAAGACGAGTCGGGTCATGCAGTTCGTCATCGCCTTTCTCGGCCAGACGTCGGCGCAGCGAGGCGTCATCTGGTGGGCCGCGGTGCACCGCCATCACCATCTGCACTCCGACACCGAGCACGACGTCCACTCGCCTCGCCATCACGGCTTCTGGTATTCCCACGTGGGCTGGATCTTCAACCCCAGCAACTGGGAGCCCGACTACGGGACGGTGAAGGATCTGACCAAGTATCCCGAGCTGGTCTGGCTGGACAAGAACGTCTACCTGCCGGCCATCCTCCTGGGATTCGGGGTGTGGGCCGTGGGCGGGTGGGCCATGCTCATCGTGGGGTTTTTCTGGAGCACGGTGCTGCTCTTCCACTGCACGTTCTTCATCAACTCCCTGGCTCACGTCTCCGGCTCCCAGCGCTACCTCACGGGTGACGACTCGCGGAACAACTTCCTCCTCGCGCTCATCACGCTCGGTGAGGGGTGGCACAACAACCACCATCACTACCAGAGCTCGACGCGACAGGGATTCCGCTGGTGGGAGGTGGACATCTCGTACTACGTCCTCAAAGTGATGTCGTGGTGCCGGCTCGTATGGGATCTCCGGGCCCCGCCCGAGGCCATCGTGCGGGGTGAGCGGCCGGCAGGCCGGAAGGTCATCGAGAAGGTGGCGGGCGAGTTGGCGGCTGCGTTCAGCGTCGAGCGTATCGCCAACGGCGTCCGCGAAGCGTGGGAGGAGAGCCACCACGTCGAGGACCTGGCGGAGCGGGCTCGCAGGGCGCGCAGCCAGGTCGAAGAGCGCCTCGCCGAGCTGTCGCTACCCCATCTCCCCACGGTGCCCGAGCTTCGGGAGAAGGCGGAGGAGATGTACCAGGAGTCTCCCTCGTTGGACGCCATCGTGAATCGGGCGCACGAGCTTCTCGCCGAGGCCGTGGCGGCGCACCTCTACGAAACGGCCTTCGCTCGCGGCTGATCGTTCGCCTTTCATTCGGGGGGCTCGATGCGGCTGCCGCCTGGCTCGGCCGCCTTGCCCCTCGTTGACCGGCGGGGCATTCTTTCAGGCTTTGAGTCTCGGGGGGTGCACCGTAGCCTCCGGGGCGTCCGCTCCGGCCCCCCGGGCGCCGGCCACTGACGACTAAACCCAACGGGCACACGCATGGAATCCTTCCTCGACCGATTCCTTCAGCCGATCGTCGATTTCGCCAACACGTACATCATCGAGATCGGCCCCACGGTGGCGGGCGAGCGGATCGCCATCATGGTCATCCTCCTGTTGGGGACGGGCCTCTACCTGACGGTCCGGACCGGCTTCGTGCAGCTCCGGCGGCTGGGCCACGGCTTCGGTGTCACCACGGGACGCTACGACGATCCCGACGACCCCGGCGACGTCTCCCACTTCCAGGCCCTGACCACGGCCCTGTCGGCGACGGTCGGTATCGGCAACATCGCCGGCGTCGCCATCGCCATCCACTGGGGTGGTCCGGGTGCGCTCTTCTGGATGTGGGTCACGGCCTTCCTCGGGATGGCCACGAAGTATTCCGAGGTCACGCTGGCCCAGAAATACCGCACCGTCGATGAAACCGGGGCCGTGGCCGGCGGACCCATGTACTACATCGAGCGCGGGCTGGGATCGAAGTGGAAGCCCATGGCGGTCTTCTTCGCGGTCATGCTCGCCTTCACGGCCTTCTTCACCGGCAACGCCGTCCAGGCCAACACCGTGGCCGACCAGATGAGTTCGACCTTCGGCATTCCGCCGCAGATCATGGGTCTGGTGACCGTGGTCATCGTAGGCGCGGTCATCCTCGGCGGCATCCGGCGCATCGGGAAGGTCACGGCCGTCCTCGCCCCCTTCATGGCCGCCATCTATGTGCTCGGGGCCCTCATCATCATCTCCATGAATCTGGGGGCACTGCCGGCGGCCTTCGGGCGCATCGTCACCGAGGCCTTCAATCCGCAGGCCGGTGTGGCCGGTGTCGGAGCCGGCGTCTTCGTCGTGACGCTCATGTGGGGTGTCCGCCGGGGGCTCTTCTCCAACGAGGCCGGACAGGGTTCGGCGCCCATCGCCCACGCGGCGGCGAAGACGCCCGAGCCGGTGTCGGAGGGTGTGGTCGCGCTCCTCGAGCCCCTCATCGATACCATCATCATCTGCTCGCTGACGGGCCTCGTCATCATCATGACCGAGACCAACACCCAGCGTTTCGCCACCGAGTTGACCATCGGGAGCGGTGACATGGCGTTCACCGCCGTCTCGGAAGGGGACCGGTGGGAGGGTGTCGACGCGCCGGCGGGGATCCGCATCGCGGACGGATCCGACGTCCCATCGGGCGTGGGAGTTCCGGTCCTCTCCCGGCACGAGGTCGTGGTGGAGCCGCTCTACACGGACGCGGCGCAGACGCAGGTCTTCACCGGCACCATCTACCCATCGAGAGGGGAGGCGGTGGCCGACGACGGCACGACCTACGCCTCGCTCTACGGCGACGCCGTGGAGAACGGCGCACCCCTGACGGCCGCCGCGTTCAGACAAGGGCTCGCGCCTCTGGGCGACTGGGGCCACATGATCGTGGTGCTGGGCGTGCTTCTCTTCGGCATCTCCACGGCCATCTCGTGGAGCTACTACGGCGATCGCTGCGCCCACTATCTCTTCGGTCAGAAGGCGGTACTGCCGTACAAGGCCATCTTCCTGGGCGCCCACTACATGGGGGCGGTGATTCCGCTCGCGGCCGTGTGGGCCCTGGGTGACGTGGCTCTGGCCATCGTCATCTGGCCCAACCTCATCGCCCTCCTCTTCCTGGCCCCCGTGGTCGCCGAGGAGACGAAGAGCTACTTCGAGCGGAAGCCCTACCTGGCTCAGGCCGAGAAGCACAAGGCGGCCAAGGGACGCGGGTAGGCCCGGAGACCTTCGGCCTCGCAGACCGTCAGGAGCCGGCGGCCGCCCTTCGCGCCGCGTCCATGAAGGCGTGGGCGCGCTCGGGGTCTACGCCGGCTCCGGCGCGCCCGTCCTGCATGACCGCGCTGCCGACGATGAGGCCGTCCACCGTCCGGAGGTAGGAGCCCACGGATTCCACCGTGACCCCGGACCCGACGAAGACGGATGCCTCGGGAACGACGCGCTTCACGGCGTCGGCATCCGTTCGGTCGGTGGGGTGGCCGGTCCCGGTTCCGGTGACGACGAGGGCGTCGGCGAGCCCTCGATGCCAGGCGTCTGCCGCCGAATTCTCCAAGGATGCCCCCGCCGGCGGCACGGCGTGCTTCACGTGGACGTCGGCGAGAATGGCCACGTCGGCCTCCAGGGACCGGCGGAGTCGGAGGGTGTGGGCCGCGCGTCCCGCCAAGAGGCCCTGATCGGTGAACATCGACCCGGTATGGACGTTGACCCGCACGAAGCGGGCCCCGACGGCCACGGCGATGGCCAGGGCGGCGTGGGCGTCGTTCCGGAGCACGTTGATCCCGACGGGCACGTCGGTGGCCGCAACGATCCGGGACGCCACGGCGGTGAGGGCCGCCACCGTCTCGGGTGGAACGGAGCCACCGAAGAAGGGGACGTCGGAGTAGTTCTCCACCATGAGCCCGTGGAAGCCGGCCGCGGTGAGCGCCTCCGCGTCGGCCATGGCCCGGTCCACGACCGCGTCCATGGAGCCCCCCCACCGAGGCGCTCCGGGGAGGGGCAGGAGGTGGATCATGCCGACCACGGGCGTCGCCCTGGGCCAGAGATCGCCGATGCCCTGCCGTCGAATCGTCATCCGTCGGTCCGCCCCGAGCCGTCCCGTCCCGTGGCTTCCGGCCCTCGCACCAATCGTCCAGGCAGGACCGCGTCGTCACCGAAGCGTTTCGCCAGCGCGTCCACCACGCGCGATACGTCACGGTCCCGATCGCTCTCGCCGGCCACCGGCTCGTCGAACAGACCCAGTTGGTGGGCTTCGCCGGCAGACACGAGGCCGGACAGCCCGATGCCGATGAGGCGGGCGGGAACGCGCCGCTGAGCCCGGAGGTCGTCGAGCAGCGCCCGTCCCACCTCCACGATGGCCGCATTGGACTCGATGGGCTCGGGGACGGTGCGGGAATGCTGGCGGGTAGTGAAGTCGTGGTCCCGCAGCTTCACCGTCACCGTGCGCGCCCGGAATCCCTTGTCCCGGAGGATCGGGCCCAGGGACGTGGCGAGCTTCATCAACCGTCGCTCCAGCTCGGCGTCGTCGTTGATGTCTTCGAAGAACGTCCGCTCGCTGGAGATGGACTTTCGCCGTTCGTGGGGGTCCACGCGGCTCTCGTCCACCCCCCGGACGCGCCGGTACAGCCACGCCCCGCGACGTTGCCCGAACCAGCGTTGGAGCCACTCCTCCTGCACGCCCAGCGCGTCCTCCACCGTACGGAGGCCCCGCTTCTCGAGGCGCTCGACCAGCGACGGGCCCACGCCCGGGAGTGCCGAGAGCTTCAGCGGGTTCAGGAACGCCTGCTCGCCACCCGGGGGCACGACGTGCACGCCGGCAGGCTTGGCGAAGGACGCGGCCAGTTTCGCGATGACCCGTCGCGTGCCGCCTCCGAGGGACACGGAGATCCCCGTTCGCCGGAGGACCGCCTCCCGGATCCTCCACGCGGTAGCCTCGAGCGTCTCCCCCCGGAAGAGACGCTCGGTACCGGTGAGGTCCAGGTAGAACTCGTCCACGGAGGCCGCCTGCACGACGGGTGCGAGATCCTCGAGGGCCGCGCGGACCTCCCTGCTTCGCCGTCCGACGGCGCCTCGCGGCACGCCCACCACGGTGGCGTCCGGGCAGAGCCGAAGAGCGTGCGCCGTGGGCATGGCCGACCGGACGCCGAAGGCCCTCGCCTCGTACGAAGCGGACGTCACCACGCCCCGGCCGGTGGCCGATCCGCCGACGATGAGCAGGGGCGCGCGACCTGCACCCTCGGGGTCTTCGAGGCGGGCCACCTGGACGAAGAACGCGTCGCAATCGACGAGCAGAATCCTCCGTTCCATGGACTTCTGGGCCACGATGCACGTCCCCCGGGCCGCGTTTTGTGGGGGCCGCGAATCCGGTTACAATCAAACGCTAGCGATTACCCGGCCCCGCAGATCAAGGTAGCAGGGATCGCACGGGCGAGGGACGCCCGGCGCGGGGTCGCAGCCTCTCTACCAATAGACCGCGAGGAGTCCGCACCCATGGCCTACCCCTTCCAACTTCCCGATCTCGGCTACGCCCACGATGCGCTCGAGCCGCACATCGGTGCGCGCACCATGGAGATCCACCACGGCAAGCACCACGCGGGCTACACCAACAAGCTCAACGCCGCCCTGGAAGGTCACTCCGATCTCCACGGCAAGTCCGCCGAGGAGCTCGTCTCCAACCTCGACGCTCTTCCCGACGCCATCCGGACCGCCGTCCGCAACAACGGGGGCGGCTACGTGAACCATGCCCTCTTCTGGGACATCATGACCCCCGGGGGCGCCTCCGCGCCCAGCGGGGGCCTCGCCCTCTCCCTCGATGCCCCCCTCCGATCGTTCGACGCGTTCAAGAACGAGTTGCAGTCGCAGGCCGGCGGCCAGTTCGGCTCGGGGTGGGGGTGGCTGTGCACCGACGCCACGGGCGCCCTCAGCGTCATGGCTACGGCGAACCAGGACACCCCTCACTCCCATGGGCTGACCCCCATTCTCGGGGTGGACGTCTGGGAGCACGCCTACTACCTGAACTATCAGAACCGGCGACCCGACTACCTCTCGGCCTTCTGGAACGTGGTCAACTGGGACAAGGTCGCGGCCCGCTACACCGCCGCTCAGGGTTGACGGCACCCGACGCCTTCGCAGGCGTCACTTCGTACCCCCGGGGCCGGGGCCGCACGCGCGGTCCCGGCCTCTTCGTTTCCGGCTTGGTTCCCCCGGACGCCCCCCTCGTCCAGGGCGGGTGAGCGCGACGGCCGACGACAACTGCGCGGGCGCTGCGGGAGCGGCGACCCCGACCCGGAGTTCCGGGTTAGGAAATTCAGGCGTCGGAATGGCTCCCACGCCGTTCTTGTGTCGCTGTAAACATCTGTTTAGTAATGCACCACGTCCTCGCTCCATGCCTTTGACCCTTCCGTCTGCCCCCAGCGCTCGGATGCCCCGGGAATCACGTTCAACACGGTCGGCTACCTTGGCCGCGCGCGGATGCGCGCTGGCCTTCTTGGTGTCGGTGGCCCCCTACGCGGCGGCCGCTCAGAGTCTCAGGGGCTCGCGAGCCTCGCTGGACCTGCAGAACCGGGTGGCTCGGCAGCACGACTTCACCTACATCGACACGCCGAGCCGGGTGCGCTATTTCGCGGAACAGGGATGGCTCGTGCGCGTGGAGCCCACCCGGGACTTCGAGCTGCACCTCGTCTCCTTCCCGTACGCCCGGCCCGAGGTGGAGTTGTTCATCCGTCGGCTCTCGGCACAGTACCGCCGGGCCTGCGGTGAGAAGCTCGTCGTCACCAGCCTCACGCGGCCCACCACCCGCCAGCCCCACAATGCGTCGGATCGGTCGGTCCATCCCACCGGGATGGCCCTCGACCTGCGCTACTCGTGGAACCGCAATTGCCGTCGCTGGCTCGAAGACGTGCTCACCAGCCTTGAACGGCAGGGCGTCCTCGAGGCGACCCTGGAGCGACGACCCCGTCACTACCACGTAGCCATCTTCCCGTCGCCGTATGCGTCGTACGTCCAGGCGATCCAGACCCGACAGGCGGCCGACGCGCCCCAGACCCTCGAGTATCGCGTTCGGAGCGGTGACTCGCTCTGGCGCATCGCTCGCGAGCACGGGATCTCCGTGGACGACCTCAAGCACCACAACGGCATCCGCGGCAATCAGATCTTCGCGGGGCAGGTCATCGACGTGCCCCTCGGCAGTTGAAGCCGACACGCAGCATCGATCCCGCCGAGATCACGGCCCTCCACCGGTACCACCTCATGACGTCGCTGGTGGTGCCGCGGCCCATCGGGTGGATCTCGACGTGGAGCGGGGAGGACCGCGCGAACCTCGCGCCCTTCAGCTACTTCGCCGCCGTGTCCGTGGCTCCCATGCTGGTGAGCGTGTCCATCGGCAACCGGCGCGAAGGCCTGAAGGACACGCTGACCAACATTCGGGCTCGCCAGGCGTTCTGTGTGAACGTCGTGACGGAGGCCCAACTCGCGGCGATGAACGAGACGTCGGCCAGCGTCGGTCCCCACGTCGACGAATTCGAACTCGCCGGGCTCGAGCGAGGCGTGTCGGATCGGGTGGACGCACCCTTCGTGGCCGACTGTCCGGCGGTTCTCGAGTGCCGGGTGCGACAGGAAGTCGATCTGGGCGGCGCCCCCAACACGCTGGTCCTCGCGGAAGTGGTGGGGGTCCGGCTGTCCGAAGAGCTGGAATTCGAGGAGGACACGATGATCGTACGACCCGAGTCCCTTCGCCCCGTCGGTCGTCTCGGTGGCCGTCGTATCAGTGAAAACCGCGACGTGGAACGCGTGCTCCGCCCCGATCGCCGGTAGCGAAGCTCTGATAGAGGCGACCGACCGC
>ERZ869936.1546-NODE-1546-length-16099-cov-30.437110_pt1 | contig 16099 bp, 35 predicted proteins | sample MGYA00520876_ERZ869936 | MGnify/ENA primary metagenome ERZ869936 (study PRJEB32218, sample SAMN09650985) | biofilter metagenome | isolation source: enrty point of leading RO module | place: Saudi Arabia: Thuwal, RO plant located on Red Sea | collected 2016-02-17...
GTTGATGTCGTATACCGCTACCACGTTGGCGCCGTATGTGCATCCAACCAGCGCACTATCAAATCCATCGGCAGTAAGGCACTCCTCCTCTTCCAGGATTTTCATAAGGTGATCCTTATCAATCATGATTCAATAGGCTCTTCGACATACATAAGGTCCATTAGTCGTGTACGGTAATACTCCTTTCCGTCGATGTTAATTCGATAGTCTCTGTTCTCCTTAAAACCCACAACATCACCGACGTTCAAGCCAAGCTCCTTTGTTTCTTCTGACTCGAAAGCCACAACACCCTTTGTTGGTAGATCCTCTTTCAAGGACACAACATCGATCAATACGCTTTCTTTCTTTTCCTCTTCTTCGGTGGGGAGTAGCAATGACCACCCGTTGAGTGGCGTAATCTTACCCTCTTTGTTTTTGTAAGCTATGGCTTGATTGCCCACGGGGCTTTCTGGATCGAAACGAACAAAATAGCTTTTGTCATTGCCAGTGAGTTTTTGGCCCTCTTGCATAACAACGAGGTGATGGAAGTAAAGGGTGTCACCAACCTCCACACCAGTATCATACTTTGCTGGCGTTGCAATAACGGGTCCGTCTGTAATCCTGTGCTTGAACTCACTACCTTCAAACCTGGTGTCAATGTACAACTCTAGTCCGCTGTCCGTAGAGATGGTATCGTTGATGGGCTTATCAAGCTCAACGATGAACATGTTTAACGATCTCATTTCTTATATGGGAACATTTTATTTAACTTCTCCTTTCTATCCTCGCATCCACAGTCTTTAGATACATACTCTACTAGGCGCTTAAGCCCTGTAGCCTGCGTAAACTTCTCGACGCTGTCGCCAAGACCTTTTGATTTTTCACTCATGATTAGAAATTTAAATCGTACTCAATAATGCACGGCATGTCATCAACCGACTTCCACAACACGTTGCTTCCATCAGCCTCCTCTAGGTACACTAAGTATCTATTTTTGCCGTGACGATAAAGAAATGCTTCATCAGCTACGATAGCACTTACGACGTTGCTACCAGCTCTCATGCCAACGTAATAAGCCATGGCATCCTTCGGGTCTCTCCCGATGATAATTTTTCGAATAACTCCTTCCATTTAATTTAAGCTAATACCGAGACCATCAAGCAAACCATCAATGTCTGGTTCGTCGTTGTCCTGATAAGTTTCTTGTGCAAAAGTAAACAATTCGTTTAACTCATCACGACTGTTGAGGTTATATCCGTATATAGCTTTTAGTTGGTCGCCCTCTGGCTTGTGATCAATAAGACCTATTATCATGATAGACATGAGCTCATCTCTGACCCCATATTCATCGATCAGGCTGTCTATCTGCAAAGCAAGCATTTGAATTTCAGCCAAAAACCCTTCTCGTTCCATATCTTTGTATCTATCTGAATCCATTTCAATGCCTAAAAGTAGTGTTTCAAAAAAGAAACTCTTTAGAGAGTTTTCCCGACTCAACCAAAGATACGTAAATAAAAACTACCTCAAGAACTTGAGAAAAGAGACACTCAAGATGCAGGAGGATTACGAGATCTTTAATAAGGAGCTTATGTTTATGCTGTGGGCATATGACCTGGAGTTTTTCACTCTTAAGCATGCATCAGATAGCTTTGGTTACGCACTCAATAAGATTGGTGAGAGGGTAGTCTATCCCCTGGCTAAAGAAGGGTACATATACAAACACTTCGATAAGCTCACCCCATCCACCACAAGAGAGGACCACCTGTTTAGAGAAGAGACCAAACATAACTACAGGGTGAGATATGCGCTAACACAAAAGGCCCGAATGTTAGTTCAGACCTTTTATAGACGGTTGGAGGGGAGTGTTAACGCCCCTGCCCCCGATACTTCTTCCGATAGTTCTTCGACATCTTATGTTTAGATGATCGACACTTAGAGTGTACATCGGGCCTCTTTGTCTTAGGGCTTGAGATGTAAGAACCTGTTTGTTGCTTTGCCATTATCCGCTACAGCTTTCGCAGTCTTCTGGATTTTCTAGATTGCAGGTGATCTCACCTTTCTCAATCTTTTCTTCTTGTTTCTTCAGCTTATTTTGATCCAAGAAGCTGATGTCATCAAAATCTTCCTCCATTACAATTGGTTGTAGATTACTTCGTAGTAAGTTTTTCCTTGATCATCGCGTAGAGCTTTGAGGCACCTCTTACGATTAACACCATCATGAACGTAGGAAACGTGAACCCAATCTGGATTATCGTCCGTGCCAAATTCCCAAACAATTTGATCAAATTCCAGGTTCTCCCGAATATAGTGAAAGAGGTCAGCGTTTGTAATACGACCGTATACGTCGCAATCAAGATCGAGTGCGCGTCCCTCCATATGCTGGCTACGCCTTGCGCCGCCGATAGCACGGTTGAGCTCAGGGCAACGATAGCCTGACGACACGTATATAGGAACGCCGAAATGGTCGCGACAAGGTTGGAAAACATGTTCTGCAACTTTTTTAAGATTTTCAAGAACCCATTCATCTTGTGGTGTATTATCAATGCCTTTTCTTCTGGCTGTTGTGCTTTTAATACACTCAGCCAATGAAAGATTTTCAGACAGCTTCATAGGTAAAATATTGATGTTTGATTAAACGCGAACGTCGTTTACTTTTCAGATTTTTTAATTACGCCACCATAGCTATAGTGTGCTGAACATTTACCGTCTTTACACCTAACTCTCTTCCCTCTTATTTTGTCCTTCTTTTTAAACAAAGGCTTTCTTGGCTCCTTGAATGCTTTGCTTTTTTTCTTAAACTTCGGAAGCTTTATTCCGCCACTAACTTTTCTTTTTAATTTCTTATTGGCCTTCTTTGTGGCTTTTTCTTCTTTTTTCTCAGCTCTTTTCTCTCGACGAGACTCAACTCTTTCATCTCTTGGACTTCCGTATGCAAGCTTTTCAATTCTGGTGGCTAGAAGATCCTTTCCTTCACCTCGTGACTTATCAATGGCACCTCTGATACTCTGCTCTACTTCCTTTGAACCCTTCATTCTACGATCCACTCCAGTGTCTACTTTTCTTGAGTCCCCTGTCTTATGGGCTTTGTAGATTCTCGTGGGTTCATATTTTCTTTTTTTACCCGAAACATCAGTGTACGTTTCCCCACCGTATGCTTTCTTTACTAGGCGCTTGAGTCTTTTGGCTCGCCTTGATGATCTGTCTCCTATTGGCATAATGTTTTTTAGTCAGCTATTGCGAAAACTTCAATGTCTGCAGTTTGTGATGCCGCTGGCACGTCTGCACTGATGAAGTCTATTTGTGATAAAGATATGCTTGTATCTACGGCTGCTGAGTCGCAGTCCATCTGATCGTTGAAAAGGATGAATGACTCACCAGCGGCAACCTGAACGAAGTACTCCTTGGTGTTCGCTGTGTCCTGAACTCTAAGGTTTACGGCCTGAGATGTATCGAGGTTTGTGATACGCAGGTATTGAAGGTCACCATCCTTAATGGATCCACCAGCACCATCCGTTGCTTGGAAACCAATGACTGTTTGTTCGTTGTTCCCAATGGTGAGCACACGAGAGAAAACTTCAGTAACGTTGCTTATCTCAATAGAGTTCTTATTACCTCTATCCTTACCGTTGATGGTAATTTCCTCTTGTATAGTTACTACTAATGTTGCCATAGCACAAAGATAGAAAGAATTAAGTTATGGTTTAATCCCGCTTGCAACGCGAATATACCTAATCTATTTCTTGTGCTTGAAGTACTCGACTTGCTTGAGCCGTCTTTTCGCCTCTAGCCTAGATCCATACGGTCCACCTAGGTTCTTGCCGTCATTTGACATAACAAAGTAACCGTCTTTTTTCTTGATGATCACCGCTAAGGTTATTTGTTGAATACAGTTTTCTTCTTTTTCTTCTTAACCAGCCCACCCTTCTTCACCATCTTATCGCTGATACGCTTGATAGGGTTGTTCTCACCTACACCTTTTGCCTTGAACTTAGTGACAGTTTTGTTCTTACCCTCCTTAATAACCTCCTTACCCTTTACGTACACTGTTTTGCCATCGACCTCTACGTCAAACGTACCTTTTCTTTTGGACTTCTTTTTTTTCTTGATAAGCATAGATTCTATTATTATAGTAATTATGGTTTAAGCATGCCTGCTACCCTACCCTCGAACTCTCCTGTTCTGTCTTTCTTACCTCTGTTCCAGTATTTAAACCAGAAGTCTGGTACTGCAGTCCTCCCTGTAAGAACATCTTTTGTTGGGTTGTTCTCAGGTACATACATCAGAGCATATGCAAGAAGCTTTCTCGTCTCGTATGGTAGCTCTGTGATGTCAGTGAGATCTTCTTCAGATAGCTTAGGGTAGGACATACCGCGAGCGTTTGCAAAGTTCTTGACGTGTTGGTATGCAGTTCTTATCGCATCTTGCTCCATCTGCCACTCCCCCTGTGCTAGATCTATGTCTGGCTCAAGTGTGTTCTTGTTGGTTTGATAGATGTTCTGATTGCCGCTCTCACCAAGAGCTACAATGTCCATGACTTCATCAAAGGTGTATTTGGCATCAGGCCCAGCGTTCTTGTCTGCCTGAGCTGCAATAAAATCTGCTGTGAGCGCAGGCTTGTCTTCACCATCTCCTTCTGGGAAGACCGAAAAGAACAGTGGATTACCCTTCTTAACCACCCTTACTGGGGAGTCAAACCCCTGATTAAATCGCTTTATGTTCATGGTATAGCTACCCCTGTGTTTAACTTTATTGGCTTAGAACGATCGTTCGCACATCAGCTTCCTGTGTAAACACAAAAAACTCTGATAAGCTTACCATCCATTCAATAGTTACGCGAAGGTATAACTTTTTTTTTTAAAAGTCAAGATTGAAGTAATGCTTTAAGATAATAGACTCAATACATTGATATGCTTGTAGTTAAGTGTTGTTTGGTGAAGTCGATGAGAGTAAGAGTGACATAAAAAATGGTGAGAAATAAGTATGGTGGGGATTATGTATATATATACACGACACAATATGTAACCCGAAACGCTTTGCCAGACCCACCCCCCTACAACATAAACAGCAACGCCGCAAACATTTTAGCTTTTTTAACATTTTGACAGCGACTGAATCTGTACACCCTGAATGGTCGGTGATGTCTCACCGTGGAAACTTTTTGCCGTTTGTCATAACGCGGGCACAATCCCACCCCAAATGAAAGTAAACATAATAAGCCCCAAACATGGGAACACACATTGACCGCCTCACCTTCCTTTATTATGTAAAACGTTAACTCTCTCCTACGCGTATGCGCGCGCGTTACCTTGTTAGATAGAGGGGGGAAATGTTAACGGGTGTTAAAAACGGGGTGAATGTTTGGTGGTTCAAAATGTTTGCCGCATCATTGTGTCAGGAAACAAACAAACACACAAAATTTTCAGCCATGAGCCAAGAAAAAATTCACGAAGCAAAACAAGCATTGTACGCAGTGTGCGATTGTCAGGACGCTATTCAGCACATTTGGAACCTACAAGACCGCATCGATATTGACACCAATGAGGAATTGTGGAACAAAATCAGCGACATCAAACACGATATGTACGCAGTTCTTGAGGAACTCAAGGCACACTGACGAGTCCTGATTGGACGAAACCCCTTCGGGGGTCTGTGTCAAAAATCAAACGCAAAAAACACACCATGAACAACGTTCCCAACCTTCGAATTTTTGAGGTCAAGTACCTTGCCCCGACCAATCACAAAGGCTCCCGCGTTTCAATCTCAGAGCCTAGAAACCAAGGCACCTCCCACACGAAGCGCGTCACCCTCTCTTACGATTACGCCACGGGCGACATCCTCACCCAAGCGGTCCAACACTTGCAAAGCATCGGCATGAACGTGACAGGCAAAGGTGACGCAGGAGATAAGTACATCGTGACGTGCGACAACTTCGGAGAGGACTTCCAAGAACTCAGAAAGTAAACAAACGCAAAAACAAAAGACATGAAGACGGCAACAAAGGCAAGCGACCGCACCATTCAACGCAACCTCCAAACGTGGTTGGATGCGGCAACACCCGAGGCAAGACGTGCGGGCCTGACGTGGTACGATGACGCCCAAAAGTACGCGGCCTTCCTCTCTGTGACGTTCAACGTATCCCGCAAAGTAGCGGCGGGGGTCATCTCTGCCCTATCCCCTAACAACAAATGGGAGAGGAACAAAATTGACGCTTTCAACGTGTTGCAAGCCGTCCAAGATGGCAAGACACCCGACGATGTCAAGGTGTGTACATACGGGGCCAACAAGCGGAAAGCGTTCGCCATCGCAAACGGTGACCAAAAGATACTTGAGAGTTCACCAAAGACACACGCCTTCGCCATGAACGTGGGCGAACTGAGCGCAGACCATGTCACGGTTGACAAGTGGCACATGAGGGCGTGTCTTACGAACTCACGCAAACGAACCAAGGTCCAAGAGTCACCCACGAAGGTCCAGTATAAAAGGATCGAACGCATCACGGCGCGCATGGCGAAACGCTACGGGCTGAAGGGCTACGAATTACAGGCTATCATTTGGGTCACCATCAAAGAAAATTGGGAGGCGTAATCTGTTAACACTTTTTCACACAATATCTGTCCACATTTGTCTCACATCCCCCTACATTTGAACAAACAAACACACGGAAATCATGAAGGTATACACACTCACGCTCACCACGCATTACCCGTCCGAATTCGACACGCACGTATTCACAACCAAAGAGGATGCCCGCGCCATGCTCAAATCGCTACGCGATGAACTGCTTGACGGCAACGATGAGGCGGAAGTATACGACGACCACGCGGACCAATTCTACATGGAATGCGGATTCACGGGAGACCTTGCGCACCTTGAAATTAACGAAACAAAAATTCAGTAATATGTTGTCAGCAGTTAACCACCTCACCGACCGAATCGCCCGCGCCATCGTGCGCCATGAATCAACGTTCGTCCTGTACGAATACGATGAAGCCAACGATGCCATGTTACCTGTGCATACGGCCAACCTCCCCAAACCACAGACGGCAGGCACGAGTTACCAAACTTGGAAATACGCCAAACTCAAGGCGCGCCAAATCGCGGAGTCACTCGCACAAGAAATCAAAAATAACAAGCAATGAAGCAATACGCAGTTATCCACGCTGTCGCAGGACTCTTCGAAGGGTACTCCGACACCTCCTGCGAGTTCTTCCCCAAACGGGGCTTCGCAGAGAAGCACATCAAGCAACTCCTTGACGAATACCGCAAGGATGAGATGTGTGTAGAGATTGACGACGAAGACATCACGAATGTCTGCGTAACTCTCACTCGTAAATACGATTACTACCACGCTTGTGTCCCGTCATACGTGGAGCATGACGAATGGGTTGCCAAGAACGGCGACGACTTAAGTATCGAGGTGTTCCGCATTATCGAGATTGACATGTCCAACCGAACGGACTCCACACAGCACATGTGGCTGACATGGGACCAACAGGATTGCAGTGTAGCATTGGATTGCTTCCCGCTTTGTATGTCCTTGGTGGCTCGTGTCTCATCCGACGTGATGGACAACACAGGTAAATACTCTTGCCATGAGACCAACATGTACCAACTCACCGAATTCATCTCGGATGTTTACAAACGCAGTCACGCCTTCATCGACGTTGACGACTACTCGATTCACGCTTTCCGTATCCCCAAACCCAAGAACAATAATGAGTAAATCACTATACATCCAGGTCGAGTGCGACGAATACTACGATGGCGCAGTCATCGACGACATGGACGAGTTCCTCCGCGAGTGGAACGACATGATGCACACAGATTACAAGTCCATGGAGGACTTCAACGAAGGCGAAGAATGGAGAGCCATCTACAAAATCAACCAAGAACAATGACCTGCGAAACCTGCAACGGCAAAGGGTACATCCACACTGCGGTGTACTCACACCCAACCATCCCTGACGGCACGGAGCGTGTCGAAGTATGTGACGAATGCAAATACAACAAGCAATGACTAAAGCAATTATTGACCGACTTGAATGGTATGATGGTGGCGACAATGTCACCTACGAATACTGGATAGACCCAGAGACAGGCAAGACATATCTGGTTGACATAGAAATCGTCCGCGACTTCGACAACGCAGAAGAAGCCGAGTGGAGTAAATCGACAATCGCAGAAACCTTCATGTGTCTCATGGGGGAGTACCAAGACAGGCAACACCACGACCCTGACTTCGACGTCGACGCAGGTCTCTACGACCTCTACATCGACCTCACTAATCTCTACAACGACAACCAAGAACAATGATGAATAAGTACAGAGCCATCTATTTCTACGGAAACGACAGGGACGATTGGGCGGACTCAACCATCGAGGCGGCCACCATCGAAGAGGCCAAGCAGAAAGCCCGTGAGAGCGTCCTGAAAGGGTACACATTTTGGAAAGTTAAACCGATCGAATCATGAAAAAACTAAACATCCCCGTATTGGCGTTCCTCGCCTACCTAGCCGCTCTCTTATGCTTGAGCATCATGATGTCATCATGTACATCACAAGAAAATTGTGCGGCATATCAGAGCAAACCAAATGTCAAATACCAAGGCCCAATCTGCCCATACTGATGAAAAACTACACACCACAAACACAGGCGGAGTTTCACCTTCAATGGTTGTGCAATCAGCTACAATCTATTGAACTGGTCCCCGCAGACAAGAGCACAGACAAGGAGACCGTCGAGGTCATCAACAACATCATCAAAAAATATGCAGACCCATGCGAGTCAACGACATCATCAGCGCAAACCCCTACGACGGAGACTACCGAATCCGAGTAGAGCACATCGAACGTGAGGCACCCGAGACTACACGACAACTCAAGAAACATCTTCTCGAGTCACCACAACGCAGGAGCGTGGTCATCGAGTGCGTGAACTCAATCTTTAATGCAACATTGAGATGACAAGGCAATACATGGAAGACCTATGGAAGAAGATAGAGTACATGGAAAAGAAGTGCGAGAAGGATCCGTCATGGATCAACAAGATGCTTCTTGAATGCATGATAGCTGACTACGAGGCAAAGCAAAAACAAAGAATCAAACTACAACAAGAAGGAAAAAGAATCTATGGGCACTAAGAACAATCTAAGCAGGAACGACGATTACAGATCGAAAAGACATCGCAGACGTAAGATGCAGAGAATCCTAGAGAAGGACCCCAAGCTCTTAGAGTATTTGGTGAATCAAATGATGGTAAACAACTCTACACCAGAGGGTTATGACAATCCACCTGAACAATCGGTTGAACCTGATGACGATGGGTCAAGTAAAGAGTGAAGCAAACCAATCTATTTAATTAATAATGAATGAGTTAAGGTGCTCTCGCTAAACCAACACTTCAAGCACCTGCTTTTAAACAGTTATATAAGCTTCTATATAGCTGTATATATACTAATATTCTAAACAGTTTAAAGACATGTCAAAAGAAAAAAAAGAGAAAGTTTTGGAATTCTTTTCCACAGTGAGGGAGGAGTATGAAAATAGAATTGGTTGGAAGATGGACACGAGCAGCCGACTGAGGGTTCAGGTGGAGGCAAGGGTGGCATACGCTAATGCTATCCGTCCATACGGGACGCTGACAGAGGTGGCGATAGCTTGTGATAAAAAAGACCACTCGACGATCGTGCATTCAATCAAGTCGCACGAGTCGCACTTTGCGTGGTCACCGAACTACCGATCCAAGTACAAGACAGCCATCGAGACGGTTCGAGATATCGCTTTTTTGAAAGATGTTGACCCATTCTTCAACGAGTATACGCTGAAGGCATTGGCAGAAGACATCAGGTCAATAGAGTCAGTCCTGGCCGTCAACAAGAAGCTAATTAACACTTATTATGAGGAGGCAGAGAGAAAAAAATCAACCTGGATGAGGATGATCGAAGATGAGATTCTATCTTTGCAGAACGAAGTTTCGTAATTCAATTCAATAAAATCATGTCAAACTACAAGTTCAAGACCACGAACATCCGTGGCAAGCAGTACGTTGAAGTCAACGAACGCATCAAGTTCTTCCGTCAGGAGGATCAGTACAAGAACTGGACAATAGCATGTGACTTCCCAGTGCTTGACTCCGATCAGTGCGTGTGCAAATGCACTATCGCCAACGAACAAGGTCGTGTGGTGGCTGTAGGTCACGCCCACGAAGAACGAGCCGCCTCTAACATCAACAAAACTTCCTATGTCGAAAACTGTGAAACATCCGCTGTCGGAAGAGCTCTTGCAATGCTCGGAATCGGAATCGACACGTCAATTGCGTCAGCTAATGAAGTCGAGGACGCCATTGCCAAGCAACAAACGATGGTCGACAATCCTCATGTACAGAAACTGGCGTCGAAACTCGACGCGCCAGTAGAAAACATCATGGACAAGGCCGTGGGGTACATCAAGTCACAGACCGACAAGCACAAGGCATTCGATGCTATCACCAAGAAGTATGGTGATCAGTTGACGGAGAAGCAGGTGTCTGGTCTCAAGAAGTTTGTGCGATGAGTAAGTTTTTTAACACAATGACAGTCGATGAAGCGATCAAAATTGCTTCAGAGCCAATAGATTACAGCTCATACAACGACGTCCAGATGCTAAACCACATGAGACAGGAGGCATTTCGCTTCATGTACGATAACGACAAGATCTCAGAGCATTCACGCAAGTTCTTGGAGAAAATAGTAGAACAGATCAACGATGAAAAGCACAAACTTTGGGATGGTCAACAAGACCAAGTATAAATTCCACAACTCTGGTGTGTCTTACGAAAAAGATGGTAAAAACATCACCATCCAGCACCCATACATCAAGAAGAAGAAGTTGGCATCCAATGTTAAACTGAATGAATCAAACTGCGGACGTATCAGATACGTGGAGGTTGATAAACGGATCAACGGAAACAGATACTCAGCGGCGTTCAACACCGAGCGTGAGGCATACAAGTTCTTGGATGTGGCCCTGATAAAGGAAGGACTCGAACCACAATTTATTCTGAAGAAAAATGATTGAATGGATGGCAGAGTGGGATGGAGACAATGATAGCATCAACTTTCACCCATACGACAGCTCTTATGAGCCACCGAAAAACCCCAAATGGAAAATCTTAGGGAAAGTAACAGATGAATTCGTATCAAACTACCTCGAAAATGAGCATGAGAGACGCACTGCAGGAGCGTGTAGGTAAGCCTCACTTATCTTACTCCTCACTGAAGTACGCTCTTGGAGATATGAAGCTCTGGGAGATGTACATGAGGGGTGAGCTCAAGAAGGAGTCACCAGCACTTCACTTTGGTAGCCTGTACGACATGCTGTTGTTCGAACCAGAGAAAGCTTCCTCCACATATGTCATACTCTCCCATGACAAGATCCTGGGTCAGTGCTCAATGAAGACGCAGTCATCGAAGAAGCCTCAGATGACAAGCGAGTACAAGGCCATCAAGGAATCTATTGAACAGGAGATTGTCGATGACAACAAGATAGCTTGCTCCGATGAAGACTGGAAGCAGGCCAACGAGATGATCGATAGACTCAGAGAGAGCGGCCTGTATGCGTCGCGGTTCGGTGGTGGCAAGTTTCAGGTGGAGTTCAACGTAGATCTAGACGGGATACCACTGAAGGGGTTCCTCGACTGCCTGAAGGATGACTTCATCGTAGACTCTAAGTCATCGAGAGCTATCGACAAGTTCAGGTATGACGTGAACAGTTGGAGCTATGACATCCAAGCGTACATCTACACCAAGGTGTTTGACATAAGCGATTTCTACTGGGTGGTACAAGAGAAGACGTACCCATACTATCCAGCCGATGTCAAGTGCTCAGAAGAAACCTTGTTTAGAGGCGAGATGAAGTTCCATCAAGCCCTTGAAAACATTAAGAACTACCTAGATGGAAAGAAAGAAACATCTCATCACTATGCCGAATTTGTTGTGTAGAACAGTATCTTTGATCTCCTGGACTGTTTTTTATGTTGTCACAACAGCAAGCATTATTGGAAACTTTTACTTTTATTTTTTTAAACCTTTTTTATTATGAGTGAACAAAAGTATGACTCAGTACTCGTAGGGTACGCAGAAGAGCCTCGTCGTGATGACGATGGTAACATTGTCGCATGGACAGTACGTCTCAAGGATCATGAGATGAAGGAGATGATCGACAAGTACACCACGTCTCGCAACGATCAGGGACAAGGGGGCAACCTCTACCTCACTATGTTTATGAGCAAGAACGGGAAGTCTTGCTGCCGCGTGTTCGATCCGAACAGCGAGGCCGCCCGTGAGCGTCGTGCTGAGAAGCAAAAGGCGCAGCCTGTAACGGATGACCTCCCATTCTAAGGGGGCTCCTATCTACTACATGACCGCTCGTGTCGCCTTCAAGAAACGCAAGGCTGTACACGAGCGCGTCGTGTGGTTAGTCTCTGTCTTCGATGACCCCAACGATATCCGCAATTACGATTCCAAAACAATGTCAAGGCTGGAGCTTGAACTCTACGGCAAGAACGCAAAGTCGGAGAAGCAGATATTGATAAGGGAGATCTTAGACAAGAAGTACATATCTCACTCAAATCTTACAGAAGATGAGCACAAAGAACAAAATAAAAGAAAAGTGTAAGATCATAGAGGAACTGTTGATCGACAAGAACAACAAGTATGGTGATTCAGCACTCGAACCTATCCAAGTGTTTTCGAAGGCTGGACCAGTGGCTGGCATCAAGGTGAGGATAGATGATAAGCTACGACGCATCCAGAACGCAGGTTTGGTGGATGCAACAGAGGACACGCTGCAAGACCTTGCAGGATATTTAATTCTATTGATGATCGCAAAAGACAATGAAAGTAACCGTATTCAAGAACATCTGGGACAAAGAGAATCCTCACCACATAACGCTGGAGACAGCACTTTCACGCATCCAGGATGGGAGATCTGTTACCACGATTGATCAAGTAAGGTCTGGTGATAAAGAGAAGAAGAAAAACCTTCCCGTTGTATGCTTCAGCGGGGAGTTTATGGGGAGGTACGATGACAAACTCTTCGAGCACTCTGGCTACATTGTCCTTGACTTTGATCACGTTGATGTTGACGCGACCAAGACGGCCCTTGCTACGGATGACTACGTTCATTCATGTTGGGTTTCGCCATCGGGTAATGGCGTCAAGGCGCTGGTTCGCATCACGAATCCAGAGCGTCACAGGGATCACTTCAGGGCGCTCGTAAAGTACTTCGACAGTCAGTATGGGCTGGAGGTAGACTCGTCTGGGATCAACGAATCCCGTGCATGCTTCGAGTCTTACGATCCAGACATTATCATCAAGGATAGCTCAACAAAGTTTGGTGCGTTCACAACGGAGCATGCAGAGGCACAAGCCCCTGTCACCGATGGATACTCGTACACGGACTACATGAAGCTCAACCTGGCGGCCAAGATGATCCGTCAGGCACAAGATGGTGAGAAGCACACGACGCTGTTGAAGGCGTCACTTCTGTGCGGTGGTTTCATAGCCGCCAAACGCATGGAAGAGGAGGAGGTTATCCGTGTGCTCATGCGTGAGATATCCAAGAGAGACATAGCCTCTGAGAAGGAGGCCATGGATACGATCATCAGGGGTATCGAGAAGGGTAAGACCATGCCCATCAGGGAGATCATCGCTGAAGAGAAGTCTGCACAGAGGGAGATGCTCCTCAATGACGGAGACATGTCGTTCATCTCATCTGACGATGAGGACTGGAGATGGATCGATGACTTCGCTCAGGGCAAGATCGATCTTGGGCTGGACACGGGTGACACGAGCCTTGACGAATACTTTAGGTACAAGAAGGAGTTCGTGATCATCAACGGACACTCCAACGTGGGCAAGACAACCATGGCGTTGTACATGATAGCCAACTCTGTCGTTCGTCACGACTGGAAGTGGATCATCTACTCCTCGGAGAACCGTACCGCATCCGTCAAGAAGACGCTGATGGAGTTTGCCATGGACAAGAAGGCACAGGACATGAACTACCACGAGAGGAAGCAGTCCTACAAGTGGGTTCAGGATCACTTCATCATCATCAACAACAATCAGGTGTACAGCTACAGCGATATCATCCTGTTCATGGAGAAGATCATGAGGCAGCAGCCAGTCGATGGGATCTTTGTGGACCCATACAATAGCCTCCGCCTTGACATGAAGAACAGCGGCATCGGTGTTCACGACTACCACTACGAGGCGGCCAGCGAGTTCCTCACCTTCAGCACCACACACAACGTGGCTGTATGGTTGAACATGCATGCCGTTACAGAGGCTCAGCGCCGTAAGGGTGATGATGGGTTGCCCGTGGCTCCGTTCGCAGAGGACACAGAGGGTGGTGGTAAGTTCGTTAACAGGTGTGACTGCTTCCTCACCATACACAGGAAGGTGCAAGCCCCCGACCACTCCATCAAGAAGCTATCGGAGCTTCATGTACGTAAGGTCAGAGAGACAGAGACTGGTGGTCAACCAACACCGATTGACGATCCATACAAGATCGTGATGAATCTATCCCATACTGGTTTCATCAACTGGCTGACGCGTGAGCCCCTCTTCAAACCAATTTCTTTTGAACAACCAACCACCATGGCGTTCAATGGGTTCGTTCAGAGCGCATTTAATTCGTAAATTGGTTATGTGAAGAAGAAAAGAAAGACAACAGCGAAAAGAAAGTCGGCCAAGAAAAGAAACCTTGGTAAGTACAAGAGCTCAATCGAAAAGTATTGTGCCGATCAGCTCAGGGAGCACGGGTTGGCATTCGATTATGAAGGTCAAACGTTTGAACTTATGGAGAAGTTTCGCTTCCCCAACAAGTACTTCAAGATGACCGCTCGTGGTAAGGAGATGGCGGATAGAACAGGTTCCGTCATTCTCCCTATCACGTACACGCCAGACTTCATTGGCAGGGATCATAAGTTTATCATCGAGACAAAGGGCTACCTACCATCCCACCATGATTTCACAATGAGGTGGAAACTTTTCTTGAGATATCTTGTGGGAATTGATTCGGATTACATAGTATTTTTAGCAAAAAATAGCGGTCAGGTGGACCGTGCCGTGCAAGAAATCCTACAATCTATCAAAGATGAATCCATCTAGACTCAGCCAACTTTACTTCATCGCGTGTGATAGAATTCATCAGGTCGTGGACGACCTTTACGAGGCTATTCACACGGAAGCTGGTGTCGCGTTAAAGAATAAAGAATCTGTAGATAGTGCCGTCAACGAAGTGAAGACAGCCATCTACCAGGAATTAGATTTAATCAAGACAGCAGCAGATGAACACGAAGATCACAACGAAGAGGCGTGAATACAGCTCCTCGACAGGGAGAGTTGCGGAGGTTAGGTTCGTGAGGGCCGCTAGAAAGAAAGGCATGATGGTGAACAAGTCCTCACACACAGAGGACATGCATCAGCACATAGACTATTGGGTTGCTATATCGTCTGGAAAGAAGTGGGGCGTGGACGTGAAGGGTAACAACCTACCCGATGAGATCTGGTGTGAGTTCAGAAACGTTCAAGGGAACCCTGGCTGGATGTACGGTGGGGCCTCCATCATTGCTTTCGATATGCCCGAGGAAGGTGGGTTCTGTATTGTGTCAAGAGAGGAGCTTGCTTTCTTCTGTGAGAAGCACGTAAAGAACGAGATCGTGGATAGAAAAGACATGGCATACCTCAGGAAGTACAGAAGAAAGGGGAGAAAGGATATTATCACCAAGCTGAAGCTGAACGATCTGAAGTCTTTGCTATCTTATCGTGTCTGGGAGTATGACAAAAACTATTGATATGGGATATCACAACTGCGAGAAGTGTCGTAAGAAGATCGACGAGCTGCTCAGGCTGAACGCATCGTATCAGGCACAGAACCAAGGCGTCTGCATCAGCGCCACAGAGAAGAAGCGCATAAACAGCTACTGTAACGCCAACTTCATACGCCCTATAAAAGATATTGACGAGCAGTTCTACAAGCTTATCGAGGCGGCGAGCAATTAATATTAAAAATCACCCAACAGAATTTCGTCTACTGCTTCTTGAACCTCCTCTTCGGTGGCATCAATCTGCATCATG
>ERZ869936.1547-NODE-1547-length-16083-cov-5.247380_pt1 | contig 16083 bp, 14 predicted proteins | sample MGYA00520876_ERZ869936 | MGnify/ENA primary metagenome ERZ869936 (study PRJEB32218, sample SAMN09650985) | biofilter metagenome | isolation source: enrty point of leading RO module | place: Saudi Arabia: Thuwal, RO plant located on Red Sea | collected 2016-02-17 ...
GACCGAGAATACCACCAGCGCAGCGACCACGGCCCAGCCGGCGGCGGCGCCGCCCAGTTGCCAGAGCGCCAGCGCGATGGCGACCGCCGCCAGACCCTGAACCGCAGAGCCCGCGGCCCAGAAGTACCTGCGGGTCGTCGCCTCTTCGATCCGCGCGGCCAGCGCGATCTGGGGAACCAGCGCGCCCGCCTCGCGGATCGGCACCAGCGCGCCGATAAAGGCCGATGGCGTGCCGAGTGCGTTCAGCACGCTCGACAGCACCAGCTTGGGGTCGATGATCCCGTCGGCGCTCTTGGTCATCAGAAGCGACAGGACGTGGATCGCGCCGTTCCGCGCCTCTCCGTCCTGGATGTCCCCGTCCTTGGCGCCGGTGGCCGTTCCGTAGATTTCACTCAGCATGCCGTTCCCTATCCAACCGCTGTCAACGCACGCAAGCCCGGAAGGGTCCGTGAACGCCGCCGCGCGCATCAGGCCGCGGGTCCGCAAGACTCTTGCGCGACGCTTCGAAACCCGCAACTCTCGAAGCGAACCGAGGGAGGAGACCATGGTGCAGCCCACAGCAGACGAGATCAGCCACCCGCTTGGCGCGGGCGTCACCACGCAGCTCAAGGATATCCGGAAGACGTTGCCGTTCCGCGTGCTGTCGGAGGCGGATTGGACCCACTGGACCACCAAGGGCTATGTCATCGTCAGGGGCGCGGTACCGCCCGAGAACGTCCGCCGCCTGGCGGATCTGCTTTGGGATTTCGACGAGAAGGACCCTGCCGATCCCTCCACCTGGTACGCGCCCGAGCGGCGCGCCCATGCGCGGGCCGAATTGAACAATGCCGGCATGGTCGAGATCTACAATCACCAGTACCTCTGGGACAATCGGCAGGAACCGCGCGTCTACGACGCCTTCGTCGACATCTGGGATCGCGAGGATCTGTGGGTCGCCATCGACCGCGCCAACCTGAACGTGCCGCGCCAGGACAAGTCCGGCAGCCGCGACGGTTTCATCCATTGGGATGTGAACACCTCGCTCGATCCGAAGCCCATCGGCGTGCAAGGCGTCCTCAGCCTGATGCCGCAGGACGAGGAAACCGGCGGCTTTCAGTGCGTGCCCTACCTGTTTCACCATTTCGACGACTGGGTGAGGACCCAGCCTGCCGACCGCAATCCGCTGTTGCCCGACATGACCGGGCTTGCGCGCGAGAACATCACGATGGCGCCGGGCGATCTGTTGATCTTCAACTCGCTTCTGGCCCACGGCGTGCGCCCGAATTTCTCGGATGGCCGCGTGCGGATGGCGCAGTACATCTCGATGTATCCCGCCGATCAGGACAACGAGGCCGAACGCCGCGAGCGTATCCGCCTCTGGCGCGAGATGGAGCCACCGAACCGGCCGGACTTCCCCGGCGATCCGCGCGGGTGGGAAAAGGCGAACAATGGCGGCCCTGCGACGCTGACGCCGCTCGGCCGCAAGCTTCTGGGTCTGGACCTCTGGTAGTCCGGGCAGGGGGCGCTGCCCCCGTCCCCGCCTGCGGCAGGGACTCCCCCGGGATATTTTCGGGCCGATGAAGACGCCCGCGCCTCAGCCGGTCTCGTTCAGAGCCGCTTGGGTCGCGTCGAAAAACTGGCCCACCTGACGCCCGTCGACCAGGGCGTGATGCACCTGGATCGTCATCGCCACGTCATGCCCATCGCCCTTGGGCACGATCTTGCCCCACGAGACGCGCGGGATGCAGTCGTCGGGTCCGGGCAGCGCGTTGTCGAGCGCGGTGTAGTCCAGCCACGGCAGGCACGAGAGATAGGCCACGTCCCGGATCGAGCCGTCGTTGGCATTGAGCGGCTGGCCCGCGCGCACCGCTTCGATCCGGTCCCTGGCGTGTCTGTCGAAGGCGGCGCGATCCTTCAGCCAGGCAAGATAGGTATAGCGGAAATCGCCGTTCTCCAGCGGTATGGTCGGCGACAGAAGCAGGCGGTCGTAGAGCGTGACGGTATCGCCCTGGAACCGCATCCTGAGTTCGGGCACCGCGTGCAGTCCGGCGCCGATCGCGTGGATCACGGTGCGGAACGGCGACAGCGCAAGGTCCTTGCGCAGACGCATCAGGCGGCTGACGTCGATCCGCGTGGTGATCGCGTAATGCGGCCTGTCATAGGTTCGGAAGAACCGGAACTGCTCGGCCCGCGACCAGGTCTTCAGGTCGACGGGGCGCCCGGTCATCCGACCGCCGCTTCGAAGGCGCTGCGATAGAGGATGACCAGATCGGACATCAGCCCGGTGCTGCCGCCGAAATCCACACTGTCGCCGCCGAAGCGCCCGACCTGCGCGATGGGCACGCCCGCCTGCGCGGCGGCGGCCATCAGCGCCTCGGCCTCGTCGAAGCCGCAAGCGATCAGATAGCGCGCCTGGTCCTCGCCGAACAACTGGCCGATGTCGCCAGTGTCAACCGTCACACCGACGCCGGCTGCCTCGGCCATCTCGAAGGCCGCCAGCGCCAGTCCGCCGGCCGAGAGGTCGGTCGCGGCGCGGATGAGCGCCGCGTTGGCGCGGACGAAGTCGCCGTTCCGCTTCTCGGCTGCCAGATCGACCGGCGGCGCGTCGCCCTCCTCGCGCCCATAGGCCTCGGCGAGGAGCGCCGACTGGCCCAGATGCCCCGCCGTCTCGCCGATCAGGATCGCCCAGTCGCCCTCGTTCGCGACGCCACCGATCAGATCGGCTTCGGAGGCGATCAGACCGACCGCGCCGATGGTGGGGGTGGGCAGGATGCCGGTGCCGTCGGTCTCGTTGTAGAGGCTGACATTGCCCGACACGATGGGCATGTCGAGTGCCGCCACCGCCGCGCCGATGCCCTGGATCGCACCGACGAGCTGGCGCATGATCTCGCGCTTTTCCGGATTGCCGAAATTCAGGTTGGCGGTGGTGGCAAGCGGCGTCGCGCCCACGGCGGTCAGGTTGCGATAGGCCTCGGCCACCGCCTGCTTGCCGCCCTCGACCGGGTTCGCCCTGACGTAGCGGGGCGTGACGTCCGAAGTGAAGGCCAGCATCTTGTCCGTTCCGTGGACGCGGACGATGCCCGCACCCAGCCCCGGCGCGCGCACGGTGTCGGCCATGACCTGACTGTCATACTGCTGCCAGACCCAGTGCTTTTTCGCATGGTTGGGCGATCCGATCAGCGAGATCAGGCCCTCGATCGGGTCGATCTCCAGCGTCTCGGCAAAGGGGTCCGCCGCCGGCGTCTCGACCCAGGGGCGGTCGTATTCCGGCGCGGTGGAGGAAAGCTTGGAAAGCGGCAGATCCGCCACCGTCTCGTTTCCGTGCAGGATCAGGAACCGGTCCTCTGGAATCGTCTCGCCGACGACAGCGAAGTCCAGATCCCACTTGTCGAAGATCGCCTTGGCCGCGTCCTCGAGATCCGGGTTCAGGACCATCAGCATCCGCTCCTGGCTTTCCGACAGCATCATCTCGTAGGCGGTCATGCCGTCCTCGCGCTGGGGTACGCGGTCGAGGTTCAGCCGGATGCCAAGGCCGCCCTTGTCGCCCATCTCGACGGCCGAACAGGTCAGCCCCGCCGCGCCCATGTCCTGGATCGAGATCACCGCGCCGGTCTTCATCAGCTCCAGACAAGCCTCCAGCAGGCGCTTCTCGGTGAACGGGTCGCCCACCTGCACCGTGGGGCGTTTCTCCTCGATCGTGTCGTCGAATTCCGCACTGGCCATTGTCGCGCCGCCGACGCCGTCGCGGCCCGTCTTGGCGCCCAGATAGACCACAGGCATGCCGACACCGCTGGCCGCCGAATAGAAGATCTTGTCGGCGTCCGCCAATCCGGCCGCGAAGGCGTTGACCAGGCAGTTGCCGTTATAGGCGCGGTGGAACCGCACCTCGCCGCCGATGGTCGGCACGCCGAAGGCGTTGCCATAACCGCCGATGCCTTCGACCACGCCCGCGACCAGCCGTCGCGTTTTGGGATGCGACGGTTCGCCGAAGGACAGCGCGTTCATCGACGCGATGGGGCGCGGGAACATGGTGAAGACGTCGCGCAGGATGCCGCCGACGCCGGTGGCCGCGCCCTGGTAGGGCTCGATGTAGGAGGGGTGGTTGTGGCTCTCCATCTTGAACACCACCGCCTGACCGTCGCCGATGTCGACGACGCCCGCGTTCTCGCCCGGGCCGCAGATGACCTGAGGTCCGTCGGTCGGCAGCGTGCGGAGCCATTTCTTCGACGACTTGTAGGAGCAATGCTCGTTCCACATGGCCGAGAAGATGCCAAGTTCCGTGAAGGTCGGCTCGCGGTTCAGGATTCGCAGCACCTCGGCGTATTCATCCGCCGTGAAGCCATGCGCGGCGATGACGTCTTCGGTGATCTCCGGCTCGCTCATGTTCGTCCCCTTCGGTGCTGTCGGCGCCGTCATAAAAGAGCGGGCGGGCAGGGGAAAGGGGCAAGGACGCATTCGCGGACCCCGCCCGAAGAGGGGGACGCCGTCCCCCGCCGCATGCGGCGGCCCCCCTGGGATATTTCCGAACAGGCGAAACGCAATTTTAAGAGAATTGTCGTCAACTGACGGAGCGGTACAGGCGGGGACGCCGATGACCGCAACGGGCGAAGCCTCCCGACGGTCTTCGGACCTCGGGAGGTGGAGCGCCCGGCCGGGCCTTCGCCCGTTTCAAAATATCCCGGGGTGAATTGGCCAGAGGCCAAGAGGGGCGGCGCCCCTGTCCACCGCGACCGCGGAGCGGGCGCAAAAAAAAGCAGTGGCTCAGCGCAAACCGCCGTTCCCAAGGTTCCGGCGCGCGGCTTCCGCGCAATCCGCGATGCGCCTCTCGCGCGTCGGTGCAGTCCTGGCCCATTTGATCTTTTCCAGCCAGGCGCGTCTCACCGACCGGCTCCACCCGTCCCAGTTGGTGTGGGCCTCGCCCAGTTCGGCCGCAAGATCGTCCGGTACCTCCAGCCGCTCGACATCGTCCAGGAAACGCCACATGCCGTTGGCCTCGGCGGCGGCGATCCTGGCCTCGCCCGCGGGCTGCATCCGGCCCGCCGCCCGCATCCGGGCCACGATCGCCTTGTTGACCGCCGACCAGGCCGAGGTCTCCTTGCGCGGGCTGATCAGGTGCTTCATCCGCATCTCGTCCACCGCGCGCACCGACGAATCGACCCAACCCCAGCAGATGAGTTCCTCGACCACTTCGCCGAACGGCAGGTAGTGGGGCGACGCCTTCTTGTGGGTCACCAGCCAGACCGAGGGCGAGGTCATGTGGTGCCGCGCCAGCCAGTCGCGCAGGGCCTCCAGGTCATGGACCTCGACATGCGCGATCTCGTCCGGCATCAGCCGTCCTTCTCGCGGCGGGCGTCGTCCTGCAAGGCCCTCAGCGTCGCCAGCGCCTCGTCGGCCTTCCTGGCGGGAACGAAGACATGGTCGTGCTGGGTGGCGGATACCACGTTCGCGGGGATCTGCTTCTTTGCCAGTGCCTTGGCGACGGCAGCGGTCAGGCCGACACCCTGCACCGACGAGAACACCATCAGCGTAATCTGCTTCATCGGCATCTCATAGGCCAGCCCCAGCCGGTCGGCCTCGGCCTTTGGCAGGATCAGCGACAGGCCCTCGTCCTCGACGAACATGGCCCGTGCCAGCGGCATCACCGCATCGGCGTCGGCATTGTGAAGCATCGAGCAGAAAACGAAGGTCCCGGGTTGCAGAACCGGCGTCATGTTCGCGATCATCTTTCGCGTCCCCTTGACGGGACGTGTGCCTGTGAATGCCATTGCTCAAATGCCTTATCAATCAGCGACATAGGACCGCGTTCGCGGCGACGGTTCAAGGGGAAAGATGTCTTAGTCCCGTGCCTCAGAGCAACCCGTTGCGACTGTCTCAACCTCGATCGTCGCATGGCCGATCCCGTGGTTCCGAAAGAGATTCTGCTTCAACTCGGCCACGATCCCGGGCGCGGAAAGCAGGTCGGCCTCGGTCAGCACGACATGCGCCTCGACCGAGACACGGTGCTCGTCGATCTGCCAGAGGTGCAGGTGATGAACATCCTTGACCTTGTCATTGGAAGCGAGGGTGGCGCGAACGGCACTGCGGTCCTGGTCGCTGGGTGCGCCCAGCATCAGGATGCGGATCGTCGGCTTGAGGTCACGCGCCGCGTGCCAGATGATATAGGCCGATATCCCCAACGTCGCGAGCGGATCCAGAAGCCGCCAATCGTAGAGAAGGATCAGCGTGCCGACGACGATCACCGCGACGGAGCTCAGTGCATCGGCGAGGTTGTGGAGAAAAGCCGCGCGGATGTTTAGACTGTCCTTCGACATCCGGTAGGTCAGCGCCGCGGTCAGTGCATCGACGATCAGCGCGACGCCCGCGACCCAGACCACGATCCAGCCATCGACGTCCGGCGGATCGAAGAGGCGCATCACGGCTTCGAACGCCAGATAGAGCGCGATCAGGATCAACGTCGTCAGATTGATCAGCGCCGCGACCAGTTCGGCGCGGTTCCAGCCGAAGGTCATGGTCGCGTCGGCGTCGCGGCGGGCGATTTTGCGGGCCGCGAAGGCGAGAACGAGCGAAAGCGCATCCGAAAGGTTGTGGATGGCGTCGGCGATCAGCGCCAGCGAGCCGGACAGGAAGCCGCCCACGATCTGCACGACGGTCAGTCCGATGTTGATGACAACGGCGAAGGTGAGCTTGGCGTCGCCGTGATCATGTGAGTGACCGAGATCGTGCGGCATGAAACTCAGTGCGCCTCGGCCCAGCTTGACCCCTTGCCGGCATCCACGATCAGCGGCACGTCGAATTTCACCGCGGGCATCGCGGCCCCCTCCATCACCGCCTTCGCGACGCCGATCAGGTCGTCCACCGCGCCGTCCTCGACCTCGAACAGCAACTCGTCGTGGACCTGCAACAGCATCCGCGCAGGCAGGTGCGCGATCGCCTCGGGCATCCGGATCATGGCGCGGCGGATCACGTCGGCGGCGGTGCCCTGGATCGGCGCGTTGATCGCGGCGCGGCGGGCGAAGCCGGCGGTCGGGCCCTTGGCGTTGATCTCGGGCGTGTTGATCCTGCGTCCGAACAGCGTCTGGACGAATCCGTGCTCCCTGGCGAAGGCGGTGGTGTCGTCCATATAGGCGCGGATGCCCGGAAAGCGCTCGAAATAGCGGTCGATGAAGCCCTGCGCCTCGGCCCTGGGGATGCGCAGGTTGCGCGCCAGACCGAACCCGCTGATGCCGTAGATCACGCCGAAGTTGATCGCCTTGGCCTGACGCCGGACCTCCGGCGTCATCTCGTCCAGCGGCACGTTGAACATCTCCGACGCCGTCGCGGCGTGGATGTCCTGACCTTCGCGGAACGCCTCCTTCAGCGCCGGAATGTCGGCGATATGAGCCAATATCCTTAGCTCGATCTGCGAATAGTCCAGGCTGACCAGCGTGTGGCCCTCGGCCGCGACAAAGGCCTCGCGGATGCGGCGGCCTTCCTCGGTCCGGACGGGGATGTTCTGAAGGTTCGGATCGGTCGAGGCCAACCGCCCCGTGTTCGCGCCCGCGATGGAGTAACAGGTGTGGACGCGCCCCGTATCGGGGTTGATGTGGTCCTGCAACGCGTCGGTGTAGGTCGATTTCAGCTTCTGCAACTGCCGCCAGTCGAGGATGCGCGCCGGCAGGTCATGCTCGGTGGCCAGGTCTTCCAGAACATCGGCGGGGGTGGAATACTTGCCGGTCTTGCCCGTCTTGCCGCCCGGCAGGCTCATCTTGTCGAACAGGATCTCGCCCACCTGCGCGGGCGATCCCACGTTGAATTTCTCGCCCGCGAGTTCGTGGATCTCGTCCTCGAGCTGGGCCATCTTCTGGGCAAAGGCGTTCGACATCCTGGACAGAACCGACTTGTCCACTTTGATCCCCGCCATCTCCATGTCCGCCAGAACCGGCACCAGTGGACGCTCCAGCGTCTCGTAGACGGTTGTGACCCGGGCGCGGTGCAGTTGCGGCTTGAAACCCTGCCAGAGGCGCAGCGTCACATCGGCGTCCTCGGCGGCGTATTTCACTGCCTCGTCGATATCCACGCGGTCGAAGGTGATCTGCGCCTTGCCGGTGCCGATCAGCGCCTTGATCTCGATGCAGTGATGGCCCAGATACCGCTCCGCCAGTTGATCCATGCCGTGCCCGTGCAGGCCTGCGTTCATCGCGTAGGACATCAGCATCGTGTCGTCGATGGGTGCGACGCGCACGCCGTAGCGGGCGAAGATCTTGGCGTCGTACTTCATGTTCTGGCCGATCTTCATCACGCTGGGGTCTTCCAGCACCGGCTTCAGCGCCGCCAACGCATCGTTCAGCGGAATCTGCCCAGCGACCAGATCGTCGGAGCCGAAAAGATCGTCCGAGGCCCCGGTCTTGTGAATCAGCGGGATGTAGCACGCGCTGCCCGGCTCGACCGAAAGCGAGATGCCGACCAGATCGGCGGTCATCTCGTTCAGCCCGGTGGTCTCGGTGTCGACCGCCACGTACCCCCGGGCGCGGGCCCTGCCGATCCAGGCCTCCAGGGCCGCCAAGTCCGTCACCTTCTCATAGGCCGCGTGATCGAAGGGCAGCGCCTCCGCCGCTTCCTCCTCGGCGGCCTCGGCGCCGCCCGGATCGGTGTCGGTGATGACCGGCGCCTCGACGCCCAACGCGTCGGCGATGCGCTTGGTGACGGTGCGGAATTCCATCTTGGCCAGGAACTCCAGAAGATCGTCGGCCACCGGCGCCTTCAGCTCCAGACTGTCCAGATCATAGCCCAGGTCCATCTCGCAATCGAGCGCGACCAGCTTCTTCGACAGCCGGATCTGATCGGCCTTCTCGATCAGCGTCTCGCGCCGCTTGGGCTGCTTGATCTCGCCCGCGCGCTCCAGCAGCGTCTCCAGATCGCCGTATTCGTTGATCAGCAGCGCGGCGGTCTTGATCCCGATCCCGGGCGCGCCCGGCACGTTGTCCACGCTGTCGCCTGCCAGCGCCTGCACGTCGACCACCCGTTCGGGATAGACCCCGAACTTCTCCATCACGCCCTCGCGGTCGATGCGGCTGTTCTTCATCGCATCGTACATCTCGACGCCGTCGCCCACCAACTGCATCAGGTCCTTGTCGGAGCTGACGATGGTCACGCGCCCGCCCGCGTCCCGCGCCTTGCAGGCCAGCGTCGCGATGATGTCGTCGGCCTCGAAGCCTTCCTGCTCCAGGCAGGCGATGTTGAAGGCGCGCGTCGCCTCGCGGGTCAGCGGGATCTGCGGACGCAGGTCCTCGGGCATCTCGTCGCGGTTGGCCTTGTACTGATCGTACATCTCGTTCCGGAAGGTGTGGCTGCCCTTGTCGAAGACCACGGCGATGTGCGTCGGAGCATCGGTGCCGTTATTGTCCTGCACCATCTTCCACAGCATGTTGACGAAGCCCGACACCGCGCCCACCGGCAGACCGTCGGATTTCCGCGTGAGCGGCGGCAGCGCATGATAGGCGCGGAAGATGAAGGCCGAGCCGTCGATCAGGCTCAGGTGATGTCCTTTTCCGAATGCCATCGCGCGCGTCCCCTCGTCAGGTATCCGACACCCGTGATGCCACGGGTCGCCCAAGGGGGCCAGCCCCCTCGGCGCGCACCGGGCTTTGCCCCCGAAGTAATTCTGCCAGGAGAACCTGTCGTCCTTTCGGGCCCAAGGGATCGTCGCCTACCGTCCCTTGAACAGACCGCCCAGAATGCCGCGCACGATGCGCCGTCCGGTGGTGCCGGTCAGTTCGCGGACGACCATCTTAGTCAGCTTGTCGCCCACGCTGTCGGACCGCGACGACCGCGAAGACGAGCGTCCGACCCGGTCGGCCTCGTATCGGCGGGCCTGCTTGAATTCGCGCTCGCGCTCCTCTGCCTCCGCCTCGGCGCGTTCGGCGTCCTCGGCCTCTTTCGCGGCCTTCTCGGCGCGGGCGACCAGAACCTCGTGCGCGCTTTCGCGGTCGATGGCGGTGTCGTACTTGCCCGAGACCGGCGAGGTGTCGATGGCCGCCTGCCGCTCGGCGCCGGTGATCGGGCCCAGTTGCGACGAGGGCGGGCGGATCAGCGTGCGCTCCACCACGCCAGGCGCGCCCTTGGCCTCCAGCATCGAAGTCACCGCCTCGCCCACACCCACCTCGCGGATCGCCTGTTCGGTCGAGAAGCGCGGGTTGGTGCGATAGGTCTGGGCGGCCAGTTTCAGCGCCTTCTGGTCGCGGGGGGTGAAGGCGCGCAGAGCGTGCTGCACGCGGTTGCCCAACTGCCCCAGGATGTCCTCCGGCACGTCGGCCGGGTTCTGGGTGACGAAATAGACGCCCACGCCCTTCGACCGGATCAGCCGCGCGACCTGCTCGACCTTGTCGATCAGGGCCTTCGGCGCGTCGTCGAACAACAGATGCGCCTCGTCGAAGAAGAAGACCAGCTTCGGCTTGTCGGGATCGCCCACCTCGGGCAGTTCCTCGAACAACTCCGACAAGAGCCACAGAAGCGAGGTGGCGTAAAGTCTGGGCGCGCTCATCAGCTTGTCGGCCGCCAGGATGTTGATCCGGCCCCGCCCGTCCACATCCGTCCGCATGATGTCGGCCAAGTCCAAAGCGGGCTCGCCGAAGAACTGCGTCGCCCCCTGGTTCTCCAGCACCAGCAACTGACGCTGGATTGCGCCCAGCGACGCGGTCGAGATATTGCCGTAGCGGATCGAGACCGCCTGGCGATTCTCGCCCAGCCAGACCAGCATGGATTGCAGGTCCTTGAGATCCAGAAGCGGCAGCCCCTCCTCGTCGGCGACGCGGAAGGCGATGTTCAGGATCCCCTCCTGCGCCTCGCTAAGCTCCAAGAGCCGCGACAGCAAAAGCGGACCCATCTCGCTGACCGTGGTGCGCACCGGATGGCCCTGTTCGCCGTAGAGATCCCAGAACGTGACCGGAAAGGCGTCGTAGGTATAATCGTCGAAGCCGATGGTTCCGGCGCGCTTCATGAAGGCGTCGTGCAGCTTGAAATCGGCCGAGCCGCTTTTCGCGATCCCCGACAGGTCGCCCTTCACGTCGGACAGGAACACCGGCACGCCCATCGCCGAGAATCCCTCGGCCATGATCTGAAGCGTGACCGTCTTGCCGGTCCCGGTGGCGCCGGCCACCAGGCCGTGGCGGTTGGCATATTTGAGAATCAGTTCCTGCTTCACGCCGTAATCCGGCCCGCCGCCGCCGATGAAAATCGTCTCTGACACTGTTGAGGTCCCTGTCTTTTTTATGGCCGTTCGTCCGAGAATACCCTGTTAACCTTTCTGTGCCAGTGTGAAGGCGTTCGTTTCCGGGATTTCCCGCATGAACCGACAACTTCCTCCCTGTTGACTGGCCGCGCCTTATTGGCGCGGCTTTTTTCCTTGCTGCCGGTAAGTGTCGGCGGGCGGTTTCAACTGTTGCGGACAAGACTCGAGAAATGTGAACAAAAACCCTGTTGACGGCTTCCCCTTCTGCTCGTAGCCTCCCACCAAATTCAAAAGTCGGCCAGTCCGACAGGGAGTGAGAATTGGAGAGGGGCCCAGCTGCGGGCCCTTTTCTTTTGCGCCCGACGCCGGCTCGGCGGATGATCGCGTTTCAACGCTCTTGTGTCCTGACATCCCCACGAAGCCGTGTTAAATGCCCGGTCAAACAGGCCGTAAACAGTGAGGAAATCATGTTCGGACCATTGAGGATACTGGCCATCTCGGCGCTTTGCGCGCTTCCCGTCGCGGGCCTGGCGCAGGATCAGTCCACCACTGCCGAAGAGCCGCCCGCGGCCGACGGCAACGATCCGTCGGTGACGGGCCTCTCGATGGGCGCCACCGATGGCGAATTGCAGGTGGGTCAGACCTATATCGCCGAGGAGCATGGTGCCTGGCAGATGCGCTGCGTCAAGAGCGAGGAGGGCAAGGATCCCTGCCAGCTTTATCAGCTTCTGTCGGATGACGAGGGCAATTCGGTCGCCGAGTTCTCGATCTTCAACCTGCCCGAAGGACAAGAGGCCGCGGCGGGCGCGACCGTCGTGACGCCGCTCGAGACGCTTCTGACCGCCGATCTGCGGCTTCAGGTCGATGCGGGTAAGGCGCGCCGCTATCCCTAGAGCTTTTGCAGCCAGATCGGCTGTTTCGCGCGTCTCGGTTTCACCCAGGGCGAGGTCGATGCCTTCAAGGCGGGCAATTCCGCAACCGTCGCCATCGTGCCGGCGGCGGCCCCGGACGAGGTTGTGGCGCTGACGCTGTCGCTGTCGGGCTTCACCGCCGGGTGGAACGCGCTGCAAGCGGCCAACGCCGAGTGATCAGGCCAGCGTAATCCGTGTCAGGATCTGCAAGCGGATGACCGGGCCGACAATGGCCGGATACCCCCCTGCGCCGAACCGGCGGCGGTCGATGTCGCCGGTCATCAGGATCGACAGGTTGCGCCGGTCGCCCTCCGTCGTGCCGCGCTGGCGATAGAGAATCGCGTCCAATTCGATTCGCTCGGTCACGTCGCGCACCGTCAGAAGTCCGCTGACCATCGCCTTGTGCACCGTGCCGGTCACGCGCTCCGAGCGGAACCGGATCACCGGGTAATGTGCGGTGTCCAGCACGCTTGCGCTCTTCATCGCCTCGGTGGCATAGAACGGCCCGGCGTCGGCGCGGGCGGCGTCGATCTCGGCGCTGACGCGGCTGTTCGGCGGGCGGTCCACATCCAGCAGGATATCGGCCGCTCGCACCGGCATCCGGCCCGTGAAGGGCTGGCCGTTCATCCGGTAGGTGAAGGCCACGGTCGAGTTCTGCCGGTCCAGAAGGTAGGGCAGGGCGTCGGCCCGCGCGGGGTGCGCGGCAAGGCCGGATGCGGCAAGGGCGATGAAATGGCGGCGATCCATGAGGCGATCCTAGCACGCGCCGGGGCGCCCTGCGTTCAGTTTCGCGTGTGCGCGGCGCAGGCCGTCCATCCGTCCCGTCAGGTCGAACCGTCCAGCCGCATCCCTTCCGGGCCGCCGGTGACCTGCCAGTGTTTCTCGGGCGCCATCCGGGCGCGCCGCCGCTCCAGCCGCCAGCCTTCCGCGCCGCCGTCGCCATGGGCGGGCGTCAGCGACCAGCGCGTCTCGATCCCCGGCGCGCCGCCGTCGCCGGGCGTCAGGATCAGGCCCAGGGGCGCGATCTGTCCCTCGTCCGCCCCGGTCTCGGCGGCCAGGTGCAGCCGTCGCACCGCGGTCAGACCCGGCGGGTCGGGCAGGTCGGCCACCACCAGCGGCACCAGACCCGCGCGCAGCGCCTCCTCCATCGACCACAGAAGATCTTCGGGGCGTTTCGGCGTCAGGAACAGGAACCGCGAGGGATCGGCCAGCTTCAGGAATCCGTCGGGGTTCAGCCGTCCCGGCATCCAGGCGGGACGGATCCACATCACCGGCCCCCGAAGCGCGCCCGCCACCTTCAGCGCCAGCCGCCGCCGGGCCGCGCCGCAAACCTCGTGAACGCGCGCGGGCTGCAACGTCAGCCCGTCCAGAAACGCCACCGGCGGGGCGCCGCGCTTGCGGTGGGTGTGGCGGGTCAGAAGATGGGCGGCGGCATGATCAGACATGGATGGCAGCATACAATGTTCGCTTTTTGTTCTCAACAGGTCTTTCGCCTTGCCAAACCCCGACGCCCGGCTAGGACTAGGGGTCACCGACAGGGAGCCATCCATGAACCGAACCACGCTCGGCCGCACCGGCATCGAGGTCAGCGCCTGGTGCCTTGGCACCATGACCTGGGGCAACCAGACACCCGAGGCCCAGGCCCACGCCCAGATCGACGCCGCGCTGGATCACGGCATCGACTTCATGGACACCGCCGAGATGTATCCCGTGGCCCCGGTGCGCCGCGAGACCATCGGCGACACCGAACGGGTGATCGGAAACTGGATCCAGGCAAGCGGGCGGCGCGGCGAGGTGGTGATCGCCACCAAGCACACCGGCAAAAGCGACATGGTCCGCGACGGCCGCCCCATCGGCCCCGACACCGTGCGCGCCGCGCTGGAAGGCTCGCTGAAGCGGCTCAGGACCGACTACGTCGATCTCTACCAGTTTCACTGGCCCAACCGTGGCTCCTACATGTTCCGGCAGAACTGGAACTTCGATCCCCGGAAGCAGCCTTCCGCAAGCGAGATCGTGGACGAGATGGACGCCATCATGGACGTGCTGGCCGATCTGGTGCGCGAGGGCAAGTGCCGCGCCTTCGGCCTCTCGAACGACAGCGCCTGGGGCACGATGCAGTGGCTTGCCGCCGGCGCACGCAGGGGCGGGCCGCGCGTGGCCGCGATCCAGAACGAATACTCGCTTCTCTGCCGGCTCTACGACACCGACATGGCCGAACTGGCACACCACGAGGACATCACGCTTCTGGCCTTCTCGCCCCTCGCCGCCGGGTTCCTGACCGGAAAGTACCAGGACGGGCAGATCCCCGACGGCTCGCGCATGTCGATCAACGGCGACATGGGCGGGCGCAGGTCGGACCGCGTCTTCGAAGCGACGCAGGCCTATCTCGATATCGCCGCGCGGCACGGCCTGGACCCGGTCCATCTGGCGCTCGCCTGGGCCGCGGGCCGGCCCTTTCCGACGATCCCGATCTTCGGTGCCACGACGACGGCGCAACGCAACCGGATACTATCGGGAACCGGCACCGTCCTCTCCGACGCAGTGCTGGCTGAGGTGTCGAAAGCACACCGCGCCCATCCGATGCCATATTGAGGCCGAGGATTGTTGCCCGACCCGCACGCGCTTCGTAGGGTCTTACACGGAGGGCTGCCTGGGGAGGCAACGATGGACGCGCTGCGTCGCGGTTTGACGGTCTTGAGCTGTGTGCTTCTGCTGGCGTCCTGCCAGGAAGACGGTCCTGCCGCCTCGACGGCCACCGAGCCTGTTCCCGATCTTCTGTCGCTCTCGCAGCAGAAATGCGAACGCTCCGGCGGCACCTGGGGCCTGACGCCCAGCAAGGCGACCTTCGTCTGCTACCGCAACCTCTCGGATTCCGGAAAGCTGTGCAGCAGCGCGGACGACTGCAAGGGGCTTTGCCTGGCGCGCTCGCGCACATGCAGCCCGATCGAGCCGTTCTACGGCTGTCACGAGGTGCTCTCGAAAGGCGGGGTCCGTCAGACCCTGTGCATCGAATGAGGCGGACCCTTGCCCTTGTCGCGCTGGCCGTGATGGCCGGGTGCGCGGCCTTTCCCAGCTACCGCGACCGCGACGTGCCGATGACCTCGATGGCGGTTTTCGATCCGGTGCGCTACGCGGGCACCTGGTACGAGATCGCCAGTTTCCCGACGCCGTTCCAGGCCGGCTGCACCGGCACACGCGCGACCTATGGCGCGGACGCGGACGGAACCCTGAGCGTGCGGAACACCTGCCTCAGGAACGGGACGCCGACAACGATCGAGGGCACCGCGCGCGTCACCGGTCCGGGACGCCTCAAGGTGCGGCTCGACGGCGTGCCGGTCGCGGCGGACTACTGGGTGCTTTGGGTCGACGAGAGCTACCGCACGGCGGTCGTGGGTGTGCCCTCGGGCCGCGCGGGCTGGATCCTGAACCGCACGCCCGACATCCCCGAAGACCGGTATCGCGCCGCGCTCTCGGTCCTGGAATTCAACGGTTACGACATCGGCCGTCTTCAAAGAACGGCGACGGAGGGAGCGGAATGAGCAGAAAGGCGGCCGTATTGGGCCTTGGAGAACGCGGCGCGGCCTGGGCCGACGCCTTTCGCGACGCGGGCTGGCGGGTCTCGGGCTTCGACCCCGATCCGGCAGCGCTCGGGCCGCCGCGCGGCAGCCGCGGCTGGCGACGAGAGGAAACGATCTCCACCACCGTGGCCCATGCCGACTGGGTGGTCTGCTGCCTGCCGGACCGGCTTGAGCTGATGCAGAAGGTCATTCAGCGCGCCCAGGCCGAGGCCCCCGAGGCGGCGGTCGTCGCGGTGACGTCACGCCAGCACGACGTCGACGCGGTCCAGGGCTGCGCGATCCGGCCGGCCCAGGTGGTGCTGGTAACCGGCGCGCCCGATCGGGGCGTCGACCTGAACGTGACCGGCCGAAACCAGGCCGGGCTGAAACTGGACGCCCTGGCGGTTTTGTCCGAGGTCTGTTCCAGCGT
>ERZ869936.1548-NODE-1548-length-16076-cov-4.899382_pt1 | contig 16076 bp, 18 predicted proteins | sample MGYA00520876_ERZ869936 | MGnify/ENA primary metagenome ERZ869936 (study PRJEB32218, sample SAMN09650985) | biofilter metagenome | isolation source: enrty point of leading RO module | place: Saudi Arabia: Thuwal, RO plant located on Red Sea | collected 2016-02-17 ...
TTTCCGCCGACCGCGCATGCGCCGCCACGTTCTTGCCGCGGCTGCGCCCGACTTCGCAGACCGCTGCGACCTCGTCCTCGTTCATGATCGTCTCGTGGGCGCGGGCAAAGGGGATGAATTCGTCGCCCGCCGGATTAATCTTGAGCGTGTCCACACCCTCGCGCACCATCTCGCGCGCGGTCTTGCGGAATTCGTCCGCGCCGTCGCAGGTGATGGCGAAGGTTTCGCGATGTATGTGTCGTCGGCGCACGTCGCCCAGGCCGCTGGTCGGCGTGAGCTCGGGGCTTGCGGCCCGCATACGCGGTCCCGGGATCTCGCCCGCATTGATTGCGTTGCGGATCACGATGTCGAGCCGCGCCTTCGCGGCCGCGGCGCTGAACAGCGAGGTGAAGCCTTGGTCGAGCATGACCTTGGCGAACTTCATCGATTGCAGCGTATGTTCCTCGGGCGGCAAGTCGCCGAGCGATTCGAGGTCCGGCGTGTTGCAGAACGAGATATGCGCATGCGCCTCGATCAAGCCAGGCATCAGGGTCGCGCCGCCGCCGTCGATGATCGCCGCGCCGGCCGCCTTTATGCTTTTGCCGGGCTTGGCGATCTTCTTGATTCGATTGTTCTCGATCAGAACCTGTCCGGCGAAAGGCTTTGCGCCGCTACCGTCGATCACCTGCACATTGGTAAAGAGCGTCGTGCCCATTCCTGCCTCCTCCCATCTTACGGTCTGCGCCGCAATCACAAACCATAACCTCGGTTGCGGAGGCCGGTAAAGCGGGTGACACAAGGCTATTGACAAAAGTTTAGTTTAGTGATCAGAATTTACTAAACCGGCGATATTGGTGACCGTGCAGGGGCGCCGGCAACAAAATCAATCACGCGGCCAGGCCCTAAGACCCGCGGCCGTCCCTGCAAAACGCATGGGAGGAATTGACACATGCAGCGTTGGAAACTGTATCTTGCGGCCGCCGGCTTCGGCGTCGCCGCCGGTAGCGCGCCTGCCGTTCAGGCGAAGGAATTGACCTTGTGCTGGGCCGCTTGGGACCCGGCGAACGCGCTTGTCGAATTGAGCAAGGACTTCACCGCGAAAAGCGGGCACACCATGAAATTCGAGTTCGTGCCCTGGCCGAATTTCGCTGACCGGATGCTCAACGAACTAAACTCGGGCGGCAAACTTTGCGACCTGATGATCGGCGATTCCCAGTGGATCGGCGGCGGTGCCGAGAACGGCCATTACGTTAAGCTGAATGACTTTTTCGACAAAGAAGGCATCTCGATGGACGACTTCGCGCCGGCCACCGTGTATGCCTATTCGACCTGGCCCAAGGGCACGCCGAATTACTGGGCACTGCCGGCCATGGGCGATGCGAACGGCTGGTTCTATCGCAAGGACTGGTTCTCGAAGCCGGAGCTTCAGGCCGAGTTCAAACAGAAGTACGGGCGCGATTTGGTTGCGCCGAAGACCCAGCTTGAACTGAAGGACGTGGCCGAGTTCTTCCAGGGCCGCGAGATTGATGGCAAGACTGTTTACGGTGCAGCGATCTTCACCGAGCGGGGTTCCGAAGGCATCACCATGGGCGCGACCGGCGCGCTTTATGCTTGGGGATTCCAGTATGAGGATCCGCCGGGTTCGTACAAGATGGACGGCGTCGTAAATTCGCCGGCGGCGGTGGAGGCGATCGAGTACTACAAGGCGCTGTACAAATGCTGCACGCCTCCGGGCTATACCGATGCGTATATGCAGGAGAGCCTGGACGCCTTCAAGTCGGGTCAGGTCGCCATGGCCATGAATTGGTTCGCGTTCTTCCCGGGCCTACATAAGGATCCGGCGGTTGGCGGAGATAAGATCGGCTTCTTCGTCAACCCGGGCCAAAAGGTCGAAGCCTCGACCCTGGGCGGGCAAGGCATTTCGGTCGTGTCCTATTCCGATAAAAAGGACGCGGCGCTCGAGTACATCAAGTGGTTCGCCCAACCGGACGTGCAGGCGAAATGGTGGTCGCTTGGCGGGTATTCTTGCCACAAGGCTGTTCTGAACGATCCTTCCTTCCCCAAGAGCCAGCCCTTCGCGGCCGACTTCCTGAAGGCCATGGGCGGGGTCAAGGACTTCTGGCAGGAGCCGGCCTATGCCGAACTTCTGCTTGCTATGCAAAAGCGGCTGCATGACTACATCGTGGCCGATCAGGGCACGGCGAAAGAAGCCCTCGACATGTTGATCAAGGACTGGACCGAAACCTTCGAAGACGAAGGTAAACTGTAGGGCTGCGCCTGGGGCCCGGCCCAAATCGTGCCGGGCCCCTGGCCGCGTATGCTACGTTAGCCGCCATGACCGAGAGCCTGAAGATCGAGCGCTATTCGGAGCGCGCGGCGCGGGCCACGCCGCCCTATTTGGCGACGCGGGTCCGCGGTCTGTCCGACCGCACCATTGCCTGGACCTTTATCGCCCCGACGATCGTGTTGCTGCTGCTGATCAATATATTTCCGCTCGTCTGGACGATCTATCTGAGCTTCACGAACTACAAGGCCAACCGCACGGCGCGCGGCTTCGAGTGGATCGGTTTGCGCAATTATGAGCGTATTCTCAACGACGCCGACATCTGGCACACATTGCAGGTAACGGCGCATTTCCTGTGCTGGACGATGTTTTTCCAGGTGATCCTGGGATTCGGACTCGCATGGCTCATCAACAAGCAGTTCAAGGGTCACGGGTTCTGGACCACGGTCATCCTCTTGCCGATGATGCTGTCACCGGCGGTGGTCGGAAACTTCTGGACTTTCCTGTATCAGCCGCAGATCGGCCTGTTCAATTACGGTATTTCTTTTCTGACCGGGGTTCCGCCATCCTCGTTCCAGATGATCGGCGATGTGAATCTTGCGCCGTGGTCAATCGTTATCGTCGATACCTGGATGTGGACGCCTTATGTCATGCTGATCTGCCTGGCAGGCTTGCGTTCGATCCCGGACTACATTTACGAGGCGGCAGAAGTGGACCGGGCGTCCAAGTGGCGCCAGTTCTGGTCCATCACGGTGCCCATGGTCCTGCCGTTCCTGATGCTGGCGGTGCTTTTCCGCGCGATCGAGAACTTCAAGATGTTCGACCTCGTGGTTGAGTTGACCAGCGGCGGCCCAGGTTCGGTTACCGAACTGGCCTCGATCAACCTGAAGCGCGAGGCCTTCGAGAAGTGGCGGACGGGCTACTCCTCGGCTTTCGCCATCATTCTGTTCGTCACGGTGTTCGGTGCGGCCAACATTTATGTGAAGGCGCTCAACAGGGTGAAGCAGCGATGAGCGGCACGAGCGCGCATTCGATTGTCGATTCAGGGCGGACCCTGCGCTGGGTTACAGGCGGGATTGTGATCTTCTATGCCCTGATCACCATGCTGCCATTGGTTTGGATCCTGGTAACCAGTTTCAAGACGCCGCCCGATTCGATCTCGTATCCGCCCAAGGTGGTGTTCGAGCCGTCATTGGAAGGTTACGTCAACCTGTTCACGACGCGCACGCGCCAGACCCCGGAATACCTGGAATCGCTGCCGCCGCCCGAGACCTGGTACGACGAGCTGGTGCGCTCGCGCAACATGGTGATCGCCGGCCCGTCGAAGTTTGGCGAGCGCTTCATGAACTCGGTGATCATAGGGTTCGGCTCGACCTTCTTATCGGTTTTCCTGGGCACCTTGGCCGCCTACGCGTTCTCCCGGTTCAGGATACCGCTCGCGAACGACCTCATGTTCTTCATTCTGTCGACGCGCATGATGCCGCCCATTGCGGTCGCGATCCCGATCTTTCTGATGTATCGGACGATTGGTTTGTCCGACACGCACCTCGGCATGATCCTGCTGTACACGGCGGTCAACATCTCCCTCGCGGTCTGGCTGCTCAAGGGCTTCATCGACGAAATTCCGCGCGAGTACGAAGAAGCCGCGATGATCGACGGATATTCGCGCTTTGGCGCTTTCGTAAAAGTGGTCCTGCCACAGGCCGTGACCGGGATCGCCGCGACTGCTATTTTCTGCCTGATCTTTGCCTGGAACGAGTATGCCTTCGCGTTGCTGTTGACTTCCGGCGAGGCGCAGACAGCACCGCCGTTCATTCCGACCATCATCGGCGAAGGCGGCTTGGACTGGCCGGCATCCGCAGCCGGCGCGACGCTCTTCCTCCTGCCGGTGCTGATATTCACAATCCTGCTGCGCAAGCAACTCCTGCGCGGCATCACCTTCGGCGCGGTGCGAAAATGAGCATGAATGGCGCGCAAGCAAACGGTATCCGGCGTTGGTTTCGGCGCGGCCCCTGGGAGGCTGCGGCCGTGGTAGTGATTGCCGTCGGCGTGTTCATGCTCATGCAGCCCTTCTGGCTGCCGCTGTTCACCTATTCCTTCGTGACGATCCTGATCGGCACGGTCGGCTTTATCATCGTCAGTCATTTTCCGGAGTAGGGGCATGGCTGATATCGACCTGAGGAACGTCAAGAAACAGTTCGACGATTTCGTTGCCGTGCGGGATTCCACCTTCAAGATCACCAACGGCGAATTCTTCGTCATGCTCGGCCCGTCTGGCTGCGGCAAGACGACAACCTTACGCATGATCGCGGGGCTCGAGTTGCCGACCTCGGGCCAAATACTGCTGGACGGCGAGGACGTCACGTTCAACCGCGCGTCGCAGCGCGATATTGCCTTTGTTTTTCAGCTGTTTGCGCTTTATCCGCATATGAACGTGCGGCAGAACGTGGCTTTCCCCCTGGTGTCGCAGGGCGTGCCGCGGCGGGAGATTCGCGCCCGGGTCGAGGAGACAGCCAGGCTTCTGCGTATCGACAACGTCTTGAACGCACGCGTCTCCAGCCTGTCGGGAGGCGACCGGCAGCGTGTCGCTCTTGGCCGGGCCATTGTGCGTCGTCCCAAGGCGTTCCTGATGGATGAACCACTCGGCGCATTGGACGCAGAGTTCCGCGAGCTGATGTGCGAGGAACTGCGTCTTCTACATAACAGGATCGGGGCGACCACGGTCTATGTGACCCATGATCAGATCGAAGCCATGTCCATGGCAGACAGGATCGCAGTCATGGATGGCGGGGAAGTCCTGCAGGTGGCGCCGCCATCGGAGATCTACGCCCGTCCGGCCACCCGTTTTGTTGCCGGCTTTATTGGCAGCCCTTCGATGAATTTTCTGCCCGGCCACGGCCGCCTGCCGGCGGGCGCGACGTCGGTTCGAGTCAACGGTTCCAAGATCCCGGTGCCCCGACTGCACGAGGCACTCGACCATGAGTCTTCGGTTCTTGGCGTACGTCCCGAACATATCGGGATTGCTGGAGACGGTGCCTTGAATGGGCGGGTCTTCGCCGTCGAGTACATGGGCTCGCGCCAGCTAATCACCGTGGACACCGATGCCGGGCGCCTTCGCGTCCGCGCGCCGAACACCATCCATGTCAACCTGGGCGAGGTGGTTGGGCTGAACTTTGATGCCGAGCGTGTCGTCGTTTTCGATCCGGTCAGCGACCGGGCCTTGGCTAGCGATCTCTATGCGGGGCCGGGTCATGGCTGAGGTCACACTGCAGGCGGTCACCAAGACCTTTGGCGACACGGTCGCGGTCAAGGACCTCGACCTGACCATCGGCAGCGGTGAGTTCGTCGTTCTTCTGGGCCCGACCGGCGCCGGCAAGACCACGACGTTGCGACTGATCGCCGGCTTGGAGCGGCCCGATGCCGGGCGGGTTCTGATCGACGGCACCGACGTCACCGCTTTGCTGCCGGCAACGCGCAACGTCGCATTCGTGTTCCAGCAATACTCGCTCTATCCGCACTACACGGCGTTCGACAACATGGCCTTTCCTCTACGCGCGCCAGGGCAACATTTCAGCGCCGAACAGATCGACACCCGTGTACGGGAAATCGCCAAGCTCCTGCGTATCGAAAGCAAGCTACAGAACCGGGCGACGCAGCTTTCCGGGGGCGAGATGCAGCGGGTCGCGATCGGCCGCGCCCTGGTGCGTGAGCCGACCATATTTCTCATGGATGAGCCCCTGTCATCGCTCGACGCGAAACTGCGCGAAGGCCTGCGGGTCGAATTGAAGCGGATCCAGCGGGACCTAGGCGCCACTATCCTGTATGTGACGCACGATCAGCTCGAGGCCATGACCTTGGCCGACCGGATCGGTGTGCTATCGGAAGGCGAACTGGTGCAACTTGGCACGCCGCGGGAGGTCTACGAATCGCCGCGCAACGTCTATGTCGCGCGCCGCCTGGGCAGCCCGCAGATCAACCTGCTGGACCTCGATCTCTTGCCGGTCGCGCACACGCCGAATGGGACGGCTTCGGTCGGTGTCCGGCCCGAGGATGTCCGGCTCCACTTGAAGGGCGGTATTCCCGCCTCGGTTCTGGCGGTCGAGCATCTGGGGGCGGAAACGGTGGTCCTGCTCAATGTTGCCGGCTCGCAGGTTCACGCCCTGCTAGGCGCCAGCGCGCCGCTTCGCGTCGGTGAGGAGACGACGATAGGGGTACGCGACGGCGCGGCGATTTTCTTTGACGGCAAGGGCGAACGGATCGATGCCGGAGGCGCCAGCGGAGTCAAGGAGGCCGCCTATGGCACCTGACGTGATCCGCGCCCTCTGCGACCGCGCCGCGGCAACAATTATCGAACACGCGCAGGAACTGACGGACCTGGACCGCGCTATCGGCGATGGCGACCATGGCATCAATATGAAACGCGGATTCGAGGCCATTGCGGCCCAGGCCGATGAGTTGAGCGGTATGGCGATCGGGCAGGCGCTGCAGAAGGCGGGCATGGTCCTCGTGATGAAGGTCGGCGGCGCCTCCGGTCCGCTCTACGGTTCCTTGCTCATAGCCATGGGCAAATCAATGCCCGATGTACCGCGATCCGGTTCCGAATTCGCTGCGAGCTTTGCCGAAGGGATCGAAGCGGTTAAGAAGCGCGGCAAGTCGGAAGCCGGGCAAAAGACTATGCTCGACGTGTTGGTTCCGGTCCTGAGCGCGATCGATAACGAGGGTGGCGATTTACTTTCCGCCGCCCGGCAAGCTGCAGAGCAGAGCCTGAACGCGACCAAGGATATGAAGGCCATCAAGGGCCGCGCCTCGTTTCTGGGTGAACGTTCGATAGGCCATCTGGACCCCGGCGCGCGGTCGTCCGCGCTTCTGGTCAATGCGGTATGCGATGTGCTGGAGGCCAAGGTATGAGCGAGCGTGTTGCCATCGTGATCGTGTCTCATTCGCCCGATGTGGCGCGGGGAGCGGCTGACATGGTGCGCGAGATGGTTGGAGCGGAGGTTCCCGTCGCGTGGTGCGGGGGTAATCCGGCGGGCGGCCTGGGCACTGACGTGGCGGCGATCCAGGCGGCGATCCGCAGCGTCAACGGCCCCAAGGGCATTGCTGTCCTGGTCGACCTGGGCGGTGCCGAGACGAACAGCGAAATGGCCATAGAACTGATGAGTGACGAGTTGAAGGGCAACGTTGTCATTTGCAACGCGCCGATCGTGGAGGGCGCGGTCATGGCCGCGACGGAGGCGGCCGGTGGCGCTTCTTTGGAAGCCGTCCGCGCCACCGCAGAGGAATTCCATTCATGAGCGAGGCCGTTCGCGAAACTGCTGCCGAAACTACCATGGAGACCGGGAGCGCCGTCGTTCGCGATCCGACCGGGTTGCATGCGCGCCCGGCCGTCAAGCTTACCAAGCTGGCCAAGAGTTTTGATGCAATGGTCGAGGTCCGCGCCCAGCGCGGCGAAAATTGGGTCAATGCAAAGTCGCCCAATGCGGTGATGAAGCTCAAGGTCGCCCATGGCGAGACGATCTCGATCAGAGCGAGCGGTGTTGACGCCGCGGCCGCGATTGCCGCGCTGGTCGGATTGATTGAGCGGGACTTCGATGGTTGAAGGCACGGGCGAGCGTGTACTGCAGGGCCTATCTGCTACTGACGGAATGGCGATCGGACAGGTTGTTCTTCAACGCGCGGTAAACCTGAGCGTGCGCACGGCCGGTGCGCCATCGCAAGAACGCCAGGCATTGGAAACGGCGCTCGCCGCCGCGCGGTGCGAAATTGATGCATTGACGGCCGGAGCCGACGAACTCGCGGGCGAGATTCTCGAATTCCAGAGCGCCCTGCTTGAGGACGAAGACCTTCTTGGCGGCATCTTCGACAAAATTGTAGAGGGTCAAGGCGCGCACGACGCCTGGGCCAATGTGATCGACATGGAGGTTGCTGAGTACCGGTCTGGCGATGACGAATACTTCGCCGCCCGTGCCGAGGACCTGGTCGACCTGAAGTCGCGTGTCCTGAAGCACCTTTGCGGTGCCGATGCGGGCCCCGCGCCGCGTGTTGCCCCCGATGCGATCCTGGTTGCCGAGGAATTGACGCCGTCTCGCTTCCTCGAACTCGATTGGTCGTGCTTGCGCGGGGCGGCGATTCGTGGCAGCAGCCCGACCAGCCACGTCGCAATCCTGGCGAGGGCACGCGGGATTCCCCTGATCGTTGGCCTGAATTCGGAATTCGACGATCGAATCGACGGAGCGCCAGCGGTGCTCGATGCCAAGGCGGGCCGGCTCGTGGTCGGTCCGGACGCTGGCACCTTGTCGCGAGCCCGAAGCAAGTTGCGGACTATGAACGCCGATCGACTTGCGGCCCAAGGCCTGATTGACCGACCGGCGCATCTGCCGAACGGGGAGCATGTTAGCGTATTGATCAACGCCGACGACCCGGCGATTCTTGAATCAGTCGCACCCGAGCACTGCGACGGTATCGGCCTGACCCGGACGGAGTTCTTGTTCCAGGATGGTCATCTGCCAGACGAGGACGCACAATTCGGAATTTACCGGCGACTGGTCGAGTGGGCGGCCGGCCGGCCGGTAACGGTGCGGACCTTGGATGCCGGCGGTGACAAGCCAATCTTGGGTGTCACGCCGACAGGCGAGTCCAATCCTTTCTTGGGTCTACGCGGCCTGCGCCTGTCGCTGCGAAGTCCGGAAATTTTGAGCGTGCAGTTACGCGCGCTGGCCCGCGCCGCGGCCTTGGGGCCGCTCAAGGTCATGGTGCCGATGGTAACGGTACCGGATGAAATGGCGCAGGTTCGCACGCTTTTGGATGCGGCTGTCGCTTCCCTATCCGAACAGGGCATCGCGCACGCCCAGCCCAACCTGGGCATGATGATCGAAGTTCCGGCGGCAGCGTTGATGGCCGACCGCTTTGACGCCGATTTCTACTCCATCGGTTCGAACGATCTGATCCAATACCTGACCGCGAGCGCCCGCGATAACGCGGCGGTCGCACCTCTGGCCGATCCGCGCAACCCGGCGGTCCTTGAATCGATCCGCCGGGTCGTGGCCGCGGGACGCGCCCGGGACGTGGAGGTCAGCCTGTGCGGAGATATGGCATCGAATCCTGATCTCATTCCGCTCTTGCTGGATTGTGGACTTCGGACCCTATCGGTCGCGCCAGCGCAGATCGGCCCGGTCAAATTGGCGATCCAACGCTATCGTGGGCCGACGCAAGATCATGTGTGATGTGTCCGATCAGCGGCTCAGTACGGAACAAGCGGTTGTCGCCTACAAGACACTGCTGAAGGAGTTTATCGACCGCCGGCCTTCCGGCACGCGCCAGCGTCTGGCCGAAGCGCTAGGCACGCATAAGAGCTTCATCTCTCAGATCACGAATCCTGCCTATCGGATTCCGTTGCCGGCGCAACATGTCGCGACGATCATCAAGATCTGCCATTTTTCCCCGGAAGAGCGCAAAGCTTTCATGGCGGCGTTCCGCGTTGCGCATGCGAACCAGGCCAGTGCCGTGGAGGCCGACATTGCGGGTGGCAGCCGCACCATACAGATTGAGGTTCCCCAATTTTCAGACCCTGGCCGGCAGGAGCGCGTGGTCCAGGCCATTCAGGAAATGGCAAAGCGAATCATCGCTCTCGCCACTGACATAAAATGAGCGAACTAAGAAAACGCGGGAGGCAGAGGCATGAAAAAGCTCATCAATAAGGTCGACGATGTCTTGACGGAAAGCTTGCTTGGCTTCGGTGCTGCGCATGGCGACCTGGTCTCCGTCACGCTGGAGCCCAAGTTCGTGACGCGCGCGGGCGGCACGCCCAAAGGCAAGGTGGCACTGGTTTCCGGTGGCGGTTCAGGGCACGAGCCCCTGCATGCCGGTTTCGTCGGTAAAGGCATGCTGGATGCGGCGTGCCCCGGCGAGGTCTTCACCTCGCCCACGCCCGACCAGATGCTGGCCGCCGCCGAGTCGCTCGGCGCCACGGCCGGGATCCTGTTTATCGTCAAGAACTATGCCGGCGACATCATGAACTTCGAGATGGCGGCCGAGATGTTGGGCGGCGATCACGCAACCGTCGTAACCAATGATGATGTCGCGGTCGAAGACTCCCTATACACCCAGGGCCGCCGCGGTGTCGCCGGAACCGTCGTGGTTGAGAAGGTTGTCGGTGCCGCGGCTGAGGCCGGTGCCGATCTGGCCGTCTGCAAGGTGCTGGGCGATCGCGTGAATGCCGCGACCGGCAGCATGGGGATCGCCCTGACGAGCTGTACGGTGCCCGCCGCCGGCAAGCCGACCTTCGACCTGGGCGCTGACGAGATGGAAATGGGAGTCGGCATTCACGGCGAACCTGGTCGGCGCCGGGTCAAGATGATGACCGCAGAGGCGATCGTGGCCGAGATGTTCCAGGCCATCACGTCGTCGCTGAAGCCCAAATCGGGCGAGCCGGTGATCCTCCTCGTCAACGGTATGGGCGGAACGCCGCTGATGGAACTGTACCTCGTCTACAACGCGGCGCGACGGCTGTGCGAAGACCGGGGGCTTAAGGTCGCGCGCTCGCTGGTTGGAAACTTTTGCACATCGCTGGACATGGCGGGTTGTTCGCTGTCCATAACCAAAGCCGACGACGAGATGTTGAATCTCTGGGACGCGCCGGTTCACACGGCGGCACTGCGCTGGTAGTGAGGCCAAGAGATCCGACGCTAAAACAATTTATCTCAACTTCGGCACTCGCGATCCCGACCAATAACTTGTCTGGGTGCATAATTTGCTCGATCCATCGACGTGAGATGCAGATCTGATCTGACCCTACCACAGATTCGGTTGTCCCAAGAGACCGTTCGCGTTCATGTGACAACGCCTTCGTGCCATCTTGGCCTGTGTGGCAGTCGCGAACCGCGCGCGCGATAGACTTTTATTTATCGGCGTGAATTTATGCATCGCAGACGCCAATCAGGCCGTGGGGACTACCTCCGCAATGGACCGTACTGAGAAAACAGTGGGCGATTGTTATCGGTCTCCTAGCCTGGCTCATCTAACAACGCCGTTGACGGGATTTTGACTTCCTCCAATGATTATAAGTAGAGAATAGGCCAAGAATCATGGCCAGACGGCGCGGCATTCAGCGCCAGATCAGTGGAGGCCCAATTCACCGGAAATTGTGTCATTGGGACTTTGCCTATGCTGGCATGCCGATTTGAGAGCCTGATCCAGTGGCCGCAACGCCGCCGACACGTGCCACAAAATTACAAACCTCAGGAACACCCAAGCCCGCCTTGAGGTTGGTGAACAGGAACGGACGCTCGCCGCGCATCTTGCGCGCGTCGCGATCCATGACCTCCAGGCTCGCGCCAACCAGCGGCGCTAGATCGATTTTGTTGATGACCAGAAGGTCCGACCGGGTGATTCCGGGGCCGCCCTTGCGCGGGATCTTATCGCCGGCGGAAACGTCGATCACGTAGATCGTAATATCCGCCAACTCCGGGCTGAATGTCGCCGCCAGATTGTCGCCGCCGCTTTCGATCAGTATGAGGTCCAGTTCAGGAAAGCGCCCGGTCATCTCCGCGACCGCCGCCAGGTTAATCGAGGCGTCCTCGCGAATCGCGGTATGCGGACAGCCGCCGGTCTCCACACCCAGAATCCGCTCCGGCGGCAGAGCCCCCGAACGGGTTAGAAACTCTGCGTCCTCGCGCGTGTAGATGTCGTTGGTGATCGCGGCCACGGAATACTTGGCGCGCAGCGCCTTGCACAGCGCGTCGGTCAGGGCCGTTTTGCCCGATCCGACCGGTCCGCCGATGCCGACGCGCAGGGGACCGTGAGATTTGTTTTTCATGATCTGAACAGCCTCGTGTATTGGGTTTCGTGGCGCATGGAGCAAAAATCGCTCATGAGTGTGGCCGTGCCGACATCGTCCAAGCTTGCGTCGCGCAGGTCCGCCGCCATCTCCAGGATCCTTGGCGATAGACCCGCCACGATCCGTTGCCCGTCGCTTTGGCCGAGCGGAACCAGGCGCACGGCGGCCGATACCAAGTTGGCGGCGAAAGCCTGGAGATAGGCGGCCAAAGCCCTATCGATTGCGATGCCGTGCCCGGCGGCGGCGGTTCCCACCGCGACCGGATAGGCATAGGGTCCCGGCCAGATAAGGGCGAGCCTCTCAAGCGCATCGCAGGGCCAAGCATCCCGCGTCGCGCGGATGAAGGCCGCGCCTTGGGCGCCGGTTTCCAGCGCCAATTCGGCGCTCGGTGCATGAGCTGCGGCCAGTTGCACCGTTTCTCTCAACCCGGGCCAATTGCCTTGGCTGACGGCATGATGGGTGCACACCAGCAGCACGCCATCGTTGCGCGCGCCACCGTGTCGCATCACATCCTCCAGCCATTCGATCGTAGAGTGGGCGTCGTGGACAAAGCCCGCCTCCACGGCATATTCGAGACCATGGCTGTAGCTGAAGGCGCCGACCGGATAGGACGGCGAGAGCCAGGTCATCAGGCGATAGATCGCCTCAGCTTCAGGCAGCTCAGTGGTCATGGCCATGGCTCCAGTCGTGACCATAGGCACCGCCTTCGGGATTGAAGGGTGCATCGACGGCGACCAACTCGGCGCCTAGGGTGCGCAGCATTTCGGCGATCACATGGTCGGCGCGAATGCGCAAGGTGTCGCCGGCAATCTCCGTCGGCAGATGCCGATTGCCAAGGTGCCAAGCGATGCGCAGCAGGTGCTGCCGGTCGCGGCAGCGAACCTCCAGCAAGCGCTCCGGCGTGGCGCGGACCAGAATCATGGCACCGGCGTCGGTCACCAGAGCGTCGCCGTCGCGCAGCACGCGCACCTCGGGCAGGTCGAGCAGTACCTGCGTTCCACCATCGCAGTTCAGCACGATGCGCCGGCGAAACCGTTCGTCGTACTCCAGCGTGATACTGTCGAGCGGTGTGCCTGACCAGGTGCCGGCCAGTGCGACCTCGCGCGCGATGTGATTGACGTGAACTGACATGATCTCGCCTCAGAACAGGAAGTAGCGTTGCGCCAGCGGCAGGATATCGGCCGGCGGACAGGTCAGAAGCGCGCCATCGGCCCGCACTTCATAGGTTTCCGGGTCGACCTCGATGACCGGCGTGGCATTGTTCAGCACCATGTCCTTCTTGCCGATACCGCCCCGCGTGTTCTCGACGGCTAGCAACCGCTTTTCCAAGCCCAGGCGCCGCCCGATATCAGCCTCGAGAGCGGCCTTGGAAACGAAGGTCACGGCGCTGTGCAGGACGGAGCGCCCGAAGGCGCCGAACATGGGCCGGTAGTGGACTGGCTGCGGCGTCGGGATCGAGGCGTTCGGGTCGCCCATCAACGCCGCCGCGATGGTCCCCATCTTCAGAACGAGATCCGGTTTGGCTCCGAAGAAGGCCGGCGACCACAACACCAGATCGGCCAGCTTGCCGACTGCGATCGAGCCGATGTGCTGCGCCATGCCGTGGGCAATCGCCGGGTTGATCGTATACTTGGCGATATAGCGGCGCACCCGGACATTGTCGTTGTCGCCGGCCTCGTCGGGCAGGCGACCGCGCTGGCGCTTCATCTTGTCGGCGGTCTGCCAAGTGCGAATGATGACTTCGCCGACGCGGCCCATGGCTTGGCTGTCGGACGCGATGATCGAGAACGCGCCCAGGTCGTGCAGGATATCCTCGGCGGCAATGGTTTCCTTGCGGATCCGGCTTTCGGCGAAGGCGATGTCTTCCGGAATGCTTGGGTCCAGATGATGGCAGACCATGAGCATGTCCAGATGCTCGTCCAAAGTGTTTACCGTGTAGGGGCGGGTCGGGTTGGTCGAGCTGGGGATGACGTTAGCTTCGCCGCAGACCTTGATGATGTCCGGCGCGTGGCCGCCGCCGGCACCTTCGGTGTGAAAGGCATGAATGGTGCGGCCCTTGAAGGCCGCAATGGTATTTTCCACGAATCCGGATTCATTCAAGGTGTCGGTATGGATCAGGGCCTGCACATCCATCTCATCGGCAACCGATAGGCAGCAGTCGATAGCGGCCGGCGTGGTACCCCAGTCCTCGTGCAGCTTAAGCGCGCAAGCCCCGGCCCGGATTTGCTCGACCAGGCCAGCTGGCTGGCTGGCATTGCCCTTGCCGGAAAAGGCCAGGTTCATGGGAAAAGCCTCGGCTGCCTGCAGCATGCGCCCGATGTGCCAGGCACCGGGCGTACATGTTGTGGCATTGGTGCCGGTCGCCGGGCCGGTACCGCCGCCCAGCATGGTGGTGATGCCGGACATGAGCGACTCTTCGATCTGCTGTGGGCAGATGAAGTGAATGTGCGCGTCGAAACCACCGGCGGTCAGGATCTTGCCCTCGCCGGCGATGGCCTCTGTCGAAGGGCCGATGACGATTTCGATGCCTGGTTGGGTATCGGGATTTCCGGCCTTGCCGATCCCGGCGATCCGGCCGTCCTTGATTCCGATGTCGGCCTTGACGATGCCCCAGTGGTCGACGATCAGCGCGTTGGTAATCACCGTGTCGACGGCACCATTCGCGCGCGTGACCTGGGCCTGGCCCATGCCGTCGCGGATGACTTTGCCGCCGCCGAACTTGACCTCCTCCCCATAGGTGGTGAAGTCGCGCTCGACCTCGATGAAAAGCTCGGTGTCGGCCAGCCGCACGCGATCTCCGACCGTCGGGCCGTACATCGCGGCATAGGCGTGCCGGGAAATGCGCGCCGCCATCAGTCGAGCCCTCCCATCACCTTGCCGTTGAAGCCGTAGACCCGGCGGGCACCGGCATAGGATACCAGTGTGATCTCGCGCGTCTGGCCAGGCTCGAAACGCACGGCCGTGCCGGCCGGAATATCGAGGCGCATCCCGCGCGCTTTGCCTCGGTCGAAATCAAGCGCGCTGTTGGTTTCGAAAAAATGATAGTGCGATCCAACCTGAACCGGCCGGTCTCCGGTGTTCGCGACCGCCAGAGTCACCGTGGGGCGGCCCGCGTTCAGTTCGATCTCGCCGTCGGCCGCGAGGAATTCGCCCGGGATCATGTGTCGGCCCTCATCGTATGGGTTCGTGCACGGTCACCAGCTTGGTTCCATCCGGGAACGTTGCCTCGACCTGTACGTCATGAATCATCTCGGCGATTCCATCCATGACCTGTTCGCGCGAGACGACCTTGGCGCCCTCCGCCATAAGATCCGCGACCGATCGGCCATCGCGCGCGCCTTCGACAACGAAGTCGCTGATCAGGGCGATCGCCTCGGGATAATTCAGTTTCACACCGCGCTCGAGACGACGGCGCGCGACTATCGCCGCCATGCTGACCAAGAGCTTGTCTTTCTCTCTCGGTGTCAGGTTCACCGCTTCCTCCGTTTCTTATAATTTAACAGGACCAGATCCTCGGCAGGCGCGTGGATTCCACGTCCCCGGCCATGCTTTGCAACAGCGCCGCCAGAACGGCCGAGAGGGCGTGGCGCGCCGCATGACCGGTCTCAGCCATGATGCGAGTTATCGCGACCGGACCCAGGCAGGATGCGGCGACGCGCGCGCTCTGCTGCTCAAGCGCCACGGCGCGAAGGGCCACCATTCGATCCGCCGCTTCCGGGCCGGCGTAAATCACCGTTGCGAAGGCGCGTGCACCGCCGCCGACAGCAGGGCGGTCCAACGCTTTCGCGATGTCGCCGTCAAGCCGGAACGTATCGGCGAACACCAACTCCTTCTCGACACGGATGCGCCACGCTTCGACGACCGCGCCCGTGCGCACGGTCTCGCCCATGGCGGTCCGCCCAAGTATCAGGCTTTCGCACGCGATCAGGCGCGCACTGGGGTCGAGATCGACCTCGGTCCGGCGCGCCAGATTGCCAC
>ERZ869936.1549-NODE-1549-length-16069-cov-34.529911_pt1 | contig 16069 bp, 10 predicted proteins | sample MGYA00520876_ERZ869936 | MGnify/ENA primary metagenome ERZ869936 (study PRJEB32218, sample SAMN09650985) | biofilter metagenome | isolation source: enrty point of leading RO module | place: Saudi Arabia: Thuwal, RO plant located on Red Sea | collected 2016-02-17...
CTAGCCAAGACGCTAGAGATAAACGAGACCCGCTCTAGCCGGCCTTGCGGCATTGCTCGTTGTGCATCTCGACCAACAAGCGATGAATCCACACGGGGCGACAACGGTATCGCGTGATGCCGTCTTCTTGGAAGTCGGCAGACATCAAGCCTGAACGGTCCAGAATCTTGGCCACGGGAAATTCCAACGACTTGCCTTGCCACAGAACGACCAGTCGGTCGTCCTCGCGAACAGGAAAGAAGCCTCGCGAGTCCACCTGACCCTCGTGCAAGTAGCGCGCGGCAACCTGTTGTAGCAGATAAAGATAGAGGTCCAATTGCTGCGGCTGCCGGGCACTCGGCCGACCGTGCGACTTGGTGCTGCGAAGCAGCCAGTGGTGCAAGTAGGCAGCCATGACGCGTCGCTCGTCAAAGGGCCGTCCGGCCAGGACCTCTTTCTCAACGATCTCACGCATCAGGGTGTTGCCCGCAAGGTTGTCGAGCGTACTGCTCACAACGAGATGCTTGGTGGCCCAATCGACCAGAGCCTCGTCCACCTCGACAGACATATCGTTATTGACCGCACAGGTCACCGATCGAAACTCCCCGGCGCGCTGGAAGCCTCCCCGCACCCAGTCTCGGTAGGCAGCCAGCGGCATCTTTCCCGACTCGCCGCCGTCGGGTGCCCACGACAAACCGTACTTCCACGTGTGGTAGTTCCAACTCGATACCGTCAAATCACCCGTGGTACGAATGCACGGTGGGTGCAACCGCAGCAACGTCACCTGCGGGTAAGTCACGTCCTGACGTTGTTCGAGGCGGAAATCTTGGAAGGCCACCACCCGCCCGAAGACGAAGACCTGCACGAAAGGCCGATTGGTGGCGCGGACGAAAGCGTGGATCTGCCGCAACGTCGAGAGATAGTCATCCGGATGGATCTCGTCGAGTGAGTCGATCACGAAGACGCTGGCGTGTTGACTCGCCAGGTGCTGACGAAATCGAGAGCTGCCGCTGTCGCGCAACGCCGGCAGTCGACCTAATTCGCACGAACCCGCCGACAGATCGGGTCGGAAAACGCAAATCCCGTCGTCTGCCCATTGTTCGTACAATTCGCGAATGTCGACCTTATGGACGGCCGACTCGGGAAAGTCCTGCTTGAGAATCTTGCGCTGCAAGAACGTCTTACCCACGCCCGCCGTACCGGTCACCAGGGTCATCGCTCGAAAGCCGCCGTCGGGCAGCTGGTCGTACGCCCGCTTTGCTCGATCGAGACAGGCGATCAGTTGGGGATTCTCGGCCCAATAGTAATCGGCCAACGTGGCATGACTGGGGGGGCCTTGTCGCAGAGGTTTCGGCAACACGCGCTGTTCGATTTCGAGCAGGGGCTCGACGGGAACCGCGGTGCGCAACGGACGAAAGGCGGATCCCGGAACATCCCGCTCCGATTGGCGGGCGGACGGACGCCGGGCCGTGCTGACAAGGCGGTCTTCCGCCTCGCCGAAAAGGTGCGGCAGCGTGCCGAACAACGCCAGGGCCAGCGGAAACACGATGAGATAGCTGAGGCGCGCCGATCGCATCGTTGAATCCTTTCGGTTGTGGGGGAGATGTCAGGTCCACTGACAAGCCGCGATTCTAGCGACTGCGAGGCACGTGCCGAGGTTGTGCTCTGCAACTTAACCGAAACTTCATATCCAGCCGCCCGCTAGCCAGGGTCTGCGTAACCGCTCACGTCACCGTCACCTTCGCGCGTTCACAAACTTGCTGCCACCGGTCATCAGGCGGCGCGGCTCAGCATCAAGCGTCTCCGAGCGGTCACCGCTTAGGTCGCCGGCTCTGGCTCCAGTCCCGCCGGCGCGACTCCGATTGCTGCTTGCACGGGTGGGCGATGCGGGTGGGCCATGCGGTGTGCGAGAGTCGCTATCCGAAGTGGCCCGTGATATAGAGCTCGGTGCGATTCTCTTTGGGCTTGATGAACATGTCGGCCGTCCCGCCGAACTCCACCATCACGCCGGCATACATGAACATCGTATAGTCAGAAATGCGCGCTGCCTGTTGCATATTGTGCGTGACGATGACGACCGTGTACCGCCCGCGCAGGCTGGCGATCAAGTCTTCAATCTTGCTCGTCGATACGGGATCCAGAGCGGAGGTTGGTTCGTCGAACAAGACGACCTCGGGTTCGACCGCCAGGATCCGAGCGATACAGAGCCTTTGCTGCTGACCACCGGAGAGACCCAGGGCCGGGGCGTGCAAGCGGTCCTTGACCTCGTCCCACAGGGCAGCTGCCCGCAAACTACTCTCAACAATCTCATCCAGGTCCGCTCGACCGGCAGCCATGCCGTGCAGCCGGGGTCCGTAGGCGACATTCGCATAGATGCTCTTCGGGAAGGGGTTGGGCTTTTGAAAGACCATGCCGATCCGCCGGCGCAGCCAAACAACGTCGGTTTCCGGACGGCTGATGTCTTCGCCGTCTAGCTGGATTAAGCCGCGCGTGTAACAACCTGGGATCAGGTCGGTCATGCGGTTGACGGCGTTGAGAAACGTGCTTTTGCCGCAGCCGCTCGGGCCAATAATCGAAGTCACCTCGCCACGAGGGATTTCGACGCTCAGGTTCTTGACGGCCGCGACATCCCCGTAGAACACGGAAAAATCTCGGCAGATCAGCAACGGCGAGTCGTCCAGGTCTTCCGGTCGGTCACGTCTGGAAACTTGCTTGGCGAACTCGGAGATCGCCTCATCCCGGGAGATGTCGGGCACGGGTGGTAGCTCGCGCACGTCGACATCTCCACGTGATTTCAACTCGGTATCTTTCGTTGATGTGCTCATTGCTTGCTTGCAGGGGTTTTTACCAGCGTTTCTCGGATCTCGATCGGGTGAACAGTGCCAGGCTGTTGAGCGCGCAGACGACGACGAGTAGCAAGACGATTGCCAGGGCGGCGCGTTCTTCGAACGCCCTTTGCGGCATCTCCCACCAGGAGAAAATCTGCGCTGGCATGACGGTAGCGGCATCGGAGGGAGACATGGGAATGTCGGGCACAAAGGCCACCAGTCCGACGATGATCAAAGGCGCTGTTTCTCCCATCGCTTGCGCGATTCCCAGGATGCTGCCCGTCAAAATCCCGGAAATGGACGCGGGCAGAACATGGTGCAGGACCACTTGCCAACGGGTTGCCCCCATGGAGAAGCCAGCCATGCGTATCGAGTCGGGTACGGCGCGCAATGCCGCACGCGAACTGATGATGATGATCGGCAAGGTCATCAATGCCAAGGTGGCGCCCCCGACCAGCACCGAGGCCCGGGGCAGGCCAAAGAAATTGATCAAGGCCGCCAAACCCAACACGCCGAAGAGGATGGAAGGGATGGCCGCCAGATTGTTGATGTTGACCTCGATAACCTGAGTGAGCCAGTTGTCAGGGGCGAACTCTTCAAGATAGATCGACGTCAGTACGCCGATCGGGACACAGATGATGAAGACCAGGGTCAGCACGTACACCGAGCCAACGACCGCCGACTTCATGCCTGCGGCCTCGGGAAGCTTCGAGTCGCCATTGAAGAAGAAGTAGTGGTTGAATACCAGGCGAATCTGGTCCGCCTTAAGGAGACGATCGATTCGGCCGCGCGTCTCCCATGCCTGCGCGTCGAGCTGCAGCTGCTCTTCGTTGGGAACGATTATGGGCTGGGCATCTTGCCGGCTGACTTGCTTCTCGCGCAACTCTTGACAGGCCGCGATGACAGCCGCCACGTCGGGATCGGCCACGGCAGGCAACTCGATGGCCCGCATCAGCTGCTCATAGGTCTCCGCGCGGTGGCCGACCTCGCTGTGCTTTCCCTTGACGTATTGGTCGATATCCGACTCCGCCAAGACCCAACGCTCGACGGTCTTTCCGTCGCCGAATGCCGCGTGGTCAAATTCCAATCGAAGCCTGCCCGCCTGGTCGAGTCTCTCGGCCGACTCCCGGGTGTCGCTGTCCAGGCCCGTCGAATCGAGCAGGAACTGCTGCAGCCCGGCGGATCCGCGCAACCACGCTTGCTTCGTCGTGCCCAGCAGCGAGGGGTCTTTCTCGGCGTCCTGCCGCAACGATTCCAGGCTCTCCTCTTCGATCATCGCCAGCAGATGCTCACGCGAAACGTGGAGCGGTGCCAGATCTTGCAGAAAGATGGGGAAGTCCGCCTTGGTGAGCGTCATATCCCGGATCGCGGACGCCGGGTCGCTAGCGAAGTCTTCGTCATAGTGAACCGTGACACTGATTTCGGCGCGGCGACCCTCTTTCGAGACGTCTCGCACGCTGGAGTGGCTCACCAGGTCACGAACATCCTCCGGAAACGCGGTGCTGGGATCAGCAACACTGTCGGGCCGGTAGGAGATCGTGGTGAGGATCTCCGTTTGGCGCAGCGCCGAAGCACCTCGCCGAATCAGGTCGACGAGAAAGATCCCCAGAAAACCTGCGGCGACGAGCAAGGCGGCCAAGGTGTAAACCTTGAAGCGGCGGTCACGTCGATAGCGACGTTTCCGCTGTCGGAGCTCTCGTTCGAGATTTCTTCTTGATCCTGACTCTGGCATTTTGGAACGACCCGTCTTGCCGGCGACGGCGGTGCCTTACGGCGACGGTGACAACGGGCTCGGTGGCTTCTGGTTGGGTGCCGGACTTCGGTTCTAGTCGGCCTCGTAGCGCTGGCGGAACTTGCGAATAACGATAACCGAAATAATGTTGAGAAGGAGCGTGACAATCAGCAGTGACAGTCCGAGGCCAAATGCCGAAAGGGTTTGTGGATTGTCGTATGCCAGGTCTCCCGTCAAGTTGGCGACGATATGCACGGTGACGGTGGTCATTTGTTCGAGGGGATTGGTCGTCAGGTTTGCCGCCATCCCGGCGGCCATGACGACGATCATCGTCTCGCCGACCGCCCGGGATACCGAAAGCAAGAAGGCGGAGACAATTCCCGGCAGTGCTGCGGGCAGCACGACGCCCTTGATCATCTCCGACTTGGTCGATCCCAGCGACATGGCCGCCTGGCGCAGATTCTGCGGAACGGACGTAATCACGTCATCACACAGCGAAGACATGAATGGAATGATCATGACTCCCATGATGACGCCCGGCGCCAGGGCATTTTCGAAGCTCGTTTCCAAGCCGATCTGATCGCCAACGGCGACAATGAACGGGGCGACCGTGATGGCGGCGAAGAATCCATACACGACGGTGGGAATGCCGGCGAGCAACTCGAGCATCGGCTTGACCGTGCTCCGAACCCGCTTCGAGGCATACTCGGCCGTGTAGATGGCGGCACACAGACCCAAAGGAACGGCCACCAGCATCGCCACCGCCGTAATCATCAGGGTGCCGGCAAACAGCGGTATCGATCCAAATTCTGCCTCGGTTCCCTGCTCGGCGCCGCGACCCGCCGATTCGAGAAAAGCCCCTCCGGGGGCCCAGGTCGTGCCCGTGAGGAACTCAATCAAGCTCACGTGCTGGAAGAAACGGATGGCCTCGAAGACGACCGACAGCACGATGCCCAAGGTCGTGAAGATCGAGACCAACGCAGCGCCGAGTAGACCCGCGTAGATGACACGCTCGCAAAGCGCGCGCGCATTCAGGTCGGCATGAACTAGTCGCAGGGCCGGCCAAAGAATGAGTGCCGGGATCGCAAGGCACGCCGCCAATTGCAGAAGGTTCGGCACTTCAATCACGCCAAACATTTCGAGAGCTGCCGTCGCGACACTCACGAGGACGACCGGCAGGAACATGAGGACCACGGTGTGCCAGCCGTAGTAATCGGGCGTGGCTCGCAGCCGATGGCCCTGTTGGACCAGCGCCAACGTCTTGCGATGACTCAACTGGTAGGCCACGCCCCCCAACAGCGCTGCGAGAAGCGCCGTCGCTACCCACAAGAAGATGGGGGTCTGGTTCAGGTCCAAGCCGTCGAGCATGAGTCGGGTCGATGAGGAAACTGGCCCGGCGGATAACGCCGCTCGCGGCCAGAAGGTTGTCCGTGGCAAACAGCGCGGGCCAGCCGAACCAGGCCCGCGGGCCCGTGCCTTCGGCCTGTCCAAGCGCCTCGTTGGCTACTTGCCGGCCGTCGAGTTCTCCTGCGCATACTCTTCAAGCGTGCTCAACTCGCCATCCTCAACCGTCAGCGTCACGAGATTCAACACACGCTGACGCGACGCCTCGCGCAGATGATCTGGCAGCGGAACCAGACCGATCCGCGTGAGATAGCCGTTCTTGCCAATCATCTTGTCATCCATGAAGAGCTGCACGTACTCGTACAGACCAGGCACGGTCCGCAGATGATCGTGCTTGATGTAGAAGAACAGGCTCCGTGACAGCGGATACTCGCCCGAGGAGATCGTCTCCATGTTGGCTTCCACGTCGTCGACCTTGACGCCTTGAATCTTGTCGCGGTTCTCCTCCAGAAAGCTGAAACCAAACACGCCAAAGGCGTTCCTGTCCTGGGTCAGCTTCTGGACGATCAGATTGTCGTTCTCACCCGAGTCGACCCAAACGCCGTCCTGGCGCACCCTGGAATATTTCTTGCCGTAGGCCTCGATCTCCGCGGTCACGGCTTCCATGCAGAGTTCCTTGAAGGCGTCACGCGTGCCCGACGTCGTCGGGGGGCCGTAGATCTTGATGACGCGGTGCGGAAGATCGCTGCTGATCTCGTCCCAGAACGTGTAGGGGTTGGCGACCAACTTGCCGCTCCCCTCGGGATCGGGAACTTCCGCCGCGACCGCCAGCGTGATCTGCTGCAGAGTTACGGAAATCTGTTCGTTCTTGGCGTTCTGCGCAAAGGCAATGCCGTCGTAACCGATCACCGCTTCGGTGATCTTCGCGACGCCATTCTCCGTCGCCCGTTCGAACTCGCTCACCTTCATCCTTCGAGACGAATTCGTGATGTCGGGCGTATCGGAGCCGACGCCAGCGCCGAACAACTTGTGTCCGCCACCGCTGCCGGTCGATTCGACGACCGGTGTCTGAAACCGCGTCGTCTTGCCGAACTCTTCCGCCACGGCGCTCGAGAAGGGGTACACGGTGCTCGAGCCGACGATCCGAATCTGCTCGCGATCGGCGGCATACGAGCTGTTGTTGCTGGTCGCGAATGCGGCGGACAACAACGTTCCTGCGAGGGCGAGGAGCGAAAAGGCTCGAACTCCGACAACGCTTGGCATAGGTGATTTCTCCTCGTCGGGGGCTTCCGATTAGTTCCATGAATTCGCCGTAGGAAACCCGGAACCTCAGGATACCGCAAGCGAGGTTCTTGCGAACGACACCACAGCGAAAGTTTTTGGTTAAGAATGCGTTAAGACGCGGTTAATCTCAGGCTTAGTGGGGGCGGGGGTACCCGGAAATCCAGCGATTGCCCGTTTTGGACTGGCAGGAAGTCGGTCTCTGGGCGACCCGGCTCGGCGGGTCAAACAAGGTAACTTTTCGGGAAGTGCCGTATACCGAGATCCGCATCCCCTTTGAAACGGTCATCTCATGCGGGCTGGAGCAATCTTGCGTGCCGTAGGGGACGCGGCAAGTTTGACGCGTCGGTCCGCCCTCCTGGATGCACGGCCTGTTCGTTATGTGCTGGTCGCCGGGGTCGCTAGCACGTCGCTTGCAGCGTTGGCAGCGGGTTTCGCGGGACACAACCCCCACAAGCGTGCCGACTAATACAACCGTACCTGCCGGCTCATGTGGGTGCCGCCGTATCGATTCCTTGAGCGACGCAGCTCCCGGGAACGCGTTCTACTTGTGTTCTCTGAGCAGGTTCACCGCACACCGAGCTTTGGAGTGGGTGCCCGGAGAAAAAATGCCACCGATCAGAACCGTCCTGCTGTTGGTTGCTTTCGCCCTTTTGCTACCCCAGGTAACGCGCGCTCAAACGCATTACCAGCCCTACTCGATCGCCGACGATCCGGCGTTTCAGTCTCTCCTGCGCCGCCTCGACGCGCAGGACGCCGAGATCCGCAGGCTGCGTGCGGTACAGCATCCGGCGTATGGCCAGGGGCCAGCCTACGGCCAGAGTCCCGCATACGGGCAGCCTCCCGCTTACGGCCAGCATCCGGCCTACCTGCAGAATGCGGCCGTACCCGTAGGAAGCCGCTACGCCGACTTCGGCGCCTACATCCCGCAAGTCGAGGAGAACAGCGCGCTCATCGCCGACCTGGAAAAGGCGATGAAGAACAAGGCCTCTGCCGGACACAAAGAGGCCACGATGAAGGTGGTTGGCCGCGTCCACGCAGATGCGTGGGGGTTTCCGGAAAACGATTCCGACATTGACCTGCTGGAAGGCGGACCAGGCGGACCGCAGTCCCGGCTCCTCTTCCGTCGCTTGCGGTTCGGGGTGCGGGGCGATCTACCCGGCAACATGCAGTATCGCATCGAAATGGAATTTGCTGGCGGTGAAGACAGTGAATTTCGGGACGCCTGGATCGGCTGGAATGACTTGCCTTACGTCCAGACGTTGTTGATCGGCAATCAGAAGCGGCCTTACGGCTTGGATCACCTGAACAGTAGCCGCTACAACGTCTTTCTCGAGCGCCCCTTTGTCATCGAGGGATTCAACCAAGACGCCCGTCGCCTCGGCGTCGCCTCGTACAACGTCTCGGACAATGAGCGTTGGACTTGGCGTTACGGCATTTACAATCAGCGCCTCGTCCAGGATGAAGGCGACTACCTCAGCGACAACTGGCAGCCCGAGCTCGCAGGTCGCCTGGCCAACACCTTCTGGTGGGATGAGTGCTCCGACGGCCGGGGATACGGCCACTGGGCGATCTCAGGGACGGCCGCTTTTCCCGGCGGACCGGATAGCGACAACGACCCCACCGGTCCGGATAAGAGTGAGGCCCAGTTCCGAACCCGACCGGAGGCCCGCTCGTCGACCCGCTGGCTGGATACCGGGATCATCGATGGGGTAAACAACTACACGCTTCTCGGGGCGGAGGGCGTGCTGAATTTCGGCCCGCTCCAGATCGTGGGCGAGTACCAGCACGTGTGGGTCAACCGGGTTACGGGCGTCGGTGACGACCTCGGTTTCTACGGTGGCTATATCTATGCCTCGTACTTCCTGACCGGCGAGCACATGCCTTGGAATCGCGAGCGGGGCGTGCTCGGGCGGGTAAAGCCGTTCGAGAACTACTTTGCCGTGCGAACGTGTGACGGTGCCGTCGAGCGGGGTATCGGTGCCTGGCAGATCGCCGCGCGCTATTCCTACGCCGACTTCCACGACGCGGATGTCTTGGGCGGCGTTGGCGAGAGCTTCACATTCGGGCTGAACTGGTACTGGACCCCGTATGCCCGGATGCAGTTCAACTACATCCATGGAGAGATCGAGAACAACGGCGTGACCCAAGACCCGCTCGTCCTCTCGGGCAACTACGACATTCTCGGCGCTCGCTTCATGGTCGACTTTTAGCTCGACTGGGGTGAGAACCGTTTCATTCACAGCGTTGGCCTCGCGGCCTTTCCGACGATCTGTGCCGGGACGCGAACATCGCAAACGAGGAGATCATGAAAACGATCGCTTACAAGCTTGCCGTTGCCGTCTTGTTGCTGCCCGCAGCCATTGCGATTGCCGGCGAGTGTTACGACTGTCCGGACTGTGGCGCGAAGATCTGCCGACCCGTCGAGGTCGAAAAAGAAGAGAAGAAGCACGGCTACGAGGTCGAGCATAAGGAAATCTGCGTGCCCAGCTTTTGCTGGCCCTGGCAGAAGTGCTGCAAGCCGAAGTGCGGCAAGGTGAAGACCGTCAAGGTGCTCAAGAAGGTGGAGTACAAGTGCAAGGTCTGCGGCTGCAAGTGGGAGCTGCAAAAGGTCGATTGTGGTTGCAACTGTGACAATCATGGGCAGGAAGGCGCGCATCGCCAGGAAGGCGCAGGTCACCAGGCCAGCCAGCGCCGTGCTCCGCCCACCCCACCGGCAAACGCTCGCTCGTCGTCCGACGAACGAACCGGTAGCACGCCGCCGAACTGGAATCCCTTCACCTGGCGCTAACGAGCAAGCCTCGCGACCTCGATGACCCGACGATCCAGGGCCTCGCCCTGCCGGCGCGGAGTCTCGCGGAGACCGGTCGCCGTGTCGCCGGTAATGGGGGCGGCACCGCTTGCCGTCAAGGTGCGCTCCGGTGGACGCTGCCGTTGCGACTTTGAATGCCTGGCCGTCCGCCTGGGAATCGCGCATCGGTCGGCCTCCGCCGGGCACCTGCTCGCTCAGCTCCACAATCACTTTCCTGGCGAGTCGATCCGGGCATGCTCGTCCGGGTATGCTAGTCGGTAGGCGGGCTGCTCTTTGCCTTCGTGGATGCGCCTTCACATGAAACCCGAAAGCAAGACCGGCTGGGGTCGCATTCCAAGGCAGACGAACTTTACCTTCTGGCTCGCACTGGGGCTGATTCTCGGAGTCGGTTGGGGGCTCTTCTTCGGCGAGTACGGCGCCTGGATCCAGTGGATCGGGAACGCCTTCGTCCGACTCTTGCAGATGACCGTGCTGCCCTATGTGGTGCTGTCGCTCACCTGCAACATCGGACGCCTCTCGATGACCCAGGGCGGGAGGATCGCGAGGGTGAGCGCTGCCGTGATGGCCGTGCTCTGGGCAATCGGACTGGCGACGCTGGTGCTGCAATTCTCCTTTCCGGCCTGGGATGGCGGATCGTTCTTCACGTCCGCGCAGGTTCAGAATCCGGTGAGCCAGGATTGGCTGGATGTGTTCATCCCGGCCAATCCGTTTTGGTCGCTGTCGAACAATTTCGTGCCCGCCGTCGTGGTGTTTTCGATCGGTCTGGGCGTGGCCCTCATTCCTGTGCCGAACAAGGAGGTCCTGTTCGAGAAACTCGACATCCTGACCGAAGGCCTGAGTCGACTGAACAAGTTCGTGGTTCGCCTCTCGCCGATCGGCATCTTTGCGATTGTCGGATCGGTGGCCGCCACGCTCTCCTGGGAAGACTTTCGCCTGCTGCAGGGGTATCTGCTCGTCTACGGAGCGGCAGCGGTGTTGGTAAGCTACTGGGTGTTGCCGGCCTTAATTGCCAGTGTGACGCCGTTCACGTATCGGCAGGTTTTGAGCGCATCGCGAGACGCGATGATCACAGGGTTCATCGTGGGCAACACGTTCGTGGTGCTGCCGATGGTGATCGAGGCCGTCAAGAAGCTGATGTCGCAACAACAGTCAGACGCTCGTGGAGCTCCGCAGGTGTCGGAGTACACGGTCGAGTTGGCCTATCCCTTCCCCGACATTGGTCGGATCGTGTGTCTGCTGTTCATACCGTTCGCCGCTTGGTTCTACGGCATCGAGATTGATCGAGCGACGATCCCCCAGTTGCTCGGAACCGGATTTCTCGGCGCGTTCGTGAAGCCGGTGGTAACCATTCCGGCCCTGCTGGACATCGCTCATATTCCGGCCGACATCTTCAACTTGTTCATTGCGGTCGGGGTGATCGCGAGTCGGCTGGGCGATTTGATGAAGGTCGCACATCTCTTCGCCTTCTCCATTGTCGCGTCGAGCATCCTCGGGGGTTTCTTCCGTATCGACGTGACCAAATTGGCAATTACGGTCGTCGTCACAATCGCCATGTTCGTCGCCGCGACCTTCGGCATCCGCGCTTACCTCGAATATTCGTTTCAGGGTGACTACACGCGCGATCGTCTCATCGTGTCGCGGCCCCTGCTGGGGAAGCCTGTCGAGTCCGTGCTGCTGGAGCAGTCGGGCCCCAATCCGGTGCCCATGGAGGAAGGGGAGGACCGACTTGATCGCATTCGACGTCGAGGTGTCATCCGCATCGGAATCGACAAGCACAAGCTGCCGTTCTCGTTCCTTGACGAGAATGGCCAGCTGGTCGGATTCGACATCGACATGGCACACGACCTGGCCCTCGATTTGGGGGTCCGAATCGAGTTCGTCCCCCTCACTTCGGACATTATTGCGCCACTTCGTGCGGACCACTTTGACATTGCGATGTCGGGGCTCCACCCGACACTGGATCGCGCTATCGAGCTTCCCAAGATGGAATCCTATATGGAGGTGACGCGGGCTTTTGTCGTGAGCGATTACCGACGCCATCAATTCCGGAGTCTGCGAAGGCTCTCTCAAACGCTCCCGGAGGACGGAGTGCTCAAGGTCGCCGTCGTGGCGGGGACGTTGCAGGGGGAACTCGTCGGTTCGAGTCGAGGGCTGGGAACCGGAATCGCCGCCATCGAGGCCAGCGGACTCAAGGACCATCTGGAAATCGTCGAATTGGAGAGCAAAGCCGAGTTCTTCAATAGCGAGGCCCCCGTCGCGGACGTGCTCGCTTCGAGTCTCGAAGAAGGGTCCGCGTGGACGAGCAAATACCCGGCCTACTCCGTGGTCCGCCCCGAAGAGGTCGACGCGCGAACTCCGCTCTATTACTTCGTTGCCGAGCAATCCCGTTTCGAGCGACTGGTGAACAGCTGGCTTGAAATGAACCGCGTGAATGGGACGCGCGAACAGCTCTACGATTACTGGATTCTGGGAAAGGACTTGCAGTCCCCCGAGCCCCGCTGGAGCATCCTTCGCAACGTGCTGGGTTGGGTGAAGTGAACGTCGAACGAGGTCGTCCCATCCGGCGCCGTTGGCCAAGCCGGCCGCAGCGCTGCCCGCAGGATGCCAGGATCTTCTGGGGGGTCTGGGAGGCAGACAGAGCGCTTTCTACCTGTCGGATCGACCGCGTTGATCAGGCTATTGCCGACGCAGCGGTAGAGATTCGAGTCCGCCGCCGCGTAGCCAATCGGATCGCGCTGCTCACACTCAGGTTACCCCACCACGCGCGCTAGCGGGTCCGCGCTGCAAATCGTCTCTGAAAGGCCTTCTCCAGTTCGACCAGCAACATCAGCACCAGCGATACTCCCAGCACGCGCAGCCACATCCAGACGTCCAGCGGCGCGACGTGGAAAAGGGAACTCATGACCGGCCAGTAGGTAAACACGGCCTGGAAGATCACGACGGCGAGAACTCCCCACCAGACGACCGGATTTCCCAGGATACCACGACGATTGAGAACCGAATCGGTCAAGTGGCGGCTGTTAAAGACGTAGGCCACCTCGAAAAAGACAATCGCGTTGACGGCCACCGAGCGGGCTACTTCCAGGCTGCTCCCGAGTTCCAGCTCGCAAAAGAACAGGCCGAACGTGCCGAGCGAAATCAGCACCGACACGTAGACGATCCGCCACACCAGGCCGCGATCGATCAACGGCGAGCGCGGATCGCGGGGTGGCTGTCGCATGATGTCCGGCTCCACCGGATCGAACGCCAGCGTGATCGCCAGCGCAACGGTGGTCACGAGATTGATCCACAAGATATGCAATGGCAGGATCGGCAGATGCTGAAGCCCCAGCAACAAGGCGGCCACCAGGGTTAAGCACTCGCCGCCGTTCGTGGGCAGGATGAACAGAATCGTCTTCTTCAGGTTGTTGAAGACTGTGCGGCCTTCCTCGACCGCCCACTCGATGCTGGCAAAATTGTCGTCCAGCAGGACCATTTCGGCCGCCTCTTTCGAGACGTCGGTGCCCGTAATGCCCATCGCCACGCCAATGTCGGCTTGTTTCAACGCCGGCGCATCGTTCACGCCGTCTCCAGTCATTGCCACGACATGTTCCCGGCGCTGCAAAGATTGGACGATCTTGAGTTTTTGCGCCGGAGCAACCCGCGCGAACACGTCCGTCTCGTCAACGGCCCGATCAAGACCGGATTGATCCAACTTCTCCAATTCCGCCCCGGTCGTCGCGCCCTCGGTGGCAGGGATGCCAATCTGTCGCGCGATCGATCGGGCCGTCGCCACGTGATCGCCGGTAATCATAATTACGCGAATGCCCGCCGCATGACACTTCGCGATCGCTTCGATCGCTTCCTGTCGTGGCGGGTCCGTCATGCCGACCAGTCCCAAGAGGGCAAATCCATGCTCGGTGTCCTCACGTTCGAGCACCGTATCGTGCGGATCACGCTGCTTTTCGGCGACCGCCAGGACACGCAAACCATCGGCTGCCATTCTCTGGGCGGTCTCCATCCACTGTGCCACCTCAAGCGGCTCGTCCGTTTGCCACGCGTGAGCACAGCGAGAGAGCACGGCTTCCGGCGAACCCTTCAGGTAGATCAGGGCGTTGCCCGCATGGTCGTGGTGCAACGTCGCCATGTACTGCAACTCGGATTCGAAGGGAATTTCGTCCGTTCGGGGCCAGTTGCCGGCAAGTTCGTCCGAACCCAGGTTCACCTTGCCCGCCAGCACCAGCAACGCGCCTTCAGTCGGGTCGCCTTCGATTCGCCACTGCCCGTTGTGGTGGCGAAGTCTCGCGTCGTTGCAGAGGGCCCCGGCTTTGACCAGCTTGCCTAGGGCTGACGAGTCGTTCAGCGTCACCGTCTCCTGGCTTTCGTCCATCACGACGCCGATCGGCTCATAACCCGAGCCGGTTACGCTGAAACTGCCATCCGCGCAGACAACCTGGGTTACGGTCATTTCGTTTCGCGTCAATGTGCCTGTCTTGTCGCTGCAGATGACGGTGGCGCTGCCAAGTGCTTCGACCGCGGGCAGTTTTCGAACCACGGCATTTCGCAATGCCATGCGTTTGACGCCGATGGCCAACGCGATGGTCATAATGGCGGGCAGGCCTTCCGGGATTGCGGACACCGCCAACGCCACGGCCGCCATCAGCATGTCGGCCACGGCCTGGCCCGTGAGCACGCCGAGCAAGAAGACGAATACGCAGAACAGCATGATGGCGACGGTGATCACTTTGCTGAAGCTCGCCAACCGCCGAATCAGCGGCGTATCCACGCCTTCGACTTCCTGGAGCATTCCGGCGATGTTGCCAATCTGAGTGTTGTCACCCGTGGCGACGACGATGCCGGCTGCGGTCCCGCTGGTGGCCAGCGTGCCGGCAAACGCCAAGTTGAGCCGGTCGCCCAGCGGCACGTCACCTTGCAACTTGTCCACGATCTTGGCGACCGGCATCGATTCGCCCGTCAAGGGAGCCTCGTCGATCTGGAAGTTCTTGACGCGAACCAGTCGCAGATCTGCCGGCACCTTGTCACCGCCTGCCAGTAGCACCAGATCGCCGGGCACCAGTTCCGTCGCAGGCAAGCTGGTCTTCTTTCCGTCGCGGAAGGCAACGGCGAGCGGGGCCAGCATTTGCTTGAGCGATTCGATGGCCTGTTCCGCCTTGGACTCCTGAATGAAGCCGATGACCGCGTTGATAATTATCACGCCGAGGATGACGCCGGTATCGACCCAGTGCTGCAACAAAGCTGTGGCGCCCGACGTGGCGAGCAGCACATAGATCAGTGGATTGTGAAATTGCAGCAGCAGTCGCATCAGGGCGCTGGTCTTCTGCCGCTCCTGCAACTGATTGGGTCCGTAACGATCGAGCCGCGACTTCGCTTCGTCCGAGGAAATGCCCTCGCGGGACGAACCCAACCCCGCGAAAACCTCGTCGACGGGCAACAAGTGCGCAGCCTGCGTCGGTTGTCCCTCATGGGAAGGCTCGGCCGTAGCCGCACGTGCCGAATCACGGTGGATGCTCATTGCTTCTTGCTCCACGCTGCCCCAGGCGTTCTGCGAACTACCGATCCGTCATTCAAAATATCCGAAGAACCCGCATCGGTTGACTTGCCATCATCGCGTCAACCATTGGGCTGCCTGTTCGCTGTCATGTCCCTCATCACGACGGCGCGACCTTGCAACAGTGTATTGCAATGCTCATTGCGACTTCTAAACCGGTTTGCCGGCAGACTGGGCTTCCGCCACGGAACTGCAACTTACCGTGGAAGATGACCGCTCGGAAGAGATGACAGACCGATACGGTCTTGCCGACCCTGGAACTACAGGAGCGCGATGGCGACGCGAGAGAACAGCCTAACCTCCGGCCTCAAGACGCGGCTACGTGTCGTGGGAAGCTGCGTTAGCGGGCCCGAGGCCCGGAACCGCCCCCGGAAGGATGTCTCGAACGGTCAGGGTCCTCATCAGATTCTTGCCAGGTTGCGTCTCGCAGACGTGGAGATAGGCGAGGACAGATTCGGCGCACGCTCGAATCACGAGTGATCGCAAGAGAAATCGGGATAGGGGGGAGCCTTGCGGCTCCCGCCCTCCCACACCACCGGGCATAC
>ERZ869936.1550-NODE-1550-length-16068-cov-19.824767_pt1 | contig 16068 bp, 15 predicted proteins | sample MGYA00520876_ERZ869936 | MGnify/ENA primary metagenome ERZ869936 (study PRJEB32218, sample SAMN09650985) | biofilter metagenome | isolation source: enrty point of leading RO module | place: Saudi Arabia: Thuwal, RO plant located on Red Sea | collected 2016-02-17...
TGAGACCTCGCTTCCCAAAGATCGCCGTAGTTGATCTCGCTCAGTACTCGTCGTCAGGTCGCCGTTGCTTCGAAGGCTGGACCCGTGGGGGCTCACCAGGCATCTTGGGATAGTTGGGGGGCCAGGGCGCCTCGCCAATCCCGTTCTCTTCATCGCGCACGACCCACTCCATCAAGGTCTCGATGTCCCCGACTGCATCGTCGATGCCTTCGGTCAGGTCGCCGACGGTTTGGTATCGCTCGGCGAAGGTATCCATCGGGAAGTCTTCGATTTCCACCTCAGGCAGCTCGTCCCAGGTGAGAGGAGCCGAGACGAACCCGGTCGGCCGGACACCGTAGGCAGACGACACCGACTTGTCCCGAGCGTTCTGGTTGTAGTCGATGAACACACCGTGCCGCTCCTCCTTCCACCACTTGGTCGTCACCAGGTCGAGGCGACGCTCCAACTCCCTGGCGAAAGCGAGCACCGCCCGCCGGGTCTGGAAGAAGTCCCAAATCGGCTCGATTCGGACATACACATGGATGCCACGACTGCCGCTTGTCTTCGGCCAACCAACGAGACCCACCTCGTCGAGCAGCTCCCGAGCCGCCATCGCGGCTTCTTTGACCTCTGCAAAGGTGATTCCCGGAGTTGGATCGAAGTCGAAGCGGAGCTCATCGGGGTGATCGGTGTCGTCGTCACGCACCGGCCAAGGGTGAAAGTCGAGGCACCCGAGCTGAACGAGCCGGACCACATCTGCTTCGGTACGCGGAACGTTCATCTTCCCGGGCCGTTGCGAGGGGAAGAGGATCTGGACCGTGTCGAACGGCGTGCTCTTCGATGCCCTCTTGTGATAGATGGGATCCTCGTCGACTCCCTTCATGTAGCGCTTGAGCATCGTGGGGCGGTCGCGGATGCCCCGTATGGCTCCTTCGGCGACGACCACGAAGTGGTTGACGACGTCGAGCTTGGACCAGCCTTGCTCGGGAAACACGATCCGATCAGGGCTCGAAATCCGCACCTCCTCCCCGCCGACGGACACCATCACCTCGTCAGGCATGTTTAATGTCCAGTTGGAGCCGGAGGTCTCATTGGCTGAAACCTTAGAGAGGGAATCGGGGGGTCTGAACCTCGTCGAGACCGTGCGCAACTCGATTGTCGGCAAGGACACCGCCGTCCTGACGCCGTTTGGGCTGAAGCGGCTGACCTACGCCGACTACACGGCGTCGGGTCGCTCACTGACATTCATCGAGGATTTCATCCGGACCCGCGTCCTGCCCATGTACGCCAACACTCATACAGAGACATCGGGAACCGGCTTGCAGACCACGAGGTTTCGAGAAGACGCCCGCAGGATCATCAGGGAGGCAGTGGGCGGCAATGCGGACGAGCATGCCGTCATCTTCGCCGGGAGCGGGGCGACCGGAGCCGTCGATCGCCTCATCGGAATCCTCGGCCTGCGGATCCCGGCGGCAATCGAAGAGCGCTATCGGCTAGGCGAGCATATCCCGCCCACAGAAAGACCGGTTGTCTTCGTCGGCCCCTTCGAGCACCACTCCAACGAGCTCCCGTGGCGGGAGACGATCGCCGATGTGATCGAGATCGCCGAAGACGCCGACGGGCACGTCGACCTCGAGGAGCTTGAGAGGAGGCTTGTCGAGTTTGCCGAGCGGCCGCTGAAGATCGGCTCCTTCTCGGCCGCGTCGAATGTGACGGGGATCATCTCGGATACCAGTGCCATCTCGTCCGTGCTCCATCGCCACGGCGCTCTCTCCTTTTGGGATTTTGCCGCTTCGGCTCCCTACGTCGGGATCGAGATGCGGTCGAAGTCTGCGGGCGGCGACTACAAGGACGCCATCTTCATCTCACCCCACAAATTGGTGGGCGGCCCCGGAACGCCGGGTGTCCTCGTGGTCAGGAAGGACCTTCTCGACAACACGGTGCCCGCGGTGCCGGGTGGAGGCACCGTCCAGTATGTGTCGCCGGACCGCCATACATACCTGGCAGACCCTGAACACCGAGAAGAGGGTGGGACTCCAGCCATCGTCGAGTCGATCCGTGCGGGTCTGGTATTCCAGTTGAAGGGCCAGGTGGGTGTGGAGGCCATCAGGGAAAGAGAAGAGTCATTCATCCGACGGGCGATCGACTCCTGGTCCGCGAACCCGAACATCCGGATCCTCGGCAACCCCGAAGCGGACCGGTTGTCGATCGTGAGCTTCGTGGTCAAGCACGATGACAAGGTCCTCCATCACAACTTCGTCGTGGCCGTGCTCAACGACCTGTTCGGTATCCAAGCCCGTGGGGGATGCAGCTGTGCCGGGCCGTATGGTCACCGGCTGCTGGGCATTGACCGGGAGACGAGCAATCGATTCGAAGCTGTTATCGCGAATGGCTGTGAGGTCATCAAGCCGGGATGGGTTCGCGTCAACTTCAACTATTTCATCCCCGAGGAGGAGTTTGAGTACCTCATCGAGGCGGTGCATGTGACAGCCAACGACGGTTGGCGACTACTCCCCCTTTATGAGTTCGAGCCCGCCACGGCCCTGTGGCGGCATCGGGACGGCCTCCCCGAGCCACCGGCTTCGCTGCTCGACGTCGAGTTCGACGACTCCCTCCCGCCTCCGCAGCTGCCCATCGAGGCCCTGCGCGACCATCTCCAGGAGGCAAAGCAGGTTCTCTCCGGGCCCGTCGACGCCGTACCGTCAGCGATCCAGCTACCCGAAGAAGCGGAGGCCTTGCGCTGGTTCCCGAGTCCCGCCGAGGCTTCGCTCTAGGACGAAAGAAGATCTTTCATCTGTCGGTAGATGATGTGAGCTGAGCGGCGCGGAGCGACCCGGTTGAGGATGTTCATCATTCGCGAGTCGCGGCCAACATAGATGTGCAACTGGTCGGACTCGATCCCGTCGCAGATGATCCGTGCTGCATCCTCCGCAGAGGTCGTGGGGTAGTCGGATCCGGCGTCGTCCGCATCGACTGGGGCCTCGACTCCTGAGTTCTCGGTGATATTGGTGGCCACCGCACCCGGAAAGACGACCGACACTTTCACGTTTGTGGGAAGCAGCTCGGCATACAGGCCTTCGGTCATCAGCTTCACCGCGGCCTTCGTGGCCCCGTAAATCGTCTGCCCCGGCACGGGGAGAAAGCCCCCCATGCTGGACACGTTGGCGATGTGGGCCACCGGACGCTCCAGTAGATGGGGCAGGAATGCCTTGGCCATATGCAGAGTCCCGTAGAAGTTGACATTGACAACTCGCTCGATTGCGTCGTAGTCGAGTTCGTTCAGCTTGACGAACGGCTGGATGATCCCGGCGTTGCTGACGTAGCCGTCGACAGCGCCAAAGGCACCAGCCACCCTCCCGGGAAGGGCAGCGATGGCGTCTCGGTCGGTCACGTCGGCGGTGAAGGAAGCGAGCCTGTCACCAGCGTCAGCGATTGCTGATGTCTCGTCGAGGCTTTCGCTGCGAAGGTCCACAGCAGCAACACTCGCTCCTCTGCCCAGCAGCTCCAGCACGAGGGCTCGGCCGATTCCGCTCCCCCCGCCGGTGACGACCAATGTCTTGCCTCTCAACTTCATGTCCGACTCCCTTCTGGGTGCAACCAAGGCGCGGTGGAGCTCGCCAACTGCCGATCCAACCCGAAGCCGCGACGTCCGGGTAGGGCCGAAGGTCCCTCACTTGTAGAACGGGATGCGGCGGAGCAGTTTGAGAGCCGACTTCAGCAGCCTCTCATACGTCTCGTAGCTGACACCACGAGGCGGGGCGAAGGCTGGAATCCAACGCTGCACCGACACGGTTTGCGCCTCGGTGTATTTCAGCAGGCCCTCCGCGCCATGACGACGCCCGACTCCCGAGGCCTTGAACCCGCCCATCGGAGCGTCGTAGCTCGACCACGTCGCGGCATAGCCATCGTTGATCGTGACTGTCCCGGCCTCGAGCTTCGAAGCGACATCTAGAGCCCTTCGGGTATCCCGGCTCCAGATGCTGAAGTTGAGGCCAAACTCGGAGTCATTCGCCTTGGCGACAGCTTCGTCCACGTCCACGACCCCGTAGACGCTGACTACCGGCCCGAACGTCTCGGTGCGGCACAAGATCATGGAGTCGTCCACGTCCGTGAGGACTGTGGGCTCGTAGAAGAACGGGCCGACGTCAGGCCGTGGCTTGCCGCCCGTGAGCAGCTTGGCGCCCTTGGCAAGCGCATCTTCGACGTGAGACTGCACGTTCTCGACATGCTGGGAGTCGATCAAAGAGCTGAGCCTGCTCGAGTAGTCGTACCTCGCAGTCATGTCCAGCGACGAGACATGCTCGACGAAGCGGCGGGTGAAGTCTTCGAGGATCTGCTCCTCGACGTAGATCCGCTCCATCGCTATGCAGAGCTGGCCTCCGTTGGCATACACAGATCTGGCGATCTCGGGCATCATCTGATCGAGATCGACGTCGGAGAGAACGATCGCCGCGTTCTTGCCACCTAGCTCCATCGACGACCCCATGAGATTCCTGCCGGCCTGCTCGGCCACGCTTCTCCCGACGGCCGTCGAGCCCGTGAACATGATGTAGTCGACGGCGTCGATCAGCGGCGGTCCAATGGTCTCGCCCTCGCCGGTCAGCACCTGTACGAGCCCTTCGGGTAGCCCCGCCTCTTCCAGCAGCTTTACCGCGAACAATGTCGAATACGGCGTCTTCTCATCGGGCTTGATGACCACTCCGTTCCCGGCGAGTAGCGCCGGTATCGCATCGGAGATCCCCAGCGTCCATGGGAAGTTCCAGGGGACGATGAAGCCGACAACTCCGAAGGGCTGGCGATTCTCATAGGTGCGGGTGAAGCCGGGGAAGGAGACGGCCCTCCGCCTCGATCGAAGCAGACGAGGGGCTGTGTTCACGTAGTAGCGGGTTGTGGCGACCGAGTCATAGAACTCCTCGAAGGCGGGGATGCGGGCCTTGCCACCCTCGAGCTGGATGAGATCCAGGGCTTGGTCGGCATGCTCGATCAGAAGATCGTGAAATCGGGTGAATATCCGCCCGCGCATGGTGGGCGAGAGGCGTTTCCAGTCGACCTGCGCCGACCGCGCGGCCGCTACGGCCCAATCCACATCCGTGGACACCGCCTGCGGTACCGAGCCGATCTCTTTGCCTGTGAACGGGGCAGTGACTGCGATCCGATCGCGGGAGCCCGCAGCCACGTCGATCCTCTCCTCGAGCTCTCTCAGAAAGCCCTGAGTCACCCTGGAGGGAAGCTGAATGTCGTCGGTCAACGTCACATGCAAAGCCTAGAGCGGCCCGCAGGCTGCGACACCATTAGCCCTCGCGTCGGGCGTTAGGCTCCCCCGATGGCTCACATCCACCAGATCAACGTCTCAGATGGTGGCGTGCCCAAGCTCCCCATCGAGAGAGCCTATGTAGCGACCTCTGGCGTGGTTGGCGATGACCAGGCCGACAAGGCGCACCACGGTGGTCCCGATCAGGCGCTGTGCCTCTTCTCCTTGGAGGTGATCCAGCTGCTCCAACTAGAAGGGCACACGATTTCTCCTGGCGCGGCAGGTGAGAACCTCACGATCGAGGGTTTGGACTGGGGCGACATGACGGAAGGGCAGCGCTACAGGATGGGAAGCGATTTGCTCGTCGAAACCACGTTCCCGGCGACCCCATGCTCCAAGAACGCCCAGTGGTTCGTCGACGGGAACTTCCGCCGGATATCGGACAAGGCCTACCCCGGGTCGGCGCGCTGGTACGCAAAGGTGATCGAGCCGGGTGAGATCTCGGCCGGGGACCAGGTCGAGCTAATCACCCCTTGAGGAACTCAACCGTCCTCTTCCATGCGAGGTCGAACGACTCCGGGTCGAAGCTATCGCCATCGGGATCTCCAAAGCCGTGTCGCGTCCCCGGATAGCGGTAGGTCTCCACCGCCAACGACTCGAGACCCATGGTCGCCTCCATGAAGGCGATCTCATCCTCTTCGATGTATGGATCCTCCTCGGCGAGATGGACCTGGTAGCGCGATTGGCTTCCAGCGAAGTCGATCTGCTGGGTCCCATAGAACGACACGACTCTGTCGATGATCGAGTGGAGGCGCACCGACGCCCAAAGCCCTAGTGAGCCGCCCATGCCGAACCCGACGACCGACACCGTGGGCTCCGCCGACTTCTCGGCCAGCAACTGGGCAGACGTCAAGACCAGCGAGGCGAGCCGGTCGGGACTCGCCTGCCCCAACTGCTCGACGGCTTCTGCCTCCGTGTCCGGAAACTCTCCGAAGTTTATGTCCGGAGCGAGCACTGTGTGCCCCTCGTCCGCCAGGCCATCGGCCAGCGCTTTGAACGAGGAGGTCAGGCCCCAGAACGAATGCAGCAACAGGACACCCGGGCCGGGGCCCGCCTGATCCTGGATGAAGTAGGCGAGATCTCTGACCACGTCACTCGAAATTAGCTCAACGAGAGCTGTAACGGCTGAAGCCGGGTCGAGAGCGTGAGCCACATGCCGGGCTCGCCCTCTTCGACCTCCCAGTCTTCTCCTGTGATCTCGCGCAAGGCGCAGCCGATGGCCGCCGCCTCCGGGTGCCGCAGCCGTAGGCTCTCCACACCTACCCCAAGCTCGAGAGACTCCGCCGGATGAGGCGTCCCAGCGCCCCACTCGATGAGAAACGGCATCACCCCGCCGAGCCCGCCCTCCGGTGGAAACGCCACTCTCCATCGCAGGCTTTCACCGTCGGGTCTCTGCCGCGACATCGCGATCACCTCGCCCGGATCAACTTCACACGCCCGCAGCCGAGCAGCGGCCTCGTCGATGTCATCGACAGCAACCGCGAAAGTGACCAGCGAGAAGCCGGTGAGGTCATCGATCCCGAAAGGTCGAGGTGCCGCCGGATCGGGCTGATCAGGATCCGGCCCGATCAGCTCCACATAGGTCGATGAGTCAATGCCGGTCAGATAATTCCTGGTTCCGAAGCCGGGATGAGCACCGCCCGGCGTGGGAACCACGCCCGTGCTCTCCGCCCACCAAACCCGAAGAGCCTCCAGGTCGGGGCCGGCAACGACGAAGTGGTCGATCGAAGACGCCATCGAGGCCAGAGTAGGCAAGGGATCGGCCGCTGTTCCCGGCTTCCCGAGCCCTACCCTCCGGACCGATGAGCTCAGCCGTGGCACCACTTCGCTATGGGTCGTTCCGCATCCTCTGGATAGCAAACGTCCTTTCGGCCGTTGGAACGTTCATCCAGTCGGTTGCCGGCTCGTGGCTGATGCTCGACCTGACCGGTTCCAACACCTGGGTAGGCCTGATGGTTGCCTCCTCGACATTGCCCCTCTTGTTCCTGGCCCTCGCCGCCGGGGCCCTCGCAGACATGTTCGATCGCACCCGTCTGATGCTTGTTGCGCAGGCGATCATGGGCGGCTCGGCTGCCGCAATGTCGGTGCTCACAATTGCCGGGCTGATCACACCGCCCCTCCTGCTAGCGCTGGGGCTGCTCCTCGGAGTCGGGGTAGCGCTCAACCTGCCCACGTGGCAAGCATTGCTGCCGGAGCTGGTCCCCAGGGGCATGATCGCTTCGGCGGTCGCCTTGCAGTCTGCGGCCTTCAACGCAGCGAGGGCAGTCGGCCCGGCGGTCGGCGGCGCAATCCTTGCGGCCTTCGGCGCAGGCGCCGGCTTCGGGGTAAATGCACTCACCTACATCTTCGTGATAGTCGCCGTGGTCATGGTGGGACGAACCCTTCGCCTCCCTGAGCGAGAACAGACCTCGTTCAGCACCGCCGTCGCGCTCGGGGTTCGCTTCGCTCGATTCACTCCGATGTTCCGACGGCTCCTCGCGCTCGTTGCCCTCTTTGCCGTGTTCTCGGCAGTGATCCAGGCCGTCCTCCCCAACCACACCCGCAGCCTCGGTGGAGGGGAATTGGAATACGGGATCCTGCTCGGCGCGATGGGAGTCGGCGCCCTCGTAGCCGCCTGGTTTCGCGAGAAGTTCCTGGACCGCTTCCCCGACCGACCGGCCCGGATCACCATCACGGGCTTCGGAATCTCGGGCATCGTCGTCGCACTGGCACCCAGCATCGCAGTGGGAGTTGCCGGGATGCTGGTGTCAGGCTTCTTCTGGGTGCTGACCCTCACCGGCCTCAATGCCACGGCGCAGCTGATCAGCCCGTCCTGGATCAGGGGCCGGGCCATGTCGCTCTACAGCCTCTCGTTCGGCGGCATTCTCCCTATCGGGTCGATACTGGCGGGGGTCGTTGCAGATGCCTCGAGCACCGGAACGGCGATGCTCATCCTGTCCTCGCTTGCGGTCCTCCTCGGATTGTCCTCTCCGGTCTTTGGCGTGCCGTCGGTGCGCAACGTCGAGCCCCCGGAGTTCTCCGAAGACCGTCCGGCTCCGATCCACGATCACACCGTCTCGGGTGAGGAGGTGGTGGTGCTCAATGTCTGGCAAATCAACCGTGACGACCTCGCCGAGTTCAGTCGCGTCATGAACGAGGTGAGGCTGGTCAGGCTCCGCACGGGGGCGTACAGATGGCAGCTGATGAGGACCGCAGCCGATCCTCTTCGCATCGTCGAGTTCTTCGAAATCGGATCATGGGAGGAGCACCTGGCACAGCACCGTCGCATAGACGACACCTCCGCTGCATTGCTCGCCCGGGCGCGCTCGTTCGACCGCGACGGCGGGCCGACCACCCGTCACCTCATCGGAATCGATCCGACCAACCCCGGGCTGTTCGAGGAGCTGATAAGACAGCACGAGGATCTGCACAGGCAGGATGGGTCAATACCGGACTTCGATCAGGATTGAACGAAGGACATCTCACGCTGGAACTTCTTCCAGTCGGAGGCTTTGGTCGACCACAAGACGTCGGTCGTGATCATCGCCAGTCCCAAGACGAGCAGGAGCCAGACCGACCAAGACGGGGCTTCAGCCGCGATGCCCGAGCCGATCATGAGCAACGGGATCGCCTTGGTGACAAGGGCACCAGAGGCGTGCATCCACGCTCGCTTCGCCGGGTCCGTTCTCAGGTAGGTCGAGTAGTCGGTCTTCACCCCGGGCTGAGGCTGGGTGACCTTGCCGATAAACCACCCCGTGAACTCGATGCCGACCATCCGCCCGACGAGGAGATGTCCGAGACCGTGGGTGGTTGCCAGTAGCACCCCGGTCCCCAGCAGCAGCCAGACGGCGGCCATGAAGCCATCGGCGGGATAGGCGAGCGAGACGAAGAGAAGGCCGGCAGCTGTCGCAACGAGCATGATCGTGGTCCCCAGCCAGAGCGGCACCCAGAGCAATGCCCAGTTCTTGAATGCCTTCTGATCGATCTCGGCGACATCATCGATGAAACGGGACAGCTCAGGATCTCGCTTGATCTCGCCCACCAGCTTCCAGAAGCCAGTGCCGCCCAGACCCGATCCTGCCTCGACCGCCTTGCGGGCATCCTTGAGGATTCCAGTTGCGGTGACGACATCCATTCCCTAAAGGTACCGTCTCCCACCCGTGACCTTCGAACCGGTGCAACCATCACCGACTCTTCGGTGTTCTCTTTGTCGATGGACGAGCTAGCAAGGGATTTGTCTCGCGACCTCGATGCGGCGTTCCCGCGCCTGGTCGAGCACATGAGCCCACGGCTGTACTGGGGCCTTCGCCGCATGACAGGTGATGGGAGTCATGCCGAAGATCTCACTCAGGAGGCTCTGATCCGCGTCTATCGGGCGCTGCGCGACTACCCCGCCGACAGGATCGAGGCCCTGAGACTCGAGGGATGGGTTTGGACCATTGCCTTGAACATCGGGCGCAATCATCTCAGAGACCGAACCCGGCGGCCCACCCTCGTCGAGGAGACGCGAGATCCGGTTGACTTCGATCCCGAGCCTGCCGACACAGCCGCCTGGCAGGAGCGACTCGCGAGCCTCTCGCGGCCACAGAGGACGGCGGTTGTCCTCAGACATGTCGTCGGTCTCGGCATTCCCGAGATCGCCGAAGCCACCGGACGCCCGGAAGGAACCTGCAAGGCCGACATCCACCGCGGCCTGGCCAAACTGAAAACGATCATGGAGGCGGAAGATGACCATTGAACAACAACTGGCAGAGCTGCTCGGAGATCGAGCACCGGATCGAATATCAGAGGCGACTGCCCTGGGCACCGGTCTCGCAGACGGATACGACTTCTACGAGTCGCCCGTCGGAGACATCGTTGTGACGTTCAACCCGCGAGGCGTTTCTTCAGTCACCCTCGCCAGCGAGGACTACGAGGACTACTTCCGATCGCGCTTCGGCCGGCCGCTATTGAGAGCCGATGCACCGGGTGCCTGGGGGCGCCTCATCCCCGAGAGGATCGAAGCAGGCTCTCCGGGCAGGTTGCCCGTCGACCTGAGGTCGGTCACCGAATTTCAGGAGGAGGTCTTGATGCAGGCGGCCTCCATCCCCAAAGGAGAAGTGCGGCCATATGGCTGGCTGGCCGTCAAGGTCGGCAATCCCAAAGCTGCAAGGGCGGTCGGCTCAACGATGGCGCGCAACCCGATCCCTCTGATCATCCCTTGTCATCGGGTCGTGAGGTCAGATGGCCATATCGGGGCTTATTCGCTGGGTGGCCCGGAACAGAAGTGGCAGCTCCTCACCGTCGAGGGCGCCCGACCGGATGATCTCGAGGACTTGGCGGCGCGGCACGTGAGGTACTTGGGCAACACGAGCACCGGTATCTTCTGCCATCCGACGTGCCGGGCGATCAGGCGATCCAAGGTAGAAAACGTCGAGGAGGTGCGCGACACAAGACAGGCCCAAGAGTTGGGCTACCGGCCCTGCTCTTTGTGCCAGCCGGTGTAGCCGCCCTAGGTCACCCGCTGCTTCGACGCTGGCAAACGACCGAGGACAACTAGCGTACGCGGTGATGCCTGAAACGACTCTCGAACAACTCGCCGTCAACACGATCAAGGCCCTCGCCATGGACGCCGTCGAAGAAGCCCAGAGCGGGCATCCCGGCATGCCTATGGGCATGGCCGACATCGCCGTTGTCCTCTGGTCGAAATACCTCAAGGTCGACCCGAGCGATCCGACCTGGCCCGACCGCGACCGCTTCTTCCTCTCCAACGGGCACGGCTCGATGCTGCTCTATGCGCTGCTCCATCTCTCCGGGTTCCCGATGAGCCTCGACCAACTGCGGAACTTCCGGCAATGGGGCTCCCACACTGAGGGGCATCCCGAGATCGACCAGGAGCTCGGTATCGAGATGACGACTGGCCCGCTCGGGCAAGGGTTTGGCATGGGAGTCGGCCTCGCCATCGCGGAGGAGCATCTCCGGGCCAGGCTCGGCGCTGACCTCGTCGACCATCGCACCTTCGGCTTCGTCTCAGACGGGGACCTGATGGAGGGGATCAGCGCCGAGGCGGCGTCGATGGCCGGGCACTTCGAGCTGGGCCGGCTCATCTACTTCTACGACGACAACGACATCTCGATAGACGGTTCCACTGATATCACGTTCTCCGAGTCGGTGCCGGCGCGCTTCGATTCCGTGGGATGGCACACCGAGACCGTCGACGGGCACGACAGGGAGGCGATAGCTCAAGCCACTGAAGCCGCTCTCGCAGTTGAAGACCGGCCGTCACTGATCGTGTGTCGGACTCACATCGCTCATGGTGCCCCCAATGCGCAGGACACCGCCGCCTCACACGGGTCACCTCTCGGCCAGGAGGAGATCGACGCCACCAAGGAGCGGATGGGCTACCCCACAGAGCCCAGGTTCCACGTAGACGAACAGGTTTACGCGTTCTTCGACCAGGCGATGGATCGCGGGCGCGAGGCCCACAAGAAGTGGAAGGAGCGCTTTGCGAACGCCGACTCCGAGTCGAAGGCGAAGCTGGAAGCGCTCTATCAACCCAAGCCGGTGACCCTGGAGGGGCCCGGATTCGAAGTTGGGGAGGTCATGGCCACCAGGGCCTCGTCGGGGAAGCTGTTCGAAGAGATCGCACAGAAATCTCCGGGGTTTCTCGGTGGCGCCGCCGACCTCGCCGGGTCGACCAAGACCGTCATCGAGAAGGGACGCCTGTTCTCCGGAACTGATCGAACTGCACGCGACTTCGCCTTCGGGATCAGGGAGCACGCCATGGGAGCTGCGGTCAACGGGATGGCGATCCATGGCGGTCTCAAACCGTACGGCGCCACATTCTTCGTGTTCAGCGACTACATGAGGGCCTCGGTCCGGCTATCTGCTCTCATGGATGCCCCTTCGATCTGGGTCTATACCCACGACTCCGTGTTTCTTGGAGAAGACGGCCCGACTCATCAGCCCATCGAACATCTGGCCTCCCTGCGCGCCATGCCCCACCTCTGGGTGATCCGTCCGGCCGACGCCAACGAGACGATCGACGCATGGACCATTGCCATCAACCGCGCCGACGGTCCGGTAGCGCTGGTGTTGACCAGGCAAGGCGTCCCCACGTTGGAGCACATCGAGGGTGGCGTCGAGAAGGGTGGATATGTCCGGCGCGAAGGAAAGGACGTCACGATCATCGCTACAGGCTCCGAGGTCTCGACGTCGCTGGGCGCTGCGGACCAACTGGCAAGCGTCGGCATCGAGGCACGCGTGGTGAGCCTTCCGTGCTGGAAGCTGTTCCAACAGCAGAAGAAGAGCTACCGCGACGAAGTCCTCGGCACGGCCCCACGCGTCTCGGTGGAGGCGGCATCCACATTCGGCTGGTCGGCTCTGGTCGGCGACGATGGGCTCAGCATCGGCATCGACCACTTCGGGGCCTCGGCGCCCGACACCGTGATCGCGGAGAAGCTCGGCTTCACTCCTGGCGCCATCGCCGACAGGATCAAAGACTTCCTCGGCTGACCTTGAACACCGATGTCGTCGTGGTGGGTGCCGGGATCGCCGGTGTCGCCGCGGCCCACAGCTTGACCGTGAATCATGGCCTCGATGTGGTGATCATCGATCCGCGGCCGCCTCTCACACTGACCTCTGACAAATCAACCGAGTGCTACCGGAATTGGTGGCCGAGCCGGCCGATGGTCGGTCTGATGAACCGATCGATAGACCTGCTCGAACAGATGGCGGCTCAGTCGGGGAATGTCTTCGGGCTGTCCCGGCGTGGGTACCTATTCGTCACAGCCCTTCAGGAGAGGCTCGATGAGTGGCAGTCGCAGGCGGGTCTCATCTCGAGCTACGGAGGCGGTGCCGTTCGCATCCACGAGGGGCCTGACGGGTACGAGCCGCCCTCTCCGCACGGGTACGAGAGTGAGCCCGACGGGATAGACATCCTCCATCGTGCGGCCCTGCGGAGCCACTACCCCTATCTATCAACGGAGGCGCTCGCCGCCCTTCACGTGCGGCGTGCCGGTTGGTTCAGTGCCCAGCAGCTCGGGGCCTGGATGCTCGATGCGGCTGGCGAGTCGGACAATCTGCACCATCTCGTGGACACCGTCGTGGACATCGAGATCAATGCCGGGCGCGTCGCCGGTGTGGTTCTTGCTTCTGGGAAGCGGATCACGACCGACTCCGTCATCAATGCCGCCGGGCCGATGGCAGGCATGGTTGCAACTCTCGCCGGCATCGACCTGCCGCTTCACTCCGAAGTCCATCTCAAGGTGGCATATCGGGACCATCGCGGACTCATCCCTCGCGAGGCGCCGATGCTGATCTGGAGTGACCCCCAAGGCATCGAGTGGGACGCCGAGGAGCGGGAGGCCTTGGCCCAGGCAGGCAGAGGAGACCTGCTCGGGGAGATGCCGATCTACTGTCACGGCCGACCCGAAGGCGGGGCGGACTCGCCATACTTCGTTGCGCTCTGGGAGTACCACGGCACCGTCCGGGAGCCCACGTGGCCCATACCCGGGGACGATCTCTATCCAGAAGTCGTCGCGCGAGGACTGTCGAAGATGATTCCTTCCTTCGCCGCGTACCTCGACGGGCTACCTCACTCGACTGTCGACGGAGGGTATTACACCAAGACACGTGAGAACCGACCGCTGATCGGACCGGCCGGCCCCGACGGCTTCTATCTCGCCTGTGCCTACTCAGGGTTCGGGGTGATGGTCGCAGCCGGCGCAGCGGACCTGGTCTCCCGACACATCACGGGCGATGCCCTTCCCGAGTATGCCGACGCGTTCCTGCTCAGTCGCTACGAAGACCCGGCATACATGGAGGAGATCAACCAGGCGCGAGACTCGGGCCAGCTCTGAGCCCAGTGCATGTCATCACGGGGTCGCGTAGGGTCGCCTGGAGGAACATCCCGAGAAGGAGCCACCCATGCCAACCAGAGACAGCTACCCCGAAGGGACCCCTTCTTGGGTGGATCTGGCCACTCCAGACATCGCAGGCGCCGAGAAGTTCTACAGCTCTCTGTTTCCTTGGGAGTTCGTCGATGTCGGCAATGACGAGACCCCCTACGCCATGGCCAACAAGGAAGGTCGGACCGTCGCCGGGATCGGATCCATTGCCGATGAGAACGTGCCCTCTGTGTGGACCACGTACTTCGCTGTCGACGACGCATCTGGCACGGCGGAGAAGATCAAAGAGGCCGGCGGACAGATACTCGTCGGTCCAATGGATGCCATGGGGACGGGGACTTTCGCAATAGCGGCTGCGCCAGGTGGTGAGGTGTTCGGCATCTGGGAAGCCAACACCCACATCGGCTCCGGTGTCGTAAACGAACACGGCGCGGTGAGCTGGAACGAGCTCATGACCGACGATGTGGACGCTGCCCTGAAGTTCTATCACGACGTGTTCGGCCACATCACCCGAACGGCCGACATGGGTGGCGGCTTCATGTACTCAACATTGGGAGTCGGCGATCGTCAGATAGCCGGGGTCATGGAGAAACCCGATCCCGACATCCCAAACTCCTGGGGCGTGTACTTCGCCGTCGACGACGCCGCCGCCGCTCTAGAAGCTCTCAAAGCCGGTGGAGGGGAGGTCGCGTGGGGCCCACAGGAGACCGAGGGTGTCGGGATAATGGGTGGAGGCGCCGACCCCTACGGGGCGTACTTCAACGTCATGCAATCGGACAATCTCCAAGATTGAGGGCACTCCTTGCTGTTGCGACGGTTCCGGTAACCAACAGCGCCCCTACTACCGTCTAACGGACACGCAACCCAGGGCCTCCCGCATGCCAATCAACGAGAAGTTTGAGCTTGTCGAGTCAATCGACTCACAGGTCGAAACACTGATGGAAGAGCACAAGGCTCGACGATCACACTGGTATTTCCACGACATCGTTCCCTGGGAACGTGGTGAGAGCTTCAAAGACAAGCCCTGGGATGTCTCCCAATGCACGATCTCAGAGAATGCCCGCACATCGCTGGTCCTGAACCTGCTGACGGAGGACAACCTCCCGTACTACCACGCGCTGATCGAGAAGAACATGCCCGACACGTCCGCCTTCCAGAAGTGGAACCATCTCTGGACTGCCGAGGAGGGGCAGCACGCCATAGGCATTCGTTCGTATCTCCTCACGTCGCGCAACTGCGACCCTTACGAGCTCGAGGATGACCGGATGGCGACGATGACCAACGGCTATCAGCCCACATTCGACGATCCGACCGAGATCTTCGCTTACACCGCGACTCAGGAGCTCGCCACCAGGGTGAGCCATCGCAACGCCGGCAAGATCACCGACGATCCCGCCGCCTACGAGTTGATGAAGAACATCGCCGCCGACGAGAACCATCACTTCATCTTCTACAAGGGTGTGATGCAGGCGATGCTCGATCAGAGCCCTTCAACTGTTCTGGACGGCATCTACCGGACCTTCGCCAACTTCGAGATGCCCGGCGTTTCGATGCCCAATTTCCTTCGGAGGTCGATCGAGGTCGCTAAGGCAGGTGTCTACAACCTGCGGATCCACCATGACCGGGTCTTGCTCCCGCTGATCCGCGACTGGAAGATCGCAGACCTGGTCGATCTCAAGCCACGCGCCGCGGAGCTGCAGGAGAAGATCATGGAGCTTCCCGCCCAGGTCATGGCGAAGGCGGAACGCTTCGAGAAGCGGGTTGGCCTCAGCTACAGCTGAGCTGAAGACGCAGCGCTAAGCCCTTCTCCCCCTGGAGTCGAAGACGGACTCGGCCTAGGGCGTCCGGGACAGGAAGAGGTCTCACTCCCCTTCTCCCCCCGGAGTCGAAGACGAACGGGGGGAGTACCTC
>ERZ869936.1551-NODE-1551-length-16067-cov-4.769298_pt1 | contig 16067 bp, 6 predicted proteins | sample MGYA00520876_ERZ869936 | MGnify/ENA primary metagenome ERZ869936 (study PRJEB32218, sample SAMN09650985) | biofilter metagenome | isolation source: enrty point of leading RO module | place: Saudi Arabia: Thuwal, RO plant located on Red Sea | collected 2016-02-17 ...
ACGTTTCTTTGTACACTGGTCTGCTTCACAACGTATTCGTTGCCCCTTTGCATGTTGCTGCTGTCCCTGACTCAGAGGACGGTGCTATTCGTTGTATCCAATACTTTGTACACTCCAGCCTGGCTGGTGTGAACGGCAGTATCTATCACTCTTCTGCTTATGCTGCTATGACAGACCAGCAGTGGGAGGAGATGAAGGATGAACTTATAGAAGAACATACCAGCAAGCTAGATAAAGTTCGACAGCTACGATGAGTGGCGTCGAACGACTCCCGCCCGATGGGAACATATGTCTCATCGATGCAGACTCTCTGTTGTACTACGAGATGGATAAGCCTACCTACGAGGAAGCAATCTATGGATTGGACAATCGTATTCAGCAAATCCTCACAGCGTGCAACACTTCTTTGTACGACGGGTACTTCACATCAGGCCGATGTTTTCGGTATGGTGTGGACCCCGGCTACAAAGGGAACAGAAAAGGTAAACCGAAGCCACCCATCTTCCATGCCATGAAAGAGTACCTCATACAGAAGTACGGGTTCTGGTATAGGAAGGACTTGGAGGCTGATGATCTGGTCAGTTACTATTCGTACAGTGACAATCGGTCTACCATAGTATGTTCTCCTGATAAGGATGTGCTTGGCCAATGTGTTGGCATGCACTACAACTATCAGAAAGGAGAGTTCTGGCACACTACTCCCGAAGGGGCTAACAAGTTTCTTTGGAAGCAGGTGCTCATGGGTGACAGTACTGACAACATCAAAGGCATCCCTGGTGTTGGGGAAAAGACATCTGACAACTGGCTTAAGAATCGAACGAAAGACTTCGAGGGCTTTGCCGTGAAGCAGTATGTCGAGAAGTTTGGTATGGTGAAGGGACTCATGGAGTTTCACAAAACATTCAGGCTTGTCTATCTATTGAAGACAGACGAAGATGTGTGGCGTGAGACTGAGCTAGAGTTACCCCCACTAGATGTTAAACAACTAAACCCCAACAGTGATGGTGAAGTGTGGTAGTATTGTAATGACCCCCGTGAACGGGAGAACTGTTCGACTTACAGGTGATCTCACCAAATGTAAACGAGAGGTCAAAGAGTCAAGGACCGTATCCTTGACGTACAGTGATGATGAGTGTACATGGAAGCTTGAGCCTGGGAGTCAAATATTCCCACGGCCCAAGTCTCCGTACAAGGTTAACTTCATTACTCCTGGTCGTGTAGACGGGAGGATAGTTAGTTATGAGCTCATGGTTGCTGAGCAGACTCTAGCCAGCATATTTGTTATGCCGTTCCTTGGTGGGAACCGCAGGCAGTTTATGTGGGACACACTCTTTGTGAATGCTTTTGTGGCAGCAGGTGATCATAACGATTGCATCTGCTTGCTTTACAGGTATTCTGGGGAGGCGTTGTTCCTGAAGTTTGAGTCAGCTCTTTGTTCTTTCAGAAACTTCCGTGCTCGGTTCGATCCCGATCCGTACCACGTGATGTTTGTATTCGATATCCCGGAGCATACTCGGTACTCTTACGATGCATTCATAGCAGGTCGATACTCAGAGATCGATGACCTATGGAAGCTGAAGATACTCGAGTTTCATGACTTCGACATTGATGGTCAAACAGGTAAGATACTTTTCCAGTCGGAGAGTTTGCGTAGACAACTAGAAGAAAAGCTAGATGTTATGATACCTCCCGATAGCGAATTGCATGACAGACCTAATTTTGATAAAGAGATATTCGATGAAGAAGTGTACAAGGTAAAAGCAAGTAAACTAAAATGAATGATCCGTTGAAGAACAAGCTTGGGGATTGGTGGCCGATCCTCAAGCCTATCTTTGACTCACAAAAGTTCATGGCTCTGCGTGAAGCTCTTAAGCAGGAATACAACTCAGGTCACGTTTACCCCTCTCCGGGTAATGTGTTCCGTGCTTTTGAGCTCACGCAGTTTCATGACTTGCGTGTAGTCATACTAGGGCAAGATCCCTACCACTGTGGTGCTGCTACTGGACTAGCATTCGCCACCAACAATGGTAAGATCAACCCCAGCCTCCGTAACATTATCAAAGAACTTCATGACAGCCATGGTCTGGACGTCAACAAAAACTTTGATACCACACTGGAGCATTGGGCTAGACAAGGTGTCCTTCTCCTCAACACTTCTCTTAGTGTAAGGAAGGGGAAACCTAACAGCCACAAGAAGATATGGGATGGCTTCACCATACAGGTAATCAAACGCATCATTGCCAACCACAGGAACGTAGTGTTCGTAGCTTGGGGTAAAGATGCTGCTGACCTGATGACCAAAGCCTATGTCAAGCACGAAGAACCTATCATGTCCCTCTTCCCTGAGGAATGTGAGACGTCACACTATCTGTTGACTGCACCGCATCCTGCGGCTGAAGCATACAGTGGTGGTAAGGCAGGGTTCTTTGGGTGTAACCACTTCGTCAAGATCAATGAGTATCTTGATGAACCTATCGACTTCTTGACTACAGTGAAGGAGACTGCATGAGAAAGGGGGGCCGTTAGCCCCCCTTTTTTTGGCCCCTCAAACGAAGGTAAACTTGATGGTTATGGCTGAATCACGAAGCTCAGGGAACTTTGATCGTATCTGCTTGTCTATTGCAGGCTGCAGATAGTGTTGTACTAAGTCCTCCTCGCTGGTCTCTGTATGTATACGGGGCAAACCGTACTCACTGATACCGGCATCGATGTGCACAAACTTCAAGTCTTTGGAGCACACACATTTAACGACTTGTCTCTTCATGATGATTACAATATAGGGTGGTATCCTTTGTGATAGGGGGTTGAAGGGATAACATGTGGAGAAAGTCCTGCATGTCTATCACACCGTTGTTATTGAAATCAAAGGCAGACACGTCTGAGCCCGGTTGGTACTCATTCCCATATGCCGTCAATAGGAGAAGCAAGTTCATAATGTAGTTGCTCCAGTTCATACACATGGTACGGGAGAACTACCAGAAGGTTACATCAGTACAGAGGTTTGTCGAACCACTTGATGGAGTCCTCGTACTCCACAGACGTAGCAAGACCACGCACACCAGGGAACAGCTTGGTGAGGGTACCCCAGATCTTTCTGTCCCCCTTCTCCCATGCTCCTGACCTACGTTGGTAGAACACTTTCTTCTCTGTCTCTTCACCACCAAGACCCACAGCCCATCGTCCGTTGGCAATTAACTGGTCGAGCAGTGTCAAGCTCAATGACAATTGTCTGACAGATGCTGCTGGAGACTTCAAGAGTCGCAGTGTATCACCACCCACTCCTACAGGATTGAACGGTGCCACCATGATGTTGTAGCCTGAGAGTTCAGCCTCAAGTCTACGAGACTGGTAGGCGACAAACATCAGTGCCATTCTCTCTGGGTCGTCATCGTCATAGTCTGCTGCAAGGCTAGCTGCGAGATATGTGATGGCCATAGACAACACGTTGAATGCTGACTCTGCTGCTGTACGACGCACGTTTGCTTTCTCCATGGGGGAGAGAACAGCGTACTGCTTGGCAAATCTCAACTGGTCTTTGATAGAGTTGTTCAGGTAGCGCAACGTTGACCAGTACATACCCTCGGTGAGATCACCAGTCTCGAAGTCTACGTGCAGTTTACCTCTACCCCAACCGTACTTGCGTCGGATAGATGGGGACATCCACTTACGGAACAATCCTACCTGTATGCCCCACGCTCTACGCTGTGCTATGAACTGGTTGAAGTCACCCTTGAGTTGGTTGGTGCGTTTGTACAGACCACCAAGCACGTTACGTACTTCGTTGACCTTGAATGGTTGGAGGACTTCATTGCCCTCAGCATCTGTATAGACACGCTTCAAGCCCTTCTTGAACTTGAACCTCTTACCATCCTCCTTGGTGAATGCTTCCCATAGGTTATATCGATTACCATCCTCATCTACCAAGGTGATAGCTTTACCCACTGCTAGAGCTCTTGCTGCTGTAGTTTGGAAGTCAGCTGCCTCCTGTGCAGTCATGAGTATCTCACCTGCACTACCTACACGTCGTGCTGCACTACCCGCCTTACCCAAGTTGCCGAGACCTGTGAGGTCTACCATGGCATTGAGTGCACGCATATACTGCACGAGCTTTGACTTAGGCATGAAAGAGTTCACATCTTTCATTACCCCACCTGTAGCAAGTTCTCCATTAAGTGTAGCTCTAGCCCAGGCAAGTTCTTTTACATCGAAGTACTGCCCCGCCAATGCCTCCTCTGCCAATCTCTCGTTATCCAAGATCTTCTGGTTGAACGCCTGCTTGAGGTTGAAGCCCAAGAGGTTCAGCGCTGTAAAGCTGGCAAGCGTACCGGACAGCTTGGTGGTAGAGAACTTCCTACCCATGAACTCGAACTCTGAAGTCAGTTGCTTCTGACCAAAGAAGAACGAGTCAGTAAACTCACGCAGGTGGTCAGCACGTCTGTTACCTCTTGCCTTCTGGGATCTTTGTATACCAAGCTTAGCTGCCAGTCTGTTGACCACAGGGCTACCAGTCACCTCCGTATCAAGCACACCTCTATCATCCATCAGGTCCTGCATGATCATCACCTCAGACAGCACCTCACTCTTTGCTTCGTACATGTTGGCTTGGTGTGCGAACATCAGCACACTGGTAGCCAAGTCTCGTGTGATTTCTTTCGCATCAATCCTATCTCCAAAGAATGTGGGGACCACACGCAGTCTCTCACCATTCAAATCTGTCAGTGTACCAAACTCAAAGTCTGTTTGCTGCAGTGTAAACGTATCCTCGAACCATGCAGACAAGCCCTCTTTACCATACCCCGACAACAACCTCTCTCGTGAGTCACGGTACACACTAGGCATAGCGTACGAGAAGTTGTCATCCCATGGGTTGATGGGGAGGTTACTTGGTGCCTTGGCCTGCTGTGCTTTGTAGATGCTCAGCATAGTGTTGTAGTACTTGAACGCTGGCTTGTTGTTCTTGAGTGCTTCGTACTTGGGGTTTACGAACTTGTCAGCCTTTGGCTGTGCGAACCTGCCCATCCATACATTCCCGTTCTTTGCTCGAGCCAAGTTCTTCTTGATCATTCTGATGTCAGCATTGATGTCAGCCAGCTGCACATCACGCATCGGTGAGTTGAGATCTATGCTCCTCAAGTCTTGTTGCTTTTGTGCTAACTCATCAAGCAGCTTCTTGTACTTAGCCTCAGCATCCTTTGTCCCCTCACTGTTCTCAACGTGCCAAGCTCTACGCACTTTTGCACCTTCTGTCCGCAGTGCTTTGACTTCATCAAACTGATTGGCTCTTTCTCTGGGCACACCTTGGTCCACCAGTTCCTGCACTCTGTCGTTGGCAGGTTTGATGTACTTGTTGTACACTTCGTCCTCCATCTCTGCCTCCTCACTGTAGTACCTGTTGACATCAGTGGGCTGCACCAACTGCAGTATGTTCTGCTTCTCGTACTTGCCGAGCTCTGGGTTCCACACATTGTAAGTCACTACCTCAGTCCATGGCTGGTTGAATGCTTCAGTGTTGGTGTCTCCCTTACCAGTAGCTTCCTTGTACTCTTCGTACGCTTCATAGATGTCAGACTGCACATCCATTGTTCTCTCAGTGGCATCCTCAACAGCTTCCTTCTGACGCAGTACATGCAGCTGTATAGCCATGTCATCAGAGAAGATGATGGGATCGAACTGTGCGCTAAGCATGTTCAGTGACTTGAAGTCTTCACGCAGCTGACGTATCAGTGCGCTCTTTGTAGCTTTCTTTTGGTCAAGCTGCTTCGCGTACTCTTCGATGATCTCTGCCTTCTCTTCATTCTCCCCTATCTCACCATTGGCACGACGTCTACGTATTGCCTTGATGGCTTCTGTCTCATCAGGTTTACCGATCAACCTCTGTTGCTCACGCATCATCTTTATGACATTGTCGATCGCAACACCTGCAGTGGACGGTGCCATCTGCTCCAAGATGCCAGCATAAATAACAGCAGCGTTGTCTAAGTAGCGCTTAGAGATGTCATCTATCTTAGTGACAATCAGTGCCATAGCTGACTCAAGCTCCACGATAGGTTCAGTAGGAGAGAGCTGCTTGAGCTTACCTTTCTCTCTGACCTCAGCTGCGATGGCTGGGTACAGGTCGAGTGGAGCCAATGCCTTGATGTACTTCTGAACATTGTAGATGTCCTTGAGCATGGAGACAGCCTCCTCCACAGTCATGTCATCGTGGTACTCGTTCTCAATGCGAGTCATGAACTCATCAGCTCTGACAACCAAGTTGCGCATGTAGCTGACAAAAGACGTCAGGTCTTGTATTGTACGGGCATTCTCGAGTCTGTTCAACTCTCGTTCGAGTTTCTCTTCTGCAGCTGTCTTCTCCTGACCCTCACTTCTCTTGCGTTGCTCTTCAATCAAGAAGCCCTTGAGTACAAGTTGGACGTCTTCAATAACCTTCTTCAGGTTGTCCTCTTCAAGACTCTGCTGTGCATAGTTGCTGAACTTCACAGTCTCATGCTTGGGCATTGTGGCATTCCACATCTGCTCAGCCAATACAGCTGCAGCATTGGACTCTATGCCGCGAGCTTTACCGATTGCACGGAACAATCTGTTAAGCAGAGACTGCATTTTGCTGGGGTTCTTGCGTACAATCTTTGCACCTTCTAACCCGATAGCAGTAACCACTATCTCTTTCAGCACCTTTTCTTCTGTCTCCTCCTCGGTCAAGCCTTCATTCTCTGCATGCATAGTATACTGCTCCCGGATCTTCTTCCCCATTGGGGTGTCCTGAAACTTCTGCAACACTTCTTGCACCAGTGGATTGTTCAGTCCGAGGATGTCTACATAGATGTGAGCGAACTCGTGGAACGCTGTGTCCTCACGCATCTTCTGTGGGTTGATGAAGATGGTGGGCTTACCATTCACTGTTCTCACTTCACCCAATACATCAATCTTGATGTCGAGTTTAACATCGACGTCGACTCCTGCTTTCTTGAAGTTCTTTGTGAGCCGGCTTACTACACGTTCCAGTTGTCCTACACTTTGCTTAGGCTGTCGTGAGGCAAGCTGCTGGTCACTCTTGTTTTCTATACGTGCCTGCTCGCTGAGCAATGCATCTCCCTTGAGGCTTTGGTAGTATTCCATCTCTGCCTGCTTCAATGCACTAGGCACCTCATCAGTCAGGATGTCCATGGCTTCCCCAATCTCTTGCAACACATTCTCGTTGACCGTAACTGTGTAGTCGATGTTGGAGTTGCCTTTGTATCTGTTGCCGTAGACCCTGCCACGCTCTGTAATGGTCAGCAGGTTCTTGCCTCCATAGTGCCTGCGTGCCACTTCATTGACGTACCCCACGTGCTTGTATTGTTCGAACACATCCTTACCCATACGGATATGGTGCATGCCTGTGCTAGACTTACGTGGTGAGATCAGGTTGTGGTTCTGCAGGATCTTGAGGATAGCATCTCCTTTACGATTGCCTGGTTGGGTACGCTGTATATACCCGAAGACCTCGTCGGCTTGGGGTAGTGGTGTACTGTTATAGAAATGTTTGCAAGCCATTAGCACATAAGGTTTGTTTCTCCGCCCTCGCTCTCCGTGTTCTTTTTAGTCAACTCAATCTCACGCTGCATGAATTCACGTGGTGATACTTCTGCTGTCTCTGCAGTACCAGATGCAATCACATTGTTCTCAGGGAACACCGAGTCCACGAAGAGCATCTCGTTTTCTGTATTGACGGTGTCCAGTGTTAGATCGGAAGAGCTGTAGTCCTCACCCATGGGAGAGAGTCTGTTGTAGACATCTGACCCAGGCTGACTTCTCTCGTAAATATAAGACTTCTTAGCTGTCTTGTCGTACACCTTCACAAACCTGCTCATCTCATTCTTAAGCAACATCTGTGGGTTGGTGGTCTTTTTAGATCTGGATGACAAGAGCGGGGTTCCTGCAGACTTCATAGTACCAAATGATCTCATGAACAGGTGCAGGTCATTGGCAAAGTATGCAGGGTTGTTCAACGCAGCTTTCTGCTGCTTGAAGAACTTCATAGGTGATGTCTTGGTCAGCTGTCCTGCATTAGGACCGTACCTCATGACACGTCGTCTCACAAAGAACTCAGTAGGTATCACCTCTATGTAGTTGCGTCCCTTGAATCCGCTGGACAGTATGGCGTGCATCGCCAAGTCCTCACCCAAGTTCTGTATACGCTTACGTGCAGACTCTGTGTTCTGCTCTGCAGTCAAGAACAGCTGTGGTGTGTAGAGCAGAGAGTACAGTGCGTTGCGTGCTATGTTCTTCTCTGTAGACAAGGACCCCACCCCGAACTCGAAGTTCAGTCTAGGTACTACTCTATCTGTGTTGTCTACACGGCTCAGTCCTTTGAGGAATACATTCTCTGCAAGCAGTGGGAACTCTTGTATCAGGTCCTCCACCTTGTCCATGATAGATGTACCCTTGTAGGTCAGGCCGATGTGTGCTTCAGAGAAGAAGTCTGCCAATGGTGAGCCAGTCTTGCTCATCATGATGTAGAACAGAGCCTTACGTATATCCCTGTGCTGTTCACCCGAGAACCCTGTACGTCCTGTGGACATACGCAGCATGTCAATGAACTCGTTCATCGCTGGTGAGTTCTGTGCTGGGAACACCCTAGACACATTGTTCTTGATCTGCTGATGCAGGTTGTAGAAGCCACGTGATATGGGGTAAGCATCTTCAAACAGGAACTGATCTGCTGGGTTAGTTCCAGGAGTGAACCCGTAGATGATCTGTTCTCTGTTGTGAGTCTCCTCAAAGTCTCTCACCTTGTCCTCGTACGCGAAGACAGAGGTTATGCTGTTGATGCCGTCAAGCGAGTCAGGTGTAATTGCCTTGTACAGCTTGACCTTCTGTCTACCAGCTCTGTAGAACATGTAGAAGTTGTGCAGTATTCTGCGTGCAAGGTCTCTCTCCTGCACTGTAGAGTTGGAGAAGGTCTTTTCTGATGGGTAGGCCTTGAGCTCTTCTGTGGTGATGTTTGTGGTGGCCAAAGACTTCAGGTCAGTTACTGCACCCCATGCCTTAGACACCTCAATGAATGCTGCACGGAACTGTCGTGGGTCGTTGTCGTACTTGTTGGCAAAGACCTCGCTCAACTCACGTATAGGGGCTGAGTTCAAGAAGCGTGCAATGAAGAGTTCGTCTGGGTAGGAGCTCAGCAGGTGTACAGCTACAGGGTATGTGAACGATGTGTCGTTCAGTGCATACTGCAACATCTCCTTTGCTGCGTCCACCGCAGATGACAGTCTTCTAGAACCCATCTCATCTGTGTAGAGTGCTGGGTCAGAGAGCTCCTCGTTGTCCATCTTCTCAAAGACAAAGCGACTGTATGTCTCACCGTTGATGATGGGGGCATATGCGAGCTGAGTGTAGAGCACACCGTTGTGTGCAACTGCAGTACCAGCATTGAAGTTTGCCCACAAACCTCTCAGTGCATTACCGAGCTGGTTACGCAGTGCCATATCTACCTCAATGTGAGGAGAGGAGAACTGGTCATCTGCAATGAGCTCAGGGTTCTCTTGTTCCATCATCTCCTTCACTTCCTTGAGAGTGCTCTCATCAAGTGGTGCCATCGTCTCGAGCAAGTGTAAGGGTGATGCAGCTACTGCCTCAATGGTGTCGAGCATGATGTTGTTTAACTGTTCTGTAGAAAGGTTAGACAAATCCGTCTTGCCCTTGAGCTGTGCATATGGTGCAGTCACTTTACGAAGCTGACCATCCACCTTCTCCACTTCAGGGAACAGGATAAACATCTTATCGACGTCAAAGTCAGAACCCATCATCATGGTAACCTCAGGTGGTACGACGATAGCCTTTTCGTAGTTGTCAGGCAACCACCCTGCTATCTTCATGATGAGTGTAGAAGACTTACCCTGGTGTGGTATACGGTATCCTATGATACGTCTCAACTCTTCTGGTGCATCCTCTAAGCTATCACCAGGCTTGAGTCCAAAGCGTCTGCCCAATGATGGCTTGATCAATATCTCTGCATGCGCAACTCTCTTCCCGTTGTCTGCAATGGTCAAGAAGTTCAGATCATTGTCGACTGCATAGCTACCCAAGTGTGCTACCTGTACAGCCTCCATGCCTGGGACCTTCAGCTTAAATGCTGCGTTGTTAAAGCGAGCTGTGATGATCTGCTGGAACTTGTCACCCAAGATGGGGAAGTCAAGGTCCACAAGGAACTCGTTCTGACCTGCCTCGTTGACTACAATCTGCAGTGCTTGCTCGAAGATGAGGGGGAAGTCACGTTCCTTGGCTTCTTGTGAGAGTATGTCACGGATGCTCTGCATCATCTCAAGAGGTGCACCAGCAAGGTTCAGCTCTTCTATCACGCTCTCTGTCTCACGTCTCAGTCTCTCTTCGATGGCAGCACCGTAGAGCTGTTTCATCTCTGCACCTGTCATCTCCACAGCTCCTTCGAGTCCTGCGTTGATGGTGTAGGTCTGGTCATCGTAGATGAAGTTAATCCCGTTCTTACGTACCTGCCTGTTGAATGGTACCACAGACTGTGCTTTTGCATCAGGTATGACCTGTGGTATACGCAGCCCACGCGTAGAGATGGTGTTGACTGTAGCCTCCATGAGGTCCCCAGTCTCACCTTGTGTGGTGTTCACACCCTTACGTCCCAGCTTCTGACCAGTAACAAAGTTCACGACATGCACAGGACCGAGACCAGTGTACTCTCCGTCAGCCTCCATCCTACGACGCAGGTTGTCAAGAGCTTCGTTGTTTTCAGTCAGCTCTCTGGTCAGTACGTGGTAGTGGTTCTTGTGTGAGATAGGTACCTTGTTGCCATCGATCAATGCCAAGTCTTCGAGGTATGGCTTGAGCGGTTTGATAGGTACAGCTCTACCCTTCATGGGTCCTGACACATACTGGAACCTACCCATCTTGCGATAGTTGTTCCATGCATTCTCTTCATGGATGCCCCACTTGTTGATGGACTGCAGGAAGTCTCTGTAGAAGTCGAGAGAGATATACGCCATAGCGTCTGTTCCCTCCACAATGCCAGGCTGGTAGCTGTCCACGATACGTTGTTCCTTCTCCTCACTCCATGGTATGCCGAGAGCTTCTACTGCCTGCTTGACCTGCGCCATGCCTTGTCTAAGCTCTGCGTTGCGTTGTCTGTATCGAGCGAGCTGAGCTGGGTTGAGGTCCATCTTGATGTCCTCCAACGTCATCTCATTGATTGTCTCAGGCAAGCCCCAGTTACCTTGGAAGTCATCGTTCTCTGGTGCATTGACCCATGGGTCGCTTTGTTGCGCACCCTTAATACCAGGTGTACCGAGCTGTCCCATACGCTTGTAGAACTTAATCAGTCCTCCAGAGTATGCTCTGCTGCCACGGAACATTTTGACTTGTTCTGTGCGTGCCAGGAAGTCATCCATGACAAACGCTCTAGCTGCCTTAGACAACCCACCCATCTTATTGTTGATGGTTGCCATGGCCAGTTCATCGGTGATGGGGGTAAGTACCTCGACCATCTCCTTGGCATACTTGTCGAACTGGAGCTGAGCTTGGTCGACCATTCTGTTGATTCTAGCATCGACCTCTGCCTTCTCTGCCTCACTGAGCTTTCCTCTAAGGTAGTCGGTGATGACATCGCTAAGTTGTTGCACACCTGTATCCCCCAACACGTCCGTTGCGATGACTTCGTCTGTTACGATAGGCATACCCAAGTCATCCTTGACGTCAACCTGCATGTGTGCATCGTCAAATGCTGTACCAGTTCTGCGCTTCCCGTCCTTGTCCTGTACCAAAGCATCACCTTGGAAGTGGTAAGGCTCTACAAGTCTACCCTTATCTGTATCATAGTGGCGACCCAAGTCTTCTTTGGCTCTTGCTATACGTACGAGATCCTGTATGATCAGGCTACGCAACACTGCAGCTTCTGAGTTATTAGGTATACCCATCTTCTGCATGGCACTCAACCTCACAAATGGGAATGGGGCATACTGCTTTCTGTCTGCCTGTGTTGGGACTGAAGAGTAGAAGATGTCTTTGTTGCCGTTGTTAACCCACAGGTTGAATCGCAATGCATAGAGTGCATTAGGAGACATGTTGTCGTACGCAGTGGCCTCGTTGTTTCTGTTGACGGAGCCATCGAGTACAAAGCGGTCCAATGCTTTCTTGTACCGTGGGTCAGTGAGCAGTCTCAAGAACAAAGCTCTGTGCTCTATCTGATCCAGTGGGTTCATGAATGGGTCTTCGAGATACTCGTCAATCAATTCCATTGCCTGAGGCCCACCCAACTTGGTGATGATGTCATCCATGTGGGATGGCACTGTGTTGGGGAACATCTGCTTACCACTCAGTGTGGTGAGGCTTTCTGCTCTTGCCTTGTTCAGATACTTAGCAGGTACAGCAAGGTGTTTGATGATACGAGAAGAACTCTCGAAGATGCTGACAGGGTTTGTTCTAGCTCCCACAAGCTTCTCTGGTATCCCAGTCTTCCCAGTCTCAAACTCAATGACACTGTTGACCAGTATACCCATGTTAAGGTTGCGGTGTGCTTTGGCTGATGGGAATACCATTTCCAACAATAGTGATCTGCCTTTGAGTTCTACAAGTTGTGCGGCGCCGTCCGTGTTGGTCTGACGCTCTACAATTACACCCTTGTTGATATACTCCTGCAGCTTACGTGTGTGCTCTTCTTTGGAGATGCTTCCGTACTGCATGCTCATCTCCCACATCAGGTTGGCCAGTGCCTGTACTGCAGGGTGTATTTGGTTCTCACTCTCTGTACGTACCTCTGCCCTGTCAAGCTTGAGCGCTTGGAACAGGGTGCGGTAGTTCTCAAAGATGATCTTGTCCTTCCCTTCTTTGACAGTCAGTGTTACTGTACCATCCTCGTTCTTTGTCTGCTTGTACAGTGCGCGAGACTCAGGCAGTGTACCTTCTATGGATTGTGCCTTCCAACGACGTGCTGTACCTGTAACAAGCGATGTGCTGTTCGGGTTAAGTATTGCCACCTCTGACACACCATTGACATCAGTGCGCTTTGTACCCAAGAAGTTCTTGTATGTCAGAGAGAACGTAGACACAACTGCAGCTCTATCCCCACGGCTGAGTCTCTTCATGTAATCGTAGACTGCAACAAACTCAGGCTTGTAGTTCGCCAGAGTGTTGAGCTCAGCCATCATCTGGTCACCAGTCATCTTACCAGAGAACACAGATGCCAGCTCTGTATACACTACGTCGAGCGGCAAGAAGGTCTTGAAGCCCATGAAGTTTGCCTGCGTAGATGGGATGCGGATCAGCAGCTCCTTCATCGATGTGGACAGAGTCTTTGCTGGGTTGTCCTCCAGCGATGACTTACCAAAGATCTTCTCCTGTGTGTCTTGGTCGTCAACAACCTCGACATCCTCCTCCTTGATCTTAATGCCAAAGGCCCCTAAGTCACTCTCCATCAGTGTCTTCCAAGACAAGTTGGGGTTGCCGTACTTGTCAGGGTTGGGTTGGAAGTCTTTCCATATGCGGAAGAAGTCCTCTGCCAATCTAATGGCTTGGTCTTCTGCTTCGTCAGTCAGGAACTCCCCAGCTTCGTTGATCAGTCCTGGGAATCGTGCAGACAAGAACGATGTAGGTGGGGACTTGTAGTACCCGTTGTCCTCCATGTACTTGTCGAAAGCCTCCATGGCTTCTTTGTTGTTCTCAGTCCCTGGGTATTCTGCATCGACTGCAGCTTCAAGCTCTGCAAGCTTTGTTATCTCATCATTGCTCAGCTTCTCTCCTGCCTCGTTTGTGTAGGCGTTGGAGAGGAACAAGCTGCGTACAATGCTCTTGGGGTTGGTGGGGTCTGTAGCTACGTTGTAGTCGAAGTTATCACCCAACACTCTACGACGTGTGACAAGCTCTTTGATGAGTGTACGTACCACCTCTACCTGCTCCTGAGGTGTGAAGCCTCGCATGGTAGAGTTGTACATGCTGACAGAGAGTGGTGGGATGAACTCCGGGAGCACCTCCCCGTTCTCATCGTAGACGTCTGCCTCACCTATATACGACTTGAACTCAGCTGACTGAGCGTACAGGTACTCGTTGATTGCAATATCAACGTTGCCATCATTTCTTTCAAGAAGATCGAGGTAGAGCTCTGACACTTTACCATTGGCTGCAACTACATTAGTTACTGCACCATCACTATCTCTTAGTATTCTACACGCCATCTTGTAAAGATATTAATTAGCAGTCGTTTGTGAGGGAATCGTACCCGTTTCTAAAGTCCTGTTTAGGTTCTGAGATCCCAAACTTCTTCATCATCTCTGCCTTCTTCTTCAAAGCTTCAGGCGATTCGACAAACGCAACAACTCCGTCTTCGTTAAAGAGTACTGCTGTTCCGTCTTCTCTTGTTCTTCTGAGCATATAGCCCTGTGCTTCAAGTTCTTTCAATCCTTCCTCAAACGTCTTGAAGATCTCGCTGCCCAGTCCCTTTGCTGCTTCTGCCACACTCTGGCTTTCGATCAATGCTGTGAGGTCATCTTTAGGAGCCGCCGTTTGATTTTGTTCTGATTGCCACTTGTTAAATACAGCTGAGCCCACAGGACTTGTTGCATAGAGTACTTTACCAGTCTTCTTGTTAGTAATCGTTCCTTTGTCTTCTGATACTGTGTAGACATTACCCTTGTACGTTACTTCGTCTCCTGTGGTTGTCTCAGCAGCAGGTGCCTCTGCTTTTCTACGTCTACGTCTAGAGCTTGTAGCTTCACGTGTGCCTGCAGCTGGTGCTGCTTCACGCTTTGCAGCTTGACCCACATCCTGTTGGACAGGTGCTTCGTCTGCAGGCTTGACACCTGTAGGTGTGGTAATGTCACCGAACTCAAGGGTGATGTCGAAGTGCACACCAGCCCCACGCTTTGCAAACCTACGTGTGAGGATAGCGTTGTGTCCTGAACCTTCTGTTCTCTCCTCGAGTCCTATAGGTGCAGTCAGGTAGTGGTAGTAGCTGGGGTGAGTTTGCCCAGTGAATTTATCTGTGTACGTACCCTCTGCAGTCATAAGGCCTGGATTGACGTTGAACCTTCTCTGCTTCAGGGTATCCATGAACATCTGTCTGACAGCCTCAGGCTTGAAGTTCTCGTAGTTCCTCTGGTCAACAGGTATGGACTTGAGTATCCCAAACCCTTGTTCGTTCTTGTCAATTCTAGAGAAGGAGTACTTTGCTTTTTGCCCTTTCAAGAGCTTGCTCAGCTCTTCCATATTGATGGTGACATACAAGCCGTTACCCAGTGACATGTTGAACAGACCTGCTTGGTCATCGAATTGCAACTCCATGTCCTTGTCCATAGGTATCTTGTTGAAACCTACGATCTCTGTAATGGCTGTTGCCTCACCGTTGTCGATGTGACCTATCACTGCTTGCACTGCAGCAGGGGTAAGCTGTCTTGTAGAGAGGTACAACACCTGCGGCTTACCGTTAGGCCCTTTCATCAACATCACCACTGTACCAGGCTGGACAGAGTCCTTGTGCCTGAAGATGTGTGCATTGACTTCCTCTTGCTCTTCTTCACTGAGCTCCTCTCTAAAGTAGTAGTAGAACCCTGTAGTCTGCTCACCCATCAACACCCCGAGCCTAGCACCCTCAAAGGACTCGAGGTCTACTGGCATGAACAGAGCATTGCCATCTTTGTCCACCACTGTTGTGATGTTGCCGTTGTTGAACACCTTGTTGGTGATCTTGGCTGATGCCGGCTCACCCGCTCTCAGCGCCTTTACAATGGCATCGTACTCTGCAGAGTCGTTCTTGCTGAGGTTACCTATGATGGTGTTGGTTCCTGCAAGCTGTATGCCCACTGTCTCTTCGTCAAACTCCTCGAGAAGCACGAACTCTACCTCTGTCCCTGGACCGATGTTGGGGTCATTGAGGAGTTGTCTCTCTTGCCCCGCTCTAGCACTGCGCTCCTTGATTACTACATTGCCATCTGCATCGAGCTCACCTATAGGTCTGTAACCCTGACCTGTCTCAAGCTCACCCTTCTGGTTCTTGAGATTGGACGACAGAGGCTGCATCTCTGCAGGTTTCTGTGCTTCTACTGGTCTCTCTTCTTTGGTGGAGACCTCAC
>ERZ869936.1552-NODE-1552-length-16063-cov-6.035232_pt1 | contig 16063 bp, 10 predicted proteins | sample MGYA00520876_ERZ869936 | MGnify/ENA primary metagenome ERZ869936 (study PRJEB32218, sample SAMN09650985) | biofilter metagenome | isolation source: enrty point of leading RO module | place: Saudi Arabia: Thuwal, RO plant located on Red Sea | collected 2016-02-17 ...
TATGATAAAGACTGCTGTTGTAGCTATTAACTTAGCTAGCTTATTCTTGCTTAATTTATATTTTGGTCAAAATGTTGAGGCTACTTCCGACTTTCCCACTGAAGTAACACCATCAACTGAATACACCGTTTCAGTTAAAATTACCAAAGAAGACATTGATGGCTTTGCAAAAGTAGAGCAGGAATTGCCCGTTGGTTTTGAAAGTGCCGAACCCATAGAAACACAAGGCGCTACTTTTACTTTTAAAGACCAAAAAGTAAAGTTTATCTGGATGGCATTGCCTCCGACTAGTGAAATTACGGTAAAATATAAAGTAAAAACTTCGGCTAATATATCAGGAAACTATAATGTTACGGGTAGATTTTCATACATCCACAACAACGAAAGAACCAATTTAGATATACCCGAAACTAACGGAAAAGTAAAAGAGGAAATAGTAGAAAACAATACAACCACTACTACAGAACCTGAAAAAACAGAAGAGCCTGAAACAAAGACACCAAGCTTCACAGCTGAAAGAAATATTAAGAAAATAGAGGGAAAACAATATGAAGTATCAATTGCTATAAATGCTGAAAATGTTGGCAACTTTGCAAAAATGGAGGAAGTTATTCCGGAAGGCTTTACAGCTTCTGAGTTAAATTCAAACGGAGGGATGTTTTCATTTTTAGACGGTAAAGTAAAAATTACCTGGATGAGTTTTGTTATAGGCAACTCTAAAGTTTCATATCGGTTAACTGCAAATGAAAATACTTATGGAACTTTTTCGGTTAGCGGTAAAGTTAATTACATCGCAAATAAAGAAAATGCTACGTATATTATTAACCCTACATCTATCACAATAGAAAAACCAAAAGAAGAAATAGTTGAAAATACTACACCTAGTAATAACGAAAATACAACAACATCAGACAACAACAATAACTCAGGGGATAACAATAAAGTAACTAATACACCTAACCCTGAAACAGGTATTTCATACAAAGTGCAAGTGGCTGCCATTAAATCAACTTTTGAAGTAAGTAAGTTTAAAACTTACTATAACCTATATGATAAAGTAGATATGGAGCTTCACGAAGGCTGGACCAAATACACTGTTGGTAAATTCCCTACTTACAAAAGCGCCAGAGATAAAAGAAATGCCGTTTGGTCAGGTACAAAAATAAAAGATGCTTTTGTTACCGCCTACAATCAAGGCACCAGAATTACGGTGCAAGAGGCTTTAATGATTTCAAAACAACAGTGGGTTAAGTAATATTTTAGCATATTTGTATCTTAATCTTTAAAATGTCGTATATTTAGTCGTGTTTTTAAGAGGTTTGAACATCTTAACATTAGTAACTGCATTTACTTTATGCAGTGTTTTTGCCTATGCGCAATCAGACAATACCTCTTTAGATTCCATTCCGAAGGAACAACTAAAAGGACCATCTAAGCCATCTATATCATTAGGAATAGGTATGTTGGCGTTCAGAGGAGATATTAGAGACTATGGCTATGGCAACCCATTAGTAAGTAGGATTGGCTATGACTTAATGGCCACACAACGATTAAACGATTTTTTCTTTTTTAAGTTTAGAGTAATGCACGGTAAAGTTGGTATTAGTGAATCAACCGTAAACCGTAACTTAAATTTTGAATCAAAACTGACTACCGGAGAGTTGGGCTTGTTGTACAACTTTGATCATTTATTACCTAAGCAAAGAAGTGTTAGCCCTTACTTGTCTGTTGGGGTTGCTGCAATTGAGTTTCATTCTAAAACAGACTTGGTAGATGCTTATGGAAACACTTATTATTATTGGTCAGACGGTTCTATTATGAATATGGATGAAAACGACCCTGATGCTGCTAATGCCAAAAGAATTCAAAGAGATTATGTTTACGAAACAGATTTAAGAGAACAAGATTTTGACGGTAAAGGCAAATACCCTGAAAGAACTTGGGGATTCCCGGTTACGGGAGGGATTACTTTTCACTTGAATAAGCGAATGGACTTTAATGTAACTACCACATATACTTATACATTGACGGATTTAATAGATAATGTTAGCTCAGAAAGCACAGGAGAGTGGGTAAGTGGTGTGCCCGGAAATAAAAAGAATGATGCTTATTGGTTTAATTCCGTATCACTTTCTTATGATTTTACCAGAGAATCTAAATCCTCAATTCCTGACGGAGAAGATGAATTCTTTGACTTATTGGCTTATGACCAAGACGATTATGATGGAGACGGTGTTATAGATTGGTTTGATAAATGTCCTCAAACACCACCCGGAGTTGAGGTAGATGAAAACGGCTGTCCGTTAGATGAGGATAAAGACTTAGTAGCCAATTACAAAGATGATGAGTTGGGAACACCAGCCGGAGTTCCGGTAACTCCAAAGGGTGTTGAGCTAACCGATGAAATGATACTACAACAGTATCTACAATACTTAGACAGTGCAGCACAATATCAAATGGCTGAAAATACCGAAAGAATTGAGCGTAAATTCAACATTAGTGAACAATTTAAGGCAAAGAATGCTGTTCGGTTTGTGGTTAAAGTTGGAGGAGAAAACGGTTTGACACCGGAGGAAATGGAGAAATTATTGTCAATTCCTGATGTTTCTATTTCTACACAAGACGGTAAAAATTATGTAACGGTTGGAGATTACAATAACGTACCTGATGCCGTTAAGCGCAAAATTGAGTTAACTAAACAAGGTATTAATGAAACAGAGGTTGTGAAGAAAGATAATGAAGGTAATTTAACTTCATTGGGCGATGAAACCAATAATATGATGGTAGATGCCGGCTCAACAAGCTCTTCAAATGAAGATGCTCAAAAAGTAATTTACAGAGTTCAAATAGGTGCGTTTTCATCTAAGCGACCTAAGGGAACCTTTAAGGGACAAGATGTGCTTGAGTTCTATACCAATGATAATTTGTATAAATATGTTACCGGTTCTTCAAATACTTATCAGGAAGCCGCAGCAAATAGAGATAAGTTAAGAGCAATGGGTTATGAAGGGGCTTTCGTTGTGGCATATAAGTCTGGTTCTAGAGCAAACTTATCTGAGTTGGGAGTTACCAGTAATGTTAAGAATGAAGTTGTAAATGAGAATGTAGAAAATCTGAATCCTGATTTAATTGACTTTAAAGTGCAGGTGGGGATATATAAAAATCAATTACCTACCGAAGTGCTGGAGATGTTCCTGTCATTAGAAGATATTAGTCAAACGACATTAGAAAGTGGGGCTACCAGATATACTTCAGGTGAGTTTAAGAGCTATGCTGAAGCTGAAAAATATAAAAACTCTCTAGTTGAAAGAGGCTTGACAAACGCCTTTATTATTTCTTCTTACGAAGGTCAATTAATTTCTGTTGACAAGGCTAAAAAACTAAAACCATAATTTAGGTTTGTTAAGTTTTTGGGAAAAACAATCATTTACACATTACGATATCATTATAATCGGTAGTGGAATAGTTGGTTTGTCAACTGCTGCGTCAATTCTTGAGAAGAATCCAAATACTAAAATTCTTATTCTTGAAAGAGGTGTTTTTCCTACCGGAGCAAGCACTAAAAATGCAGGATTCGCCTGTTTTGGCAGTTTATCTGAAATAGTATCTGATTTAAAAAAATCTTCTGAGGAGGAAGTAGTCAATTTAGTGGAAAGACGTTGGAAAGGCTTACAATTACTTAGAAAAAGATTGGGTGAAGAAAAAATTGGCTATCTCAATTATGGTGGTTATGAATTGATGTTTGAAGAAAATTTACACCTGTTAGACAAAATAGATGAGGTAAACAAACTGTTAAAGCCAATTTTTCAAGATGATGTATATAAAGTCAATGATGAAAAGATAAATCAATTTGGCTTTAATGCTGATAAAGTAAAGAGTATTGTATTTAACAAATTTGAAGCGCAAATTGATACCGGAAAAATGATGAGTAACTTATTACATTATGTTACTTCATTAGGCGCTTCTCTGCTTACCGGTGCTGAGGTGAAAGAAGTTGATAAACACTCATCTAAAGTAATTTTGGTTAATGGAATAGAATTATTTGCAGATAAAATAGTATTGTGTACAAATGCCTTTTCAAAGCAATTTTTGTCAGACGAATACATTGAACCCGGCAGAGGACAAGTATTAGTTACAAAACCTATAAAAAGCCTTAAATTCAAAGGTGTTTTTCACTTTGATGAAGGCTTCTATTATTTTAGAAACTTTGATGACAGAGTTATTTTTGGAGGAGGAAGAAATTTAGATTTACACAATGAAGCAACTACTGATTTTGGAAATACATCTTTGATATTAGATGATTTGAATGAAAAAATGCGTACAATAATACTTCCAAACCAAGAGTTTGAAATTGACCAAACCTGGAGTGGGATTATGGCTTTTGGTGAAACCAAAAAACCAATTCTTAAGAAAATTGGTGAAAATATTTATGCGGGAATTAGGCTGGGCGGAATGGGCGTAGCCTTAGGTAGTTTGTTAGGAGAAGAATTAAGTGAAATGATAAAGAATAATTAAATGGCAACAACAGAGATAGCAACAGCAGTAGTAAATAAAATGTATGAAAACGATTTGTTTTCGCAATGGCTGGGAATAGAAAGAGTAATTGTGGAGCCAGGGAGGTGTGTGTTAAGAATGTTGGTTAAAAAAGAAATGACTAATGGTTTTGGTATTGCGCATGGCGGAATTACTTATTCCTTAGCCGACAGCGCATTAGCTTTTGCATCCAATTCACATGGTAAGAAAAGTGTATCGGTGGAAACATCTATTTCTCATATCAAACCTTTAAAAGCAGGAGATTTAATTATTGCCGAAGCAGAGGAAATAAGTGTTACCAATAAAATAGGTATTTACCATATTAAAATTAAAAATCAGAATACAGAATTGGTAGCAAGTTTTAAAGGTACTGTTTACCGAACTTCTAAAGATTGGGAGTTATAGGTCACACCTTACAATTCTATCTTTTCCCTGTAAGTCTTTTATAATAGATATGTTTTGGTAGTTGTGTTTTTCAAATATAGCTACAGTTTCTTTTCCCAGATTTTCGTTTATCTCAACAAATACTTTACCACCAGTGGTTAAAATATCTTTACCTATTTCCGCTATTCTTTTATAAAAAACCAATGAATCATCTGTTGGAGTGAACAAAGCTAAATGAGGTTCATAATCCAACACATTTCTTTTCATATTTTTTTCCTCTTCTGGGTTTATGTATGGCGGATTACTTGCAATTACATCTACCTTACTAGCAAGAGGCGTAAATATATCGTGATGAATAAAGTTAATCTCAACACTATTTAGTTCAGCATTTTGCTGAGCTAACTTCAGAGCTTCTTCAGATATATCTGTTGCGTAAACTTTAGAATTAGGAAGATGTTTTTTTAGTGTTATGGGAATGCACCCACTACCGGTACCAATATCAACAATACTTACATTTTTTGATTTACTTTCTCTGATAATTAAATCTACCAGTTCTTCTGTTTCCGGTCTGGGGATTAATACGTTTTCATTTATTTTAAAACGTAAACCATAAAATTCCCATTCACCCAATATTTGAGCCAATGGTTTTTCTTTAGCTAATTCTTTGTGCAGATTTACAAACTTTAAAATATCCGATTCTGAAATTTTTTGATTTGGATTGCTTATGTAATCTGCCCTATTTATTTTAAAGTAATGATGTAGCGCAATAAAAAAAATATTCTCTAGCTCTCTTTTTTCATAAATAGAACTGAGTTTATCAAAAAAATAATTTCTTAGAGAAAATAGGGTGTTGTCTTTTAGATTCAAGCGCTAAATTTATGCCGCTAAGGTAAAAAGATTCAACTTTCAACTAAAACATATCTTTGCAAAGTGAATCCACATGAAAAATATATGTCTCGCTGCCTGGAGCTAGCGGAAAAAGGCTTAGGTAAAGTTTCTCCCAACCCTTTAGTAGGTGCTGTAATTGTTTATCAAGATAAAATAATTGGCGAAGGCTTTCATGCAGTTTATGGTGGTGCACATGCCGAAGTAAATGCGGTAAATAGCGTCATTGATAAAAGTTTATTAAAAGAGGCTACATTATATGTAAATCTTGAACCTTGCTGCCATCATGGAAAAACTCCTCCATGTACCAGTTTAATTCTAGAACATCAGATTAAAAAAGTAGTTGTTGGCTCCAGAGATCCAAATGAATTGGTTAGTGGAAAAGGTATACAATTACTAAAAGAGAATGGTGTAGAGATTATCGAAGGAGTGTTAAAAGAGAAGTGTGATTTTTTAAATAGGCGGTTTTTTACTTTTCATCAAAAGAAAAGACCTTATATTATATTAAAGTGGGCAGAGTCGGCTGATGGTTTTATGGATATAGATAGAAGCAATGGAGAAGTGGGGCAGTATCAACTATCAGGAAAAGAATCAAAACGATTCGTTCATCAGCTAAGAGCAAACGAAGATGCAATTTTAGTTGGAGTTAATGCTGTTATGAATGATAACCCAAGTTTAACGGTTAGAGAAGTAAGTGGTAAAAACCCTATAAGAATAGTAATTGATAAAGATTTAAAAACTCCTAAAGAATCTAAACTACTAAGAGATGGTAATAAAACTATTTTCTTTACTACTAAGGAGTTAAATAATTTACCTACTTCCGTAAGCATAATTCAGATTCCTTTTATTAATCCTATTGCTGAAATGCTTAATCATTTATATGAAATGGGAATCTCTTCTCTTATAGTTGAAGGTGGTCAAAAAACCTTGCAATCGTTTATTGATTGTAATGCTTATGATGAAGTAATTACAATTGTGTCTAAAGATAAATATCTAGTTAGTGGTAAGTTATCTCCTAAAATACAGAATTTAAGAATCCAAGAGTTGGTTAATATTGATTTAAAAAATATAAATTCATATATTATTGAAAAAGAGGAAGATATGATATATATTTTATTTAATTGCCATAATATGAGTTAATTATGTGTTTATTTTATAAAGAATAAAATTAACTTCATCTTTTTTAGCGTTTTATACCACTATTCATCATTTTTTTTGAACAAATTACCATCATGATTTGTTTAGTAAAAATAACCTGGGTACTTTTGTACTCGAATTAAAATCCAATAATTATGAAAAAATATTTACTTAGTTTATTTATGTTTGGGATTTCCCTATTTAGTTTCTCCCAAAATTATGATGTTACCACATCAACTCAATGTAATACAGTTACCGGAGGTACTGAGATTGTTAACTTTACTATGGCTACCGCTAATGCGGTAGGTAATGGTACTCTAACTGTTTACTATCAAGGAGATTTAGATTTTTCTACTGAATATCTGACAATTAGCGGTGAAACTGGTCCTGCTCAGGGCAATACACCTGCCGCCTCTGGTCAATGCGCTACTTTTTTTGATAGTGTTAGTTATACAATTAACCAGACTGATATTAATTCATGGGCATCAGACGGAACAATTTCATTTAATGCTGTTGCAACAACTGCAGTTAATAATTTCTGTTACTCATCCAATTCATTTTGTGTATATATGCGGCTCGTTTATCCAAGAGCAAGTGGTTTTAATGATATTGGTATAGCTAGTGTTGATACACCGAATGTATTTTGTGCAGGGCCGCAAGATATATGGGTAACGGTTCAAAACTACGGTATTAATCAAGTAGATACATGTACCATAAATTGGACATGGAATGGAACTCTTCAAACACCCGTCAATTTATATCAGCTATTAGATACTGCTCAAGGAACAAATCCTAATGCGAGACAAGTAATGTTAGGCACTAAAACTATTACTAACAGAGATACAATTATGGTTTGGACATCTAACCCTAATAATGGTGTAGATACAACCAACGCTAATGATACTATATTGAAAATAGTTGTTCCTTCCTTATCTGGTGTATATACCATAGGAGGTGTATCTCCCGATTATTCAACTTTTAGCGCTGCTATTTCAGATCTAAATACTTATGGCGTATGTGGTCCTGTGATATTTGATGTTAGGTCAGCTACTTATAATGAACAAATTACTATAAATGCTGTTACGGGTGCTAGTTCTGTTAATACAATTACCTTTAAAGGTAATATGGCGACTTTAACTAACGGAACCACTACCACTACAGACAGGCATACCCTGAGATTAGATGGAGCTAAACATATCATAGTAGATAGTTTAATGATAATAAATACCGGTACTACTTATGGAATGGGCGTTCATTTAACTAATGCGGCAGATAGTAACACTATTTCCAATTGTGTGATACAAGTACCTATTATTACCTCTTCCAACTTTTCCGGTTTAAGTATTAGCGGATCTACTGCAACTACAAGTGGTAATAATGGTAATGGAAATGTAATCATCGGAAATTCAATATCAGGTGGATATTATGGTATTACTGTTATGGGCAATACTTCTACTAATAAGTGTTTTGGAAATTCCATTACTAATAATGAAATCACAGACTTTTATTATTACGGAACTTATATTTATTACCAAGATAAGTTTTCTCTTAATAGTAACACCTTGATGGCAAGTACAAGCGCTTCTACCGCAAGTTATGGGGTTAGACTGTATTATGTAGATGACTTTACCGTTAATTCAAATAACTTAAAAAGATATGGATCTTACGGTATGTATGTGTATTATGGAAACTATCAAGGATCAGGTACTCCAACATCAAGAGCACAAATTGCTAATAATATGATTGGTGGTGATGTATTTGGTGGGGGAACAGAATATGGTATCTACTTAACTACAAATGGAAGAGATATAGATGTTGTTCATAATAGCATCAGTAATGTGGGTGTATCTAATTTAAGAGGAATATATATTACAAGCGGAAGTGGTCATGTGGTAAAGAACAATACTATAGCCGACTTTGCTGGAAGTGACTACGCATTATATGTGTCGAGTACAGCCTATGTTACAGATGTGGATTACAATAACTTTTATGTTCCTAACTCAAGCAATTTAATTTATTTATCAGGAGCATATAATACAACAAACTACCAAGGAGCCGCAGGTCATAACTTTAATTCTATGAATGTGAATCCATCTTATGTAAATGACACCAGTGACTTACATACTTGTGAACCCGCTTTAGACGGTACGGCTTTTCCAATGGGTATTACCATAGATATTGACGGTGAATCAAGAGATACAATATCGCCTGATATAGGAGCAGATGAGTTTCTTATTATTTCCGGAGCATTTTTAGGTCCTGATACCTCTATTTGCCCTGGTGACAGTATACTAATTGGAATTCCGGGTAACGGAACCTTCTTATGGACACCAAATGGTGAAACAACGGGAACTATATGGGTAGGACCCGGAAGTTACCAACTACTTGCAAGTGCTGCATGCGGAAGCGGAAGTGATAATATTACTATAGGAACCATCCAAACAACCGCATCATTTACCACTATGCAGTCATTTTTAACTTATGTGTTTACCAATACATCAGTAGATGCTAATTCATACTATTGGGATTTTGGCGATGGAAACAACAGTACGCAAGTTAATCCATACCATATATATTCAGCAGCAGGTAATTATACAGTTACATTAATTGCTTATGGAGATTGTACCAATGATACCACAACTTTTATCGCCACACCAAACACAGTGGGGTTAGATGAGCAAGTGTTTACAAACAGCATAAAAGTATCACCAAATCCAAACAACGGGCAATTTGCGGTTAGTTTAACATTAGCTGATAATGAGTCTGTAAAAATGGAAGTAATAGATATAGCCGGTAAAGTAGTTTACACAGAAAATGTATCCGGTAAAGAAGGTCAAAATACGGTGAACGTTAACTTAGCCAATGCTAAGGGAGTTTACTTTATTAAACTGACATCAAAACTAGGCACTGCTGTTGAAAGAGTGGTGATTAAGTAAATAATTTAACAAATCATTATATAGGGGCTAACACTGTTAGCCCCTTTTTTTATGATAAGATTTTTATCTTTGTGCTAATAAAACTGTTATAATGAAAAATCTTTTATACATCATCCTTTCAATTACTATTATTTCTTGTGGAAACTCAAGTAATTCTGAATCAGAAAATGCGTCTATTGATGAATTTAACTCAGAGCATACGGCAGTTAAGGAAATTCAGGAGGAGTATAAAGTCTTAAGTGATGAAGTAAAATCTCAACATGAAGAGTGGGCAAATAATCACAGGCAAAAAATAGCTGATGATGATGTAAGATATATCGAAATGGAAAAATTACATCAAGAAGTATTAAAAAGTATTGAGGAAAAAATTTCTGAAAATGCTAAGCTAGTTTCTTCAAATGAAGAAGCCCTGTTGAAATATCAAAATGGAGAAATTTCAGGTGATGAACTAAATAAAATGCTTACTGATATTAAGACCAGACACGATCAAATAAAGGCAGATATTGAGCAGATAGCAAAAGATAAGGAGCGTTTAACCACTGAACACATGCAAGCTTTGGGTGAGCTTGAAGATGATGGATTTGAAGATGATATTTAACCTGCCATAAATTATGACAGGAAACTCTTTTGGTAAAGCTTTTACACTTACAACATTTGGAGAATCTCATGGAGGCGCTATTGGTGGAATCATTGATGGCTGTCCTGCTGGTTTAGAAATAGATTTTGATTTTATTCAATCGGAATTAGATAGACGTAAACCTGGTCAATCTAAATTAACAACTCAGCGTAAGGAATCTGATAAAGTAGAGTTTTTATCGGGCATATTTGAGGGTAAAACACTAGGTACTCCCATTGGGTTTATTATACCAAATACAGACGCAAAATCTAAAGACTATTCTCATTTAGAAAAAGCTTTTAGACCGTCTCATGCCGATTTTACTTTTTCAGAAAAGTTTGGAATAAGAGATTATAGAGGCGGAGGTAGATCTTCTGCTAGAGAAACTGCTTGTAGAGTAGTTGGAGGCGCAATTGCTAAATTACTTCTTCTTAATCACGGAATTAAAATTAATGCTTTTGTAAAAGCGGTTGCATCAATTTCTTTAGATAAAAATTATAAAGAAATTGATTTTACATTAATTGAATCTAGTGAGGTGAGATGTCCTGACAACGTTGTGGCAAATCAAATGATAGAGGCAATTAAAAAAGCTAAAAAAGAAGGCGATTCTCTTGGTGGCGTAATTACTTGTGTTATTCAAAATACACCTATTGGTTTAGGAGAGCCTGTTTTTGATAAACTGCATGCAGACTTGGCAAAAGCAATGGTAAGTATAAATGCTGTAAAAGGATTTGAAATAGGTTCTGGTTTTGAGGGGACAAAGCTAAAAGGTTCGGAACATAATGATGAGTTTTATAAAGATAATTCTGGAAAAATTTCTACTAAAACCAATAACTCAGGCGGAATACAAGGTGGAATTTCTAATGGTGAAGATATTTATTTTAGCGTAGCGTTTAAGCCAACAGCTACTATCATAAAAACTCAAAAAAGTATAGATAATGAGGGTAATGAAATCAATCTTGAAGGTAAAGGAAGGCACGACCCTTGTGTTTTGCCAAGAGCTGTTCCAATAGTAGAAGCTATGAGTGCGCTGGTAATAGCCGACCATTTATTACGAAACAAAACATCTAAACTATAAGTATGAAATGAGCTATCACAAAAAAATAATATCAACTTATATTATAAATAGCGAATTCCATCTCACCTTTAGAAAAAAATAAAATATATACAGATGAAAAAGATAGCACTTCATTGGCAAATTATTATTGGCTTATTACTAGGTGTTGTTTGGGCTATTTTGTCAGGATATTTCAAGTTTAGTCAATTTACTATTGATTGGATATATCCTTTTGGTGAAATTTTTATTCGATTACTGAAGCTAATTGCCGTTCCAATGGTTCTTTTTTCCATCATAAAGGGAATTACAGATTTAGGAGATATAAAAAGGCTTGGTTCTATTGGTTTTAAAACGTTAGGAATTTATTTGCTTACAACAATTATTGCGGTTACAATCGGTTTAGTAGTTGTTAATATAATTCAACCCGGTAAAACTATAAATGAAGACCAGCGAGTAGAAAACCGTGTAAAATATGAAAAATGGGTAGAGTCAAACCCTAATGTACCAAGACCCGTTGATGGTCAATGTTTTTCATGCGATGCTAAAAACGCATCAATTATAGCTGATGAAGAAACTGAAATCGATCCAAGCCTTAAGACCAAAATTAACATAGCAGAAGAAACCAAAGAAAAAGGACCATTGCAGTTTTTGGTAGATATGGTTCCTGAAAACATTATTTTTTCGTTATCTGACAATGGTTTAATGCTTCAAATTATCTTTTTTGGATTATTTTTTGGTATCGCATTAGTTATAATTTCTCCTGATAAATCTAAAATTGTTATCCAATTTGTAGATGGAGCTAACGAAGCTTTTGTTACAATGGTAAATCTGATAATGAAAGCAGCGCCATTTTTCGTTTTTGCATTGTTAGCAGGAGTCATTTCCAAAATGGCTGGAGATAATCCAACTAAAATTATTGAGATATTTAAAGGATTGAGCTTTTATTCACTAACAGTCGTTTTAGGATTAGGGTTAATGCTATTTTTATTTTATCCTTTAATGGTAAAACTCCTTTCAGGAATGGGGTATAAGAAGTTTTTTGGCGGAATTGGTCCGGCTCAATTACTCGCTTTTTCTACAAGTTCAAGCGTTGCCACTCTACCTGTAACTATTGAGTGTGTTCAAGATAGATTGGGAGTTTCTAAAGAAGTTAGTAGTTTTGTTTTACCTATCGGAGCTACCGTAAACATGGATGGTACAAGTCTTTATCAAGCTGTTGCGGTTGTTTTTTTAGCTCAGTTTCATTATATTGACCTGACTTTTGTTCAGCAATTAACAATTGTACTTACTGCAACACTCGCTTCAATAGGTTCTGCAGCAGTGCCTAGTGCAGGGTTAATCATGATGATGTTAGTGTTAGAATCTGTTGGGCTAAATCCTGCCTGGATTGCAATTATTTTTCCGGTAGATAGAATTTTAGATATGTGTCGTACGGTTGTAAATGTTACAGGAGATGCTTCTGTATCAACTATTATTGCTAAATTTGAGGGCAAATTAACCAAAACATAAAAAAGAAAATCACATGAAGAAAGTTGTCAAAATTGTAGTTGGAATTTTTATAGGACTATTACTGTTAATAGGTATTTTACCTTTTCTTTTTAAGGACAAAATCATACAGTTTGTGAAAGATGAGGCTAACAACAATCTTAATGCCGTAGTTGATTTTGGTGAGTTTAATCTTGATTTAATTCATTCATTTCCTGACTTTAGCTTACATATAGAAAATGTAAGTGTAAAAAATGTTGGAGATTTTGAAGGAAAAACACTTGCAAACATTCCTGATTTGAGAGTAAAATTGGATTTGATGAGCGTCATTTCCGGTGATGAAATAAAAATAAAAAGAATTGCTTTAACCAATCCAACCTTTGGGGTATATGTCTTGGAGGATGGGAGAGCTAACTGGGATATTGCAAAGCCTTCTACCGATTCAACTTCTAACGAAGAAGAGGAAAGTTCAGGTTCATTTAAACTCGCATTACAAGAGTTCTCTTTAGAAAATTGTGATTTGATATATGATGATAAATCTTTAGCATTTTATATGGATGCCGTTGGACTTGACTATACTCTTTCAGGGGATTTTACGGCTGATTTTACGGCATTAAAAAATACACTTCAAATTGATACCATGAATATGGTGTACGATAATGTTAAGTACCTAAACCAAGTTTTAATTGATGTTAAAGCAGATTTAGATGCCGACCTAAAAAACAGCAGATATACCTTTAAAGAAAATGAATTTAAGCTAAATGAATTGCTGTTTGGTTTAAATGGATGGGTAGATATGTCTCATGAATCAGATATTTCAATGGATTTAGCATTTAGTGCAGAAAAATCTGACTTCAAAAATTTTCTTTCTCTTGTGCCTGCTATTTATGCTAATGATTTTGCAAGTGTAAGCGTAAAAGGAAACTTTGCTTTTAACGGAACTGCTTCAGGTAAATATACCGAAACAGCTTACCCTGCATTTGATTTAAACTTTTTAGTTGAAAATGGACTTATTAATTATCCTGATTTACCAAAGTCTATAGCTAAATTAAATATTGACTTAAACGTTTCAAATCCTGGTGGAACAGATGATCAAACCATTATTGATTTGAAAAAAATGCAGATGGAAATGGCTGGAAATCCATTTAATATGAAAATGAGATTAACCACTCCAATTTCTGACCCAAATATTGATGCTCAATTTAAAGGAATTATTGATTTGGCAACGGTAAAAGAAGTAGTGCCACTTGAAGAAGGAGAAGAGATGAATGGTGTGATTAATTCTGATGTCACTATAGCCGGCCGATTAAGCTCTATTGAAAAGGAGGAGTATGAAAAGTTCAACTGTGCAGGAAAATTAATCATAACGGCCCTTGATTATAAAGCAAAAGATTTACCATATACAGTTGCCTTAAATAAAATGAGCTTAGAGTTTTCACCAAAGTTTGTCCAAATGGATGAGTTTGATGCAAAAGTGGGTAAGTCTGATTTCAAAGCCAGTGGTCGATTAGAAAATTTTATTGCTTATGCTTTAAAGGATGAGGAAACGCTTTATGGTAAATTAGACTTTAGCTCTTCATTTATGGATGTAAATGAGTTTATGACAGAGGAAGAAGGTGAAGCGACTACTACAGAAGGAGTTGAGGAAGAACCTTTAACAGTGGTTGAAATTCCTAAGTACATTGATTTTACCATGAACTCTAAAATAGACAGACTTCTTTATGATAATATGGATATTACTAATATGGGTGGAAAAATCATTATAAAGAATCAACAACTGGTAATGGAAAATGTTGGAATGAACTTATTGGACGGTAAATTCACAATGGATGGATATTACGAAACAACCAACCCTGCTGAACCAACCGTAAACTTTAAAATAGGTATGGCAGATTTTGATTTCCAAAAAACTGCTCAAACTTTTAATACTATGGTTGAAGCAGCACCAATGTTAGAATATTGTAAAGGAATGTTTTCTACTAAGTTAAACTTTTCGGGTAAGTTAGACCAAAACATGGAAATTGTAATGAACTCACTTACAGGAGACGGAGACCTTAAAACAAAAAACATGATAGTGGAAGGTTTTAAACCAATGGTAAAAGTTTCGGAAGTGCTTAAAAACAATGAGTTGAGTAGAATGATTATTGGTAATTCAAATATGTCTTATGAGTTTAAAGACGGTAGATTCTATTTAGCCCCATTTGACATGAAGCTAGGAAAAGGTAAGGCAACTATGGATGGCTCTAATGGTTTCGACCAAACCATGGATTACAAAATGAAAGTTGAAATACCAAGATCTGAACTAGGAGCTTTATTTAATGATGCAGCAAACAACGCAAGTAATGCTTTGGCTGGTGCTACAGGAGTTAAAGTGAATTTAAAGGAAGTAATTAAATTTAATGTTGGAATAGGTGGAACGAATACCGAACCAAAAATTACTACTGACTTAAAAGAGGCTCAAAAAGATTTAACTGAAGATATTAAAGAGCAAGTAAAGGAACAAGTAAAAGAGAAAGTGGATTCTGTTAAAAAAGAGATTAAAGAAGATGTAAATAAAGAGATTGATAAAATAATGGCAGATGCAAGAGCGCAGGCAGATAAAATTAGGAAGGAAGGAAAAAGTGCGGCAGACGCTATTAGAAAAGAAGGTTACGCTAATGCTGACCAGTTAGTTGCAGACGCTAAAAATCCAATTGCTAAAAAAGCTGCTGAAATTGCGGCTGATAAACTTAGAAAGGAAACTGATGCAAAAGCACAGAAAGTAGAAGATGAAGCAAATAAAAAAGCAGACCAATTAGTTGCTGACGCACAGGCTAGGGCTGATGCTTTGAAGAATAAATAAAGTTTGGCAGAATAATTGAATAATTATCAACATTAAACGTTGAAGCTTAAACTTATTTTACCTTTGCATTGCATGAAACGAATTTGGGTTTACATCTTATTTTTTGGTGCTGTTAATTCTTTGTTTTCTCAAGAAAATCCTTGCTGGGAACCTTCTAAGAAAGCTTTAAAAGCTTACGATAAGTATAG
>ERZ869936.1553-NODE-1553-length-16063-cov-5.489693_pt1 | contig 16063 bp, 13 predicted proteins | sample MGYA00520876_ERZ869936 | MGnify/ENA primary metagenome ERZ869936 (study PRJEB32218, sample SAMN09650985) | biofilter metagenome | isolation source: enrty point of leading RO module | place: Saudi Arabia: Thuwal, RO plant located on Red Sea | collected 2016-02-17 ...
ATCTCCGCCTCGCGCCCGATCCGGATCGTCTCGCGGATGGACTCGAAGACCCCGTCGCCCTCGTTGCGCATGTGCGAGATGTAGATGCCGCCGTGCTCGGCGGCCACGCGGGCCAACTCGATCACCTCCTCCGTGGAGGCGAAGCTTCCCGGCAGGTAGAAGAGCCCGGTGGACAGACCCAGGGCGCCGTCCTCCATGGCGTCGGCGAGGAGCTCCTTCATGCGCTCCATTTCCGCGTCGGAGGGTGGGCGGTCCTCGGTGCCCATGACCTCGCTCCGGAGGGTCCCATGCCCCACGAACATGGCGAAGTTCGGCGTCGTTCCACCCGCGGACGTGAGGGAATCGTACCAGGCACCGATGTGCAGCGGAGACGACCCGTCGTTGCCTTCCACGAGCGTGGTGACGCCCTGAAGAACGAAGTTGTCGGCCGTCGGGATCTCGAAGATGGAGCCCCGGGAATGGGTGTGGGGGTCGATGAACCCCGGGGCGACGACATCGCCGTCCACGTCGATACGGGTCTCCGCGGTCCGGTTCGACAGGTCACCCACCTCGACGATGAGTCCGTCGCGGACCGCTACATCGGCGGGAAAGACCTCGGCCCCGGTGCCATCGATGACGAGGCCACCCTCGAGAACGAGATCGAACTCGGGCGCGTCGTTGCAGGCTCCGAGGGCCGCGGCAATGGCGGCGATGAGTCGGATTCGGTGCATGGTACTCCGGCGAGGAACCCCCACCTTACCCCCGCACCCCCCACCTCGCTACCAGCCCAAGCGTGCGTCGCGGACCCAGGGTCTGCCCTTTCCGGCAGGCACAGCACGACCTTGAGACCTAGGCGTACCCGTGCTAGCTTACCCTTAGCACTCACGGGTAAAGAGAAACGGTGTCCGATTCGCTTCCGCTGCTGAAAGGCACGCTCGACATGCTCATCCTCAAGGCCTTGAGCATCGAGTCCATGCATGGGTATGGGCTCTCGGTGTGGCTCCAGGAGGGCTCGGACGGCGACATCGTCGTCGAGGACAGCGCCATCTATCAAGCGCTACGGCGCCTCGAGGGCCGGCGTTTGGTGGAGGCGGAGTGGGGCGTGACGGAGAACAGCCGGCGGGCCCGCTACTACACCCTGACCTCACAGGGGCGGGATCACCTCGCCGACGAAGCCCGAACGTGGGACCGGTACGCCGAGACGGTGGGCAAGCTGCTGGCTGCCGAGGGTGGCGGCGTCTGACGGGGCACGGGTGGAGCCTCACGGTGGCGACGCCTGAGACCAACACGGACGAAGGGATGACGGAGGCGGACAGGTGAGACCGTATCGACGAATCGCGCGCTTCTTCGGGCTGACGGACGAAGACCGGGAGCAGGAAACCAGGGAAGAGATCGAAGCCCACATCTCCCTGCACGTGGACCGCCTCCGGGCCCAGGGCCTCCCCGAGGACGAGGCCCGACGGGAGGCCGAACGGCGCTTCGGAGACCTGAACGACGCGCGACGGCGTATCGACGACGAGGCCCGGCGGCGAGATCGGCGCCTCGGCCGCATCGAGCGTCTCGACGCCTTCCGGCGCGACTGCGTGCTGGGGCTCCGACGGATTCGCAGTCACCCGGGGCACGCAGCGCTCACGGTCTCCATTTTTGGCCTGGGCATCGCTCTGACCACGGTGATGTTCACCTTCGTCGACAGCGTCCTCCTGCGCCCCCTCCCCTTCCCCCAGCCCGACCGGCTGGTGGCCCTGTACTCCGTTCCCGAAGACGGACAGGCGTTCCAGTGGGTCTCCATGGGCAACTGGTACGACTGGGACCGGGAGAACCGGACCCTGGAGTCGTCGGCCATCCATACCCAGGAGCCGTGGGACGTCACCGTCTCCGGCTCCGACGGCGCCTTCACCGCTCCGGGGGTCGCCGTGTACGGCGCCTTCTTCGAAACACTGCGACCCACCATGGTGGCTGGTCGGGCGCCCACCGCTGGCGAGGCCGAGAGCGACCCCTCCACCGTCGTGGTCAGCGAGCGCTTCTGGCGGAACGAGCTGGCGGCCCGTCCCCCTTCCGCGGCCCTCACCGTCGAGCTGGACGGTTCCACGCGAACCGTCGTCGGTGTCATCGCCCGTGGCCACGAGCATCCCGAGCGTGTCGACCTCTGGATCCCCCGCGCTCCGCGCCCCCAGGTCGGCGGCGCACGCAACAACATCAACTTCCTCGCCCTCGGCCGCCTGGCCCAGGGGACGAGCCTGGAGCAGGCGGAGGCCGACCTCTCCGCCATCGCGGAGGGGATCCGCAGCACCGATCCGGAGGCGATCTATTCCTATGGCGTCGGGGTCCGCCCCCTCGACGACGCCATCGTAGGGCAGGCCGACGACTACCTGGGCATGCTCATGGGCGCGGTGCTGCTGGTCCTTCTCATCGCGTCGGCCAACCTGGCGGCCCTGGGATTCGCTCGCGGGACGGAGCGGAGCGACGAGATCGCGGTGCGCCTGTCCCTCGGAGCGGGCCGGGGTCGTGTCGTTCGCCATCTCCTCACCGAGGAGTTGCTCCTCGCCTTCGCCGGGGGCGTGGTGGGGCTCGTCCTGGCCTGGTGGGGGAGCGGCGTTCTCCTCGAGCGCGTGGCCGAGGTTCTACCGCGAAGCAGGGACGTGGCCTTCGACGGGCGGGTGGCCGCATTCGGCATCGTCATGGCCCTCGTCGCCGGGGTGGCCGCTGGGCTCCCGCCCGCGCTTCGCGCTGCAAGCAGCGGAGCGGGCCGTCTCGTGACCAGCACCCGGGGCATCCGTGGCCGTGGGGGACTCCCCGGCGCGTTCCTGGTGGCCGGAGAGGTCGCCGTCACCATCCTGCTCCTCACCGGCGCCGGGCTCATGCTCATGAGCTTCGGAGCCGTGGCCTCGCGGGATCTGGGCTTCGAACCCGAAGGCGTGGTGACCCTGGATGTCACCCTGACGTCGCCGCGTTATCGGGACAATCCCGAGGCCGTCGTCCGCTACTGGGAGACGGCGCTGGAAACCCTGGGCCAGCTCCCCGGGGCGGAATCGGTCGGCGCGGGAGTATGGATCCCCACCGGCGGAGGAGGCACGGGGTTCATCGACGTGGACGGCCTCCCCCCCGGAGATCGGGGAGCCGCCTACCGTGTCATCGGCGGGGAGTACTTCAGGGCGCTACGCACGCCGCTCACGCAGGGAAGGACGTTCGAGGACACCGACCGGTTGGGCAGCGAGCCTGTGACCGTCGTGAACCAGGCCATGGTCGAAGCGCTGTGGCCGGACATCGACCCCATCGGCCAGCGGGTGCGCGCCGTAAGCATGGAGTCATACTGGTTCGGCGGAGAAGCGCCGTGGCGGACGGTCGTGGGCGTCGTAGGCGACATCCGCCACCACGGATTCGAGGCCGACATCAGGCCCGAGATGTACGTCCCCGTCCAGCAGATGCCGTACATGGCCACCCAGATGTCTGCGCTTATCCGGGTACCGGGTGCGGGGGCGGCCATGCCCGCCATCCGCGACGCCGGCAGGCAACTCGACTCCGACCTCGCGGTCGAAGTCTCCACGCTCGAAGGCCGACTCGCCGGGCAACTCTCGGAGCGGCGTATGATCGTCATGCTGCTGGCGGCCTTCGGTATGACCGCACTCCTCCTGTCGTCGCTCGGCGTGTACGGCGTCCTCTCCCACGCGGCTGCGGGGCGAACGCGGGAACTGGCCATCCGGTCGGCCCTGGGGGCCCGTCGGACAGGCCTCGTCGGTCTCGTGCTCGGGAGCGCGCTGCGGCTCATCGTCGTCGGGGGCGTGGTGGGCATCGCCTTGGCCATCGGCCTGCGAGGGGTCCTCGACTCCCTCCTGGTCGACATCGATTCGGGAGACCCCCGGGCCTACGCCCTCGCCGGCCTCTGTTTGGCGGTGGTGGCCACGGCCGCGGCCCTCATCCCCGCCGCGCGAGCCGCTCGCCTCGATCCACTGGAAGCCCTGCGCGACGGTTGAGCCGCGGCTCGTCGAGGGCCCGCGTCACACGTCGAGGAGCAGCAGCACCACGCTGAGGGTCACCGCCGAACCGACGGTGGTGAGGAAGACGGTGCGCGCGGCGACGCCGGCCGCCGCCCGGTAGCGCTCCCCGAACAGGTATACGTTCACGGCGCTGGGTAAGGCGGCCATGACGACGGCCACCTTCACCGCCAGCCCCCCCGCCCCCAGGATGGGCACCCCGATGACCCAGACGGCGGCCGGGTGGACAACGAGCTTGAGCAGCGTCACCACCAGACCCGGACCTGGATCACCGGTGAGGGAGATGGTAGCCAGGGACGCGCCCATGGCGAAAAGGGCGCACGGCACGGCAGCCGCGCCCAGGAAGTCCAGGATGGACTGGGCGGGCCCCCAAAGCACGATCCCGGACAGGTTCAGGACGAGACCCGCCGCGATGCCGAGAATGATGGGATTGCGCACCACGTCGAGGGCCACGCCTGCCATCCGCCTGCCCACGGTCCCCCCTCCTGCACCGTCGGCCTGGATGAGGAGCACGGTGAGGGGCATGAAGGTGGCCGAATGCAGCCCGATGATGGCGAGCATGGGAAGCGACGCCTCGGGGCCGAGCGCGGTGAGCACCACGGGAATCCCGATGAGCACCAGGTTCGAGAAGGCCGAGCCCATGGCGAAGATGGCCTGCTCGCGGAGCGCGCGGCCGAACGTGCGGCCGGCGAGGACGCCGAAGCCGTACACCACGAACGAGCCAGCGTAGAACGCCACGAGGAACCGCCAGTCCGGATCCGCCGGGAGCTCCAGACCGGCCATGCTGGTCATGAGCAGGGCCGGGATGGAGAAGTTGAAGACGAAGAGGACCAGCCCTCGCGCCCCTCCCTCCTCGATGAGACCGACACGGGACGCGGCGAAGCCAAGGGCCATGAGACCGTAAATGGGCACCAGCGTCGGGAGAAGGGCGCTCACGGATCGCCTCTGTCATATGAATCCGGCCGTCGGGTCACTCACACACGAAAACACGACTTCGTGAGCCCAAACAGGCCGGAGGACCAAGATCATGTGGAACAGCACCCGACAACGGATGGCCATCGCCGCCGTCGCTGCCATGGCAGCGAGCGGTTGTGGTGTCACCGACGTACCCGAGGTAGGACCCGACTTCGACGCCGATGCGGCCATGGCGGACTACCAGGCCATGGAGACCGCCATGGCCTCGGACGACTTGTCCGCCTTCCAGGCCCTGAGCGGCCGAACCCCCTTCGGTGCGTCGCCGGCTGCCATCGACGCCATGGCGGACTTCACCACCCGTAGCGAGACCGACGACAGTCGGGCCTACGTGATGGGCTTCGCGCAGAAGCTCATGGCCGCCTCGTCCGCTCGTGCGGACGGACCCGCTCTGGGTCCCATCATTTCCGGCTGGCACCGTGGGACCACCTTCGTCTACGACCCCGACCTCGACGAGTACCAGCCCGACCTGACCCTCGAGGGCGCGCCTGAGACCGGCGTCCGATTCATCCTCTACGACGTCGACGACGACGGCACCCCCATCGTGGAAGAGGAAGTGGGCTACGCCGACCTCATCGACGAGGGTGACGGAAGCGCCGAGGACATCGTCCTGCGACTGATGGTGGTCATCGGTGGCGAGACGCTCATCGACTACCGGACGACCCTGGACCACGACGCCACCAGCGGCGCACTCACCGTAGACGGCTTCTTCGTCGGTGACGACGTCCGCCTCGACTTCGACATCGGCATCGCCGTGAGCAACGTCGACGGAGTCGAGCAGGGCGACCTGGACTTCGAGATCGAGGTGGCCGAGCGGAACTTCTCCATCGTGGGGAACGTGAGCGGCATCGAAGAGAGCGACGACGGCTCGGGCTCGGTGAACCTGCGGGTGAGCCACGGCGCCCATGAGCTCATCGTGGACATGGTCGGCGAGAACGGTGAGCTGAACGGCACCATCTTCATCGACGGTGAGGCCTTCGCCACCGTGATCGGTCCCGAGGAGGATCCGGTCATCGCCGATCCCGACGGGGAGCCGCTGACCGCGAGCGAGCTCCGCTTGGTGCTTCGCGTGTTCCACGTGCTGGAAGACTTCTTCCACTTCGTCGAGGACCTCCTCGATCCGGTGGACGACATCGTTCTCCTGGGGTTCATCCTGTGAGCCCCGCGTAGGACGACAACGGGGCACCGGACCGCCCCATCGCTGTAGATTCCAGGGTCGCGGCCACACCGGCCGCGGCCCCGGAATCTTTGCATACCGCACCCATCGGAACCGAATCGACACCCATAGACGAGCGCACCACCATGAAACGTCTGACTTCCATCCTCCTGACCGCAGCCGTCGCTGCTCTCGCGTTCCCGCCTTCCTCACTGCAGGCGCAGAAGTCGACGACCCGGGGCTTCATGCTCGGAGCGCACCTCTCCGGAGCGTCCCTTACCCTGGAGAACGAGGACCGCAACGCGGCCGGCGGGGGCGGGCTCCTCGTCGGGTACGGACTGAACCGGAACATCACCCTTCTGGTCCAATTCGACGGGGCCCAATTCGATGAGCAGTCCACGGGCGACCTGGAGGGAGACTGGCGCATGGGCCACGTCGACTTCGGTGTCCGCTACTCCTTCGCCAACTCGCTCCGGAGCTGGGTGCCCTACCTGCAGGGCGCGTTCGGATACCGCTCGGTCTCCGTGCAGGACCCCATCGTGGACAACGTCCAGCGGGAAGAGGTGGAGATCTCCGGGGGCGGACTCACCCTGGGCGGCGGCGTGGACATCTACTTCGCCGAGACGTTCGCCCTGGACCTGCAACTCCTCTGGACGGGAGGCGAGTTCAACACGCTTCGCGTGGACAACGTCTCGGCGACGGGCTTCGACGTGGACGCGACGTCGGCGCGCTTCAACGTCGGCGTGGCGTGGTGGCCCTAGAGGACGTGGCCGTAGGGTAGGACTACCGGAGCGTCAGTTGCCGCCCCGGCGCAGTTGCTCCAACTGAGCCTGCTGCTGGGGCGTCAGGATGTTCTTGATCCTGACGAGCATCTCGAGATGGGCCTGCTTGATGTCCTTTTCCTTGTCGAGCACCGAATCCATCTGATCCAGCGCCCGGTCCAGGTCCACCTGAGGCCGACCTGTGATGAGGGCGAGCTCCTCCACCTCGGCGGCCAGCTCCCACTGGAGGCTCAACACCCGTCCCTGGAGGTCGCTGATGAGGCGGCTGATGGCATCGCGCTGCTCGTCGTTCAGGCCGATGGTGCGCCGGTGCTGCATGATGAGCTCGGGCGGGAAGAGCGTGCGGAACAACGGGTCTTCTCCCACGCCCGCCTGCTCTTCCTGGGCGAAGACGGGTTGCGGCGACCACACCCCCCCGGCGCCGGCTCCCAACCCGAGGGCGACGAGGAACAGGGCTGTCTTCTTCATGAGTCTCTTCCTTCGTCGGAATTCGTATGGGGGAGGTCGATGTCGAGGAGGGATCCCCCGACGGAAGGCACCGTGCCCAGGTCCACGCCGGGGATGTTCATGAGTGAGGCTGTTGGCGACTGCCATCCCCCTGCGCTGGCCGCATAGTCCGCCACCAGTCGATCGAACTCCTCGTCCCCATTGGTCCGGTCGCCTCCGAAGAGAAGGAGCCCGGCCACGGCCGCGGCGGCGACGGCCGGGATCCAACGTCCGAAGCGCGTGAAGTCGCGACGCGCATCTTCGGATGTGCGACCCGACGTGGGACGTCGCGAGCCGATGGCGACGACGTCCGGGTCCTCGAGGGCCTCGGCGTGGGCGCGCGCCATCATGGCGCGGAAGTCGGGCACCCGGCCCGACGCACCCACGGCCCCGGCGAGTGCCTCGAACTCGGCCTCGAGGTCGGCGGGACGGTCCACGTCCTCGACCTCGTCCCGACGATCGCTCGTCCTATCGTCGCTCATCGGACCCCTCCACCGGGCGCCGTCTCGGCGAGGAGCGCCCGCAGCTTCTTCTTGGCTCGGTCATAATGTACCCGGGCCGATCCGATGGATACCGCCATCGCTTCGGCCGCCTCCTTGATGGTCATGTCTTCGTAGAACACGAGGTGCAGGACTTCGCGTTGCCGCTCGGGTAGAGCCTCCAACGCGGTCTTGAGGACCTCGGCACGCTCCGCTCGCTCCGCCGGGTCTCCCGGCTCGACGACGGCGTCCGATGGATCCACCCTCGCCGCCACTCGGTCCTCCTTCCTCACCCTCGATCGATTCTTGCGATGCCGCTCCAGAGCGGTGAGTCGGATGACGCCGAAGAGCCAGGTCCGAAAGGCCGAACGGCCATCGAAGGCCGCTCGACCCGAGATCACCTTCACGTACGCAGTCTGGAGCACGTCCTCCGCCTCCGTCTCGTTCCACCCACAGCAGGAGCACGCCCAGCCGTAGCTGGCCTCGTGAAGCTCCTCGAGCCGGGCTTCCAGCTCGTCGCTGTTCCGTTCCGGTGATGCCATCGAGCCGTAGCCGGAGAACCCTTCGCTCGGATATGAGTGACTCTGGAGCCCAAGCTATATGACCTCGGCGTCGGAGGCCCGGCCTTCTGGACGGTCCGCTCGCCGGCCTCTACGATGAGGCGGAGATGCCGGGATGCGGCGGGGGTGCCCGCGGGCCTCCAGGCGTCTTCGACCGCCTCCAGCGCAGGAGCAGGAATCGTGACCGACCCCGACACCGTTCTTCCCACGATTTCCGCGCGCGAGCGGCCTGCGGGGGCACCCGGTGGATGGTCGCGCCGGGAGTTCATCAAGGGCGTCATCGCGTCGAGCGCCACCGTGTCGAGCGTCTCCTATTTCGGGGCCGGCTGTGCGGCACCCCTGCCCGCACAGACCGGCGGCGTGGAGCGACTCCTCTCCCTCCAGGTCAACGGTCAGACCCGCAGGGTGGACGTGGCTCCCAACGAGACGTTGGCAACGACGCTCCGCTACAAGCTGGGCCTCACCGGCACGAAGATCGGCTGCAACCGGGCCGAGTGCGGGGCGTGCACCGTCCTCATCGACGACATGAATCACTACGCCTGCTCGACCCTCACCCACCGGGTGCGGGACAAGGAGATCACCACGGTGGAAGGGCTGGAGAGCGCTGATGGCACGCTGCACCCGGTGCAACAGGCGTTCATCGACGAGTTGGGGCCCCAGTGTGGCTTCTGCACGCCCGGCCAGGTGATGTCGGCCGTTGCGCTCCTCCGCTCGAATCCGAACCCCACCCGAGCCGAGGCACAGCGCGCCATGTCGGGCAATCTCTGCCGGTGCGGCGCCTACGACCACTACCTGAACGGCGTCATGCGGGCCGCCGGCGCCACGACGATGACCGCGTCGGTCGACGGCGGGGAGGGCTGACATGGCCGATCTCATCGGGAAGGACTTCACCCCTCCGGACGTTCGCGCCAAGGTCACCGGCGCCGCCCGGTACGCCGAAGACTTCCGCATGGACGGCATGCTCTTTTGCCGACTGCTCAAGAGCCCCATGCCCCATGCGGTGGTGCGCAGCATCGACGCCAGCCGGGCGCTGGCCATGGACGGGGTCGTGGCCGTGCTCACCGCCGACGAGGTGCCGCCCCAGCCCGGGCCGTCCAACAACATCCTCACCAACGAGCCCCATTTCGTGGGCGAGCCCATCCTGGCCGTGGCCGCCGTCGACGAGCAAACGGCGGAGGACGCCATCGAAGCCATCGTCCTGGACCTCGAGCCGCGCGGTTTCTGCGTCGACCCTCTCCAGAGCCTGAGGCCCGGAGGCCCCGATGCGCGAACCGACGGCAACACCTTCTCCCGTCAGGACGGCGTCTTCGCACACAAGTGGAGCGGCTCGGACTTCCAGTCGGTGACCGAGGGCCAGCTGCCCGAAGGCGAGCCCACCGTGGAGTGGTCGTACGGCGACCTCGAATCCGCCTTCGAAGAAGCGACGCTCGTCCTCGACGAGTCCTTCGTGACCGCCAGTCACGCGCACCACTCCATGGAGCCGAGGACGTGCTTCGCCTACTGGCAGAACGGGAAGTGCTTCGTGCACGGCTCCACCCAGAGCCAAGCGTTCGTCGTGCCCGGGCTGGCCAACTACATCGGCATCGATGCCGAGGACCTGGTCTTCATCGCCGAGTACTGCGGCGGCGGCTTCGGATCCAAGGGCTCGGCATACCCGGTGATGGCGATTCCCGCCCACATGGCCAGGAAGACGGGCCGCCCCGTCATGATGCGCATCAGCCGGGCCGAGGAATACTTCCTGGGCGCCGCCCGATGCGGCTTCCAGGGCCGCATCCGCATGGGGTTCCGGTCGGACGGGCGTCTGCTCGGATGCGATCTCTACATCGTGCAGGACAACGGTCCCAATACGGGCTTCGGCGACCTGGGCAGCGCGGCCGGCGCAGTGTCTCTGGTCTACACGCCCGAAGCCATGCGCTTCCGCGGCGTCCAGGTCCTCACCAATACGCCGCCCCGCGCTGCACAGAGAGGTCCGGGGCAGAACCAGATCGCCTGTGCGGTGGAGCCCCTCCTGGACAAGGCGGCCGGCGAGCTGGGTTTGGACCGAGTGGCCATCCGTCGCATCAACGCGCCGGATAGCGACAGCCTGTACGGGAGCAGCCGTGGCCGCATCACCAGCGCCCACCTCGTCGAAGCCCTCGACCTCGGCGTCGAGCGGTTCGACTGGGAGGGGCGGCGAGCCCGGAGCCGCCAGCGAAACGGCTCGAAGATCAGAGGGGTCGGGGTGGGCCAGGCATACCACTCCGCCGGAGCCAGCGGCTTCGACGGGCTCGTTCGGATCACGCCCGACGGCATACTCCACATTCATACCGGAGTCGGGAATCTCGGCACCTACTCGTACGCGGCCACAGCCCGGGCGGCCGCCGAGGTCCTGGGCTACGACTGGGAGAACTGCGTCATCCACCGAGGGGACTCGCGCCGGCACCTGCCCTGGAACCTCGGGCAGTTCGGCAGCAATACCTCGTTCACCATGACGCGGACGAACTACGTGGCCGCCGTGGACGCCGCGGAGAAGCTCAAACAGATCGCGTCCATCCGATTGGGGGGGAGCGCCGAGGACTACGAGATCCGCGACGAGATGGTGGTCCACCGGACCAGTCCGGGAGCTCGTATGAGCATGGCGCGAGCCGCCCAGTGGGCCTTGGAGATGGGTGGACCGTACAGCGGCCACAATCTGCCCGACGATCTCAACGACATGACCCGCCGCTCGGCGGAGGCCCTCGCAGGCACCGGCCTCATCGGTGTCGCTCGGGATCCACGGATCGACGGCACGGTACCCGCCCTCGCCGTGGGCTTCATCGAGGTCGAGGTGGACGTGGAGACGGGTCGGGTGGAGATCCTCGACTACCTCGGCGTCGCAGACTGCGGCACCGTGCTCCACCCGCAGGGGTTGGCGGCCCAGGTGCGTAGCGGCGCTGTCATGGGCTTCGGCATGGCCCTCACCGAGCGGCATGTCTATGACGCCCGCTGGGGGCTTCCGGGCGCCGTAGGGCTTCACCACGCCAAGCCTCCAACCTACCTCGACGTACCCATCGAGATGGATTGGGCCGCGGTGGACATCGCCGATCCTGACAACCCGGTGGGCGCCAAGGGGGTGGGCGAGCCTCTCCAGGGGTGCGCGGCGGCGGCCCTGTTGTGCGCCATCTCCGACGCGCTGGGCGGCCACTACTTCAATCGGAATCCCATCGTGCCCGACATGATCGTGAACGCCGTCGAGGACCGGCCGTCCGCGACCCGTCCCCTCGCCACCAACACGCAATAGGAGGTCCGACATGCACGACGCCATGGCGGGCTTCGAGCTCGTTCAGCCCACCGACCTGGACTCTGCCCTCGACACTGCCGCACGCTTCGGCGCCGCGGGATGGATCCTCGCCGGGGGCTACGACAGCCTCGACTGGTTCAAGGACCGGGTGAAGGTCCCCGAAGCGGTCATCGACCTGAGCAACATCGCCGAACTGCACGGCATCCGGGATCGGGAAGGCGGGGTCGAGATCGGAGCCATGACCACCCTCACCGAGGTCTGGCGAAACCCTCTGGTGCGGGAGCGCTTCAGCCTCCTCGCCGATGCGGCCGAAGCCGTGGCCAGCCCCCAGATCAGGAACGCCGGCACACTCGGCGGAAACCTCTGCCAGGATACCCGGTGCTGGTACTACCGATACGGCGTCGACTGCTACCGAGCGGGCGGAAACACCTGCTACGCCGCGGCCCCGGACGCACAGAATCGGGAGCACGCCATCTTCGGCGCCAGTCGTTGCGTAGCCGTCTCCCCGTCGGATACCGCGCCCGCCCTGGTGGCTCTCGACGCCTCCATGGTCGTGCGCAGCGCCCGCGGAGAGCGGGTCGTGGCCGCAGGTGACTTCTTCATGGAGCCTTCCGTCGACATAGAGCGGATGACGGTCCTCGAACCCGGCGAGGTCCTCACCGCCGTGCGGATTCCGGCGACGTGGGCGGGCGCGACGTTCTACTTCGAGAAGGTCGCCGATCGCAACAGCTGGGACTTCGCCCTCGCCAGCATCGCCGCCGCCTTCCGCACCGACGGTGTGACCATCGACGACGCGCGTATCGCCTGCGGTGGGGTTCAGTGCATCCCGCGCCGGCTCCGAGCCGTGGAGCGCTACGTCAGCGGCCGGGCCCGTACACCCGAAGGCGTGGACGCCGCCGGCGCGTTGGCCGTGAAGGGGGCCGAACCCCTGGCGTACAACGAGTACAAGGTCTCGCTGGTGGCGAACCTGGTGAAACGCGCGGTGCGCAGCGTCTGATTGACGAGATGGAGACCCGACGGTGAGCCCGTCCTCCTTCCCGGAGTACCGCACCCGGCGCGTGGACTTCGTTGGAGTCGACAAGGTGGGCGACTGGAGCGTGAAGGTCTACACCATCGACGCCCATGGCGGCGTGCGGCCTCATGACGTCCTGTCCGCGGCTCGGACGCAACTTTCCGACATGCTCCCCGCGTCCATCGAGGGAGGTCGGGCGCACGCGCCACCCCCGACCGACGGCCCCGGGGGCGCATCCGGCGCCGAGGTCCACGGCGAGGCGTTCGCCATCGTTCACGCCGGCGAGGACGCGGTGTGGCTGCTGGTCTTCTGGTGGACGGACCGGTGCCTGCTGCACCGACGGATGGCGGGAGCGGCCCTCGCTCGCCCCGACGACTTCACCCTCCCCATCCCCGACACGCTCGTGGCCTGCTCGTGGGAACTCGCCGTCGTGCAACACGAACGGGACGCCTGGGTCCGCAGCGTGCAGGGTCGCGGCCCGGCCGCGGACGTGGGGGCCTACCGCGCCGACGTCATCGACGCCACGGACGCGTAGGCCCCCACCGCAGTCGGGGTTCAGCCCGTAGGAGCCCCGCGGTCAGTTACCCGCTTCATACTTGGTGAAGGCTCCGCCGGCCCACTGCAGTGAGTTCGGGCCCTCCGCCGCGTAGACGTTGCCGTCGGCGTCCACAGCGACACCCTCCCCGGCCGTACCCTGGTAAAGGCGCGTCTCACGCTCGAAGGGCGGAATGAAGCCCACCAGGTGGTCTCCGTCCACGGGCCCGATGCGGACACCGTTGCGCCAGTTGGGGTGGTTCAGCGGACTCGACTCGGAGTCGATGGCGTAGACCATGTCGTCGTCGGTGATGAAGAGGCCGCTGATCCGTCCGTAGACGTACCGCGAGTCGAGATAGTTGCCGTCCTGGTCGAAGATCTCGAGGCGGTGGTTGCCACGGTCGGCGACCCAGAGGCGGCCCTGGGAGTCGAAGGCCATGGCGTGGGGAGTACGGAATTGACCGTGCTCCAACCCGATTTCGCCCCACTCCATGAGGTAGTTGCCCTCGGCGTCGAACTTGATGATCCGACCGGTGAGGCCGCGCTCGCGGCCCTCGGCGATGGCCTGGTTGCTGGTGAGGTTTTGACCCGTGTGACCGTCGGAGACGAAGATGCTGCCGTCCCCGGCGGTGATGACGTCGTTGGGCTGGTTGAACTGACCCGGCTCGGTGCCCGCCTGGCCCGGGACGCCCAGGCTCATGAGGAGCTCACCGTCGGGGCTGAACTTGTGGACCTGGTGGCCCTTGGTACCGGCTTCGTTCCCCGCGAAGTCGGTCACCCAGACGTTGCCGACGCTGTCCACGTGGATTCCGTGGGGGACCACCATCAAACCGCCGCCGAAGTTGGCCAGGACCTCACCGGTGTTCCGATCGAACTTGAAGACGGGATCCACCGGATTCGAGTCGCAGTCCACGCCTCCGCTGCCGAGCCCGCCCGACCCGCAGCGCTCGTACGCCCAGATGTGACCATCGATGGGATCGAGGTCGATGCCGGCGGTGGTGCCCCATTCCCGGCCTTCCGGCAGCTCGCCCCAGTTCTGGACCACCGTGGGAGCGGGGTTGGGCACGCCTTCCCCCGTAATGGGGTTGCCGGCGCCCCCCATGGCCTGGCTGGGCGAAGACTCGGCCTGGGTGCACGCCACCGGGAGGAGGGCGGCGCTCGCGAAGAGGGCGTAACGAGCGAGACGGATCTTCATCGGGCCTTCCTTTCTGACTGCTGCTGACGAGTCCGGCCGGCGGTGTCGGACGCCGAGCGTGGCGTCGCCTCCGGTCGGACGGAACGATCGAGGGGTCGGGAAAGTGGGGCCCCGGCCCTCCCCGGGCCAGTCGGTACCGACCCGGGCGAACGACGTCTTGTCCGGACCGACGATCCTTCTACGTTGGCCACCCCACTCCGGCACGAACCACAGCAGGAACCCATGGCATGAAGACCCGACTCCTCTGCGCCGCCCTCACCGTCGCACTCATGGTCAGCGTCACCCCGGCTCACGCCCAGGACGCCATCCCCGGGATCGCCGAGCGCACCGCCGGTATGGAGCGCATGGAGGGCTTCTTCGACCTCTATTGGGACGACGCTACTGGCTCCCTCTTCTGGGAGATTCCGGCCCTCGACACCGAGTTCCTGTATCAGATCTCCATGGGGTCCGGCCTCGGCTCGAACCCCGTGGGCATCGACCGCGGACAGCTCCGGGGCACCCACATCCTCGAGGCGCGTCGCATTGGACCCCGCGTCCTCCTCATGGAGCCCAACTACCGGTTCGTCGCTCGGAGCGAGAACCCCACCGAGGTCCAGGCCGTGCGCGACGCGTTCGCGCCGTCCGTTCACTGGGGCTTCGACGTCGAGGCCGCCACCGACGGCCGGGTCCTCGTGGACGCCACCGCCTTCTTCCTGCGCGACGCCCGCGGAGTCATCGATCAGCTACGCGCTCGGGGCCAGGGCACGTTCACCTTGGACCGCGAACGCAGCGCCATCCACCTGCCCAACACCCAGTCCTTCCCCGAGAACACGGAGGTCGAATCCATCCTGACCTTCACGTCCCGTGATCCGGGCGGACTCGTCAGCGGAGTGGCGGCCACGGGCGAGGCGGTGACGCTGCGGCAGCATCATTCCTTCATCCAGCTGCCGGGCCCCGGGTTCGAGACGAGGATCGCCGATCCCCGGGTGGGGGTGAACGGCCCGACCCTCTACGACTACGCCACGCCCATCGATGAGGACATGCGCGTCCGTCTCTCCGCCAAACACAGACTGGAGCGGACCAACCCGAACGCCGAGCGGTCCACGGCGGTAGAGCCCATCGTCTACTACGTGGATCCCGGAACTCCGGAGCCGGTGCGTTCCGCGCTCATCGAAGGCGCGGCCTGGTGGGGAGAAGCCTTCGAGGCGGCCGGATTCGTCGACGCATACCGCGTGGAGCTACTTCCCGACGGCGTCGATCCCCAGGACATCCGCTACAACCTCATCCACTGGACCCACCGCCGGACCCGTGGCTACTCGTACGGCAATACGGTGACCGACCCGCGCACCGGCGAGATCATCCGAGGCGTGGTGAACCTGGGCAGCCTCCGGCTTCGGCAGGACTACCTACACGCCCAGGGCATGGTCCCGCCCTTCGGCGGCGGCATCTCCCAGCAGGACGACGCCGACGGAGGCGAGTTCGCCGACGCCCCGGTCTTCGACTACCTCGCGCAGGTGGCACCGACCACCGACCAGGTGGAGATGGCCCTGGCGCGAGTACGGCAGCTCTCTGGAGCGGCTGTTCGCGCTCGAAGACGCGGCACTCGAGAAGCGCCGCGGCGAGGCGCGCCCGAAGCTGCCGCGGCTGCAACCGCTGCTCGAGTGGTGGCTCGAGAACT
>ERZ869936.1554-NODE-1554-length-16060-cov-6.316401_pt1 | contig 16060 bp, 35 predicted proteins | sample MGYA00520876_ERZ869936 | MGnify/ENA primary metagenome ERZ869936 (study PRJEB32218, sample SAMN09650985) | biofilter metagenome | isolation source: enrty point of leading RO module | place: Saudi Arabia: Thuwal, RO plant located on Red Sea | collected 2016-02-17 ...
GCTGAAGTTTCAGAATAACCTGCGTCAACAGCCGCTTGTCTCTTACCTTTTCCACTCGCTATACCCTCACAGAACTTCCTTTCCATTGAGGATAAGGTAGCCTCGTTTGTTTGGTGGATTTGATCAATAGTTATCGCCATATTTATCCTAATATAGCGATTTAATTTTTGTTGTAAATACTAGATATGTTTGATAATATCTTTCTCGTCAAAGTAGTGATCGTGAAATTCTTTACCATTATCTAATGTAATGTGGTAATAACTTCCTAAAGCACTATCACTTTCTAATTCGAAAACTCCAACCTTTTTTTCGTTATAATAAACATCACCACATTCACATTCATAAGTAGTTTTATCTATAACAACTCCATTTGGATTCTTAAACTGAAGCATAATTTTCTCCTTATTCGTTATTTAATTAATAAATAAGAATAAAAAATATATAACCTAATTAAACAATAGTTTAACTAATGTTGTTCTTTTATAGTAACAACTTCAACGTCTATATCTTTACAATTATTATGTTTACCAAAACCGTTTGACATAACAGATAATTGTTCGTGAAACTTTTGATAGACATCATTAAATGTTTTACCATAGCAATAAGATGTAACAAAAATAGAAGTATCTTGATATCCTTCTACTTTGTTAAGGTCTTTAAATCTTATTATACCTTCACATTTTTTCGACATGTTTTCTCCTTTCTCTTTCGTAAGATTGTTGTAACTTAGCAGATAATTTTTTAACACTCCTGGTTTCTAACCAATTAACCACTAATATCATTAATATAACTACTAACAAAATCAATACTAAATTTATTATAATAAATTCAAGACCCATTAATAGCTTTTAAACCTTTCATTTGCGCTACTTGTGTATGCGTTAATCCGTAATACTTAATCGGGTTAACTGGAAACCTACCTGTTTCGTCTAAGTAACAATCAAGAATAATAAAATCGTTAAAAACAAAACCTGGTTTACCTTCATAAGCTACAACATTGCGCTGTAAATTTATGAACTTTTTAGCCATTTATTCTCCTTTTTAGTTTTCTTTATATTTTAAATTTATAAAATTAAATTACAATTTAAAACAATTTAAAGATTAACAACGTCAAGTTTATCTCTCATATCTTTAGAAGGTCCTGGTTTTAAACTAATTGATTTATAACTAGGCGCATTATCGTGGTCTTGTGGACAAAACATTACATCGAATCCATAATAGCACTCTAAATACCAATCTTGAATATTACCTTTAGGCCAAGCATAACTTTCAGGGTGGCTACCTAAAGAATAACTTACACCCCAATCATGTGGTCCTGCTTCGAAATTAACAACAATAATCTTATCAGATTTACTGTCGCTGTTGTAATCTTTATACAACATAATATTAGTTTCCCAATCAGGATCCATACCCATACGTCTACAGTTTTTATCAATAGCTTTTTTAAACATTCTAGCTGCTTCAAGCATATCAATCTTTTTACTAACAAAGTCTGGTAAATTTACTAATCCCATAACTTTCTCCTTTCTAATTTAATTTATGTTAATATAGATATTATAAAATAAGTAACAAATATAAACAATTAAATACTTTTTCCATTCTCATCTATTATTTTTTCAATACTATCTACTTCTCGGTTAGGGTCATCTTCAAAATAACTATTGTCAACAGGTGACAAACCATATTCTTCAACATAATCAGAAGCAAGTATTTGTTGTCCATCCTCATCGTTAGCTGCTGCAACAAAATCATTTTTATTTTCTAACCACAACTTTTCGTCAATAATTTCAAACTCTTTTTCTGCAGGAATAATAAGTTTAAATTTCACTTTAATTTTTTTCTTTGCAGTTAATAATTTAACTAAATTTACAGTTGTTTCCATATACCATTCTCCTTATGAAACATTTTAGTATGACCACTATGAGATTCCATTATATTTAAAGGATCAAACTCTAGATTACCATAATACATTCCATATTCTTTATCTAAATCATCGTCATCACATGTATAAAATTCTACACCAGAATCAGCGATTTTTTTATAGTGTTCTTTAACTCTAGTTTGTCTTGTAAATACAGAAAAGCCCTCGTTCATATCTTTAGAACAAACTCTTATCCAACTATTAATACTTTTAAAATAGTAACACCAATCTAATTTATCTTTTGTAACCATAACTTTCTCATTTTTAACGTAGCCAAAGGTACGATAAAAACTTTGGCTACGTTTTAATAATAAAAAAGAAATTAAGCAAACTATACAATTATTTTAAATTGAAAGTTGCTTTAGGCGTTTTACTTGCTTGCCCTGCTTTATCTTTATCTTCTGTTGCAATAAAGCCTCTTTCTCTATCCCAATCAAGGTCGATAGTCTTACCACCTTTTTCTAAGAACTCTCTAATTTTCATACCAGATTTGTAAATACCAAATCTTTTATAACCACCAGATCCTTCTCTCTTAGGGTTTTTTGGAACACATACTTGTATTCTTGCGTCCCTATCGTACTTATATGTACCTGAAAATTCTTTCGGGTCCATAACCTTAGCCTTTTTAACTTTAGCTTTAGGTTTTACAACCTCTGGTTTACTCTTAGGAGTAACCTTTGGTTTTACTGCTAGATTTATCATTTCTACCTTTCTGTTTATTTATTTATATTTACTATATAGAGCAACCAATAAGAAAATTAAACAATAAAATTAACCTTGCGTGCAGCCTCGGGAGGTATTGGCGGTATTGGCATAAAAGAAGTACCAATACCAGTTATTATCATTGGTATACTTGAATAATAGTCGAAAAGGTATTGGTATTGGCACTTTTTATAAATTTTAAAATATTATAGAGAATATTTATTTTCCTATATAGTAATGAGGTAAAAAAGAATAAATAATAATAAACAATAAGCAATAAAGTGTCTTAGAAAATAAATCATTAAAATCTTATATACGTGAAATAAATAAATAGTACAAGTATCTTTACTGTTCGTTCCTATTTATTTCTAATAATGAAATTACACCAGAAACAGTATTTGCTACATTAGCAGTTAGAGATAATGTTTGGCTCTCTTGTAGGATCAACGGTCCATCAATTAAATTAGCATGAGTATTGCTAGTTATTTCTTGAATAGCCGTATCAAAACTAGATGTTAAATTATTAGCACTTAAAGTAACAAGAGTATTAGCGCCAGAATTTGTTATTTGTACAGTTTTAACAATAGCTCTACTATCACTAGGAGTTGTATAAACTAAATTAGCTCCCGTGTTAGCTAAATCAAACATTTCATTTCTATAAATATTAGCCACTTAAAAAAAATTCCTTTCTATCTTGTTCGTTAGATATATCAGTAGGATATGTACTATTTAATACCTTTATCATATCTTGTAAATCTTCGATTAATTGATCAAAGTCAACTTCGTTGTACTCTCTGGGTGCAGAATTTAATCGGGTCGTAGGTATCTTAGCCATAGCTTACACTATTCCAAATATCATCTAAAGTACAACAAAAACTATGGTTCTTGTTCTGTATCTACTTTAATCTCTTGTGCAACTTCATTAATTTTCTTTTGAATTTGCACCATTTCAATTGTTACCGATCCATTGGCCAATAACTTAGAGGCCCACTGTGCCTCGAGGTTCCGCTTCTGGTTCAGTTTTTGTTCCAGATGGCTCATTCCATTCCTCCACTGTTAGCCGATTTTCGTTTTCGGGACCTTGTATATCCGACCACTTAAAAGTTTTCGGATGCTCGTTCCAAAGAGCCTGGCTTGCACTGTCTAAATTATCGTGTTTTACTAATCCTTCAGCGAAGTAACCACACCGATAAAATTTAAAATGCACTAACATTTACGATAGGGCTATACTATTTTTGTTAATTTGTAAAGCTAATTAAACCACTCGGGTACTTGATTTTTCCACGTTGCAAACTCACGCTTGTGAGCCTTGTAAAATGTACGATATGCATCAACTGTATCATTTTTATTTTTACATTCGTCAGGCATACACTGTGGAGGCATTTGAAAGCCAACATTTTTATCTATGTTTTTAGGTAATTGATTAAGATATTGACATAACTTTTTAAAGGTTTTATGGACATTATCGTATCTTTTTGTGTATTCTCTATGTAGGTGGTTCCATAAATGCATTGTATAAATATAATGACTATCTGCAGCTCTAACCCATTTATTACTTGGATGATTTATATAAGCACATTTGTATAAATGTTGCTCTCTATAATCGTCTAATTTCCATTGGCTTGTCATAGTCTTACCAGAGTTAGATAAAACTTTTGTTTCTTCTCCATCAAGTATTCTATGTGCTGTCGATAATAATTGAGCATATTCGATAATCATTTTAAGTACATGTTTATCGCAATGATACTCGGCACATGTCGCAGGGTTAGTGTCTAAATAAAATATATTCATTATAATAAGGCGTCAATCTCGTCTAATTTTGTTTTTATATTACTTAATTTTAATCGTGTCTTCCAGGCTTGATCAAAGTAAAAAGCAGGATTGTTTCTATCTAATGTTTTAATATCTATGTAAACAGCATAGTGTTGAGCATATTTCAAAGGTAAATTTTGTCCGTTACCGTGGTATTTTCTAGTTCCTCTACCTTTAACTCTTATTCTATATCGTGCTTTATTTAAATATTTTTTAAGCAATTTTAAGAAAAGTTTACCTTCTTTATTTGCTGGTATTTTATAAAAATAATGTACGAATGACTTTTGATTTTTTTTTATTCCTTTAAACATCTTTCTTCTTTCTTTCGTTTTTTAAAACAAATTTATTTATTATATAATAAGCTAATAAAGTACCAATAAAAATAAAAAAAATACCTAATAATAACATTCCAAAACCGTGTTCTATCGACATATGCAACCAAAAAATTGACCAGTTCCGTCTTTCATTATATGAGCACTAACAGGATATTCATAATAAGTGGTTAAGTGTAATCTTAGAATATCGCATAAGTCAAAACAATCTACTTCATCAAGTAATGTTATTCCCTCTGTTAATTCTTTTGTAACTTCGACCAAATGATATAAACCGTCATTAAGTAAGATTAGATCCATTTTTTTCGTTTTTAAGGTCTGAATATCTATCTGTTAAATCATCTATTATATTGTTTAAAGAGTTTAATTCTTTTGCCATTAAACAAAATTTATGATCATCTTTCCATTTTATTAGTTTATCTATTGCATTATTTAATTCGTCCATGTTCTCCTTTCTTTTACCAGGCGAAGTATTAATTAACCTTAAGGAGCTAAATCGAAACTCCGCCTGATATTCAAAGTGATTTTCAGTTAAGTCATTAACTTGACCTCCAATCAATGTTTAAAGATTACTTTATAAATAATCCTTTTAATAATACTAAAATAAAAAAATCCATTATACAAAATTATTTTCTTTTAGTTATTGTAAAATCAATAGTTTTGACCTTACCTTCTGCTTCTAACTCATTAGAAGTAACATCTTCAAATTTTACAGGACATTCTTCTAACCAATCATTAAACATTTCTATTGTTTTTCTTTCATAATTTTTAGCTTTATTACTATCAATTACAAATTTTACTTCATCATCTACGATAGCCATTAATGTTTTCTTTCTTCTTCAAGTTTTAAAGTTAAAGAATTATATATATCATCTTTAACATCTAGTTGATATAACTCGCCATTATCATGTTCGAATAAAACTCTGTAACACTCTGGTCTTTTTTTAACAGAAAATAATATAGGCCACTCTTGTTCTGGTTCATACTTTCGAGCTTCTTCATCTAACTCTAATTCTTCAAACCTTCGGGGCCAATTATTTTCTTTAGCAACTTTGTTAGCTTCAAGCAACTGAGCTTTAGTCATAACTAAATAACTCATACATTGCCGTCCATTATATCTCTTAGCTCGTCTAACATATCGCCTGAATCATCGAAGTCTGATGTTTCTAAATCTACTGACTTAGCAACTTCTTCGTCAGTCATATCATGTGCTGATTCTATTTTTTCTTTATCTAACATAACTTTCCTTTCTATTTTAAAATTATTATATATTTAATAAGAATTAAAAAGTCAATAAAAACAACGAAATTACCTGCGATAGACTATATGGATTATATTAAAACCTGCTAAATAAACCGGCTCTACGTCATACTTTTTAATGGATTTTAAACTCATTTTCTAAATCTATATTATATCTAGGACCTTGAGTAAAACAATCTACAATTTCATAATCTATAAAAATAAATTTATTTTCCATTCTCTTTATGCAAAATTCATAAAATCTATTTATTCTTGGAAAAAAAGGTTCGCTGTCTATTTGTTTAAATTCTAATTTTTTAATATTATCTGGATCCCCTGCGCTATGATATTTAAAAGTAACATAATAATCTTTGACTGGAGCAGCATATAATTCTCTTAACAGTTCAAAATCTTTGTTAAATAAATTCATTTAAAGTACAACTAAATTTTATGTAGATTTGTTTTTCTCTTACCATGTCTTCGCCTATCTCTTGCAAAGCAAAAATAGATGTCTGATAACCATCTATTGCACAAAGATAATAATTTTCATAAATACCTTTATCTAATAGTTCGGGATAGCAAGAAGCCATTACTGCGGAACACATTATCATAGAAAGTTTAAACATTATTCTACGAGTATACACCTAATGATAAGGTTTCGTAAAACTTTATTTTGTTTTAAAATGTTATAGTATTCTTCACTCCACTCTGCGACACGTTCTTCACCATGCGGCGCAACTTTAAAATCGTTTACAGATATAATTATGTGAAATAACTCGTGAAAAAGAGTTTTACCTAAAATTCTTTTGGTTAACCCTTTTCTAATTACCAGTTTGTTGTGATTATAATAATAGATAGCATAATCATCTATGTCTTTAAACTCTACCTTTATTATTTTGTCTTTATATTTAATTTCTGTTAGTTTCATAGGGCCAAGTTAATGGCCCTATTATAACATTATCGACCTAACATTCTACTTCTAGTTGCATTATTTACTTGCGTGTCAAGCCCTATTCCATTACCTTTCGCTTTACCATTATAATAAGCGGCTCTATCTCTAATATTCATACTGCTCTTTTTAGAGACAATAGTAACACCTTGAGTTTTAAGCCACTCTGAAATAGCTTTTTGTTCGTTTTTATAAAGCATAGGAAGTCAATCTGGATTCTCTATACCTTTATAATCTGGAACTAATTCAAGCCATTTATCTTTTATCCTTTTAGATAATCTAGATGCACAGCCTAGTTTAAAAGCTTGTTTCATTCTATTAATTTCTGATTTACTACCAGGTACTGATTCAAACTCTTTATCAGCAAGACGTAATACAGTATTAATAAAATAATCGCACATTGACTTAGCCACTATTCGATTAGATTTTCTACCAACAAATGTAGCAGTCTTAACTTGACGATACTTTTCATTTATTCTAGTAGAAGTATACATTTGACAAAAGTATAATTTAGCAGTTGCTGATTGTATCCAGCCACGCCAATTATCTCTTTCAACGTCAAATTGTTCTTTCTCTATAGGTTCTGCTTGAGTATCGTCTTTAATGTCCGACCTAGATAGATTATGCTCTGAAAGTAATTCTTGAGCTTTCTTAGCAGCAAGCATGGCTTCGTTCTCTGATGCGCCATTATCTTCTGACATCTTTAAAAGCTTTTGAATACGTTTCAGTATGCTTTCTTTTTCTTCAGGCATATTTCTCCTTTCTTATTGGCTGTTATGCTGTCGCAACATTTAACTAACTGCCGATATTTAGCACCAATTATTTATTGTTCTTTATATAATATATTTTTAAAATTAGTTATTCGACAAAAAATTACTTATATTGTTCCAATCTTTAGTTATACTATATTTATTAAAATCTTCTAATGATACACCTTTAGCTAAAATTTCACCATCTTTACTATGAAATAAATAAACATCTCTATCTTTTTTAACAAGAATAAAAACTTTTCCACCAAAAAACTCATAAGATTTATGCCAAGCAAGTTGCTCTATTGTAAGTCCAACTTTTATTTTTGTTTTTCTTCGTTTAGGAGTTTTAACAAATTTACCTTCAATCCAACCACAATGACCACCATAAGTAACATAATGAACATCAGGGATCCCTCGTTCTATTTGCGTTTCAATTCTTTGTATAAAAAAATTTTTAAGCTTTTTTCGGATCTGCGTCCAGAGGGATTTTTCCATCAAATTTACATATTGGTATAGATTTCATTTTATGTAAATTCTTCTTTCTAATTGTTAAATACTTTTCATAACCAGGTTCGCTAGGTCTATCCATTAAAAATTCTATTTCTTTATAACTCATACCTAATTGATCTGTATCTGTTCTTCCATCTGACCAAAGGCCATCTGTTGGTTCTGCCATTTGTATTTCTTCTAATATTCCTAATTCTTTACCCATAGCCCACACTTGAGATTTAGTACAATCTGCAATCGGAGAAATATCAACACCACCATCACCATACTTAGTATAAAAACCTACGCCAAAGTCTTCAATTTTATTACCGGTACCAACAACTATTCCACTTGTACTCGCAGAAATTTGATAAAGAGTCATCATTCTAAGTCTAGCTTTTGAATTTGCTAAACCCATATCTGATGTAAATTTTTTATCAGTTAAAATATTTTCAAAAGACATAAATGCTCCAGTCAAATCTAGTTCTACACTATAAGCATTAGTAAATTTTTGACTTAACCATTGAGAATGTTTTATAGATAAATCATGATGCTCTGGTCTTTGAGATATAGGCATGGAAGCTACAAGTGTTTTAATTCCAGTACGTGCACACAATGTAGAAACTACTGATGAATCAATTCCACCAGAAACTCCTACAACTAAACAATTAGCTGGACTATCCATACTTTCAACATAGTCTTTTATCCAATCGGTTATTATCTTTACTCTGTCTTTTGCTTCCATGTATTGTCTCCTATCGGTATATATTTAATACCATTTCCTAATTTAAGATACCTAAATGGATCAATTACTACTGAATTAGGATAAAAATAAAAATGTTTAAAAGCCTCGTGTTTAGTACCAATAAAAAATAATTGTGGTTTAGTTTCCCATTCCATTTCATAAGAAACATTTTTCATATCTAAAGAATCAACATAAGGATCCCATATCTTTACTGTTTCACCTTTTTCTTCTAGAATATTTTTAAGTAATAATGATGGACTGCCTAATGTTAAGTTTGTTTCGGGCTTAAAACATTTACCTAAAATATTTATATCCATTTCAAATTTTTCAGATATAATTAAATCAGCTAACCATTCAGTTTGTTTTTCTCTTTGTTTCATAATATTATCATACCAATTGTATGATAAATTTAATTTTTGTGCTAAGTAACTTAGAGCTATATTATCACGAGGGTGACAACCACCTCCATCTCCCATTCCACCAGATAAATATTTTGGTGAAATAATTCTGCTAGTACATAAACTTAATGCTTTTGTAACATCGTCAACATTAGTATTAGGTAAATTATAACAAGTTTCCATAATTGTATTAATCATAGATATTTTTGTAGATATAAAAGTATTGTAAACAACTTTTATTAGTTCTGCATTTTCAATTGTAGTTTCGTGAAAAGGTGATTTATTAATTGTTTTATAAAACTCTTTAGCTTTTTTTGCAGCTTGTTTGTCATCAACACCAAATAAATTTATTTCAGCACCTAAAAAATCGTCAATGGTTGTACCCATTGCTATAAAGTAAGGATTATAACAAAGCTTTACGTGTTTACTTAAAATAGGTTTTATATGTGTTCTAATAGTTCCTGGTAAAACTGTCGATATAATAACTACAACTTTATCTTTACCTTGTTTTTCTATTTCATCACTTAAATCTTTAATACCTTTTTTTAGATAATCATAATTAAAATCTGCTCTTTCTTTTGGTATTCTTGTAGTGCCCTCATACTTTTCTTCATGTGGAGTTTGAATTGGAACAAAAATTATATCAGAGTCAGATACAATTTGCTCTATATTTTTTATTTGTATGTTAGAATTATTTAGTAGTTCTTGAGCACCTTTTTCTTTATAATTGATTGTTTTAAATCTAATATTTCTTAAAGTTGTTTCATTAATATCTGTACCAAAAACATTATGCCCTTTACTTTCTACGGCAAGTGCTACAGGTAATCCTAGTTTTCCTAGTCCTAAAAATCCAATGTTCATAATTTATTTTGCTGTACCCCAATTACTTCCTTTCTCTACATCTACTTCAAGTGGTACACTTATTTGTACACAATTTTTCATGATATGTATAGCTTCATTTAAACATTTTTGTTGTAACTGGTCAACTGAAAAATCAAGCTCATCGTGTATAGTTAATTTTAAATCAATGTAATCTAAATAACCATCTTCGTAAATTTTTAACATTGCTGCTTTTGTAATATCAGCAGAGCTACCTTGTATTAACGCATTTAATGCTGTATGAGTATAAGCTCTTTTAAGTTCTTGTTTATGGTATTTAGCAGATGCTTCTGAGAGTGGATAAGCTTTTTGACCCCACTCATCTCTAGGTTCCCATAAATCAAATCTTCTTTTTCTTCCTAAAAGTGTTTTAATATAACCTCTTGTACTTGCTACATGTGATACCTGTCTAGATAACTCTTTTACAAATGGTACTTTACCATGATAATTATTAAATAATTCATAAGCTTGATCTAATTCCAAACCTAATTCTGCAGCTAATTTTTTATTACCCATACCATAAAATAATCCTAAATTTATAGTCTTAGCTTGTTTTCTAGGTATTCCAGCCATTTTAGAAACCATAGAATGAAAATCTGTTTTTGGATTATTTAAATATTCTTTTTGAAGCGACATAGCTGTATCCATTAATTTAAGACTAGCATAGTGTACTAAAACTCTTGGTTCTTGTTGAGCATAATCGCAAGCAACCCAATCGTGATTTTCTTCTGGTAAAAACAAACTTCTGATCATCGGACCAAGTTCAGGATCTCTAGCAGGCACTTGTTGTAGATTAGGATATTGAGAGCTAAATCTACCAGTAACAGTTCCCATAGGATTGAAGCTACAATATATTCTACCGTTCTTAGCTTTATCCAATATCATGTTTTTAATAAATGTATTTCTTATCTTGTCTAACTTTCTTATTTGTAATATAGTTTTAGAAACGTCATCAGTTTGAGTTTCCAACCAACTCGCAGTGAAACTCGGAGTTCCTTTTGCTGTGTGGTTATACTTAATCGAATTATTATCATATGCTTGTTTTAGTGAAGCATTTGCCCATACATTAACTTCACTTCCTCCAAGTTTATTTAGTATAGATTGATGGTCTTCTTGTTTTTTTTCTAATGTATCATATAGTTCTTCTGCTTTAGATATATTTACTCTAACACCACCTTTACGCATATGAAATAATAAAGGAATTAATCTTGATTCAAAGTCAACAATTGCTTCAACTTGTTCTTTTTTAATTCTAGATTGTTGTTTTAAAAAAATATCCAAAGTTAATTGTGCATCTGACTTAGCATATTCTGCAACTTCGTTAGCATGTAATCGCCATAGACTTTCTTTTACTTTAGCACGTTTACCAAATTTATATAATACTGCTTGTTCTAATTCAACTTCGTATTTTGATTTTCTTAAATAAAATTTAGCCAATGAATCTAAACTATATTTTAATTTATTTTCGTCAAGTAAATGTTCTATTGTTTGGATATCGAAAACTCTATGATACTTACTAAGGGTAAGTCTATTATCTAGTGAATAAAGCCACTCTACGTCATACATTGCGTTAGCAAATACCATAGAAATACGTTTTTCTTCACATCTATTATAAATGTACTTAATAAATCTAATTACTTTTTCTTTGTCTAAATTACCTCCACCTTGATGACCTATAGGATAATATTCATTTAGACCTGTATCTGTTGCAATAGATATACCTGCTACATGACCATCTTTTCTAAATCCTCCAGGTCCATGAGTTTTAAGTTTAGGATCATGTGTTTCTGTATCAATAGCAATATAAGTTGCTTTATCAATTTTATTTATATTAAACATTAATTTGTTTTACTTTCTAAAAATTTTAAACTTATAAATGTATAACCTCTGCCTGATTCTTCCCATAATTTTCTAGCTAAATCATGCACATATTTTTCACCATAAATTATTTGATTAGCTGAAGTATTTAATAAAAGTTTTATACAGTGTATACAAGGTTCTAAAGTAGTATAAACCCTGTCTATCGAATAAACATCTTTACATTGTAATAATGCATTCTGTTCTGCATGTATTGCTTGACATTTATCTAAATCTTTACCACTTTTAGAAGTTGAACCTTCGCATGGTTCGTCAATGCAGTGAGTAAAACCACTAGGATTACCATTATAACCTGTAGCAATTACATGATTTCTTTTATTAACAAAAACACAACCTACTTTACGTCTAGCACAAGTTCCTCTTTCTGAAACTAATTTAGCCATTCTTAAAAAATAAAAATCTGTAGGAGGTCTATATTTATCCATAAAGCAAGTAATTAAGCCTTTCTGTTAACATACCGTTAGGTCTTAATTCTGTGCCTTCTAAATCTGCCATTTCTTCTAAAATTTTAACAAATTTTAATGGTTCATCTTTATACTTATCAATAAGTTTATTAAAAGAAATTTCAGGTTTATCATCAAAATTAGAAGCAAAAATATTATCTAACTTATTAAAGTCACTTTCATAAATATGTCTACTACCTGCTTGAATAATTAACTCGCCTAGTTTACATTTTATTCCTAATTTATTTAAATGACATGCAATAAAAAAAGATATTGCACTAAAATTAAAAGTATCATATGGCACTCCTAACCAAGCATCGTTACTTCTCATACTAGCAATAGTATGTAACCATAATGCATCGCTTGCTTCTCTTAAAAAAAATTGTAAAGTTAAAGTACAAGGAATGTCTTTACTTGATCTAGGATTTTCTCTCCATATACTTATAATAGCTTGTCTACTATCTTGATCAGCTGTTAATGTTTTAATAATATAACTCCATTGAGTTATTATTTTAGGACCATACGCACCAAAAAAAGTTTCGCCATCGTCACTAAATCTTTTAATACCACCCACATATTTACTTACACTTTTTACATCATTCTTACCTTGTAACATCCATGTTGCTTCACCAAACATAAATGGATAAGATAGTTTTCTTTCTGGTAAAGTTATAATTGGATCATCCATATCAACACGCCATATATGAGACATCTTTTCATTTATTTTTAAATCTCTTGGTTTACATATAAAGTCTGGTTGACGATATATTTCCCATAACATCTTTTTATATTTTAAATTAATATCTTTCATTAAATATCTTACTTGTAAATTCGTCTAATTTATGACCATCTTTAAACATATCATATCTTACAAAATCTTTTTTATCTCTTAAAGGAGATAAATTTCTTAAAAATACTTGTCTTTTAGGTTTACCAAACCAAGAAAAATAATAATCATCAATAACTGAATCTATATTATCATATTCTTCATGTCTTAATTCTTTATTAATTCTATGATTTTCTTTTACTCTTGCAATATCTTCTGGAACACACCATATATATTTAGCACCTCTGCTTTTTAAAATATAATATAATTTTTTAGGATTATAACTAGGACCACTATTTCTAATGTAAGAATAGAATTGTTCACTAGGCCAATGTCTATCTATTAAAACTAATTTATTTTGCATTTGTTTTTTTATAGCTAGTCTAACAGTTGCTGTATGCCATAATTCCATATTTTTATGGACTCTTAAATGCATATAAAAAGAATTTTTATGTTTTTGTTTTATATAATTAATTAATGTAGTTTTTCCTACACCATCTGGTCCTTCAAATATTAAGATTTTTCCTCTAGTAACCATTTAAAAAATTCTTTCGTTCTTTCTCTATTCCAAAATTTTTTCTTAAAAGCATCCATATGCTCTCTTGAAATATTTAATAATTCTTCTTTACTTGAATTTTCTACTTTATTTAAATCACAATTAATACCTAAAATTTTAGCCTCTTCAGGATGTGCGTAAACTATACATTTAGCATCTAAAGCCATTTTATATCTAACTCTCCACCAACCTGATCCTTTAGCTGTATGATAATGTGGTGGACTTATAACTCCCCATACTTTTCTATATTCTTGAAACATTTCGTGTTCTTTTAATCTAGTTTGTTTTTCTCTTTGATTACCAAAAGTTTTAACACGCCAATTAAATTCTTGTTTTTCAAGCCAACTTTGTTTACTTACAAGACTAGCACAAATCCAAGCATTTTCTTTTATTCCGTCATTAGGTGCAAAACTACTTAATAAATCTTCTTGATTATCAGGACTTTTTAAATAAGTATCTGTATAAGCAGATGGATCCCAATTAATTATTTCTTTTGCTTTCATACCTAATTCTTCGTAATTACCACCATCGTATGCTGGTACTAAAAGTTTATGTGGCCATTCTTTATGTGCGAAGTAATCAACTAAATCCTCTATTTCTTTTTTATAAGGTTGTGCTTCTTCCCAATTAACTTTACCAACAGGATTACCTGCTTGTGAAACTTTTTTCCAAATTCTCCAATGACCATTACTAAATGTTCTAAATCCACTTACTGAATCTTTTGTTTGCCAATCGTCAATAGAAATTATTGAATCAGGTCTTTTTATAATTGTATATGCTGCGCCATACCAATATCTTGCAGATAAACTATTAGGACCAAAAACAAATACAAAAACTTTATCATACATTGATACGTCTTCTCCCGGGATAATTTGTTTTTGAATTACGTCATGTCCTAATTCTTGTAAGACTTTTGGTAAAATTCTAGCAGATGTAGCAATATTTAATGGTGACCTCGCTGTACCGATTGCTAATGCGTTAAATCCTGTTACTAGTATTTTCATTTTGTTTTTCCCTTTCTTCTTCTATTATTTGTTCTATATCTGGTGCAATCCAACCTTTTGGTTTTACTACATCAAATGATGTGCCACGTTTTTTTGATTTGCTTTTAGTTCTAATTTTACTCATATTAGCTTTTTGTACTTCATTCCATGCTTTTTCAAAAGGTAAATTAAAAAGCCATGCTGTACCTAAAGCAATATAAACTATATCTACAAGAGCATCTAATGCTGCTGCTGAATCTTTTTTTGTTATAGCATTTGTATATTCTGCCAATTCTTCCATTAAAAAAGAAGTTCTAAAATTTACGAGTTCATTATCATCTGGTATTCCTACATTATCGTTTTTTTCAAACTTAAATTTTTTATGAAAAGAATCAATATCTTTGATTAATGTATCTTTATCCATATCTTCAAATAAATCTGTATATGTCATATTAATATAATACCGAAAATAAAACCTACTGCAAACCAAATAATTTCTTGTCTATAAAGTAAAGACCATACTCTAATCTTTGATTTAATATTTTCGAGTTTCATATTAAACTTTCTTGTTCTGGAACCTTTCTATAATCTATAATTTTTAATTCTTCTTTTACTTTCGCTTTATCATTTATACTATTTTTAATTATTCTTGCTACATATTCAGCGACAGGTGGCATTACACCTCTTGCAATTTGTGAACCAATAGAAGAAGCAGGACCTTCCCATTTATAATCTATTGGAAAACCTGCCATATAAGCAAGTTCTTTATGGCCAAATAATCTATCTTCTGTAGGATGTATATAAAAACCTCCAGCAATAACTGGTATATGTGCATCTGATTTTAATCTCCATTTCATAAATTGAGGTCTACCTTTTACTCCTCCACGCATACCACCTCTTACCCATGTTTCTGGTGGATTAAATCTTTCCCATGTAACTCTTAAACTTTCTCCTTGTTTACAATGTTTTAAATATGGTTTTTCGTTTTCTCCTAATTTCATTAAATGACCAATGTCTCCATGTTCTTTTTTAAAAGAGCTTAACACTTCACCTGCAGTTGGTAATGGTTGAAAGTTAAGACCAGCAGTGTTTAAATCAAATTTAGTTGCTATAAAGAAAAATCTTTTTCTAGAATGGTTTAATCCTGTAAATCCTCCAT